>Ga0105048_10005103_pt1 | contig 21308 bp, 10 predicted proteins | sample MAT05_FD_78382 | JGI IMG/M metagenome (GOLD analysis project Ga0105048, IMG submission 78382) | Freshwater microbial communities from Lake Fryxell liftoff mats and glacier meltwater in Antarctica - MAT-05 | ecosystem: Environmental > Aquatic > Freshwater > Ice > Liftoff microbial mat | place...
CTCGCGCCAGCATCGCTCGCACCAGCCTTCGCGCACATTTCTGGTTTTCTGCATATCTTTATCGTGCCACCGCCAAACGCACCGTAAGAACGCGCCCTGCTGCCAGCAGCCTGACCATATAAATACCGGATGGCCAATTGCCTGTCTGCAACAGATATTGATTGGGGCCTGCTTTTCCCGCCATGCGTGCCGACTCCACCAATCGCCCAGCCGCGTCCAATGCCGATAAGAACATTGGTCCCTCGCCATCCAAGTCAAAAAATACCGCCGTTGGGCCATTAGTGGGATTGGGGCTGATGAATACGCCAGTAGTTTGGGCCGCTTCAGTGCTTCGATCCTGCGCATTTTTGGGGTCATTAAATTGTTCCTGCTGCGGGCAATACAAACGGTAAGGCGGCCGGTTGTCGTGGCGGATGGTCATAGAGTCCACGGCCACATACGCACCGTCGCGATAGGTAACAATGGCCGTGATGAATGTTTCACCGAGGGCGGACATATCCACTCCTTCAAAGCGAGGCACAGAAACCCCAACGTACCGTGGTGCCCATGGATAATTATAAAAAGGGTTGGCATTGAATAGCGGGCCGTAGTGTCCATTGTTGGCACCTCGCAGCACCAAGCGAAACTCCGCCGACCCCGCTTGGACGACTTGGTCATTGGTTTGTATGTTGACCACCTCAATACGTTCATGGTCATTGGTTTTGCAGCCTTCAAAAGGCAATAAAATATTGTAAACCGATAAATGTGGGCGCGGCGTGGTAATGCAAAGGTCGAAATAAAAATAAGGGGGCCAAGTTCGGTGGCCAATACGAAGGTAATACGTTTGCCCCGGAATCAAATCCTCTAATTCGGTGTATTGCGCCTTATAACAGCCTTTGTACGTATGCCAGGCACCGCAACTGTCGCCCGAAAACACCTCCACAAAGGTTTGGTTCAGGGGAATGTTTGGATAAATATTATCTATATAAATGTTGTGTCGGGTGGCAATGGCCGTAAATGAATACAGCACGTCTGGTCCACCGTAACAGAAAATGCCCTGTGAGTAAGTGGCCCCCAAGGTGCTGCCGTGTACCGTTGTCTTACAATTTTCCGCCAATGACACCGCTATTTCTTGAACAAAAGGGCAATCGTCATTGGCGGGCGGCACGGGTGTCAGCACACACAGTTCGAAGCGGTTCCCCGCGTGTACCTGCCCAATCACCCGAATGTAGTAGGTCTCCCCGGGGAGGTTATTGTTGTAGGCGTAAACTGGCTCTCCGTTGTCACTGCATTCCGTCAAAATCAGACTGTCGCAATTCCCCCGATAGACCTCCAAACCCAAGCGATGCTCCCCGTAGTCGTTCGTGGTGTCTTGCAAAACAATAAAATGCGGTGTGTGTGTGGCCGTAAATTTGTACCAAAGCGAAGTGCCCGTCAGGCAAGTGCTGTTCCACCCCGGTGAAAGATTGGCGGTATTGCCGCTGACGGGGTGCGTGCAGTTCAAATCGGGGCTTGTATTCACTTCGATGGCCCCCGAACAAACGCTGTTGACGGGCGGGGGTGGCAGGCTGCGCAGGCAAAGAGAAAAATTGCAGGCCGTATTTTTTAAGTTAAACACCCGCAAATAATACGTTTCTCCTACCGTCAAATGCTCCAAAAACATCGAAATGCGTTGTCCTTTGATATTGCATTGCGCCGAATCCAAGGCCGTGCAAGCCTGGCCTGAATATGCCTGCAAACCAATGGCGATGGTAGTGTCCCCAAAAGGAAAACCCACGATGGCGAGATCGGCCAAATGCGCCGTAGCCGTGGCCGTAAAGCGGTACCACACGTCGTGCGTGGATTCCCCGTAGCAACCGGGGGCCGACTGCGTCGCGCCCAAGGTCGTGCCGGTTTCCACCTGCTCGCAGCGTATTTCTTTGTTTGGGACGATGACGGTAGCCTTCGCGCAATCGTCGTTGGACGGTGGTTCCGGCATTTGCTGCAAACAGACGTTCAGGGCAATCCAATTGTGGCGCGGGGTATATAGGCGCAAATAGTACCGGGTTCCGGCCTTCAGGCCAGCGATAATTTCCGCACCGGAATGATTAACTTCCCAACATTTGCCCAAGGGCTTCAAGGCCCCGCAATCCCCTTCGAACAGTTCCCAACCATGCAGTGCCTCTCGCTGCAACCCAGTGATTTCCGACCACAGACGGACGGCGCTCCCCGGTGACGTGAAACGCAACCATACATCGCTTGCGACCTCGCCGAAACAACCCGGTACGGCAGATGTAGCCCCAAAGGTGTGGATAGCCGTCGGTTGCGCACAGGCGAAACCCGATTGTACGGGCACGGACACGGCCCCTGCGCAGTCGTCGTTGACGGGCCGGGCGGGGCTGCCGATGCAGAGATCAAAGTTTAGCCCGACGGGTGCCGTATCGAATACCCGCAGGTAATAGGTGCCTCCAACTTGTAGGTTGGTCAGCAAATAATTGTTTTTTTGCGGGTAATACGCGCCAAAGGAGGCTGTTTTTGCCAAACTGTCGCAACGTCCTTCATAAACTTCCGCGTACACAGGATAAGGCTCCAGGCTCTGGTGGCGCAAACCGACCCAGTGACTGGCGTGGGTAGCCACAAAGGTGTACCAGACGTCGTCGCCTGATATGGGTTGTGGCGATGTACTGCCTTCCCGAAAAACAGAGGGCGTGGCGTGTTCGGTACTGCCCGAAACCAAGGTGGTGCAAAGCGTATCGGGCGATATACTCAAAGGCGATGCCACCAGGCAGGCATCGTTGGCAGGGGGTGTGGGCGGTGAACCGACCCGTATGTTGAAGGTGTAATCTGGTTGCGAGGCATCGTATTTGGAGAGTTGTAAAAAGTAGGTTTTGCCCGGTGTCAAATCGCCATAAGTCAAGCTGTCTTTTCCCAATAAACCGCCCCGGCAAACGATGGCTTCCAAGTTGCCGCAGTTCCCCCCGTAAAGCCCCGTGGACAAATAGGCTGCTTCCCCATCCTGGCGCAACGCATCCTTGATCCATACTGCGTGCGCCGATTGCGTTGCTACAAAAGCGTACCACACGTCGTTGCTTGCTGCTGCACAAAAGGCAGGTCCGAGCACACTGGGGCTGGCCCCCAGCAAAGTCCCCTTTACAAAAGGCGCGTCGCCCAAATCGGGGGCGATGGGTAGGTCAAAAGCCCCCGCGCAAGTGTCGTTGGCGGGAATAGAGTCGGTCGTAACACAAATATCAAATTCGTGGAACACGGTGTTGACAAAACCGTCCCCTTTGCTCGTGCAGGCGATGTAAAGGTTTTGGCCCGGTGTCAGGTCGGTCAAATGAATGCTGTTGGGGCGGGAATAAGTACCCTTTGCTGTCAATGCCGTACAGCTGTCGCCCCCGTAAAGGGCCACGTCGAAGGTGCCGCCATGCGATCCCGTTACCGCCCTCAAATTGTTGATACGGACATAGTGGCTGGGCGAGGTGGCGACAAAATGGTACCAAACGGCATGGAAAGTGCGGAAATACCAGCTGGAAAGATCAAGTTCACCAATGGTACCCGCAGTGGTAGCCCTCGTACTGACCGTGCAAAGCGCCCCTTGGTTGACTGTCAGTGGCAAAGCGCCCCCGCAGCTTCCGTTGACGGGTGGCGGCGGGAAGGACTTGATACACACATCGAAGGTGTAAGCAGCGGAAGTATCCAGCGAAAATACCCGCAGATAGTACCGCGTTCCTTCAAAAAAACCATCCACCTGTTCCTGTGCAGGCGGCTCAAAATAGCGAATAAAACGCAGGTCGCCGCAGGAATCGCCCAGAAACAATTGATAGCGCAGTTGATTGGGTTTTCCCCACAGCGTTTTGATATTCACCAACTGGAAAAAATGCGTGCTGGCCGTTGTCGTAAACGTATACCACACATCGGGCCGGGCTGGCCACTCATTTGGCACGCTAAGGGTAGCCCCCAAGGTCGTGCCAGGTACTGTCATATCGCAGTGCAAGTCTTGATTGACAGGGATGCTATCGGGGTTTGAGCAAAGATCATTGGCAGGCGGCGGCGGTACCGCAGCCACGCAAATTTCAAAATCATGGGCGCTGTAGTCGCGGCTGTTCACTTGTACCCAATAGGTTTCGCCGGGTTTTAGTTTGTCTAATACATAAGCGTCCTGCGACAAGGTTTCGCGGCAAAGTATGGGTTTTAATTGGCCGCAAGCACCGGAAAAAAACTGGTACCCTATCCATGTTTTATCGCCAAAATAGGCTTTTTGGGTTTTCAAATACAAGACATGCGCCTCATGGGTTGCCACAAACCGATACCATACGTCGTGATTGTTTAGCCCACTACAGGCCGCCTCCGAACGGTCGGCGGCGAGGGTGGAGCCTTGCTGCGGGGCGGTACAGGCAAAGGAAGGCGCTACCGCCAAAGTCGTCGCGTTGGCACAAGCGTCGTTGGCGGGTGGTACCGAAAGGGCATTGGTACAAAACGTGAACGAGACCGATTGGTTTCGCTGGGAGAAAAACCGCAAGAAGTACGTTTTGCCCACTTCCAAGCCGCGTTCAAACAAGGTGTCCAGCAGCTTGTTGCCTCCCTGACAGCGTAGCGAGACCAAGGCACCGCAGTCGCCCGAAAAAAGTTCATAAACCCAATTTTCGCTCGTGCCGCCCGAAATCCATTGGGCGTCGAAGCGGTAGGTTGGGGCGGTGGCCGTGAATCGGTACCAAATATCATTGACGGCTTCGCCCGTACAGCCAGGCCTCGATTGGGTACTGCCCTCCGTGAAAATATAGGCCAAAGTTTGGCAATTCAAGTCGCTGTTGAGCGGCAGGGGCGCGGCTTGGGTACAGGAATCGTTGGCTGGTACGTTTGGCGGGAATATACAGAGCCGGAATTGCGTCCAAGGGTAGTGTTCGGAATAGATGCGCAATCGGTAGCTTGTTCCCGGCACGAGGTGCGAAAGAGGCCAACGGCTGCCGGTATATCCTTGACTTTTATCGAGTAAAACCAAGTCTGAGCAAGAAGCGGCGTACAATTCCAGCCCCACCGTGGTGGGGTACCAATTGGATTCGTAATACACACCAGACATTTCCACTGTTTGGTTGCTTTGGGTAGCCGTGAAGGTGTACCACACGTCGCCCTCTCCGCAGCAGGACGGTATGGGCAGCCCTAAGGTCGGTGTAGCCCAGCGGGTACTTCCCGCCACGCCGTTGCGATTGATACTGGGGGTCAGGGCAATGGCACTGGTGCAAGCATCGTTGACGGGCGGCGGCGGCGGTGTCAGCAGGCAAAGGTCGAAGCGCAGGGCTGTGCTGTCGGGGTCAGCAAAACGCAGATAATATACTTTTTCGGGCACCAAATCGCCTATAAATAAGGTGCCACTGCTGAATTTGACATCCTTCCAGCACCGCAAGGATTGCAGGCTGCCGCAGTTGCCCGTTAACAGTTCGGCGTTTAAACCCTGAAATTGGGTGCCGTCCAGATTTAATATATTGGACAAGACCACATACTGCGTACTTTGTGCGGGTAAAAAGGTAAACCAAACGTCGTTCCCGCCGAAACAAGCATTGCCCGAACTGGCGGTGGCCTTTGCTGTCGTAACACTCGGCGGGCTTCGGCAATCCAAATCGGGCCAAAGGTATAAGGTCGTGGCGGTGGCGCAGTCTTCGTTCGTGGGCGGTAGGGGATGCCTGAGGCATAGTTGGAAGGATTGGTATTGATCCGCTGCGCCGACCCAGCGCAGGTAGTAGGTTTTTCCCAAGTTCAAATTTTCAAAATAAATATCACGAGGGCTGTTGTAACATTTTAGCAAAACCAAACCGCCGCAACTGTCGCCGGCGTAAGTCTCCACCCCATACGAAGGGCCAGACCCCAATAACTCTTTGACCTCGCGCACCTGAATGTGGTGTACCTCGCTTTCGGCCGTGAACCGATACCACAATGCCTTACCTGGCGTACACAGCCCCTGCCCGGCGGAGGCGTTTATAATACCTGTGGTGTTGCCCGACACCAGCATACCGCAGTTGGGTTCAGCAAAGGAAGTCATGTTTTCTGCATGGGCGCAATCCATATTCGCAGGGGGGGGTGGTAAAGTTTGCAGGCAGAGGGAAAAATTGTGGGCACTGTTGGCCCGGCTGTAGAGTCGGATATAATAACGCTCTCCTAATACTAAGCCGCCCAATAAGGTATCCACCTGGAGGCCAATTTCCCGGCACAGGATAGACCGTAAGTCGCCGCAGTCGCCCGCAAACAGTTCATAGCCAAACGTCCAATCCGAGTTCAATACAGGGGCTGCATCCAGTAATAGTCGTTGCGATATGCCCGTGGCTGCAAACGTGTACCAAACGTCGGGCGTGTCACCCCTACCCGCGCAGTTTTTCCGCGAGGGCAAGGCCCCGAGAGTAGAACTCCTGGCCTGCTCCTGACAATTCAACTCAGCATTGATCGGCAAAGGCAAGGCTCCGGCACAGCCGTCATTGGCCGGAGGAGCAGGCAAGGTGTCGATATACAGATAAAAATTGCTGACAAGAGACTCTCCGTTGTAGAATACGCGCACATAATACGTGCTATCAACCGTCAAGCCCGCAAGGGTAGCGGCCAATTGCTCGCCCCCCTGCTCACATATCAGGGCCTTGGCAATGGCACAAGTGCCATCCAATACTTCAAAACCAAAAGTAGTATCTCGAACATTACCTAACACTAAAACGATCCGGTGGGAAATACTGCTGGCCTTAAACTGGTACCAAACATTGCTGGCAGGACGGCCTTGGCAGTCTTTGGCCGCCACCGCCGCCCCGTACAGGGCCCCTTCGTTGGCTTGGGTGGCGTACAAGGCTGTATCCACCACTAAGGGCAAGGCCTCCGTGCAGTTTTCGTTGGGCAAGGGCGGTGGGGCGGTCACGCAGACATTGAAAGTGATAAAATTGGCATAAAGGGAAGGGGGCTTTGGATGGTAATCCGCGACCCGCAGGTAATAGGTCTCGCCCGCTTTGAGCTTGTTCAACAAAATATCCCCCGATCCGGCGATGTCCGTATAGCGATCCAAAGAGACTAAATTCCCGCAGGTGCCGCTGTACGCAGACACGAACACCCGATCATTGACATTGTATATTCCGTTTTTTATGTTGCCAACAACAATATTATGTACCGTTTGAGTAGCGGTAAACTGGTACCATACATCGGTGAGCGTGGCACAATTTTGACATACGATGCCCGTGGTGGGGGAAGTCGCCGCTCCCTCTGTGCTGCCCACCACGGGATCGCTACACACCGTGCCGGAAACCACTGGAAGTACTAATGCTTTTACACAAATATCGTTGTCAGGCGGCAGGGGCAGGTCGCTCAGGCGAATCCTGAAACCAAAAACCAAATCCTTGGGATGTCCGAGCCGGATAAAATATTCTTTCCCCGGTATTAGATCGCCGAGGTGCGGTGAAGCTGCGGAATTTTGTATGCAGCTGTGGTGCAACAAATGCAGGTTTGTACATTCGCCTTCATAGACTTCATAAAAAAAATTAGCCGGCTGGTTCCCGCCAAAAGCATTGGCGATTCCCAGCAAGTGCGCGCCCCCGGTTGCCGTAAAGCGGAACCATAAGTCTCGCGCCTTCGGATAACAGCCGCTATTTAGGCCGGAAGGCATGGCCCCCTGTGTGTCGTTGTACAGCATATCCACTGCCGTGCTGTCGGTTTGGATGGTCAAAACCGTGGCATTGCCGCAGTCGTCGTTGACGGCTTGGGCAAAGCTGGTGAAAACAGCGCTCAAAAAGATGCCGATAAGAAGAGAAAATTTATTTTTCATCATGTGTTATGGGTGGTTATTCGTTGTTGGGGACTGGAAATTTTTGTGCAACTAATTGATATTTAAGTAATTATAAAAATGATAATCACGTTTATTTCAATATTGTTCCGTATCTACTTTGTTCTTTATTCATCTATTAATCCCCAATTTTTCTATTTTGTAACCGAAAAAATTATTTTTTAATGAAAAGCAGCATTTGGGCTACTGTCTGTATCTGCTCGAAGCACTTATTTTTCGAAAAGCAGAAACGGCACTTGAAAATGTTGCTGAATTGGAGGTGCTGCAATTACAGGCAGCCTAAAATCAATACAAATTGAAATTAGGGGCTGTTTTGGGTGATGCTGCCTTTATGTTTACGTCCTTCATCCAAATGGCAGGAGCGGGTTTTATTTTTCAAGTGTTACAGTACCCTTAAAGTATCAGTCCTCGAGGGCGAGCGTTTTGCCGAAAGAGAGTGGGTCCTCATCCCTAAATTGGGAGTGGCCACCCTGTACGAGTACTAATTGGGGCTCAATGGGCTGGATTGGCGGATTACATCCAAGTATTGCGCGTAAAACGATGAAAACCAAGGGTGTTTCGAGCATTTTCTTTTACAATTTATGACTTGACAGTCTTTTTTAAAGTTTTTTCTTTCGGTGCGGCAATGGCTTCGTTTATTGGTTCCGTAAACAGGTGGCTAAAACGCCAACCAAGTGGAGTCAGCATGACCAACCACAGACCTATTTTCAAATACTTCACATTTCTGGTTGTCTGGGCATACCAAGCCAAAATGCCATAAGCAGTACCCAGTACCATTAACGCAATACCTATATAGGCATTCCCCTAACACAGCACACCAGCGGTCATGGTGAAAAGTTAGGTTTTGAAAAGCCGCCGGGGGTTGGGGTGACCCCGGCGGCATGAATTGGGTTATCATTGTTTGTGAAAACCGTTTGGTCTTGAATATAATCTATTGAAAGCCAGGTTATTTGACGAGTTTACAAACTTTGGATTGAGTAATCACTATGGTGCAAGTAGGTTCGCCGCCATTGGCGGATGACCCGTAAGCCCAGATTCCGTTACCCCAAGTGAAACCCCAGCTACCCAAAACAGTCCCATCGGGCGGCAAAATACTGGAATTTATAGTCCCGACGTTCTTCTTGCATTTCCCATCGGTGGTTACACCGCCGTCAACATTGGTGTTTGATAACCAACCTGTTGGGCATTTGCAGGTGGTGGTTTTGACTTCGGCGATGTTTTGCAAATTGCCCATTGTTTCATTAGCAACCACATACGCCTTCGTACCCACAGAACTGTACCCACGAAGTGGAGTGCCCGTAGGCTTACCCGCAGCGCAAGCGCAATCGGCAATTTTTTGAGTTTCAGTAGAGATGAGCGAGGCGGCAGTGGCGTTGCACCTCGCTTTACAATCATTTTGATTCGCCGAACCTTGTTGATTCGCCCCTGAGTAAGTCTTGTTGATTGCTTGTGTCAAGTCGTAACAAACTCCAGTTCTTTGAAGTTGATAATGGAGATTGTCATAAGAAATGATACAAAAACAGGTAGCGGCTACCGCTTTCAGTTCGCTAATCTGGGTGGAGTGAAAAGGTGGAAACGATTGTTGTCGAGGCGACAGTCCAGCAATAATCAATGCATTGTCATTGTCTTTTGAAAGTTCGATTTGCTGTGACTCTTGTGCTTTTCCCAATTCAATGAATAGTAAATAGCACAGTGAGAATACAAGATATTTTTTAGTCGAGTCGTTCATTAAATTAAAATTTATGGTGAAAAAATTTGTGACTTTTTGAAGCAAACAAGGATGCCATTGTTGAAATCAATATCCTTGTTTGCTTCGATTTTTGGCAGCACTTGCCTTTTTCAATTCCGCCCACCCTCGGCACCCAATTTATTCAAAGGCCATGGTATGACTTGTGCGTCGCCCTGCCTTGTAGGGAACAAGATTTTTCCGAGGAAGGCATCCAGCGCGCCGGAGCAATGCTATTTGAAACTATTCCCCGGTTTATCGCAGGGATGGATGAAAGCATAAAAATTGCTCCCTGGTTTTGCAAAAAAACTGCTTGACAATACAATCTGATCGCCGGCACGGTATTTTACATCCAAACCAGAATTGATAGTTGCATTGGAGGTAATCCAATTTTTGGCCTCCAAAAATTGGTTGGCCGTGTAGGTACCCGTTTCATTAAAAGTCAAATCTGGAGGGCAGTATAAATCGGCCTGCCAGACTCCTCTGCTGTAAGGAGCGGCTCGTATCTTGTTGACCTTGAAATTAATTTCAAGGCCATTCGTCGTGACATGGGGGTAATCATCTCCGAATTGAACCCATTCATTGCCCAAGCCCGCTAAAAGGAGTTTGTTGTTTGTATAAAATACCGCGCCCCCGTCAGTCGCCACATAGATGCCCCCATTGCTCCCTTTTTCCAAAACAAGGCAATCGCGTTGGAAAAAGGGAGATGGGAAGTTGCGGGTCAAATCAATCACTGTTTGCGCATTGGCAAAGTCTTCGACTTTGTTTACCACCTTCGTTGAACTTGCCGACCAATCCGGGTATAAAACCACATAAATATTTCTGGAATCAAGCGGATCAATTTCAACGTCGTAAATGCTTCGGTTGCCGTTCCCCAAATTGATTTTTTTCCAGTCGCTGACTGGGTTGATTGCCGGGTCGGTCGCTTTTAAAGTGTAGTATAATTGTCTCGAATTCAACGCATCACTACAATTGTAAAAACTCGCCATTAGTAAATCCTTATTTCCTTCGAAAGCAAATATGTTTTCCACCCCGGAGCAAGAAGGGTTTGCTCCCGCCAAAGAGGCGATATTGGAGATAACATTTCCACTTGAATTTCCGCGATCGGTCGCTCGTATGACTTCGCCGTTTCGTTTGCCGTAAATAATATTGGTGCTCTCCTTGTTCAATACGGCCACATGTTGAAACCATCCGTTGCCTGTGTAAAATCCGATGCCTGGAAAAGTAACCGTAGCACCGCTGTCGTCCGATCTGGCCCAAGGACTATCAACGCCCGACGCATACATATATTTCGGGTCCTTGTTGTCTATCAGCACCTTGTCGCCATCCGCACCGTAGACATATTTCCACGTAGGGTTCCAATTGTTTGTATAGGGACCTTCTGTCAGGATGTCGCCGTCGTGATAGGTCCCAATCAAAATATCTTCTGGGCTTTCGTAAGAAGTTGCCATGTGGAAAACCATTGCCACGCCAACGCCTTTCATTTTCGGCATCCAAGTGCTGCCTTGGTCCATAGATTTATAAGGGCCGCCGTGGGAGGCCATCCAGATTTCGCTCGCATTGAGCGGGTTAAACGTGAACCCCTCGGCATCAACGTGATAGTCATACTTGTTTGGATTGGTATGACCAAAAAGGGTTTGAGTGCCATTAATATATCGAGCATACCTGTCGCCAAACGCAACGAAAACGACCTCACTTGGGCCCGATTGGGAAACTCCAAAAGCCGACCCACTCCCAAAGCAACAAGTGACAAAGCTTCCGCAAGATAAATTATCTATTCCACATTGATTGATTTTGGTATACGACGACTGGCTGCCAAAATCATACCTATAGATATTTTTAGATGCCGGGGTTAGTCCATAGTAAAACAAATAGATGTTCTGCTGCAAAAGCGCAGCACTCGAAACCTCGATGCTTATGTGTGGAATTTTTGAACTACTGTTATTAATCGCAAGGGTAGAAGGCGAATTGGGCAACACCGACCAGTTCCCCCCCCCGTTCTGGGAATATTTGACCATATTTGAAATTGGAGAAGGATTGGGATTGGGTTCATTCAAAGGGCTTTCGCTATCGAAGGAAGCATACAGCGTTAAGTGGTAGCCAGCACCTGGGCGGATTTCAACATCCCACACGGCCCCGTCGTTGGGCAAAATATTTACCCACGTCGGGTTTACGGCGTTCACATTGGAAGATTTGAACAGGCCCCAAGTCGTAGCCGCATATAGGATATTGGGGTCATAAGGGTCTGTCAGTATTTTATTGATCCAACAATCTTTATGGCCGCCAAAGTCCGTATAGTCTGCAATCTGCGTCCATTGTGTGTTTGGGTTTACAGGGCCGCTCTTTTGCACCCGGAATATCCCTCCCCGGTCTTGAATCGGGCCAGGCGTATTATCTTTTGGCTCTCCACTTACGGCGTAAATAACTTCGGGGTCGTCCACCTTAAACTCAGCCCAAGAAACGTTAGAAACACCGCTCCAATGGTCACTCCCGGCATTTACCCAAGTATTACCGCCGTCGCTTGAATAAAACAGCCCCCCTTTTGTCGAGCCACAAAGCATGTGATTTGGGGCAGGGGTAGTGACACTTCTATAAAATCGCACAAACTCGACCGGCCCAATTCCAGCTGATTGGCCAACATTAGCAGCCATTACCCCCGAAGGCTCATCCGTCGGGCCAACCTCCTGCCAGTCCACGTTATATAAGGAAAAAGCCCTTTGAGCCAGCCGCTCCCGGCTCGCTTTAAGCCTCGTATAATAGTTGTTGAAATCGCCAGTCGGCCCAACACGCTGTTCCCAATAATCCACCCATTGCATGAACTGGCTGTACTCGCTGCCTTCGTGGTAAAACAAACTGTCAGGCATGGTCTTGTGCAATTCTGCAAGACGCGCCTCGGTGTTTTTTTTCATCGTGAAATAATTTTGCGCGAAGGAATCAGCGCAGAGCAGCGCAAAAACGATTGAAAATAATGTATTTTTCATGTATTTTATTTGTAAAATTTTAAGATTCGACCAAGGGACTTGGCAGAACCAACTGCAATCGTTCGTTATTGCCGGGTTGTCGTTGTCCGTGCTTTTAATGCTGCGTTTTCTGCCTCTACCTTTTCGAGGCGTTTGTTCAATTCGATTAAATGAAGGGTAATCTCTTCGATTTTCGCCATTTGCTTGGATAGCATATCTGCCAAATCCATCCCGTCTGATTCAATTTCCCGGGCAGAAGGCACATCAGGAAGGTGTTTGTGTTGAAGGACATAAGCCTCCACCTCGCGTAAGGGTTTCAAGGCATAGCCAGGTTCGAAAACGAAGTCTGGCCAATTGGCTGAACAATACGTTGCGATTTTTACTTGCTCCGTCAGGATGCCGCCCTTCACATACAGGCCAAAGTTCCCGCCGAAGCTGTTCGGGCAACTCGCCGGGTCAACGCCGATTCCGACCTTCCCATCGTCTTTGATAAAAAGGAGATAATTTGCAAACCCATTGCCGCCGCTTCCATTCGTGCTTCCGAAGGGTTTCCAAACATTAAAACCGCCATTTTGATACTCAATCCCAAATTGAGGTAGAATATCATTATCACCCAAAAAAATGGACGCGGTTGCAGCGGCTCCGCTCTTCCCCGTTCCTGTAACATAGAGGTCTCCATTGATGTGGGTTCTGCACCACGGAGTACTTGTTCCTATGCCAACATAACCGTTGGCACAGATGCGCATCCGTTCACTACCGCCGTTGTTTTGATCTACCCTAAACAACAAGCCATCGGTTGGGGAACTATTGGTGCGCACATCAATGAGGCCATTTTTGTTGGTGCTGTTATAGAATGACAGCCTCATGCCATTAGCAGTCGTGGGAATACCTGTGGGGTTGTAAGTCGGCGCGCCTAAAAAGATATTTCCGGTCGTGGCGTTTTGATCGGTATAGTCCATCAACAGGTTGCCACCCACGATCTGGAGCTTTTGCAAGGGATTTGGTATCCCAATTCCAACTTTGGAACCATTAGTATTATTATTGTAGATGCGGGTGGGAACGGTATTATTGGGAAAACCCGTTCATTGGCATAATATGGGAGAGAAAAAGCCCATGACCATGACTATACAAAGCGTCAGCTTTGATGCGGAAAAAAATGAATGTTTCATCGAAAAAAATAGTTTTGATGGTTGAAGTAAAAATATGGTTTAAAACAGGTGGGATATAGTACCAAATTAAAAATTTAGCGCTATATCCCACCTTTACCTGGAAAGTTTACGGCTTATTGCACTCACAACAATACCCAAATAAAATATCATCTATCCCAAAGTCACGTTTGTGGCCACCAGTTATCTGCCTGATACCGATCGGTACTGTGGTTCCTGTTGGCAAAGTACATGGCCAGCTAATCGTATATTTCCGCCAAACTGAAGCACCAGATACCGTAACCGTACTGCCAGGTACCGCTGCAAGATTGTTGTTAATCATAAAACCCAAATTAAACGCATCTGGGTAAAGGCTTTTTGCCCAAAATGAAAAAGTGTAAGTAACCCCTTTGCACACTTTTACATTGGTAAACCACACTGTACTGGGTGCCGACGGGTTGCCATCCACCAGCAGATAACTCCCGGACGAATTGTTCAACGTATGATCCCAAGTGCTGGCTGGCCAACTGGAACACTTAGTTTTAATATCTTTCCCCACGCAATAAGTACCGGCGGTACACGAGGCACACCCCGCAAGCAGATCAGATTGAAAAGTACCGTCGTTTCCATACATAAAATTGCCATTGGGAATAAGGTTAACCAACGTAGGGCAAGGGCTATGTGGGCCGATGATAATCAGGCTGGTATCTATGGAGATGGTTCCAGTACCTACGCAGGGTTTCATCACAAAAGTCAAGGTGTTTCCGCCCACGCCGCCATTCGGTATATTGGCTGTAATGGAATAAGTAATGCCGGCACTCAGGTTTACCCCACTAAAAATATGGAGCAATGGCGTATTCACATTGGCCTGGGTCGCATAAAGCGTTTGGGTGGTTACGCCGCTACCGGTAAGCGTGTATTCAATAGCCTGTCCAAAATTCGCATAAGACCAATTATCCAAAGTAATCGTCAAAACCATGGAGAAAGAAGTACCCACCCTTTGACATTCCGCCTTCACAGCGGTCATCTTGAGCAGCGGCACTTTTGGCTGGGCAAGAGCAGAAAAAGGTGCTGCAACATAAAGCAGCATAAGCAGCGCAAAAGCGCTCGTTAATTGTTTCATCGAATAAGATTGTTTGTACCCGGCTACTACGCCGGGCATTGTTTTAAAAAAATGATTGGTTAAAAAAGCAGTTTTCATTTGGTAAGGAAGAGACCGCATAGTTTCCCATTAATCCCGCATATTTTCTTTTTGTAACCGAATAAGGGTATTTTTTTAAAAATAAATAAATTAGTACTAAAAAATGGTGCTGAATTGGAAGTGTTGCAATTACAGGCAGCCCAAAATCAATGCGTGCGAGCGTAAACCCCGAAGTAAATAAATGAAAGATCATCTTCATAAAAATTGGGTTTGAGTTTCATTAGTGGGTACCCGCCGATATGTTAAATTTTTGATTCAGATTGGTCATTCAGGGTGAGTTTTATTTAGGCGCTCGCTGCATCCTATTTTTTGCAAAACTGAACACCCATGTAATACACCGCCCCAAAAATGCGCGTGCAAAAAATCATCACTGCTAAAAAAACCGGGCCGCCCAAAAAAAACTCCCTGAAAGCGACCCGGCTATTATAATCCCACCATGGTTTAAAAATCTTACTGCTTCACAAATTTTAATACCTTTAATAACCTGCCCCCGGACAGAATTTTTACAAAATACATCCCTTCCGGCAGGTCCGCCACACGGGTATTCAGGCCCATGGAGCCATCCGCTACTGGCAGCGTGCGGATCACCTGACCGAGGCCGCCAATAATTTCGACAACGCCGTTTTGCAGCGCAAGGCCGGGCCATTCGAGTCGGAGTTCTCCGGTCGTTGGGTTCGGGTAAAGCCGGAAATAGGAAGTCGTGTTTTCCACGTCTTTTGTCGGCACAAAATTGAGCGCGCGCAGACAGATATTGTCTATGTCCACCACCGATTTCAGCGCCTCGTCATCGTCCGTGAAGGGGTTTTCGAGGTGGAACGTCAGGTATTTGCCGGCCACTGTGATGGAGTCACCGCTGTACGCCGTCAGCCAAAGGCCATTACTTGCCGCATCCAATACCGGAATCGGGAACCGCAGAATTTCCTGACAATCACTTAGGCAAACGCTGCTGTCTTGTTTTGCTGTTGAAAGCCGTACCACCAATTCCGTTCCATTCACGATGGTGCCCGGCAGTGGCCGAATGGCAAATGTGAGTTGCGATTTCCCCTTCAACGATGGCAGGCTGTCCTGATAAAGTCGGTCGGAAAACAAGCGATTTCCACGCAGCCGCACAAAATTGGTATCCGGTTGTCCCGGCTCCATGACGATTTCCGGGTCGCCGCCAGAGGCATCCCAGCCGGAAGCCGCACCGCCCGAAAGCAGGCCGCCCGCTTCCGCGCCATCCACAAAACCGCCGTTCTGTACTGCCCCATTTGCACAGACCCCTTCGCCGCGTTGGGCGATGCCGGCAAACAGGCTGCAATCCAAGTCAATTGTATAGCAGCGAGAGAGCATACACGTCTGAACAGGATTGGTACCAGGTACTGTGCGCGTCACCGTCATGCAAACCACATATTGCGTCAGATCGGTCGGGAACGTGTATTGGAAAGGCGCGTTGCCAACCGAAGTTCCCACAACGGTAAAGACCAAGTCGCTTGCTTTGGCCACTTTCCATTGCACCTGATCGCAATCTGTGAGTTTTTTGGGCGTAAACTGATATTTGCAACTCGGTGCCGGGAACTTGAAGTAGTTAAAGCCTTGGTTTACATCAGCGTTAAAGGCCGCCAACGGCGTGCAAGCGCAGGCTTTCGGGCATTCTTTTACCTTAAATTGAATGACGCATTTACACTCCTTCGTGCCGCACTTTCCAATCAGTTCAATCGTGTAAGTACCCGGTATTTGCACCATTGAAAGCGTGATCGGGATGCTGAAGGCCGGGTTCGTGGGCGAACTGCCTGTCATGATAGGGGCGTTATTCGGGTCCCTAATCACCCACGATAAACCCATAAATTGGCAATTGCCGCTACAGGTCAATTTCCCTGAAAAATAAATCGGCTGGTTTTGGCCCGGGCAGGGCAGATCCAGCGCCGGCGTATTTCCGCAAGGGAAATTTTTCCAGATTATCTGTTGTCGGGTAGCAAAAGCAAAATTTTCGTATTTACATTCGCAAGGTTCTTCCTTGCAGGGGTCACGCATGGGCAACAGGACAGGGCTGGCCGTACCACCCGCTACAAACGGCATTTGTTGGGTCGTTTGTGGGACATTGAACGGAGTAAGGACCAACTGCAAGCGATCAAAAGGCGGCATCTCCGTTTTGATGCAATCAGGACCTACGCCAGAGAAATTATTGTCACCCAATACTTTAAGAATATCGAAATTTCCGTAAGTAGCGGGGTTGTTCAATCGCCCGTCGGTGTAAAACAAACTTTGCCCGTTGTACTGCACGATGTCGCCGAAGGTCCAGGCACTTTCCGGTGATTTATAAAAATATTTCAGCCAATTGACCGAAATGGTAGCGCCATTGTCTTTTGCGCTCACGATCACGTTTTGTGAAGACGAGTTAGGCGTAGGGAAACGTCGTATACCCAACGCATGGATATCTCCGTTGGGTCGAACAGTGACTTTTTGGAAAGCGCGTATGCCCGGAAAGCGGTAATACCAGTCAACCGTCGGGGCCGTAGGTATCGTAAAGTTAATTTTTGCCAAAAATGCAGCCGGTCCGACGGATCCGGCAACCAACAGGTGATTGTCGTCAAAAGTGGGTTCCACATCCCACAGATAAGGGCCTGCTTGGAAACGGAAGGCCGAGACGGGGATCAGGGTGTTGTTGGTAAACACCAATGCTGCCCGGTTGGGAATATTGCCCGCCATGACATACCTGCCCTGCATCTGCACCAAATCCTTTGAAATTTCATCGTCGCCACCCGTGTTATAACGCCGCCGGTCTGCACCGATCACCCCTCCATCACTCATAGTAAAGAGTTGCGTATCGTCGGCACTGCCGCCATTGTTGATAATACCCAAAATGACGTAGGGGAAAGCCGCCTGTGCCGGATTTTCGCTCAAAATAATGCGGGTAAATGCCTCCCGTTGCTGTAGGTTGAAGGTGTTTTTCCAAAGAAGTGCGCCATTGGAGCCGTCAACGCGGGCCACAAAACTCCTGTTATTGCCCGTAAAGGAAGGCTCGTGGCCCACGAGCAGGAAGTCGCAGCCATTTTCCGTGAGTACAAAATCGTTGAAATAGCCAGTGATATTTAACACTGTGCGCCAAATCATCGTACCCGTTGCATCACGTCGGATAAAAGAGGGTCTGTCGGTACCACCGGCTGCTCTTTCCACGCTCAACGAATAAATATCGCCGTTATACACTTTGGTGCGATAGGCGGTGTTGATGCCCGCGTTGCCTTCGATACCAATGAATGATGTCATCTGGCAAGCAGGTAGCTGCCATGTACCACGGTACACCCAGTTGGAGCCTGGGCCGGTTAGGGCAAAATTTGTCATCGTGCCGTTGTTGCTGCCTTTTGAATCCGTCACCACAGTGCCACCCGCGTTGTTGCCTCCTGCAATGTTTTGATTAAAATTGTAATGCAACAACAAATTGGCATTGGTGGGATCGGCGCTGCACAGCATAGCATCGGCCACTTGGGCGGCAGAAAGGGCGGCATTCCAGATTTTAAATTCATCAATTCGCCCGCGCCACCAACTGGCATTAGGGGTAACGCCAGAGTAGTTTCCAATGACAAAATTTGCCGGGAAATTGGGAAGTGTCACAAGAGTTGCCAGCGGATTCATGCCAGTGACAGGCACTCCATCAAGATAAATTGTCGTTAGGTTGCTTGCCGCGTGAACGGCAGCCACATAGTGCCACTTCCCGTCGCGAACATTAATGTTTGAGGTGACCAAACCCGTACTGTTGTGGAAAAACGTGAGAAAACCACCCGGCCGGGTCATCACTTCAAAACGGCTGTTTAGTGCATTCCAACTGAAAATGCGGTAATCGTTCGGGTCGCCCAAGTTACGGTCGTCTCTAAACCAAGAGGCCACCGTGAAAGCACCGGGATTCGCCGATAAGCCCGATGTCGCCACATTCACCTGGTCGTTCACGCCGTCAAGATCAATACAATTGTTCATCCAGCAGTTACAACCCGTTGCGTTGATCTTAAATTCGCAAAAACAATCGTTGTTGCCACAAACAGCCTTGATGGTCAGGTTGTATACTCCGGCGGTCGAAAAATAGGACGTTGGTAGTGAAATATTAAAACCTGGCCCCGTCATACTGCCGCTTTGTGTGGGCACTCCGGTTGGCCCGGTCAGCGTCCAAGTCATCTGGATCACCGCCGGACAGCCGGTACCCGCGCATTGGAAGTTCCCTCCGAGCGACCAAGTGGGTATTTGGCAATTGGCTATCAACACATCGCCACATTTGACGGGTTGATTGGTCGCGCCTTGGGAAGGCCGGTAAGACATATCGGAGTAGGTGCCGCACTCACAAGGACAACCCGTCGCGTTGATCTTGAATTTACAGGGCGGACACACTTGGGTGCCACAAGTACCCGTCAGCGTCAGTTCGTACATCCCCGCCGTCGCAAAATAAGAGGAGAGAAGTGCGAGGCTGAACGTCGGGCCGTTTATCGTACCCATCGCCACCACGGGGCCGCTGGGCAATTGGCGCAGTTCCCATTTGATGGGTGGATTCGGTGAACAATTGGTGCCCATGCACTGGAACAAGCCGCTGAGTATCGGGTTGAAATTTGGGTTACAACCTACTTCCAAGACATCATCGCATTTTACCGGAACACTTTGTGCGCCTTGCGCGGGCCGCCAGAACATTTCGGTGAATTGGCCGCATTTACAGGTGTCTTGCGGGCAGGGGCAGTTGTAAATGTCCACATCACCGATTTGGAGTTTTTCTATGTTGTTTAAGTTGCCGTCCAAATCAACATAAATACTGACCCCCTCTACCCACGTTGCAGGGGGCGTGCCAGTGGCATTGTTGCCAGTTGAGAGCATCCCCGCAATGCCATACACATAGTTGGGAGAGTTGTTAAAATTGTTTTGGCCCGGGTACATCAAACCATCTCCCGAACCCCAAATAAATTCATCGCAGCCAATCAATTGGTTGTTGACCAAATCTTTATAGCCATAATCCACGCCACCGGCGGAGTTTTGGTTGGTAACGGCATTACCAATATAAATTTGCTGCAATGGCCCCCAAGTGGTGGATACGCCCTTATATTGAAGGATGCGTGCTGCATGCGCTAAAGAGCCGGACTGTGTCTTGGAATCACCAATGTCGTTGTTCATCACTTTTTCGGCAATCACCATATCTCCATTTTCCGAAAATTCGATGTCGGAAACCGGGTTTGAATACGAAAATGTATTAAAGTTGGGTATAAACAACTCCCAGAGTTCTGAAGAAGGTATAAAATTTCCCGCTACATCAATTCCAACCGACCTGATTTCATTCTGAATAGTGGCGGGATTTCTGCCCATGTCCTCATTCCAGCGGGCAAAATAAAGCCTACCATGTAGTCCATCCTTATGATTGAATCCAATACCCCAAATGCGTTGCCCCAAGGGTACAAAATTTGGTTTCGTAGTAGTAAATGTAGCGATACCCGTATGCAAATAACTGTTTAACACAACACCAGGCGTTCCACAAGGGGAATTTCTGATCCTGTAAATCCGCCCGTCTTGGAAATTAGTGACAAAAAATTGATCGTGTGTTTTATCATAAGTGATATTGCCCAAGGCACTTCCACTGTTGGGCAACGTAGCGAATAATTCTCGAACCCAAGACCCGGAAATATAGCAAAAACGATAAATAGCTCCAGGCCCGCCAGGCCCCCATGCAAATCCTGTTAAATTGCTGGCATCGCCATAAATAGTGCTGGCAGTCGTCAAAATATGACCATTTTTATCAACAGCCAACCCAAAAACCTGTCCGCAATGCACGGCATCGCCTTCCATGAACATTTGTTTGGGTGCCGCCCAATTGTTGCCCGGTGTGCCATTGGTAGTAGCGCTTCGCACATCAAAAAGCGCAATTACGGGCGCATTGTTCACAACCGTATTGTTCACGTAACCCGAAAAACAGGTCGCTACCGCCATCCCGCAGGAAATATCAAACTCGTTTTGTGGCAGGCAATTTACCGTAATAGTAAAACTACAAGTGGCCGTATTTCCCGCCATATCCGTCGCCGTATACACCACCGTAGAAAGCCCCTGCATAAACATGACATTGTTCATGTTGCCCGTGCCGGATCCCGTGGTGGTACCCGTGATGGTATAGCCCGAAACAGATGCCATGGGGCAATTGTCCGTCACCGTCGCATTGAGGTTGTTGATATTGGCCTTGCACAGCCCCTGTGCGTTGATGGTACCCACAATGGTCTGACTAAGCGGACAGGTGATTTTTGGTAGCTCCTTGTCCTGCACGGTCAGTGTAAAAGTACAATTGGGGCTGTTGTTGCCGCAGGCATCCGTGGCAAAACACGTAATGGTGTTGATGCCTTTGGGGATTTGGGTTTGCGGAGTAATCAAAATGGAACTACTCGCCGTGAGCAGCGAACAAGTAAATGTTACCGCGCCGCCGCAGTTGTCGGTACCCGTCGGTTGTGGGATATTGCCCTGATAATAACATAGACTTGGCAAGGTGTTCAGCGTCGCATTGGGCGGACACATAATGGTC
>Ga0105048_10005106_pt1 | contig 21302 bp, 13 predicted proteins | sample MAT05_FD_78382 | JGI IMG/M metagenome (GOLD analysis project Ga0105048, IMG submission 78382) | Freshwater microbial communities from Lake Fryxell liftoff mats and glacier meltwater in Antarctica - MAT-05 | ecosystem: Environmental > Aquatic > Freshwater > Ice > Liftoff microbial mat | place...
CAGAGCTGATCATTGCAAATAAGGAACTGGCATTTCAAAACGAGGAAAAAGAAAAACGGGCAGAAGAATTAAGAATTGCAAATAAAGAGTTACTTGCATTCACTTACATATCAAGTCACGATATGCAGGAGCCTCTGCGAAAAATCCAAACCTTCACATCGGTCATTCTTAAAGAGGAAAAAGAAACCCTGTCTGACAATGGCAAGAATTATTTGCAGCGGATTCATTCAACGGCAGAAAGAATGCAGCTGCTTATTAATGATCTGCTTACATTCTCCCGGATCAACAAAACGGATCGCAAATTTGAAAAAACAGAACTCAGTACAATCATTGATGATGTAAAAGCGGAATTAGAAGACACCATTAAAGATAAAAACGCCACCATCGAGGCTGTTGAACTCTGTCATGCCAACATCATTCCTTTTCAGTTTCGGCAGCTCATATACAACCTCATAAGCAATGCACTTAAGTTTTCGCGGGTCAACATACCTTCGCAGATAACAATAGAGAGTAGTATTGTAAAAGGCAGTAAATTAAACAACGAAAAACTTTCACCTGAAAAAAATTATTGCCATATCATTGTCAAAGACAATGGTATTGGTTTTGAATCCCATTTCAGCGAACGCATTTTTGGAGTGTTCCAAAAACTTCATAACAAAGAAGTATATGGAGGCACTGGAATCGGACTTGCCATAGTAAAAAAAATAGTAGAGAATCACAACGGTATCATCACCGCAACAGGTGAGTTAAATAAAGGAGCAATATTTGATATTTATATTCCTGCTAATTAAGGAAAGTTCACGTTATTCAAGTAGAAAACGAAGAGCATGAAATTATAGGTACTTTAAAAAAAGATGGATTTAAAAAGTTGATAGATTGCTCATCCTCAACAACGGTAGCTCCTGCACTATACGACCATTTTTTAAAGGACTTCGGGAGTTTTTAAATTTGAATTAAAAAAACGTCCGTTGTTTTTTCAAGCTGTACTTTACGACCATTGTTTAAAGGACTTTAGTTTGCGCAGACAAAAGAAAACAGCCAGTGCATTTGGTAGCACATTTGCATTTTTTCAACACACAAGGCCAAACAAAAAATGTAAATGTGCTACCAAGCAAACGCACCAAAACCGACCTTTATAGACTGACGTACTATAATTGAATAATAGAAAGGGCAGCCACTAACAGCGGGCTTGCGAAAATTGCGGGTTCATCGGTATATTACAGTTTCTGCATTCTATTATCTTTGTAGTAGCTTGACGGTTTAGTGCATTTTAATCCGCAACTTCGCAAGCCCGCAAACCGTGTGTGACTTGAATCGAGCTAACTGAAAGGTTGGCAAGAATGCTGTAAAACAGATGGAAGACACTGAGAGAAGCCTATTATTGTGCGGAGTTCGAGCGAACTGAATGGCCGACAAAATCAGGTAGGCCGGATCGGCCTGGAGGCTGGCCCCGTTTATTTCCCGGAACCGGAATGCCTGTTCGACCAGCGCTTTGTCGCCACAAAGCAGCCCGCCCATTGCATCGGAATGACCACATAGAAACTTCGTAGCACTGTGAATAACCAGATTGGCTCCCAGCTTCAGCGGGTTTTGGTTCATGCACGGTCGGGTTCGTATTTCGGCTGTAGATATGACCAGTGGCCTTGCCGGTTGCTACGTCCTGCCAGTCGTCGAGGTTTTCGTAGGCAAACGCTACACTTTTTATAATGGGCGGTGTGATGGCTCCGCTAACAAACGGTTCTGTTTCGCCAGCCCAAACGGCGGTTGTACCTTTTTTTGAAGTAGAAAAAGACATAGAGATGCTTGAAAGGCAGAATGTTATTCGCTTTTGCGCAAACATCGCAAAATTAAATTTATTCCTGTACAAAATCTTTGACTGTTAGAACGGGAGATGTAGCCAGGAACGGGGAGCTCCAGACCCTGCCTAACTTAAACGACATACAATCAGGTACAGAATTATAACCTGTGTATCAGGTTGTTACTTTGAAGCTGCTAACAATTATTAACACTGCCGTTAGTACAAGTCTCGAATCAGCGCTACAGAAACTGCGTATATTTACTCTCTAACAGCCCATTTTCGAAAGAGATTGCTGCTCTAAACCAAACCCGAAACTACTTATTTCATGAACACCTCGCCTACTGAATCAGTGGTACTGCCTGTTGCGCAGACTGGTCGCATTCCAACTATCGACATCCTGCGGGGTGTAGCCCTACTGGGCATTCTGCTCATGAATATCCAGGTTTTCGGGTTGACCGAAGCCAGTCTTCAACAACTGGTGCGGGGGCCACACGGCGGCAACTACTGGCTTCAGACCATTATTCACACTTTGTTTGAGAATAAGATGCGGGCGTTGTTCTCGATGCTGTTTGGTGCCGGAATAATCCTGTTTTTAGCTAAGAGTCGCAACAGTTCGGGTATGGCGGCACCCGAGTTATTTATTCGGCGCCAGATGTGGCTCATTGTTTTTGGTCTGGTCAATGCCTTGGTCTTGCTGTGGCACTACGATATTCTGTTTCACTACGGTATCGTGGGCATTCTGCTCTTTCCATTCAAGCGGCTTTCGGCCCAAACTTTGTTGGTGTGCGCGGTTGTGGTGGGGCTAATCTATAGCGGAAAGAACTACTGGAATTTCGCCGAACAGAAGCAGAAGTACGAGAAGTACCAGACCGTTGTCGCGTTTGAAAAGAAGCACAAGCCCGATAAAAAGACCAAGAAGGTGAAATTAACCGACGACCAAAAAGACGATAAGTCAGCCTGGGAGGGATTGGTTAAAGGGAAAAAATACGATAAGAAAGCCGACAAGGCTGAGGTGGTGGCTATGCGCTCTGATTACGGCACCGTCTGGAATCACCAGCTTCCCCGAATCCAGAATATTGAGTCTGCGTTTTTCTACCAGTTTGGTTTATGGGATATTGTGTCGATGATGTTGCTGGGGATGGCGCTCTTTAAATGGGGCTTCTTTTCGAACCAGCTGACTACTGGTCAATACGGTCTGCTGGCGGTTGGTGGGTTGCTGATTGGGCAACTGTTAGCCTGGTTTACCTTACCCGCTCACGAGCTCAAAATAACTGACTTCGCCAAGTTTATTAGCACCAGCATTGTGCCGTTAGACGAAGTAGTAATGCCTTTCGAGCGGGCGTTTTCGGCCATTGGCTGGGCTAGCCTGGTTTTGCTGTTATACCGCTCAGGCATAGGAGGCTGGCTATGGAAAGGGCTGGGTGCTGTGGGGCAAATGGCGTTTACCAACTACCTGATGCAGTCGGTGTTTTGTACGCTTTTCTTCTACGGCTATGGGTTTGGTTATTTCGGAGACCTGAAGCTGTATCAACTCTATTTTGTGGTAGCAGAAATCTGGTTGCTTCAGTTGGTGTTCAGTGTGTTCTGGCTCCAAAATTTCCGGTTCGGTCCGTTGGAATGGCTCTGGCGTTCGCTAACCTACGGCGAGCGGCAACCCATGTCGATTTCGTCGCCAACGGCTCAGCAGCCAACACCAGCCCTGTTTTAACCCACCACTTCCTAAACAAATATACTCATGGAAACCAAGTCAACATCGCCGATTACTGCTTATGAGTCCGCAGCCGAAGGTATTGATACACTGCCCCTTGATTACAACCCTGACACTACTGAAAATGCTCCCAAACCAGTTGCCAAAGCCGACCGGATCCAAACCATCGACCTCATTCGAGGGTTGGCTCTGCTAGGTATTTTGATGATGAACGTTCCGGGATTTGGTTTCCTCGGTTCGGCGTTCAGAACGGTTGTAAGTAAGCCTGGAACGGCTGATTATTATGCCTTTACCCTAATAGGAACGGCTTTTGAAGGCACCATGCGCGCCCTGTTTTCCATGCTGTTTGGAGCGGGCATGGTCCTGTTTACCATGAACAAGCAGGAGCTGGAACACGGTCCCACCGTAGCCGAATATTACTACCGTCGACTCCTTTGGCTGGTTTTGTTCGGGGTAATCAATGCCTATGTGTTGCTGTGGCAAGGAGATATTCTGTTCTATTATGGCCTTTGCGGAATGTTGCTCTACCCGTTCCGCCGAACCAAATCGGTGTGGCTCATTGCCCTGGCGGTGGTTTGTATGGGTATTAATATTTTCCGTACGGAGTTGTGGTATAGTGAGTTAAGAGACAACCGGGCGGGGTATTTGACTGCCGTGCAGTTGGAGAAAGCGAAGAAGAAACCGACCGAGAAACAGAAGGAAGCCAAAATCGCCTGGGAAAACTTTGAGAAGGGTTTCAAGCCCGACCCCAAGAAAGATGCGAAGGAGTTGAAGGCGATGCGTGGGGATTATGGCACGGTTTTCACCCACATGATTCCCCGAAACAGTGGCAGCGAAACCTACGGTATGTATTTTGGTTCCTGGGATATGTTGCTGATGATGTTTATTGGTATTGTCCTGTTGCGATGGGGGTTCTTTTCCAACAAACTGCCCACCTCCACCTACGTCACAACGCTGCTCGTGGGTTATGGACTGGGCCTGCCCATCAGTTATTTTTACGCTGTTGATGCCCAGGTAAACTGGATGCTGCACATCGGCTCCACGGTGGACAATTACAGAACCGTTCCGTTCCAGCTTTACGACATTCGCCGGGTGTTGCTGGCCCTCGGCCATGCCAGTTTGTTGCTCCTGATTTACCGTTCGCAACTGGTGCCATGGCTGATGCGGGCCTTAACCGCTGTGGGGCAAATGGCGTTTACCAACTACCTGATGCAGTCCATCATTTGCTCCCTGATTTTCTATGGCTACGGGTTGGGGTATTACGGAAAGTTGCCGTTTCATCAGTTGTATTACGTGGTATTCGGGGTTTGGATATTTCAGCTTATCATCAGCCCCATTTGGTTGCAATACTTCAGGTTTGGTCCGTTCGAGTGGCTCTGGCGGAGCCTGACCTACTGGAAACGGCAACCCATGATTCGGTAAATTAGGTAAATGAATGATTGGGGTAAATGGGTAACTGGGGTAATTCACGTAACTAGTTACCCAACTACCTTTATGCCTTAATTACCTAATCCCTAATTCCTCCCTCGCTAATCAACTAATCAACTATGGGTTTTCAAGTAAAACGTGATAACAGCTATCTGGCTGTGTTGGTGGTAGCAATGGCCTTTCTCGAAATGATACTCCTCCCGCTCAACAGCATAGCCCAGACCGCAGCGAAACCGCAATCTAGCCGGGTGGCCTTTTTGCAACTGCTCGATCGGCCACGCGTGCCACTATCTCCAGAAATTAAGGCCCTCTCCAGTACTGAGGGCCTAGCGTACGAACACTTTACGTTTGCCGCCGAGAAACAGGAACGTGTTCCGGGTATTTTGCTGAAAAAGGCTGGGAGTGGTCGTAAGCCCGTTGTGGTGGTCTTACACGGTACGGGAGGTACTAAAGAGTATCAACTGGGGCTTTTGAAAACGCTGGCAGGCCAGGGTTTCGTGGCTATTGCTATTGATGGGCGTTTCCACGGCGAACGGCAAACCGGCACGGGTTCGGCGCACTATGTGGCGGCCATGTTGCAAACCTACCGAACCGGCAAAGGACATCCATTTTTGTACGACACCGCATGGGATGTCATGCGGCTCATCGACTATCTGGAAACCCGAACCGATGTAGACCCCTCCCGCATTGGGGTGATGGGGTTCTCAAAAGGAGGTATGGAAACCTACTTAGCAGCAGCCGTTGATCCCCGAATTGCCGTGGCCGTACCCATGATTGGGGTGCAGAGTTTCGCATGGGCTTTGGATCGTGAGATGTGGATGTCGCGGGTTGGCACGTTTCAGGCGGCCATCGACGCGGCTGCCAAAGACGAGGGTGTGGCCAAAGTGGATGCCGCTTTTGTTCGGGAATTCTATGACCGTGTTGTGCCGGGCATCTATACCCAATTCGATGGCCCAGCCATGTTGCCGCTTATTGCCCCCCGTCCGTTGCTGGTTATTAATGGCGACTCTGATGCCCGAACGCCACTGCCCGGCCTCATGGCCTGCATGACAGCCACTGAACAGGCTTACCGCAACGTAAACGCCGAAGACAAACTTAAACTTTACCTCCAAAAAGACACGGGCCACATGGTAACACCGGCTGGTCTGCAAATGGCTGTCGATTGGTTTGTGAACCATCTGATTAACACTAAATGATCCATCTCAACAATGCCGGGGCTGCCCTCATGCCCACTTCCGTTACCGAAGCCATTACCGATTATTTTGCTTTTGAAGCAGTCAATGGCGGCTACGAAACCCAGGTGCTTTATGCTGACAAACTCCTGAAATTCTACAGTCATACGGCTCAGCTCCTCAACACAAAACCCGAAAATATCGCCTTTTGCTATAGCTCGACCGATGCCTATGCCCGTGCGTTATCGGCCATTCCGTTCCGGCCCGGCGATGTGATATTGACTACCAACGACGATTATATCTCGAACCAAACGGCGTTCCTATCCCTGCAAAAACGATTCGGTATCCGGCTTGAACGCGCCAACGACCTGCCGGGCGGGGGCGTTGATCCCGACCATTTCATCAAATTGGCCCGGCAACTGCGCCCCGTTTTGCTGGCGGTAACGCACGTGCCAACCAACGCGGGGCGCATTCAACCCGTAGAGGCCTTTGGGCCGGTGGCGCGCGAAATTGGTGCCTGGTATTTGGTTGATGCGTGCCAGTCGGTGGGGCAGATGCCAGTGGATGCAGTGGCAATTGGGGCCGACTTTTTGTGCGCCACGGGCCGAAAATTCCTGCGTGGCCCGCGTGGAACAGGTTTTCTTTATATATCTGACCGCGCGTTACAGGCTGGGCTGGAGCCGCTTTTTATTGATATGCGCGGAGCCGACTGGACAACCGATGACACCTACACGCCCCAACCCACTGCCCGACGGTTTGAACAGTGGGAATCGTCGCCCGCTTTGCAGCTGGGGCTTGCCGAAGCTATTCGGTACGCGAACGAAGTTGGGTTAGAAACCATCGAAACCCGCAACCGTTACCTGCGCGAACGGCTCCGGGCGGGTTTAGCCAAATTGCCCGGTTTGCGGCTTTTAGACGAAGGCGACAAACTCGCCAGTTTGCTGCTGTTCACCCTGCCTGATCACGAAATACCGCAGGCCGTAATGACCACTCTGAAACAGAATCGAATCAATTTCTCGATGAGTTATACTAACTTCGCCCTCATCGACTGGGAGAGGAAGGGCGTAACCTGGGCTGTGCGGTTTTCACCCCACTATTACAACACCGACAATGAAATAGACTCGGTGCTGGCCGTGATGCGGCAGTTTCTGAGCTATTGAAAGATTTGAAAAGCCACTCGATTTTCTGTCGTTTTGTTACCTAACCTATAATATATAGTCGCGCTTTGTGACAGAAATAGCTGAAAAATGGTATCGCTTTATTACAAATTTTGGCTATTTTTGCCCCAGATATGTGTAAAGCTCTGCTATGTATCCTCGTAACATCCTTCATGAATTGCATAAATGGCGGGCTTCTTCAACTCGTAAGACTCTGTTAATCAGAGGAGCAAGACAAGTTGGCAAAACTACTGTGGTTCATGAGTTTGCTCGTCAATACCAGCAATATATTTACCTAAACCTCGAACGAAAAGAAGATGCGGTTATTTTTACTAACTATACCCGGTTTTCTACCCTTGTGGAAGCTATTTTCTTCCTGAAAGATAAGGACATTCAACAATCGGATACCCTGATTTTTATTGATGAAATTCAGGAGGTTCCCCAGGCAATTAACCTGCTCCGGTATTTTTTTGAAGACTTCCCTGACTTCCACGTCGTAGCGGCTGGTTCGTTGCTCGAAGCGGTCCTTACTGAGAACATAACAATGCCTGTAGGCCGGGTTGAATACAAGGTAGTGCGGCCTATGGCATTCAATGAATTTTTGGAGGCTATGGGCGAGAAATCGGCTTTGCAACAGTACAATACCGTGCCGATTGCCGAGTTTGCTCACGAAAAATTGATACAACTTTTCCATACGTACACGCTTATCGGCGGTATGCCCGAGGTGGTAAAGCATTACATCGATAATCGTAATCTAACCGCGTTGCAGCCAATTTATGAATCACTATTGGTGTCGTATATGAACGATGTGGAGAAATACGCACGCAACAGTACAATGGTGCAGGTTATCCGCCACGTAATCAGAAGTATGTCTGTTGAAGCGGGGAATCGTATCAAATTTCAGAATTTCGGGCAGTCTAATTACGGGAGCCGAGAGGTGGGGGAAGCCATCCGAACGATTGAAAAAGCCCTTTTGCTGTATCTGGTTTATCCATGTATGGGGACTTCGTTGCCCCTGTTCCCTGATAGAAAAAAATCGCCCCGACTGCAGTTACTGGATACCGGCTTGATGAATCATCTGGCTGGTATTCAAAAAGAAATCATCGGAACACCCTCCTTAGACCTTGTTTATCAGGGAAAAGTAGCCGAACATGTCGTGGGGCAGGAACTTTTGGCTGCCCAACACAACATACTCAGTGAACTGAATTTCTGGACTCGAGAGAAAAAAGACACTACTGCCGAAGTGGATTACATCTATGTTTTCGATGGGAATATTGTCCCAATTGAAGTGAAATCGGGGGCTACGGGTCGGTTACGGTCGTTGCACCTTTTTATGGATAGTTCACCGCTACAGATAGCCGTGCGGATTTATGGCAGTAAACTGAGTATTGATTCGCTGAAAACACCCAATGGAAAAGAATTTCATCTGCTTAACTTGCCCTATTATCTCACTGGCCAAATAGACGCATATTTGGCCTGGTTCAACAAACAGTATTCATTTACCTAATCGCTTTACACTCAATAAACTAACTACATGACCACAGGTATGCTGCGCGACGATGCGCTCAAGGGTAAAACAATCATTGTGACGGGCGGAGGCACCGGACTCGGCAAGTCGATGACCCGCTATTTTTTGCAACTCGGTGCCAACGTCACCATTTGTAGCCGTCGGCAGGCCGTAATCGACCAAACAGCCGCCGAACTGATGGCCGAAACAGGGGGGAGTATTTTGGCGGTGCAGTGCGACGTTCGGAACCCGATGGAAATCGAGAACGTGATTGCCCAAACGGTCGCAAAGTTCGGGCAGGTAGATTGCCTGTTGAATAACTCGGCGGGTAACTTCATCAGCCCCACCGAGCGGTTGTCGTACAAAGCGTTCGATACGGTGGTGGACATTGTGTTGCGAGGCACCTATTATTTCACGCTGGCTATTGGTAAATACTGGATCGAAAACAAGATCAAAGGAACCGTTCTCAATATCTCAACTACCTATGCCACAACGGGTTCGGGTTATGTGGTGCCGAGTGCCGTGGCCAAAGGTGGTGCCCTGATTATGACCAAATCGCTGGCGGCAGAATGGGGCAAATACGGCATCCGGCTCAACGCCATTGCCCCCGGCCCATTCCCAACCAAAGGCGCGTGGGATCGGCTTTTCCCCGAACCATTGGCCAGTATGATGGACCCCACGAGCCGCATTCCACTAAAGCGCGTAGGCGAACACCAGGAGTTAGCCAACCTCGCGGCCTATATGCTTTCTGATTTCTCCGGCTATATGACTGGCGAGTGCATCACCATCGACGGGGGCGAAGTGCTGGCAGCGGGCGAGTTCAGCCACCTCGAAAAAGTGACCGAAGACCAGTGGGACATGATCGGCGAAACCATCAAGCAAGCCAACCGGGCGAGTAAGAAAGAGGGGCAGTAAGCAGCGGACAGTGAGCAACTAACAGCGAACAGTGAGCAGTAGATATACGCGGAGCTTTTGCTCACTGCTCACTGTTGCCCTGGTTTTGTGAATATGACACGCCCACGCCGGGCCAAATGACTGGCAATGTAGATCAGAATTATCGCGATGATGACGATACAGACTAAGGGCAGGAACACCGCCAGAATAGAAAAACCAAAGGAGGCCGCGTTTTCGGCGGTCGAGACAACGGGATTGCCCAAGCCACCAGTTATGGCCGTGGAACCTAAGCGGAGTAGGCTCGTTCCGGCCTGAATCAACCCGGCAGAGCCACCGCCCAGCATCAGGCCAAGGCCCCAATCGAGCACGGGGCTGTCGATTTGCAGAAAGGACGTGCTAAGAACCGTGCCCGCTACGATGGCTGCCGGCCCGGCAATGGTGTCAAGCACGTTGTCGAGCCAGGGAACGTAGTAGGCACCCAACTCGAATATAGTGGCTACGCTCAGCAACAGGATAGCAGACCAGCTACTGATCCATTCGAAGCCGGGCATAATGCCGATTATGTGCAGCTTGGTAGCCAGACCTGCTACCAGCATGGGCACAAACACCCGGAAGCCACAACAGGCCGCTAATCCAACGCCTAAACAGGCACTCACGATCCAATCCCAGTTCATAGCTTTTGGGGTAATCAAGGGGCAATTTATCCATAAAATCGACCTTATCTGTTTTTCTAACGCATGAGGTAGGGGAGAGGTTTGAAATCGTGCTAAATTGAGCCGGAACAGCCGTTGAGAGGCATCCCTTCCTCATGAGACGCACACTCCTTCACTTACTTATTGTTGCTTTCTTAAGTGCGTTGGCGTTGGGCCTAAAACCCGACCTTACCAGCAATAACGCCCCTAATTGCCAACCCAATGTGTTGCTGATTATGACCGACGATCAGGGATGGGGCGACTTGAGTTTGCACGGAAACCTTGATTTGCAAACGCCTAACCTCGACCAGTTGGCCCGGTCGGGGGCGCAGTTTGAGCGTTTCTATGTCTCGCCGGTTTGTGCACCCACCCGCGCCAGCTTGCTCACGGGTCGCTATCATCTTCGAACCGGCACCATCACCGTGACGGGTGGTTGGGAGGCCATGCGCCCCGACGAAACCACCATCGCCGAACTGTTTCGGGCCAATGGCTACCGGACGGGTTGTTTTGGCAAATGGCACAACGGCGAACATTACCCCCAAACGCCCCAAGGTCAGGGGTTCGACCAGTTTACGGGCTTTCTGGGTGGCCACCTGAACAATTATTTCGATGCGAAGCTGGAACAAAACGGGCAGCTTCGCCCCACCAAAGGCTTCATAACCGACGTGCTGACCGATGCTGCACTGAGTTTTATTCGGGCTAAAAGCGACAAGCCATTTTTTTGTTACGTGCCTTACAACGCTCCCCATAGCCCGTTTCAGGTGCCGGATGCCTACTTTAAGCCGTTCAAAGACAAGGGCCTGACCGATGAATTGGCCTCGGTGTATGGCATGGTTAAAAATGTGGACGACAATATAGGCAGATTACTGAAACAGCTTGAAAAACAGGGGGTTGCCAACAACACCATTGTGGTTTTTCTGACTGATAACGGCCCCAACCGCGTGCGTTACAACGGCCACATGCGGGGCATTAAAGGACAGGTTGACGAAGGAGGAGTTCGGGTGCCGTGCTTTGTCCGATGGCCGGGTCATATTCAACACAACACAGTGGTGAACACACCTGCCGCCCACATCGACCTGCTGCCCACGTTGGCGGGTTTATGCACTCTGCCAAACACCAAAACCGCCCACCCCCTCGACGGTCAGAATTTGAGCGAGACCCTGCTTGGACGCGCAAAATCGGGAGTAGCCCGGATGCTCTTTACGCATCAGGCCGTGCAACCCTTCCCGGCCCTGCAACCCATGCCGGGGGCTGTTCGGGCGGGGCAGTATGTATGGATCAACCGGAAAAATACCGCCGAACTCTATGATTTACAGGCTGATCCTGAACAGAAAACCGACCTTGCCCGAACCCATCCCAGCCTAACCGATTCGCTGGGGAAAGCGTATCAACGCTGGTTTGAACAAATGCGGGCCGAAGCCAAAACTAGCCACCCCATTCCAGTTGGCTATACTGAAGCCCCGCAGGTGACTTTGCCCGGAATCGAAGCCTATTTCGTCGGCAAGGTGCGTTTTAACGAGGGCCACGGTTGGGCTAACGATTGGCTCACTAGTTGGCAAACCACCACCGACACCATTCAGTGGCAAGTTGATGTCCAGACGCCCGGTACGTACCAGGTCATGCTTCAGTATGCCTGCCCCGTAATGGGGGCTGTTTTTGACTTGTTACTTGACAATAAGGTAGTTATGAAAAGCCAGTTTTTGCCCGCTTTTGTTGGGCCATTGCTGCTCAGCCCCGACCGGATACCCCGCAAAGAATCGTATGAGCGCGTTTGGGGAAGCCATCGCCTTGGCCGGATTGCCTTCATAAAGCCGGGGAGAACTGAGGTACGGCTCGTGCTGTCGCAACCCTTGAGCAGGCCGATTGACCTGAAACAACTGGTGCTGGTAAAATAATTGGCTGGTTAATCAAAATATGAGTAAACTACAGCCATAAAATCAGTTGTCTGGGTAGAACCAACATTCATGGGCAGAGGTCGTTAAAACGAGATACTAATAAATAAAGCGACGCTTGGATTCATTTATATTGACAACGTGCCAAATGCGCCCCTGGCGAGAGGGCGACGAAGAATCACTGGCGCAACAGGCCAGTAATCGGCGCATCTGGAACAACGTCCGCGATTTTTTTCCGTATCCCTACACCATTCGGGATGCGAATTCGTGGGTGCGTTCCAATAAATCGTACACCCAGCCCAACAACTTTGCCATTGAGGTCGACGGAAAAGCAGTGGGCAATATTGGTTTTACGGTGAAAGACGACATTTATCGGTACAATGCCGAGATTGGCTATTGGCTGGGCGAGGCCTATTGGGGACGGGGTATTACTTCCGAAATTTTGCCCGCTATAGTACGGTATATTTTCAAGAGTTTTCAGGTTAACCGACTGTTTGCCTGCGTGTTAGAGGGAAATGTTCCCTCCATGCGGGTGCTGGAAAAAGCGGGCTTCCGGGCCGAAGCCATTCACCGGAAAGCAGCCGTCAAAAACAATCAGTATCTTGATGAATATATCTACGCAATTCTCCGGGAAGAGTTCATTGCTCAGTCGGGAAAATCTGTTGATATACAGCACATTGACCATCCTGAATAATAATTTGCAGGCGTATGAAGAAGCCTTGGCGCGCGCCTGTCGCCATTCCCTTTCGTTGATTTTACGGCCTTTTTGGGCTTACTTTGCGCAACTTTACACCGAGGTTCATGCCAAAAATTATCATCGCCGTTGATGGCTATTCGAGTTGCGGAAAAAGTACAACGGCTAAGGCCGTGGCCGCCCGAATGGGGTATGGATACATCGACACCGGGGCCATGTATCGGGCGGTGAGTTTATACTTTATTCAGAATCATGTATCGTTGAGCAACCAGAAAGAAATCCTGACCGCCCTCGAACACATCCACATTACGTTCCATTTTAACCCCCGAACCAATCGCAACGAGACGTTCCTGAACGGCCTGAACGTGGAAGAGGAAATCCGTAAAATGTACATTTCCAACTACGTCAGCGAGGTGAGCACCGTGGTGGAGGTGCGCCGGGCAATGGTAGCCCAACAACAGCGGATGGGCCGTCGGAGGGGGTTTGTAATGGACGGGCGTGACATTGGTACCAAGGTGTTCCCCGATGCCGAAGTGAAGGTGTTCATGTCGGCCGACACGGGGGTGCGGGCGTTCAGGCGGCAACGGGAGCTGCTGGCCAAAGGCGAAATGATTTCCGTTGAAGACATCAAAGCCAATCTCGAAAAACGCGACCGAATCGACAGTACCCGCTTCGAAAGCCCCCTGACCCAAGCCGCCGATGCCATCCCGCTCGATACCACCCACATGACTATCGAAGAGCAGGTAGACTGGGTAGTCGCTCTCGCCGATCAGCGCATTGCCGAACTGCACCGTGAAGGCCATTTCGATGCCAAGCGGGCATGATAACCGCCGATTACCTGATCGTGGGGCAGGGCGTGGCAGGGTCGGTGCTAGCCTGGACCCTCGATCAGTTGGGGTGCCGCGTGGTGGTGGCCGATGCGCCCAATCTGCCCTCGGCTTCGGGGGTGGCGGCTGGTATCGTGAATCCACTCACGGGCCGCAAACTTGTTCGTACCTGGCGGGCCGATGATCTCTTTCCGTTTTTGCACAATTTTTACCAGGGGGTTGAAGCAAAACGATCCGCTTCCTTTTTTCATCCGCTTCCCATATACCGGCCGTATCGTTCATTCGCTGAAAAAGCTGATTACGAAGCCTTTACAGCCGAGCCAATGGTAGCCAAATACGTGAATCAGATGGTCGATGATAAGCTATATAGTTCAGCTATCAATAACCCCTTTGGCGGTCTCGAAGTAGCACAGTCGGGCTGGTTAACGATCAATGAATTTACGCGTTCAATACGCGCTTACTTTCAGGAGAAAAAACAGTTTGTTTCAGCTAAAATAAGCAATAATGAGTTGACTATCAACCCTGAACGAGTTGATTGGAATGGGCTGTCGTTTCGGAAACTGATTTTTTGTGATGGTACGCACGGACGTGAAAATCCGTTATTCGACTGGCTTCCGTACAATGTGGTAAAAGGCCAGACCCTCACCGCCCGTGTGGTCAATTATCCTATAAAAAATATAGTGAATCAGGGTGTTTTTGTTTTGCCAATTGATGACACTACGATAAGAATTGGGGCTACCTATAGCTGGCATGATCTGGATTGGGAAACAACTGCCGAGGGTCGTACGTTCTTAGAATCGAAGGTGCGCGAGGTGTTGAAAATCCCGTATGAAGTCATTGGCCAGTCGGCCGGTATTCGCCCGGCAACCAAAGACCGGCGACCGTTTATAGGCATCCATCCCGGTTATTCATCCGTAGGTATATTTGGTGGCTTTGGTAGTAAGGGTGTATCACTAAGTCCGTATCTTGCTCACCAGTTTGCCCGGTTTTTGCTGGAAGGTGAAGAATTGGATCCTGAAGTTAATATTCAACGTTGCCTTTCGTTATAGTAGCGTACTTATAAAACGGTTTATGCGCAAGCAGTACATCCTTTTGTTTTGTCTTTGGGTCGGGGCCATCGTTAGCGCCAATGCCCAGAATTATCCTTCATTAGAACAGTTCGGGAAGAACCGAATCCAATACCGGAACTTCAACTGGAAGATTATCCGCACGGCTAATTTTGAAATTTACTTTTATCAGGACGGCAACACCTTAGCCAATCTGACCGCTCAATATGCTGAGTCGGAATTCGACCGGATTACCGAGCTGCTAGGCTACACACCTTACAACCGAATCAAAATATTCCTGTACAATTCTCCGCAGGAACTGGCTCAGAGCAATATCGGGATCAGCGTGGTGGGCGAGCTAGACAGCCGCGAAATTGATCTGGCCAAGTCGCGCCTGGAAATTGCCTTCACGGGCGATCAGGTCACGTTCAGAAAGCGACTCATTCACGACGTGTCGATGCTGTTTGTGTATGACATGCTCTATGGGGGCAGTTTGAAAGATGCCCTCCAGAGTTCGTTGCTGCTTACCCTGCCCGACTGGTTTATGCCCGGAATAGCTTCGTACATTGCCGGGGGATATAGCGTTGAAATCGACGATTACATGCGCGACGCTTCAGTGAGCCGGAACATTCGAAGACCCAACCTATTGCAAGGTCACGATGCCGAACGGGTTGGGCACTCAATCTGGAACTACATCGCCCAGAAATACGGACGAGACAATATCTCCAATATTCTGAACCTCACCCGGATTATCCGCAACGAGCAGAGCAGCATTCAGAGCACATTAGGTGTTCCCTACGCCCGGTTTTTGCGCGAGTGGCGGGAGTATTACGCAAACATGGCTAAAGCCGCGCCCTCGGCAGGTGGTAGCGACGATGCGACCCTTTCGATTCGTGGGTCGGGTCACGAGCAGATACTCAACGATGTTAAAATTAGCCCCGATAAACAGTTGATTGCCTTTTCGTCGGTCAACGATGGTAAGTTCAATGTTGAAGTGTACAACACAGCAACCAAAAAACGCTTCTCGGTATTACAGGGCGGCTACCGGCTCGACGGTCACGCCACGTTCACCAGTACGCCTTTGGTAGCCTGGCAGCGCGACAATAATCTGGCCGTGGTGACGGACGAAAATGGGAAATCGTACCTATATATATATACTGATCTGAATAAGCGCCCCAAGCAACGCTCCCGGAAGACGATCAACGGCCTCACCCAGATTGTAAGTGTCGATGCGTCGGATGATGGCGGTAGCCTGGTGATGAGTGCTGATCGACGCGGACAAAACGACATTTTTCTATACAGCATCAACCGCGGTACGTACGCGCAATTAACCAACGATCTCTACGACGACATCAACCCGGTGTTTGTGGGGCGGAGTACGCGCGACATCGTGTTCGCATCGAACCGCACGGCCGACACGCTCGGTGTTGACAAAGGCTCCTTCCGAACTATTCGGGATCGGTACTCTTTATTCAGGCACGAAGGTGGGGCACGCGCAACTTCCGTTACCCGCCTAACCGATACGCTGACTAACGCGATTCGGCCCATTGCCGCCAGCGAAAACACCATTTATTTTCTGGGAACAGCCAGTGGTATTCAGAACTTGTATCGCTTGTCGGTAGGGGACAGTACGGCGGCTTCGGTGGTGAGTCAGGTTACTGCTTTCCCAACTAGCATCCGGCAGTACGATCTGATTCCGGGCAACGGTGGCTTTGTATACAGTGCCCTTCGGAATGGCGAGGTGTATATTGGCTACCGCTCGCAGTTGCCGCTCAATACTACACTAGCTATGGGACCTACTCAACGCAACGTGCTGTTGGGTATCACGAATACGCCCAAACCAGCAGCTCCCCAACCGGCCAGTAAAGATATTACGCAGGCATCGGCCACCAGTCCGGCTACGTCGACAACAGCAGCTATACCCGGTCGGCTTGCCCTGGAGCCGGGCGAAGTTGATACCGACAATTATCAGTTTGACCCAGAGGTGGTGAAAGCGGCTGAGTTTCGGCAACGCCGAAGTGCGGGAATTCCGTTGGCCTCGGCTACTTCGCCTATCCTGCGCAATCGTCGGCGGGAGAACATTACCATCCGTGGCCCCTTCGATTATCGCGGTCTGTTTATTGCCAACGATGCCAGTTCGTCGTGGCGTATTGATCCAATCAGGGGCTTTGGTTTTTCTCAGAACATCACCATGAATGATTTGCTGGAGAATCATATTATCAAAGCCGGCTTGTTTATTACAACTACACTACGGAACAGCGATCTATTTGCCGAATACCATAACTTGACCAACAGAATCGACTTTGGGGTTCGGGTAGATCGCCAGACGCTGTATTTCGACAATCCGCTGATGAATCAGAAGTACCGCTATAACCGAATTGCTTTATCGGCTTCATACCCGATCTCGGTTACGACCCGGTTTACCCTGTCGCCGTTTTACGCATTGACCCGCCGGATCGAGTTACTGAACGTTGCTGAACCCGACCGTACCTCAGATTTCGCGGGCCTTCGGGCTGAGTTTGTCTACGACAACTCCAAGATCAACGGCATGAATATGATGGAAGGGACACGGGCTAAAGTTAAGTTTGAGAATTATGCAGGCATCCGGTCTTCGGCACAAAGTTTTAGTCGGTTAACGATCGACTTTCGCCACTATCAGAAGCTCCACCGAGACCTGATGTTAGCCATTCGTGTGTCGATGAGTCAATCGGGTGGGCCAGCTCCCAAGCAAAGTACACTGGGTGGAATAGAGAACTGGATCGCTCCGCAGAAGGAAGCAATTGCTACCAACCCGCTGTTAATTCCGAATGGACTGGTGCAATCCCGGGATGATTATCGGGATGTTTTCTTCCTGGATTATGTCACCAATATGCGTGGCTACCGGTTGGGTAAGTTGACTGGTAATAGCCATGTTCTATTCAACGCTGAATTGCGTTTGCCATTAGTTAAGTATATATATCGAGGTAATATTACATCGAACTTTCTTCGCAATCTTCAGTTGGTTGGCTTCACCGATGTAGGCACAGCCTGGTCAGGTAAAGGGCCATTTAACCGACAGAATAATCTGAATACGGAGATCATTGGTGGAGGTAACCTTCCGTTCTTGGCCACGGTAACCAATTTTAAAAACCCCTTCCTGATTGGTTACGGCCTTGGAGTGCGAACAATGCTTTTTGGCTATTATGTAAAGTTTGACTATGCCTGGGGCCTGGAAAACAAGGTAGTGAATAAGCCTATCCCCTACCTTACTTTAGGATACGATTTCTAATTTTCCTACTGATCATTACCACTTACTTCTGCACCCTTCATGCTTTATGTATGAAGGGTGCTTTGTTTATCAATTAGCCAAAAAAGCGCTTATTAAGGTGTTTTGTAGGAGCAGGTTGCTATATTTGCGATGCTAAGCAGTTCGGATATTACACCCGGCTGAATAGCGCTCATAATTGCCTTCGGCATATTCTCTCTCCCTATTTTCATGCACTACCGGCCTAAACGGCCGCTGGCTATTTCCGTGCCAGTACTATTGTGCTTTTGCCATATGTCGTTATCTTGTTTAATAGACGGCTTGTTTGGCATAGTTTTCGCTAAATGACATCAATCATAAGAAGTTCAGTATTGCCGAACTGAGGCTATTGCTTAATAATGATTAATAAATTATTAGGCTCCGTTTAGTAAGAGAAATGTCTTATTATCAATTGATTACCGCTTTCGGATTGTTTTCAGTAATTAGGCAGTTGGTTTTGGCATAGTTTTAGATACTTCATTAGTAACAAAATGTGCCAATTCCCGACAAGATCCAGCATCGTTAAACCGACTGTTATGGAATATTTGTTTGGGGGTCTTTGCGCAACTTTATATTCTGCCCCAAAATTAAGCAGCAGATGAACGTTAAAACTACCTTTTGGACTGGATACCGCGAAACCCTACGCGCTCAGTCTGCCCGTAATGAACCAAAACATCTACCAAAGCAACTTGGTCGATGGATTCTGATGGTTGCCCAACTCGTCACAACCCTGGTTCTGTTTGCCCGAGCCTGGCTCGACTCCGCTTCGCCACCGCCAAGATGGTCGGCACTGTTGCTTCGACGGCAAACGGGTCGAAGGTACGTACTACCTGCATCCACCCGCTACGGTTTTGGGATGCGAGTAGACCCCCCCGACCGATTACAATCGTACTTTTCTGATCAATTAACGCTTAAACTTTTTTTATCACGTTTACAAATGAATGAGCAATCTTTACTGAAGAACAGCATCAACCTGATTCGACTCCTCTGGCAGCAATGCACTCAGTGGATGCGTTTTGGTATTGATGCAGGGTTTGTCCGTTGGGCCGGGGGCCTATACGGATTTGCCGATGGCCCCCCTTCGAATCCGTATGCTCATAAGTCGGAGCAAGTGGATACTCGCCACAGGGCTTTTATGGGTTCGCTGGTTATGTCGTTTGCTTTGGTGCTATTGTCTTTAGGGGCATCAGCTCAGTCAGCAATAACCGACTTAAAAGTCGATGCAGGCATAAGCAATGCAAATCCAGCACTTAACGGAACGGTTAATTACACCGTTACGGTCTCCAACAGCTCCACTACAGTAGCTACTAATGTTAAAGTAAAAGTGACGCTTCCGGTGGGCTACGTATCAGCTTCGGCTTATACGGCTTCGACGGGTGCGCCAAGTTATACATTAGCATCCGGTGATTGGGCTATTGCTTCTTTACCGGCGAATAGTTCGGCAACCGTTCAGATTACTGCCACAGTAATCGAGCGGGGCGTTGCGTTTTTAACCGTTGAGGTGGTAGCCGCTGATCAGACAGACAGCGACTCTGTGCCAAACAATGGCAGTTATCTGGAAGATGACCTGGACAACGTTTGTTTTTCGGTTCCTCTTCTCTTATATGCTGGTGAAGAATACACTGTTTCGGCTCCGGCTGGATTTTCAGGTGTTCAGTATTTTAAAGGAGCGAATTTAGTTGGCGGGCCACTTGTGCCTGCTTCTGAAGCATCAATTGATGCCAATGGAAATCTGATCATTAAAAGTGCGGGTACGTATTCGGTGGCTGCCTCCCTTAGTGGATGCCAGGCAACGAATTGTTGTAATATTCAGGTCGACCCAGGTCCGTTGGCCAGTTTGGGCGACTATGTGTGGTTAGACAATAACCGCGACGGACAGCAGGGTACGGCCGCGCTGGAACCTCCCGTTCCAGGTGTAACGGTTCAGCTTTTTCAGCCGGGCAGCACCACCGCTTTATCTACGACGACGACGGATGGCAATGGAAAGTATTTCTTTCCTAATCTGATTCCGGGTGAGTACTACGTGATTTTCACAGCTCCAAATGGTTTTACATATACGTCGGCTAACTCGACTGCTCCTATTAGCGGTACGGGTGCTGACGTAGTAGATAGCGACGCAAATCCGTTAACCGGACAAACACAAACCTACACACTAAGTGGTGGCGAAAGCAACACAACCGTTGATGCGGGTCTGATTCCGTTGCCAGCTTCATTGGGTGATTTTGTGTTCCTGGATAGCAACAGTAATGGCGTGCAGGATCCAGGTGAGCCTGGTGTGCCGAATGTACTGGTTACCTTGTACAGTAATGGAACGGTAGTCACCACGACCACTACTTCGACCTCGGGCTTGTACTCCTTCACCGGTTTGACGCCGGGCACCTATCAGGTAGTCTTCACCGCACCAGTTGGCACCACCTTTACGACGCCACTGGCTGGCAGCAGCACCACTACGGACTCGAACGTGAACAGCACGACGGGTCAGTTGGGAGGTACTTCGGTCGTGAGCCTGAGTGCGGGTGAGAACAACCCAACCATTGACGCGGGCCTGATTCCACTGCTGGCAAGCCTGGGCGATTACGTCTGGTTTGATAATAACGGCGATGGTCAGCAAGGGCCAATGGGCCTTGAGCCTCCGGTTCCGGGTGTAGTGGCTCAGTTGTATATGGTGGGTATGCCTACAGCAATTAGAAGCACAACCACCAATACGTCTGGTTTCTACAGCTTCACGGGCTTAGCACCGGGTCAATACTACGTGGTCTTCACGGCACCAGTTGGCACAACGTTCACGACAGGTTTACAGGGCAATCCTGCTACCGACTCGAACGTGAGCAGCCTGACGGGTCAATTGGGAGCAACAGGTATTGTGAGCCTGAGTGCGGGCGAGAACAACCCAACCATTGACGCGGGCTTGATTCCATTGAAAGCCAGCTTAGGCAACTATGTGTGGCTGGATGCGAATGGCAACGGTCAGCAGGACCCCACCGAAACAGGTGTGGCTAATGTGACGGTGACTCTGTTCAGCAATGGCAGTGCGATCCAGACCCAGACGACTTCGACATCAGGTACGTATTTGTTTACCAACCTGGACCCCGGTCAGTACTCAGTGGTGTTCACGGCACCGGGCGGCTTCACCTTCACGACGGCTAACTTGGGCAACGATGCCACGGACAGCGACGCAGGTGTGGGTGGTTCAACGGGTATTTA
>Ga0105048_10005109_pt1 | contig 21300 bp, 20 predicted proteins | sample MAT05_FD_78382 | JGI IMG/M metagenome (GOLD analysis project Ga0105048, IMG submission 78382) | Freshwater microbial communities from Lake Fryxell liftoff mats and glacier meltwater in Antarctica - MAT-05 | ecosystem: Environmental > Aquatic > Freshwater > Ice > Liftoff microbial mat | place...
ACACAATACCGCAATGCATTCGGGGTTTAAACCCCTCTTGTTTAATGTCGTGAAAACCTAAAAATCAGCTTTTTTAATTGCTTTTTTTTGAAGATTGTAAATTATTTTGGACACAATACCGCAATGCATTCGGGGTTTAAACCCCTCTTGTTTAATGTCGTGAAAACCTAAAAATCAGCTTTTTTAATTGCTTTTTTTTGAAAATCATCATCTATTTTTCATCCCATTACCAAAAAATATAAAACACAAAAAAAGCCGCTTCAAAATGAAGCGGCTTTTTTAATTAGGTTTAGCGAAATTATCTTGTTGACAGATTCTTGTAATCTTTTTTGGCAGAATAGTTGATTTTAAGAGCATTTGCATAACGCAAAGCCTGCTTAACATCAGTTACCTTACCCATTGCAATATTCTGGTCAATTTTCAGGGATACAGTCATTTTGTTTTTATCAGATTCCGGAAGTTGCTCTCTTTCGGCAAGAATAAAATCCTGAACAGATTCGGTAGGAACACCCTCTTCATTTGTGAGTTTGTCGTTCATTTGAATCATTGGTTCAGAACCGTAAATATTCTGCAAACGGGTAACTGGCCTTCCGATAAAGATATAACTCACAACAGATTTCTTTTCCAGTTTCTTGATTTCTGTTGCTTTAGGAACTGTTACTGCTACCTGAACCTCGTTTTGTCTCATAGTTGTTGTAACCATGAAAAAGAAGAGGATCATGAAAACAATATCAGGAAGAGAAGCAGTACTAAGTGGTGGAACGCCCTTTTTTGCTGCGCTTTTAAATTTTGACATTATTTGGTTCCTCCAATATTTTTTGGTTCTGCTTCAGAAATGTTCATCTTATAGACCTTATTAATTCCGTCGATAATTGCCTGATCAACAGATTTTTTTGAGTCTAACTGATCATACTTTCTTCCGAAATTCTCCATCGCAAATTGATTTCTCAGTTCATTCACTGCAGCAACCAATTCATTTTGAACAATAAGGTATTTGCCGTAAGTTGTAGATCTGTCATTTTGAAGAGAAACAACTCCTTTAGAAATCATAAGCTCAGCTGATCCGTTGGGAAACCTAGGAGATTGGCCAGTAGGAAAATCAACAATTACAAGTTCCTTTTCAGGAAGGTTTGCATCTTCAAGAGGGTTGCTGAAAAACTCAATGGTTTTCTTTTTAAGTTCATCAACGCTTAAAAGTTGTCCTTCAACCATAAGCTGATCATTCCGGTTAATAAGAACAACCAAAACGTTCCTTTCCTTTACCTTGATATCAAGTTGTTCCTGATTTTTATCGGGAATCGGAGGAAGTAAACGGGTAATACCCGTATCCACATCCATGGTTGTAGCTACGATAAAGAAAATAAGCAGAAGGAAGGCGATATCCGCCATTGATCCAGCATTAATTTCCGGTACAGCTCTTTTTGCCATTGTATAAATAGTATTAACCGACCTTAAAGAAGCTTTAAGGCCGGCTTAAATTATTATTTAAAGTAATTTGAAATTTCTGCGTAAACAATCGACAGTAATGCAAGTCCCAATACAAAGTAATTGAAAATAAGACCAGTGTCGATTAATTTCAATACACCCGGATTTGAATTATCTGTGCCCGTATACCCAATGATTTCGAGAGTTTCACCTGATGACAGAAGGTATGAAACCAGAACCAGAACAGCAACGCCGACCAGTACCAGTAAACCTCTAACCATATTAGCAGGATGAACAATTGCATAGACAATAGGGAAAATTACTGCGGTTAATGCAGCGATTATAAGTAGGATATAACCCCAAATTATGGCGATATCCATTCTATAATAAACCAGTTTTTCCATGAAAGTAAAGCTAACTTCTTCAGCAACCACTGGTGCAGCAATAACTTTTGCTGCTTTTTGAGCATTTACAGCTGCCAGAGAGTCAGCCGGAGTAGCCAATGAATCAGCGCTTTGCAGATCCAGTGCTACATTTACTGTTGATGTTTTTTCAACAGGATTTTCGATTTTCTGTATTTTGGCCTGATATTTTTTAGTATTTACAAGGTTATCACCAAAGTAAAACAGTATCAGAATAGGAATAGTTATTCCCACTACAACGTACAGAACATACGACGCTATTTTTGAGAGTGGCATATTCCTTATTTTTTAAGATTGTGTTTTACAAGAAGATCAATGAATGAAATTGATGCATCTTCCATTTTATTGGTAATTGAATCTATTTTAGCAACAATTGTATTGTAAAAGATCTGAAGAATAATAGCAACAATAAGACCAAATACAGTTGTGATAAGAGCAACTTTGATACCACCGGCAACAAGTGTTGGAGAAACGTCACCAGCAATCTGGATGTTATCAAAAGCAATGATCATACCAATAACTGTTCCAAGGAACCCGAGCATAGGTGCAAGAGCAATAAAAAGTGCTATCCAGCTTAAACCTCTTTCGAGTAAGCCCATTTGCACACCACCATAAGAAATGATTGATTTTTCAACAATGTCCAGACCCTGTGCTTCTCTGTCAAGACCCTGATAAAAAATACTTGCTAAAGGCCCACGTGTGTTACGGCATAATTCTTTTGCTGCATCAACACCACCTGCATCCAAAGCATCTTCAACACTTTTTAACAGTTTTACAGTATTGGTAGTTGCAAGGTTAAGATAAATAACTCTTTCCAACGCTAATGCAAGACCAAAAATAAGGCAAAGAAGAATTGAACTCATAAATCCTGCGCCCCCTTCAATGAATTTTGTTTTTACCTGATAATGAACTACTCCTAGTCCACTCTGAGGTGCAGCTTCGGTAACAACCGGAGCAGCCACTGCAACCGGAGCTACTTCTACTACCTGCGTGCTATCGGCTGTTGAAGCTGAAATTTCCTGGGCAACGGCTATTGACGCTCCCATCATAAGCATCCCAAAAACTGCTATAAGTGCAAATAACTTTTTCATGGTTTGATGTTTGTTTAATTTTTAGTTTTAAGATTTAACGAATTTTTAGCTTTTAAAATTATTATGTTTTATAATTTTTTCAAAATTAATTACAACTGATTATTCAAATTCTGCTAGAAAACTTCCGCAAGATACAATATATTCTTTTTCAATAATATAATTAAAACCCACTAATTTAAAAAACCTGATCTTTAAAATCTATCTAAATAAGATCAGAAAAAGTATTATTATAATTTTAGTTATTTTCAAAAGGTTAAAGAAACCTATAATAATTTATAATTCTATTCTACGAGTTATGAATTTTCAAAAGTTCAAAAAGCATCTTTAAAAAATCCCAACCACATTCCTCCGCCTTTTTCTGATAATAATTCCATCCATTAAATGCGGAGAGAGAGGGATTCGAACCCTCGGAACCCTTTTGAGGTTCACACGCTTTCCAGGCGTGCCAGTTCAGCCACTCCTGCATCTCTCCAAATCAATATTTCAAAACTCGCTTCCCTGAAAATTCGGGGCGCAAATTAGTAAAAAAAATAAACATATTGATATTATGGTAAAGTAATTTCACCTCTTAGAGAGCTATTTAAAAGCAATATGAGTTGCTCTTGCGAAAATCCCTGTCCAAGGAGCAGCATCATTTTAGTGGTAGCCGCCTCAGTTGTTATATCATATCCGCTAATAACGCCTGCTTCAGAAAGTTTTCTGCTGGTTTCATAACGTCCCAACTCAACACTACCACTACTACATTGTGTGACATCAAGAACCAGAATCCCATTTTCAATTGCCTTCCTTATTCTTTTTACAAACCATTCTTCAGCGGGAGCATTTCCTGATCCGAATGTCTCCAGAATTACTCCTCTTAAACCTTTTATACCAAGGATTGAGTCAATAAACGCCCGGTTCATCCCCGGAAATAATTTCAGAATGGCTATATGATTATCAAATTTTGTTTTTACCATGAGCGACTCATTTTCTTTTGGATAAAGAATCGACTCAAAATTATACTTGATATAAACTCCCACTTTAGCAAGTGAAGGATAATTGGCCGATTGAAATGCATTAAAATTATCTGCATTGATCTTTGTGGTACGGTTTCCCCGGTATAGTCGGTTTTCGAAATAAATACAAACCTCAGGAACTATTGGCTTACCATTTTCTTTTGCGGCTGCTATTTCAAGGGATGTAATAATATTCTCCTTACCATCAGTTCTAAGTACCCCGATAGGTAATTGCGAGCCGGTGAAAATAACCGGTTTAGAAAGATTCTCAAGCATGAAACTCATTGCTGAAGCAGAATAGGCCATGGTATCGGTTCCATGAAGGACAACAAAACCATCAAATTCATCATAGTTAGATGCAATTATTTCAGCAATTTTTATCCAGATTTCTGGCCCTATATCTGACGAATCCATTGGTGGATCAAAGGAAATGGCCTGCAAATGAAAGCCGAATTTCTTGATCTCCGGAACCTGCTCAGAAATCAGTTCAAAATTCAAGGGTTGAAGGCTGCCTGTAGCCGGATTTAATACCATTCCAATGGTGCCTCCGGTGTAAATAATTAAAATGGATGTCAGTTTATCGGACATATTATTTCAAATTAAAAAGCGTAGTTGCGTTCTGACTAGTAATTTCCGCCATTTGATCGGGTGAAACCGCCAAAAGCGCCGCAAGAAAATCATTTACAAATCTTACATGTGCACTTTCGTTCCTCACCCCTCTTTTTGGCACCGGCGATAAATAGGGAGAATCGGTTTCTAAAACGATTCTGTTTAATGGGATCTCCTGGACTATTTTAGCCAAACCGGAGTTTTTAAACGTTACAATACCGTTTATTCCAAAATAGAAATCAAATTTTTTAATCTCCTCTACTTCTGCCAATCCCCCAGTAAAACTATGAAACACGCCCTTTAAGCCGGAATTTTTATATTGGTTGAGTACAGTAAAAATCTCACTGAATGACTCGCGCGCATGAATAACGATGGGCAGATTCTTTTCCAGCCCAAATTCAATCTGCATTTCAAAGGCTTTAATCTGTTGGGAAAGAAAAGATTTATCCCAATATAAGTCGATACCTATCTCTCCAACTGCAATAAAATCTCCCCCGAAAAGGTTCTCTTTAACAATTGCCATTTCATCCGGAAAGTTTTCTTTCACTGAACATGGATGCAGACCCATCATTGGAAAACAAACGCCGGGGAAATCCTTGCAAAGCGCTAACATTCCTTCAATTGAGAGGGAATCGATGTTCGGAAGCAACATTTTTTCAACACCTGAATTAATGGCATTGCGTACCATTTCATGCCTGTCGCTTTGGAATTCAGACAAATACAAATGTGCATGAGTATCGATTAATGGCATCCTGCTATAATTGTTTCAATAAATTTGCTGCAAATGTATTAAAAAAAGGTGCAGGCAATTTCCTTTCATTCATACTGTTGAACATAGATATTAAACAAGCTGATAATAATTTCCAGGTAAAACATTTACCAAAGCTTTAAACTCCATATTCAAAAGATTTGCCGAGACTTTACTCACCGGCATTCCGGTTCTAATGCTCAATATATCAGGACTTAAGCGGTCTTCTTTTTTCAGCTCATCTACAATTTTCTGTTCATCTTCATTTAATTCGACAAACAACCTTGACTGCCGTGGTTGTGCGGGTTTGTCTTTATTATCCCATCCCATTAAAAATTCAATGTCAGCAAATCCTCCAACTAGAGCTGCCTTATTATCTCTGATTAGCATGTTGCATCCTTCTGACATGGGATCATTTACCCGGCCGGGTATTGCAAAAACATCGCGGTTATAGGACATTGCAAGATCAGCGGTGATGAGAGCCCCGCCTTTTCTGCCCGATTCAATTACCAGAGTTGCATCTGCAAGTCCGGCAATAATTCTGTTCCGCTTTAGAAAATTATTTCTCTCCGGATTATTACACGTGCTGAAATCGGTAAGAAGCGCTCCAGATTCTGCGATTCGTGAAGCCAGATTTTTATGTGCCGAAGGATAAACGGTATGCAGACCATGAGCAAGAATCGCCACCGTTATTTGATTGTATTGCAGTGAAGCCATGTGCGCCTGTGCATCTACTCCGTAGGCTAGTCCGCTTACTATAAGAATACGATGGTTGTTTTCGGTGAGATCTCTGATAATCTTCCTGCATTGTTCTACTCCGTATTCAGATACAGTGCGGGTTCCAACGATGCTAAGGATTTTTGGAGCACTAAAAACATTGCTTCCTTTAAAATACAGAAGAATTGGAGCATCCGGGCATTGTTTCAATCTTTCCGGATATTCTTTATCAAACAAGGAAAGAAATTTGATATTATTTTTCTCAATGAACGAAATCTCCTTATCTGCCTGGGAAAGATGACTGTCGGGATGTATTTGTCCGGCCAGAAAACTCCCGATACCCGGTATTTTCTGAAGATTAGACTTTTTTTCACCGAACACTGCTTTTGCAGATCCTGTATAAGCAATGAGTTTCCTGGCGGTAATGCTACCGACATCCGGAATCATTGTTAATGCGATAAGGTATCTGAGATCTTCCCCTGTCATTCATTTCCTTTTTCCTTAATGAGGTGAAAGATCAAATCTCATTCAGTATTCAAGGAAAAAATTAAAAATTTAGCGGGAATTTTTTTTCACGTAGCTTTTGAGGATTGCTTTTAACTTTTCTCTGTCGCTAGAACTTACTGAGGAAAGGCTTATCCCCGGATATTTTGCTACGCGGGATTTAAATTTTCCATAAACATAAAGCATTTCGCAGGTTCCAAGGAGAAATGGTTCAACCTCCCATGAGAAAAAACTTTGCTTTGGTATTTCGATGGAACTTTTCTTCCTATTAAAAATGCGTGTTGGATAAAACCTAAGAATTATTTTATCTCCGCTGTCGCTAAAGAAAACGTAATGAGGTTTACGCAGGATGCTGAATATAGAAAGTCCACTATATAAAATAACCAAAGCAATGAAATACCATGATTTATCGATTCCCAGGACAGGGGTTTTAAAAAAGTCGGTAAACGAGATGGTAATTACGAGAACAGTTGCAATTGAGGTAGTCAGAAGTTTTCCGAGCCAAATCTGATAGGTATTTTTTCGATTGTCGAATTTCATTTGAAGGTTGTATTTGGATTTTTATCAGTAAAGTTACAAGCTTTTTCTTCTTTTCAATTCTTTTAAGATTAGGCTTAGTTCGCGACCGGTTTGTCCTGAAACTGAGCTATTTTCTTCCACCCTGCGGAGGAGATAAGGCAACACATGTTTAACGGGACCGTAAGGAACATATTTAGCAACATTATATCCTTGCAGGGAAAGGTTAAAACTGATATGATCGCTCATTCCATATAACTGAGAGAACCATACACGCTTATCATCCTTTGCTATTCCGTGTTTTTCCATGAGTTCGGTGAGGTACAAAGCACTTGATTCATTATGGGTTCCATTAAAAATTGATATGGTTTCAATGTTTTCGATTGAGAATTTAAGTGCCTCATTGTAATCGCGGTCTGTACTTTCTTTATCAGGCTGTATCGGGTCTTTGTAGCCTTTACGTTTTGCTCTTTCCCTCTCCCGTTCCATATAAGCTCCCCTGACAAATTTTGCTCCAAGGTGAAAATTACCCTTTTTTGCCTGTTGAAGGTTTTCCTTAAGAATTGCGAGCCGGTCCCAGCGGTACATCTGATAAGTATTAAAAACAATGGCCTTTTTGGAATTGTGTTTAGCCATCATCTCCATTACCACGCTATCAATAAAAGGCTGATAGAAACTATCTTCCGCATCGATTAGAATTGGCAGCTCATGGGAAGCAGCAGTCGTGCAGAGAGCTTCAACACGGGTGCGAAATTTCCTTCCTTCATCCTGACTTTGCTCATCAATTATTCCTCCTTTACTCAGCACTTCAAGCGCTTCCGATTTTATAAAGGCGGTGGGTTTAAAAACTGCAAAGGGGATATTTGGATTTTTTCCAGCAAACTCGATAGATTTGAGGGTTTCCAGAAATGCAATTTCGATTTGCTGGTCATCTTCTCCACCTTCAACGGAATAGTCCAAAATGGATTTTACATTTGCGGCTCCGAGCTTCTCAACAACAGGTTTACACTCGTTAAGATTTTCTCCTCCACAAAAATGTTTGAAAACCGTGGGTTTAATTATCCAGGACATTGGCAAACCTATATTCAGGGCAGCAGGGATAATTTTGTTTCCGGTTTTAACAATAAAATTAAAGGAAATCATTCTAAAGAGCCATAAAGCCCGCTTGAGATCTGCGTTTGACTTAATTTTGAAGGCAACTTCAGTGTTTTGAAATATATTCATTACAGTTTAATTTCTTTATTAACCCAGGATGTTCAGGGGATTGATTTCTGTGGATAATGCATCAAAGTTACTTTAAAAAGGCAAAAGAACAGAATTAAAACTATTTTGGTTAAATTTATGGCAAACTTCTTTAAATGATCTACAGCATAAAAAACAGAGATTCCATTGTTAAAGGAGTGGTGCATCTTCCCGGTTCAAAAAGTATATCAAACCGGCTTTTAATCATTTCAGCATTAAGCGGGAAGCGCCTCATTCCAAAATCTTTGTCTGAAAGTGACGACACACATGTTTTGCTGGAGATCCTTAATTCGAAATCGGAGGTTCATAATGCCGGTCATGCAGGAACTGCCATGCGCTTTCTGACTGCCTACTTCTCCTGTAAGCCAAGTGAAATAACTCTCACCGGTTCAGAAAGGATGCAAAACAGACCAATTGGTGTATTGGTAGATTTATTAAGAGAGATAGGTGCCAATATTGAGTATCTCGGCAAGGAAGGATATCCTCCCCTGAAAATAACCGGAGGAAAACTAAGAGGAGGAAAGAGAGTAATTAACAGCGAAATAAGCAGTCAGTATATAAGTGCCTTATTGTTGATTGCTCCTTATTTACCGGGGGGATTAGAACTCGTGCTTAAAGGGAATATGGTGTCTGCCAGTTATATAAATCTCACCTTACAATTGATGAAACGGACAGGAATCCGGTACAATTGGAATAAAAACAACATAAAAATCGAAGAGGGACATTACCAGGCAGGAATTTTTCAGGTTGAACCAGACTGGAGTGCAGCATCGTATTGGTATGAGATGGTAGCACTTGCAGAGGATGCGGATATTTTTATACCGGGTTTGACAATAGATAGTTTACAGGGTGATTCTGCCCTTGCAGAAATATTTGAAAAGCTCGGAGTTAAAACAATTTACGAAGAGCATGGAATAAATCTGGTAAAGGCAAAGCCTGCTGTTGAGTATTTTGAATATGATTTTACTTTAAATCCCGATTTAGTGCAAACGCTCGTGCCAACTTGTGTTTTGCAGGATATCCCTTTCAGATTCACAGGAACCCAAACCTTAAGGATAAAGGAAACAGACAGAATCACTGCTCTTTACAATGAGATGAAAAAATTCGATGTGATATTAGATTTTCCTGATTCCGGAGAATGGATAAGCTGGGATGGTAAGTCAAGGTTTAATGGAGATAAGGATGTTTTGATTGAAACCTATGATGATCACAGAATGGCCATGTGTTTTGCTCCGGTTTGTCTTAAAACCAGTAAAATCCGAATAAATGATCCGAAAGTTGTGAGTAAATCATACCCCGGGTTTTGGGAAGACATGGGGAAGGCTGGATATACGATTGAAAATTCAGATTAACTGAATCCAGGAGATTTAATCTTGCTTTTCTTTCAGCAACCCTTTTGCAATTCTTTTATTTACCATGATTATTGGTATATATGAAAGTGCCGATGCAATAATTAGTAAAATTGCGAGAAGTAACATGGCGTCTATAGATTGTAACCAAAGGCAAATTGCAATGAAAAAGATATTCGCCGCCAGGATAATTAGCGTTGAATGTAAATGACTGTTGCCAAGCTCGAGAAATTGGTGATGAATATGCTGACGATCGGCACTAAAAGGAGATTTTTTCTGTATTACACGGATCACGAAAACCCTTAATGTATCAAAAAGCGGGACAATCAGAATACCTATTGCTACTGCTGGAGCTGATTGAATGTACATTTCGTCATTTGCATGCAAGTCGTATTCAAGAAAACGAATCGTAAAAACTGAAATGATCAGACCAATAATCAGAGAGCCGGTGTCGCCCAGAAAAATCTTATTTTCTTTTCCAAAAACATTGAACGTAAAGAAAGCTATAAGAGAGCCGGTAAACGCGAAACTCAGGATACTGTATGAATAGTAATGGGATAATAAAAACCAGATTCCAAAAAACAATGAAGAAACAATTCCAACACCGGATGCAAGTCCGTCGATACCATCAATAAGGTTAAATCCATTAATAATAACCACCACAACAAATATGGTAAATAGAATGCTTAAGGTGTAGGAAATCTCCCCTATTCCGAGCAAATTATGGAAATCAGAAATGCGTATATTTCCGAGAATAGCTATAATTGCTGCTGCAAGAATTTGCGATATCAGTTTCTTTCGTGGATCGACAACAAGGACGTCATCCTTAATTCCAATAAAAAAAAGTATAAGTAAACTACCGATAATATATTTCAGCTCATGATCGATTCCTGAGCCGCTGAAAATGGAAACTGTTAAAATACATCCGATAAAAATTCCAACTCCACCTAATGTGGGTATATTACCCTGATGTGAAGTGCGGTGGTTAGGAGTGTCGAATAGTCCTTTTAGGTTGGATACTTTAACAATTGAAGGAATAACAATATACGTGATAAAAAAGGCAGTAACAAAACCGCCTGAAATAACCAACCATACAGGAATTTCAATCTGAAGATTGCCAAATATGCGTAACACCGTGTAAAAATTTATATCCCTATCTATCTAAACCGACTTCAAATATTGAAGAATTATGATCAAAGGTAAATATTTTTCTTTAAATGCCTATTTCGAGACATATCCTTTTCTTATTGCCTTCGCTAAGCCTCGTAGTTATTGGTTTTGGTGATGTTTGGTTGGGAGGGGCAAATGGAAGAACTTCTGTAACACGATCCCCTCCAACTTGGGGAAGAGCCTGTCCTGAATTCGGGAGGTTGGTGTGGGGCAAATCACTTTCAATAAAACAATAAAACAAAAAAACCGGAAATTCCGGTTAATTTACTTCTTAAATGAATATGCAGTTTTGGCGTTCTAAGAGAAAAACTGGGGTATTTTACGGAAGTTTTTTCGGGTAAGAACCCATAATGCAAAGGGAATTCTGTTGTTTCGCAGTGCTATGAAATCTTCGTAGGATTTGCGAATTATATTAATCAATTTGCCGTTACTTATGCCTCCAGTTTCCATATCTACTATGATTTCAGGAAGATATGCAACTTCAATTGAAGTATCTTTTAAAACACGCAGCATCAGGTCGTAATCGGATGCAATCCTGAAATTAAGGTTAAACAATCCATGTTTTACATATACTTCACGTTTCAGGTATAATGAGGGATGTGGCGGCATCCAGCCTTTATTAAGCAGATCGGGTGTAAATTTCCCTGATTGCCAGTAGCGGATAACATTTTCAGGCTTTTTTGGGTGTATATATCTAAGATCTCCGTAAACAGCCTGAATTGAAGAATTATTGAATTGTCCGGCTATTTTTTCCAGCACTTCAGAATTTGGGAAGCGGTCTCCTGAATGGAGGAAGCCTATTATTTCTCCATCGGCCATTCCGATTCCTTTGTTCAAAGCATCATAAATTCCTTGGTCGGGTTCAGACACCCATTTTGCGATGTCTTTTTCATGGCTATGAATAATGTCAGTTGTTTTGTCGGTTGAGCCGGCATCAACAATTACGAGTTCTTTATTGGGATAAGTCTGAGATTTGAAGGACTCAATGGTTGCTTCAAGGCTTTTTTCACTATTAAATGTTGCTGTAATTACTGAAATCTTCATGTGCGAATAATTGCCTTGGGATAAGTGATTGCCTGAATTTTTTTACGAATTATTCGCTTTTAATTACTCTTTCACGCACTATTACGGCCGGATTCCCCTGGTATATCTTCCATTCCTGAAGGTCTTTGGTGGCCACTGATCCAAGCGATAAAATGGCATGGGTTCCAACCCTTACTCCTGGCCCGACGATAGATTCGGCTCCGATCCAGGCTCCCTCTTCAATAAAAATTTCATCAACCATCAGATCAAAAGAAGCTTTGCTGTAATTATGATTTCCGCATAGCAGAAGGGCTCCCTGTGAGATGCATACATTGTTTTGTATCGTAACCATATCAAGATTGTCGATCCATGCTTTTTCCCCAATCCAGCTATAATCACCGATTTTTAATTTCCAGGGGTATTTGATGTTAACTCCAGGTTTAACAACCACGTTTTCCCCGATTTTTGAGCCAAAGAGTCTGAGTACAAAAACTTTTAAGCCTGAAAAGGGATTCAAAGGATTCATCATTACAAGGATATTTGTAAAATACCAAAGCAATCTGATAAGGCTGTTTCTACCGGGTTTATACCAGCTGTTGTTAAAGCTGGACAGGTTTTGGGTGATCATTGGTTTTTGGTCCAAGTGACGGGGATTTGCTTATTGAAACAAATTTAGGTTTTTTGAGGGGATTTGATGTCAATAGTTCGTTAAACTTTCAGGAATTGACATTATGAAATTACGCAAAGTGCTGATTATTAAACAATCCTTTCCTTAATCAACCCTGCAATTACCGGCAAAGAATACTTTTCTCTCACGAATTGGCTAATCTTCTTACTCCAGATTATTAGGCTTTTCTCATCATATTTGAGGCTGCTTTCAAGGCTTTCTCTAATTTCATTTACTTCAATACCGGTTTTGATGGCTACTCCCGCTTCAAATGCTTCGGGGAAATTGCAACCCTCTGAGAAAATCGGGATTAATCCATATTGCATCGCTTCTGGAATGGAAGTTGGGAATCCTTCGCTTTGAGACGGTAAGAGGAAGAAGTGAGAAGCTTCAAGTAGCTTTTTCTTCTCAGCACCATAAACTGCACCAGCATAATTGACGTTTCCGTTGGGATGATGACTCAGCAAGTGCTGTATTTTTGATAGTTCACCATCATCAGGACCAGCAATTATTAATTCAAAATCCTTGTTATCAGACAAGTTCGAAGAATACCAGGCTTCAACTAGCGGAAGAATGCCCTTTTTATGATGCAAGCGGGATATAAATACATATTTTCTGGGAAGCGCAAATGATTTTTCCCGAATCGCGGAGTCGGCTTCAATTCCGTTAGGGATTAAGACTATTTCCCGACCGAATAGCTTTGTCAGATTATTTTGTTCCGGTTTCCCAACTGCTCGTATTACCTCTGCTTTTTTAACAAGATTCTTTTCAATCAGATTAAAATACACTTGCTTTTTGAGCCATTTCTGTTGCATACTCCATGGTTCAAGCATTCCATGAGGAACATACCACCAACGATATCCCCTTTTGGCTAAATAATTCCCCCAACGAGTAGGGTAATTCCATACACCGTGGGTTATTATGAGAGTATTATCGGAATCAGGTTTTTCTATCTGAAGGATTTGATTTAATCCCTCTAACCTTAATGATTGAAGCTCAATTCCCTTTATTCCGACAGGCAGGTTACCATTCCTTTTATCAGCGGGATACCAGCATTCAGATTTGATATTGTATAAATTCCAAAGCGTTTCGGACGGAGAAATTGCAGCATTCCAAATTCCAAAATTCACAGGAAGCAGGGTGTCGACAATATGAATGATCCTGTTAATCAAACTTTGCTGCAATTAGATTTTTAAGGTTGATGGAATACTGATCCCATGAAAAGTTTAATGCTGCAGATCTTGCGCTTCTTCGCATTTCAAGAAATTCCTCGTCACTTTTCTCTCGAAGCAGTTGAATTGCATTTGCTAAAGCATTAATATCTCTGATTGGCACAATATATCCATTATTATCGGGGGAGATAACCTCCGGCCCCATTGAATTCGGTGTGGTTATCACAGGCAATCCGGCTGCCATTGCCTCAACGATTACCAAACCAAAACCTTCAAAAATGGTGGGAAGTACCAATGCATCATATTCCCTGAATTTAGAAAACAGTTCTGATTGGGAAACAGGACTGTGATAGGTAAATAGACCGTTATACTCTTTCAATTGCTCCCCTGAACCTTGAATTCCCCCGATAATATGCAATTCAATGTCTTTTCCTGGCTTGAGGATGCGCATAGCTTCGAGAAGGTATTTAATTCCCTTTCTTTGAGTGACAGTGCCTGCGTAAAGAAGTTTTAGAGGTCGCAAGCTGAACTTGTCATTCAGGTTTTCAGTATAGCATATTGCCGATGGATCAAACCCCAGGGGAAGTAAAGAAATCTTATCCGCTGCAATACCCGATTTCAGAAGACTATCGCGGCTGAAGGAAGATGCAGCAATTACAGTCTGTGCAAGATGAGGTTCTTCCACCAAACGCCTTTCATAGTCTGTAGGGAAAACGAGATTATCGATGCTATCTGCCCATTCGGGATGAAGTTTTGCTTCTTCGCCAAGAATACGCTTTGCAGCAACAACATGAGCTGTAGCAAGTTCGCAGACGGTCTTCATGCCAGCGTTATTTGCAGCAATTAGCGAATCATGGCAACTCCCCTGAAAGCCCCAGAATACGGACTTTTCGATATTAAATCTCATTTTGTGGCGCCCAATTCTGCTTGCAACATATTGATCGAATTTTATATCCCTCCTATAAACTGCTTTTTGTACAGCGGGACTTTTACCCTGGATTTTACGAAGTAGCATTTCAGGGATTTCGAAGCGCCAGTTGGCATTTACAAGCGTTCCGGGGAGTCCGGGGATATATCGCCGTGACCAGTAATTATCTCCACTTTTCTCAAGTAGATTTTGGATTCCTCCAGATGTAATATAGCTACTAGTGTAAAATCGCTCCAGAGCGCCCAGTTTATATAGGGCTTTTGCAACATGATAGCTGTGTTGCTTACCGCTATGGGACAAGATGATCAAGAGACGATTTTTTGAATAAGTTTCATGCCACTTTCCATGGCTTTGTCCATGTTGTGGTATTCCCACTCAGCAAATCGACCAACGAGATGCAGATTCAGATTTCCAAGCAGATTTTTCAAACTTGCAATCCGTTCCCGATCGCCCTTTCTTTGAATGACATAAGAGTTTGGCTCAAAATTATTATCGATAAATTTGAGGTTGAAAGGAAGTTTTTTTAGAGAGTTCTTCATGACTTCCAGACTTGTTTTACCTGAAAACTCTACCGTACAAGATCGTCTGCTATTTGGAGGATAATTTTCGGGGCTGAAATTCCCTGTAAAAATTATTCGGTGGGCAGGAGTTTCATTTCCGGGGAGATAAAGCCATGAAAGGTCAGTAGGATCAGCTTCGCAGAGGAGGTTGCTGGTTCCGTTTGAAAGTAGATTTTGGAGATTATCAAGTTGCACCGCTATATCATGGGAAATGCCCGATGTTATAGAATGGAGTTCACGAATATCCCCAGTATAAATAAGGTATTCAGCAGAGAATATGTCATTTACAAACCATTTATTTCCTTTATGTTCGAGTCTGTTTACATCGATACCGGTTTGCAGATTTAAGTCCTCTGAGAGCCGGTTAACGATAAACTGTGATCCATTTTTCCGCGGATAGAAAAAGTGGCTGTGAACCATGTTTGATTCCTGTGTTCTGAGTAAATTACTTAGGATAATTTCGTGATAATCAGGCATTGGTAGCTTACCCTCGAGCCAAGGTAATGAAACGGCCGACAAATCGGTATTCCAGATTTTCCGGTTAAGCGGTTCAAAATAAATTTTATACAGTGTTTCCCCGAAATTTCCTTTGAGAAACGCTTCGAAATTATCATAGTGAAGCGGATCTTTTTTGCCAGAAGCAGACAAGCAAATTATTTCGGTAAAAATTTGTCGAGCCGTAGTTGATGGCAGCGTGTAAATGAAGTTTTCAATTGGATATCCCGGGATTTTATCACCCAGAATAATTGCTGCATTGCGAACGGCCTGCAGGAATTCCTCTTCCCGGTTAAAATGGCTCCAGAACCAATCCTTTACTTCCGGAACTCTGGTATTAAAAACGTGTCCTCCCACGCGGTGAAAGAGATGTCCGTCAACAACATCGCATTTAACCAATCCACCCGGGCGATCAGATTTTTCGAGGATAATGGATTCCTTCTTTTGCTCCTTAAGCATCCTTGCGATTGACAGTCCGGAAATTCCGGCTCCGATTATCAGGTATTGGGTGTGTTGCATGGAGTTAAGGTCGATATAGATTTACCAATTAGCAGTTACGCTTTCTGCCCATGTATGGCAAGTAAAATGACTAATATTTTCAGATGATTTTTTTCCCATTTCATTAAGCTTTTCGGGATTTGTAACTGATAGTTCGTTCAGCACGCTAACAAGTTCTGTTTCGTTACGGCACCCGAATTTCCAACCATTTTTTCCCTCATTAAGCAGATCAGGTAGAGCGCCTACCACGTCTGACAGGATAATAGGTAATCCTGCTGCCATGGCTTCATTTACTACCAACCCCCAGGGTTCAAAAATACTAGGCAGAATAAAACAGGAAGCCTCATGATAGAGTTTTGGGAGTTCAGAATAGCCAAGCCAATTGATAAGTCGAACAGAAGAGTTTTCAGTCAACATTACAAGCTCCTGTTTCAACGGACCACCACCTACAAGGATCAACTCCCATGATTTTGCAATTTCTGATTTTCTGAAAGCAGAGATGAGCATTTTCAGGTTTTTTTCTTCTGAAAATCTTGCCACACAGAGGAGTTGTTGAGGAATTCCTTTCTCAGTCGTTGAATGGGCAAAGTGTTGGTTATCAATTACACTGTAGCCTGTGATAATTTTTTTAGAGGGATAATGAAGTCGCTTTACAAAATGATCTCTGGCTTTTTCACCGGAAAGGAAACACACATGCGTGAAAATTCGAAGGAAAAGACCTTTTAATCTATCGGCCAAATTGTTTCCGGGGTACCATGATTCAGCAAACAGGAGGATCTTTTTTCCAGATAGTACCGACCAGATTATTATAAGGACATATGCTAATCTGCCGTAACCAGCGATACAAACATGAGAGATTTTTTCTTTTTTGGTGATTCTTCGAAAGGATTTCAAAGCTTCGAATGCGCCTACTTTTTCGACAGGTTTTTCAGACAAGCGGAAATAGTTCCCTGCATTTACATCGCTTTCCCAGCCATAGGTTAAGTCTGCACCGCCAAGATCTCCGGCCCATACCTTATCAATCCCTGCAATACGGGTAACTTCATGGATACGGGCGCGGTGATAGTCGCCCATGCGATCCCAGAGGAAGATGTATTTGTTTGGCAAAGGGATATCCATTTATTTTATTGAGCCTCCCCAGATAGTTCTTTCCAAATTTCGGGGAGGATTTTTGCAGATAACGAAACAATTAGTAATTCCTATATTATTTGCCAATTTGTTTGTCAATACTAAATCTGATTTTGTTGCAGTTTCTTTAACCTCAAATGCCATTTTGTTATCCAAAACAAAATCAATTTCATGCCCCGTCTTCAGTGAGTAATAAGCTAACGATCCTAAATGATGAATTTGGTTATAGTAACCTGCGGTTGAATAGCATGATTCAGTAAAGATTTATATAGTTTTCGCTCAAAAAACATGGTAAAGTTTATCTTTCAAATTTACAAAATGATTTACTATATGTAAAATAGTATTTTACATATAGTAAATCATTTAATAAAATTAATCAATGTTGTTTAGGGAGATTTGGATCGAAACCTTTCTAATAAAACATAAATTAAATTGCCCCTCCCCCACGAGGGCGTGGCTTGTCTGGCGTTGAGGTTAAAATATATGGTATTTAAAGATAAAAAAATTTAATAGTTAAGTTTATCAAGGTCTAAACTTCTTTAATCAAGTATGTTAGTATATCCGATGGACCGGCCCCTCCATCTTGGGGGAGGGGTTTGGGGTGGGGCAAATCACAGCCTAAGCGTCGATCATTTCCTCCACAATTGTCCGAATTTATGATTTATTTCAGGTTGGGAGTTTTCATTTAATGGGTAAACTCTCTTTTTAAGCCAGCGGTTGTACATATAAACTAGAACAAATACAGGCCAGTAGCTCATCATTAGGAAAGCAACAATTCCGGGCAGATCTCCGCCTCTAAGGATAGGGATAAAGGAGGCGAGGATGATTCCTTTTAGCATCCACTTCATATCACTGTCGTATCGCATGGAGTATCGAAACAGCTTAACAAAAAGAAATCCGTAAAGGATTGAAAATATCACGATTCCTGCGACTCCACCTTCTCCGTAGAAGCTTCCGTAAATAGTTTGTGAGATACCAACGGTACCCTGGCTGAGGTCATTTAGACCGAGTTTATTGTGGTAACCGCCGAGAGGTTTTCCCGGCCAGAATTGTCGGGGTATAGGTCTAAGCAAAATCTCGATATGTTCCATTCCGTAGCTGTAGCTCAGGTGGTTTGGATACACATCCAATACCATCATAAAGCCATCGAGCATGTTCTGGTCGGCTTTGGAATCGCTTCTGGCAGTGGCAAGTTGAAATTGTCTAGATAAAGATAATTGCGAAAGATTGTGAGTTCTAGCCACTCCAGCCAAAGTAAAAAAGAGTAACAATCCGACTCCGCCAACAGCATAATATTTTACTTTTTGCCAGGGAGAATAGTTTTGGGTAATCAGGATTCCAAAGGCCACCATCCATGAGATAAACTGAAAACGGAGAGATGGGTTATACGAAACGTACATCCCCCAGATCATTAAAAAGAGAAACAAAGCTTTTGTAGAAAAATTCTCTTTAAAGTTTAGAGATTTGAATACTATATATGCCAGCAGCACTAATCCGGCGATAGCCATTCCGAACAAATAAAAATAGCTGTTTCCCAGGGCCAGTGGTCCGCTGATCAGGGCTTTAAAAATTGTATTAAGTGTTACAAAGAATGCAAATAAAATAAGAATCAAAAGTCTCTTTTCATGAATAAACTGACTGAAATGTTCGTTATCATCAATAGTATCAGGGTAGGCAGCTCGTCCATTAAAAAAGCTATATGAAAGAGAAAACAAAATTGTGCCCGTAAAAAACAAACTAAGAGCCCACATTCCTTTCTCAAAGGTCATTTCGGTAAAAATGTTTCGTGTGTATGCAACGCTCACCCAACTGGATTTGCCTTCCAGAACAGCTATATAACGTGAAATCCCTGTAAGGAAAAAGAATAGCACGGGTAAAAACAAGAATTCATCGTTGAAGCGAAAATAATGACGGATTGCCAGAAGTACGAGGAGAAGGGAGGCGAATTGGTAGAAGAAGAGGAACATGGGGGGGGGTAGAGTGTTTACACTGAGCGAAGTCGAAGTGAAAAAGGGTTGAGGTTGAGGGGAAAAAGTTAAAGGATTATATTAGCACTTTCGAAGTGAAAAAGGTTTACAGAGCCGATAAGCTAAATTATATCCCTTATATATTTCTGAGATATCATTTCCTCTCTTTTCTTTTTTAAATATAAGCGTTCTTTTTTACCACGGAGGCACAGAGGGCACAGAGAACCACAGAGAATTAGCGGATAGTTTTCCTCGATATTTTTTACCACGGAGGGCAGGGAGAACCACAGAGAATTACTGGATAGACTTCCTCCATCTTTTCCTCGACATTTTTTACCACGGAGGCACAGAGGACACAGAGAACCACAGAGTTTAAGTTTTTTGAATTTGAAAGTTGTAATACCTGATTATAAAACATCTGCGTCTGAGTTATAAAATTCCCCTCCGTGTATCTCCGTGCCCTCTGTGCCTCCGTGGTAAACTTTTCCCCCACCTCTGAACCATGCTTTAAAAAAGTAACCTACATTATTATCATTATTCCATGAAAGAGGAGATTTCAATTGCTGATTCAATTTCTGCAGTCGTTAATTTCAAAATTATGTTTGGATATCTTATCTGAACGCTAAAACCATTTAAAGAAAACGCTTTTTTAAATTTGGAATCTTCTATCAATGTCGTTGACTTAAGAAATTTTCCGATTCTAAAAAATAGATTAAATCATGAGAACGTAAAAATTCGATATTATAGAATACTAATAAAGCTTTTAAGTATTTCTCTACAGCTTGCTGACAATGAAACACTATTGTATCCTAATAGTCCGGAAGGTGCAAATATATTACTTTGGCTGAGCCCAAATCATGATCTGCTTTTTCAATCCAATCTTTCGAAGCATTACTCTGAATGTTCATAAAGTATTTTTGAGTTTTTAATAGCAGTATTTAAAAAAGAAAACTGCTTATCTTTCTCTTCATTAAATTCCGATTTTGTATATACTAATATGTCCATCGGGATCATAATTCCTAATAATGACATACGGATATCAAACCCTCTTTGGTGCATTGGAAGATCTGTATCTTGAACAATCAATAAATCCAGATCACTGTCATTATTTGATGTTCCGTTCGCATAGGAACCGAATAAAATAATCTTATAGGGATTGAATTTGGATGCAATCCTTGAAACAACTTCATCTATTTTCTCCGGGGTAATCATATCAATAAAATATATTGCAAGGTACTGTAAAAAGTCTGACAGGTCAAATTGAAACTCAGCATATTCAAAAGATGCCCTTCACTTTTGAACATTTTGCAAATACTTAAGAGTCTCCTCCACCTGCCTGCCCCACCCCATCTCCCTCATACATTTCTCCCAATCCGGGTTCACTGGATTCAGGGATATGCTGGAAAGACCGTCTTTTAAAGCGTTCAAATTATCTGGTTTATATATATATTCCAGTCCATATTCATTAACAATTTCTGTAAGTGCATTGGGAAGTTCTGAAACGAGAACAGGCTTTTTCATGGGAATTACCTGATGCAAAATACCACTTTGGGAATGAAATGAAGCCGCATAATATAGAACGATCACCTCGCTTATCGAAATAACCGCTGCAAGTTCTTCATCCGATAAATACTTTTCTATCCAAATAATCTGTTTCTCAACGCCAGTATCACGAGAAAGTGATTTATAGTAATTTGTATCAACTCCACTATTGGCAGGGTTTCCGGCAATGAGCAAACAATAATCAGGAAAGAACCTTAAAGCTTCAATAACGAGTTGATAATTCTTTTCAGTTCGGATATTTCCAGGAATTGAAAGCACTTTTGAAAAACCCGAAGTTTTCTCTTTTAATTCTTGAAAAAGGTTGCCATCAGGTGCAGGAAGGTAGTATGGTCCATGGCGAACAGAAAGAAATGTCAATCCCTTTCTGGGTTTATAATAACTTCTTTCCGGCAATGTTCCATGGAAAAGCGCAACGGAAACAGTTTTCATAATCTGTTTCATACAGAAGGCGGAGACAGCAAGCGAAGGAGGGTAATCGTCCCGGTCTGCATCATGCAGAAAGACCCCAAAA
>Ga0105048_10005110_pt1 | contig 21297 bp, 16 predicted proteins | sample MAT05_FD_78382 | JGI IMG/M metagenome (GOLD analysis project Ga0105048, IMG submission 78382) | Freshwater microbial communities from Lake Fryxell liftoff mats and glacier meltwater in Antarctica - MAT-05 | ecosystem: Environmental > Aquatic > Freshwater > Ice > Liftoff microbial mat | place...
GGGTTGATGTGAAAAAAGGCGGGTTGATGTGAAAAAAGGCCAATTTCCTTCTCGGCCGTTGATTGAATGGCTTGTTATAGTCCAATTTGCGGTTCAAAGCCACAGCGAGCGTCGACCGGCACTAGGCAACCGAAATCGCAGCTAGGTCTGCCGCCCAGGCTTCAATAAGGGACGCAGGACTGACCATCCTATCCAAATGCTCTCTCGCCTCCATGCACCGTTTGACGGCCAACACGAAGCTCTCGGAGGGCAGGGACATCAGATGGCCATACTGCGAGGTAGATTCCTTTGCCATCATCGCACCGGAGTGGAGGTTGACCCGAGTTTGCATGGCTGCCCGATAGAATTGAAGCGAGAATTCTAGGATCACCTTGAGTCGTTCACGGCGGGGCTGCGAATCAATTCCAACGGACTCCATGTTTCCCTGCACTGCTTTCGCTAGCTTTGTGAAGTCGAGCGGTCGTTGTACCAACTGGTGGAACAATTCGTTTCGAAACGACTTCAAATCTTCGTTGGTCCAGTTTGCAACCGTGGACATCGAACCCCCCGCATGTTCGGCGAGGCTCATCGCTTCGTCGGTTGTCGCGGCGATTCCGTGTCGCAAGATGAGCTGCGATAACTCGGAAGCCGCAAGGGGTTGAAAACGGGCCATTTGGCAACGCGAGCGGATGGTTGGCAGCTGCCGCTGAACGCTGGTGCTGATCAAGAAGATCAGCGATCCCACAGGCGGTTCCTCCAAGGTTTTCAAGAGAGCATTGGCTCCTTCTTCAGCAATCGTGTCAGCATCGTCGACGATGGCTATTTTGCGGCGCCCAGAATACGGCTTCATGCGTAACTCGTAGCACAGACCTTCGCGCATCCGCCGTTCTCCCTCGCCTACCAACTGGTCCATAACGAGACCGGTCTTGTCGGCGCGACGAGCAACTTCTATCAAATCGGGATGCGAGCTCGCTTCTACTTGCGAGCAAGCTTCACAGCGACCGCACGGCTCGAAATCCGAGGGTTCACTCCGGGTACAAAGCATGGTCTTTGCAATCAATCTGGCAAAGGTGCGTTTGCCGATGCCATCGGGCCCCACCATCAGGAAAGTGCTAGCCAAACGATTGTTTTGGATAGCATTGCGAAACCACATTCGCTGACGATCATGCCCGACAAAAGAAGTCCAGTCCATGCTCTGCTCTTTAGAGATATTGAAGCCCAGGCAGCCCGTTTGCGCTCAAGGGGTACGTTCAAAAATAGGGGGTAACCTGAGTCGTAACGTCTGGATCGTCAACCAACCGATAGTATCGTTCTGCAATAGGCTACGCCGGTGTTCCGCATCGAGCAATTTCGCAACCGAGGGTGTTTCCGAAACAGCTTCGGATCTCACTTTCGCAAACTCCCCGCGAAGATGCGCTTCGAGCTCGAGGGCCGCCACCGCCTGCCGATCGAAAAGACTAGAGGCTTGAAAATCCTGCCAGCTTTTGGTCCAGGCCGCTCTGGCGGACTCAGGACTAGTTGCCAGTCGTTGGTCGATGCTACTGTAGCGGCTCGCTAACTCTTGCGAAGCGTTTGGCCAAAGCGAACGCGATTCCTCCACCCGAGACATAATCGATTGAAACCGCATGGCGATAGCAAAAGTCACTCCGCCCAACACGGTCAGCAAAGTGACGAACGATACCGCAAACCACTTGCCAGGAATTCCACGTGGTTGGCGGACAGGTTTGAGAGTTTCGTCGCTCACTTGATAGCTATGCAGTTGTATTCTTGCCGCCGTGGATTTCGTACTTTTCAAGACGGGACATTTCGTCGGTGACGCTACTACCGTCAGGTGTATCGTCCGATTTGATGTTGAACCAATTATCTTCGAACTTGATGTAACCTGCTTCACCTCGAGCGCCCCGTTTCATAGCCACGTTGGTCGTAAGCGCGATGACTGCATCGGCCATGGCGACCTCTGGATAGCATTTGGGGCGATTGGCTGGATCCGGATTGCGAATGCAGTAGGCCCAATGCTCGATCTCCTCGGTGTAACCCTTGCTCACCGGACCGTAGGACGCAGCTTTGGCAACAGGTGCAGAACTGCCACCGCTCGATGTCGTGTCGAGCACGTACCCGCCTTTCGCCGATTTTACGTTCACGGCAGCGGATGTATCCGGGCCGGCGTAGAGCATGACTTCTGCTTCCTTATCGATGATCATGGTCCCCTTGGTTCCCATCACGACTTCTCCGTAGCCACCATATCCGTTACCGTTGATCGAAGAGTAGGTAACGACGATCTTCTTATTGGGGTCTTCTTTGTGACCAGGAATTTTCTTCACTCCTGGTATCTCATAGCCAATGATCTCCTTATTGAACTTTTCGCTGTATTCCGGGCCAGGAAACTCGTAGGAGCAATAGACGTGATCGTCTGAGTCGCGATCATTAGGGAAAATGTGCCGGCCACCGATCGCATGCACCGTGAGCGGGTGCGATTTCAATCCATCCGCTCGCAGCGCACTGCAAAAAATCGTAGACGCGTCGAGTTGGTGGCTGCCGAGCTCGGCCATCAAACCACCACCGGTTCGATCAAAAATCCGCCAACGAACCAATTCTTCCATGGCGGAACGGGTACGACTCCCCATTTGTTTTTCCAGATAGCCGAAGCTAGCTGCATCCAGTTCCTTATCGCTCAACCAGGCAGTCCATTGGGCGACTTTCTTCGTCAATGAATCGACTTCGGCTGGGTTAGTCGCTTTCGCTAGATCTTTTTCGAAGTTAGCCAAATCGTTTGCAATTCGGCTCGGCTTGCCTTCTTGACCTGGTTCGCCACCTGGAAGCCACGGTTGCCATGAGTCTTTTCCTGGCAGATTTCCGCGGTGCCATTGAGCTCGAATGTGGTGTAACTGTCCAATCATTCCCCATCGCAACAAATGCACCGCGTTGTCGTAGAGGACGCTGTAATGGCGTTGGTGGCCGGTGGCCAAATGGAGCGGATGTCCATCGGAATCACTTTTCATGCCTGCAACGCGAGCCATGGCTTTGCATTGGGCCACATTGTGAGCCATCAATTTTTCCGTCAGGACATGCTTCCCCGCCATCATGGCTTTGATGGCGATGGGCGCGTGCAGGTGCAGGGGGAGTGCAATGATGACCCCTTCGATGGACTTGTCTGCCAGAAGCGATTCAATGCCGCCGTTTTTTGCATCGTAGACCTTGACGCTTTCGAGCGCTTCTTTCTCGCTTGCGTACTTGTACTGTTTGATCAAGCCAGGCCTAATCGCGGCGACAGCAGGAGAGGTCCAATCACCATGAAGGGCGCGATGGATACTGTACGGTCGGATATCCGCGATCGCTACCACTTGGACGTAGTCTGGAGTGCATCCGCCGATCAAGACGTTGCCTTCATCTCCCGTGCCGATGATGCCGATACGAACAGGATTGGCCACTGCGGAATAGCCGAAGTACATAGCGCCAAGTCCACCGCCAGAAACAGCGCCGGCAGCCACGACCCCTCGCATAAATTCACGACGGGTGAACCCTACGGCTTCATCAAAATTGTTTTTGCCGGTCGTTCGGTCTTCGGTACTGAGCTGTTGCATTTTGGAAAACTCCTATCGTGACGGAGACTACTAGAGGATGGATAGATTATACGTGACTTGGTAGGTACAAAGCAAAAAACAAGGCTGCTATGGGAGTTCGCGAGCGAGACAAGGATGGTTGAGAATCATTTTCTCCTGTCCCTGTTTCGGTTCCAGAAACTCCATGGTAAGAAATCCAGACCCGCATAGCGGCCGGCGTCCGAAAATGCCAAGAAGAAACAGCCGACCATCTCTATCGCTTGATAGTATGTCGGTTGAGAGCCATGACTTCCAGGGAATTGTGTCAACACAACGGAAGCCAGGAAGATGCCAGCAGCCAGGCCAGCAACAGGTGTCAACAGTCCAAGCATCAACAAGATTCCGACCGACATATCAAAAATCGGCAGAATCTTGTCCACCAATCGCACATCGATCGGGGATGAACCAGGTAGACTGAGCATCGCCGACAACTTTCCCTCTTGTCGTTGGGCATCGGTCGCTATGGCATTGATTTTCTTTTCCAGACTGAGCGTAACTTGGTCGATATCATAAAGGGCAGGCTTGACTAGCGATTTCCACTTTAGCTCGATGTCATCTCTTTGCTTCCTCAGCGAGCTCACGCGAGATCGGGTCTCATCTCTTTCGAGTGAAGCAATTCTCGCAATACCGTTCTTATACTCCTCAATCTGCGGCTTCCACTCTCCGTACACGGCCGCCAATTGCGCGACCGATTTACTCACTTCGGCTTTCGCTTCAGAGCCTTGCTCGTCCGTGAATTGAAAGAGAGCCGTCGCTTCGCTGACAAATTGGTCGTACGCTTGGCGAAGCGGACTATTCTCATATCCATCTTTCGCGTCCCCTTTTTCTTTGGGTTTGCCCGGATCCAACCTGATGGAACCGTCGAAATCGGGAACCATCGATTGAAAAGATTTGGCCAATGGCCCCTTGGCGGTCGACAAGAAACCGGTCGATGAGAAGTTTCCCTCGCGAACTTTGGACGAACCCTCCATAAAGAAGTGGTAACCGATCAAAAATCGGAGGGAAACCAGTGCAAAAATGGCGATTAGGCTGAGCCGCGCGTTGCGAAGAAGCATAGGGGTTGGATTGTCGTTTTGGGTGGGAACGCGGTTACTAGCACCAGTTTACCGCTTATCGGACGCCGTCATTCACAGAGTATGTTCCAAAATCCGCCTCCAGCCAAGCCACTTTCGAGGGTATGACGGCCGAAGTGAGCTGATTCTGCATGCAAAGTGCCCCTTGGGGTGCTATCTTTGAATGAGTGTAGTTGGTCGATCGAGCTCCAAAACAGACAGTCTTACCCCCATATTCCGGCCAAATTTCATGTGGCGCTTTGTCCCTTGCAACGGTTGTGGCAGTCCTTTACCGATCCCAGAGACTTCCGTTCTGTCCGACTCCGACGGATCGGGATCCAGGGTGATTTGTGAGGAGTGTGGCGTGGCGACCGTTTGCAGCCCACTTTCCGGAGAATATAGCCTACCTTCGAAAGAATACAGCAGCGACCAGAATTTCATTCTCAGCCAACATTCGCCTCAATTGGAATTAGCGCCGGAATTGGAGCCGGAATTGGAGACCGTTCCAGACCAACAAACCGATTGGGAGTGGATCGGCTCGAGCCCTAGCCGTCCGCGCCCCCGCGAAGTCTCTGTCCTTCGGAAAATGCTTCCGCCAGTTTTAGGAGGCCTCGCCGCCTTCCCCATCGCTACCCTGATAATGTGGTACGGTTTTGGCAAAGATATCGGTTCGACCGGCCCGCTGGTTTCCCAATATGTCCCTTGGATCGTTCCGCAAAAGCTTCGATCCACGCGGTGGGAGTTCACTGCGGACGATGCCCCGCCGTCAGCTCAGCGGCAATCCCCCACTTTGAGTCGAAGAACTGCACCGCCCCAATCTACCGGTCGATTGCCAACACTCAATCGACAGCCTAACTCTCCTGCGGATGGCGAGGTTGAGGTCCCGATTTCAGCTACCATCGCAAAACTGCGATCGCTTCGAAAAAGCTGGAACGAGACACCCCAGAGTGAACATGCGAAGATGGTTGTCGAGTACTTTACGACAGCTCGACTGCTTTCCGAACAAACCTTCGAGCTAAAGAATTCCGTAGTCTCCGTTTGGCGAAAGGAAATAGATGCACTCGCGATGGAAATCCTCACGCATCCCTTTCTCCCCAGAGTTCTGCAAATTGGTGCTCAGGGAGACCTGCCGGGGATCCCGCCCCCACAAATTGGAGATTGGGTCGTCACCGTGCTGGACGTCGGTATCAACCGCCCTGACCCCAACGCCACTTGGATACTTCAAGAAACATTGACTTTGGGTAACATCGAAATGAAGGTGGAGATACTACCGAAGGCTTGGAAACTTGGTGCTGGCAGCCTACCAGGCAAGTGCTTTATCCAAGGAAAGATTGTGGATCGCGATAGCCGACCGGTCCTTCAAGTTCATACAATGGTGCCTGAACGACCAGCGGTGCCTGAACGACCAGCGGTACCCGAACGACCAGCGGTACCCGAACGACCAGCGGTACCCGAACGACTTCCCTAACTGTCTCAAGTCCGAACCCTTCCAACCTTACGAAACAAATGCGATGTCGCGAGACAACAACGAAGCGAGCCCATTCGCGAAAACCGAACCTGCCCGGGCAACCGTTAGCTTGTGGATGCTCATCTTTTCGTTGATTGTTTTCGCAGCCTTTTCCATGGTTATGATGTTCGCTTCACGCGTTCCAGCGATTACTAACAGTATCAACGATTTCTTTGGATTGCCGCAAACCGCCAAAGCAGACAAGCCCGATCGGTCTGCCCATCTTTTCTTTTTGCTGTTTTGCTATTCTTCGCCGCTCCTCTTAGCAATGTGGGTCGGATTGTTTCACGTCTTCTGCTCCCGATTCTTTCCATCGCAAGTCACAAACCGGGACAACGAACCAGACAGCCCTTTTGCTTAATCGCCGACACAACTATGACTGAGCACCTAAGAGCCCTTGAAAAACATCTCGGCATTCGATTGAATGAAGCGGACCTGAACCACTATAGTCTCTTGGCTTTGGAACCGAATGCGAAAGGAGAAGACATCAAACATGCACTCCGTCAAGCAGCCGCTCGTTGGAATGCTTCCGATCCAAAATCCAATCCGGAATCAGCCCAGATTGTCGCCAAACTTCTGAAGCAGGCTCAACAGGTCCTGCTCGATAGCGAAAAAAAACATGCGTATGACCTACAGCTCGGTTCCGGGGCGACCAAGAAAGTCAAACCTGTTCCGATCGAGGCCAAGGAACTACAGGCCGTAGGCCAAAGCAAGGTGCTGTCACTGTTTCCGAACGAGGATCCCTATCAACCATTCGCGGCGGAGGCATGGAAAAGAGCTGCCAACGCAGACCCGACGGCACGCTCTTATGGAAGTATCGCCGAGCGTTGGAATGCCCTCGTACACCGTATTCCTGCCATTGCGATCCCATCCACCGCAACGCCAGCAAAGGCGACCTCAGCAATGGCACCGTCATCCGTAGCACCGTCATCCGTAGCGAAGCAGACAACATTCGAGTTTGGACCAACCGCATCGAATCGCTCCGCAAGCAAAGGTTCTGCAGCCCAAGCCATCGAGAGGCTTCGGAAGAAACGAAAGCAAAGCCAACAACTGACCCTGGCGGGAATCGCTTCGTTAGCTGTTTTACTCCTGGGTTTCTCAAGCTATCGTTTTTTCATCAGCCGACAGCCGATCACTCAAAAACCAACCCAAATACTTTCGAATGGTCAGACTATTTCTGAGCCGCTCCCGAACTCGTCCTCCGAAACATTGAGAGGCCAGAACAAACCAATCACTCTCGCACCCGGCAGATCGTCTGGACTACCCACCCTTTCTCGCAACGACTCCGACTCCGAACCGGCCCAATCGACTGTGGCAGACGAATCGCCCATTGAAAGCAACCAGCCGCTGGCCCCGATGAACATGGCTCTACCGATTCCGAGACCGGAGATGAATCCAGCTGCTTCGAAATCCGAGTGGACGACGACCATGAAGAAAGCCAAAGCGGCCATCGAAAAGGCGGACTTTCCTGAGTTCCATAAGCAGATCAAGAATGCGTCGGCGCTATCGACCAACGATGCTTTGTCGGACAAACACGCGAGGCTGGATCAGCTGGGGCAACTCTATGAAATCTTTGTACAATCGCTTCGCGAGGCTAAATCAAAGCTCCGCGCGTCCGAGTCTATTCCATTGGGAAGCAGCTCTCTGAGTGTGGTAGAAGTTACGGAAACGGAATTGATCGTTCGTGTCGCCGGAAAAAACGAACGCTACTCGCTCGATCGGCTGCCGCTCGGCATCGCCATGGCGCTGGCCAAGCTGTCGTTGAGCGAATCCGAACCTATCGACGTAGCGGCACGAGCGGTTTACTGCTCGCTTTCTCCAGCCCGCAACGAGCTTTTCGAAAAGCGAGCAAAAGAATTGTTCGAGCAATCGGTAGGAAAAGGGCAAGTGCGGAAAGATTTGCTCCAAGCTTTGACGGATGTTTACGAATAATCAGGTCGACCGGTTTACCATTGGTATAGGCATCATGCGAAAAGCGTAACGGGCAAGTGAAATGATGGCCAATGAAAAGATCCCCCCTTTCCTTCTGGAGCCTCCGCCTGTCCTGCCGGCATCCCCGCCCCTACGTCCGAAGCCAGCAACCCAGCGATGGAAAAAGCGTCTTTTGTTCGTTTGCATGGGCATGTTTCTTTTGGCTGGGGTAGGTTGGGCAACTTCACCTCGCCCCAAACTGCTCCGAGATACCGATTCGATTTCCATAGACCGCGATTCGACGATGGTCTCGGTGGCCGCTCAAATCGACTTAGCCATGGACGACGCCATCGCGGCCAAAGAGCTTCACCAGGCCAGCCGGGCGGACTGGCGAACCGTCGGGCGACGCATCAGTCTGGCTCTTATCGGAAATGGACTCTCGCTCGAAGAGATTCGGGTTCTGGAGCAGGTGCCAGAAGATGAGAGGGCTCTTTGGTGGACCGAATACTTGCTCCGCGATCGTCGCTCATCGGACTATCTCGCCGAACGCTGGACCCGAGCAACGGTTGGAACGAACAACGGACCATTTCTCCTGTTCCGTCGTCGGAAGTACGTCGATTGGCTGGCCGATCATTTCGAAAAGAACTCTCCGTATGATCAACTGGTTCGCGATATTTTGACCGCGAAAGGTTCTTGGACCGACTCGCCTCAAGTGAACTTCCTGACAGCCACTATGGACGACGCAGACAACAGCAAACCCGATGTGATTCGATTGGCTGGACGCACCTCGAGGGCGTTTCTTTCGCAGAGAATCGATTGCCTCCAATGCCACCATGACTATCTCGGCAAGGTAAGTTTCTCCAATGAGTTGAACGTCCCGCTAGAGAGCAGAACCGGTGAGCAAGCGGACTTTCATCAATTGGCCGCTTTTTTTTCCGGCGTTCGGATGGACAATCCTTTTGTCGGTCTTCGCAACTCCGCTCCGCAGTACACTTATACCTACTTGAACGAAGACGCTGAGAGTCGGGTCGAACCGAACGTACCCTATCGCCGTGACTTGCTCCCAGCGGCCGGTGATGCTCGCCATCGGCTGGCGAGTTGGGTCACCCACCCAGAAAATAAAGCCTTTGCCCGCGCAACCGTGAACCGTATGTGGGGTGTCCTGTTTGGCAAGCCACTGATTGAACCGATCGATAGTATTCCCATTTCTGGACCGTTCCCTCCCGGCCTCGAATTGCTGTCGGACGATTTTGCGAAGAACGGTTACAATCTACACAGATTGATAAAAACAATCATATGCACCGAAGTCTTTCAGCGAGATTCACGGATCGGCGACGAGCCTGTCGATGCCGAACACGAAGCTCATTGGGCCGTCTTCCCACTTACCCAGCTGCGCCCCGAACAGGTAGCAGCGTCGATCCATCAGGCCTGCCGAATCAAGGCCATTGATGAAAGCAGTTCTATCCTTTCGCAGTTGGAACTTTTTGGCGGAGTCAACGATTTTACGAAAGCATATGGGGATCGCGGCGAGGATGAGTTTGAGGCTCAATCGGTTACGATCCCTCAGCGATTGTTGGTGATGAACGGTGCGTACGTAAGCGAACGGATCCAGAATAATCCCGTTGCCAATGCTGCGACGAGAATCGCCGAGTTGTCTAGCAATGACCCCACGGCCGTTGAATCTGCCTATCTATCGACTTTGAATCGGAATCCAACCGGCGAAGAACTCGATGCGTTTTGCGATCGTCTCAGGGATACTCGAGGGATGTCTCGCTCTCAGGCGATGAGCAATATTTTTTGGACACTCATCAATAGTACGGAATTCCAATGGAATCACTAGGCTGCGAATCTTGGTGGAGTTTTCAACGCCGTCGCTTTTTGAGCGGAGGAGCCATGGCCGCCGGTGGACTGCTAGGGCAAGGGATGCTGACGCGAGTAGCTGAGCGGCTGGCGATGGCCAGTGAATCTCGAAATGCAGAGAATCTGGGTGCCAAGAACCTGATCATCCTGTGGATGCAGGGTGGCCCCAGCCAATTGGAAACATTCGATCCTCATGCGGGTAGCGCGATCGGCGGGGAGACCAAAGCCATCGCGACCTCGGCCCCGGGTGTCATGATTGCCAACACGCTTCCTCGAACAGCTGAGATCATGCATCGCGCAACCCTCGTCCGTTCCCTGGTCTCTAAAGAAGGAGACCATGAGCGGGCCACCTACAACATGAAAACCGGCTGGCGCCCAGACCCAACTCTCATCCATCCTGCAATCGGGGCCGTCCTCTGCCATCAAACCGAAAACAACATCGAAATCCCAAGGCACATCTCCATCCTGAGCAACGAATGGCCCGCCCGGGGAGGATACATGGGAAGCGTTTTAGATGCATTTCAGATTGGAGACCCTCAAAACCCACTCCCCAATCTCAAAAGCTATACCGATCCGCTCGTTTTCGAAACTCGGATGAACGACTTGCGCGATGTGGTAGAAAAGGAATTTCGTCGCGGGCGTTTGCGAGATTTGGATCAAGCCAAAACGCTTCACGAGGCGAGCACAGTCCGGGCCAGGACCATGATGGCGAGCGAACAGATCAAGGCCTTTGACATTTCGCTCGAAGCGGCCAACATAATCCAATCCTTCGGCGATACCCCGTTTGGCCGCGGTTGTTTGGCTGCTGTGCGATTGATCGAGCAAGGAGTTCGCTGCGTGGAAGTGGAACTCAACGGATGGGATACACACATCGATAACTACTCATTGCAAAGCAAACGCTGCGAAGTGCTAGATGCTGGCCTGCATGCCCTCATGACTCAATTAGAGGAACGGGGACTCTTGAAACAAACGATCGTAATGTGCGGTGGAGAGTTTGGGCGGACACCCAAGATCAACGTGGCAGGCGGCCGCGACCACTGGCCAACAGGTTTCAGCACATTCCTCGCCGGAGGTCCGTTCCGAGCCGGTCACGTCCACGGCCAGACAACCCATGAGGCTTTGGTAAAGGGCAAGGATCCAATAACCGGGGTGCGTGATGCCATGAAGGTCGAAGATTTGCACGCCACATTGTTGCACGCCTTCGGCATTGATTTCTCAAAGGAACTTCAAACCCCGATCGGAAGACCCTTGACGCTAAGCGCGGGCAAAGTCGTACAGTCGTTGTTCGTCTAAACCAACCAACTCCTAACGTTTGTCTGTTTCTATCCAACGCTGGATGAATCGCCACAGCGATGGATAGGATTGAAAAATAGATGGAGGCTCAGCAAGTGGTTTTCCCGTCTCTCGGAGTTCTTTGACGGCGATTTGGGTTCGGCGATCAAAGAGTTGGTCGATTGCAAATCGTTTTCCATCTTGCAACGCCTTGGTCAAATCCTCCAGAATGGCGTCGGGAGTCTTCCCTCGCAGGAGCGCGCATTCCCCCAGTCGATAGCCATGTTCGACCAGTCTCACCGTCCATCGCCAGTCCTCCATCATAGGCGCAGTGACGTCGCGTCCCGCCATCGCGTCTTGGCTATTGGCAATCGGCAAGTGTGCCAACGGTCGCACTGGCATGCTATCCGAACTGCTGGTGTCTACCGCAGGGCTGCGGGTGGCTACCGCAGGGCTACTAGTGGCTACCACGGGGCTGGTGTTGGCTAACGTCGGGCTAGGGATGACGAGTGTGGCGTTGGTCGTCGTTACTTTGGAGGACGACGGGGAGCCGGGTATCGCGACTGGTACAGTCGGAGCTTGACTTGCATTCTTCAATTTTTCCGCAGCAACAATGCACTGGTGGACGTAGTGTAGCAAGCGTTCCGGAACCGGTTGTAGAGCAGCCATCGCTGCTTCGCCCAACTCGGAAACAGAAACCGTTACCTTGCCCACCCGCAACTCCGTCAAGCTCATGAGCCCGTTATCGAGCGTTTGATCGAGGAAACCGGAGGCATGTGATTTTTTCCAAGCACTCAGGATTCCGAACTCAGGCAGGCGCTGCAACCGCAACCCTTGGACCGCTTTGCTTTCCACACCGGATAGATGCTGAGAAAGGAGCGTTTTACTGAGATACCCATGGGTCCTCTGAACCGCCTTGAGAATCGTGATCACCAAATCGTAAGCCGGCTTCGTTTGGCTTGGAAGCAAGATGGTCGTGGTAGCCGTCGCAGGGGAGGGTACCAATGCTCTTGCGGGCGGTTCTGTCGTCTCGAGCTCGGGCGCACCCTTTTGTTCGATGTCTGGCAATGAGGGAACTTCGATGGGAGCGAGCCGGGATTTTCCTTTTTTGCTTTTGGCCAGTAACTCTTGCGCCGTACTCAACGTGTTGGTCGATACCCGGGTCGTCGATTTGGGCATATTGGGCCAGCCGGCTTTCCCTTGGCATCGATCGCAGATTCCGCAATTGGATGCCGATGCGTCGCCAAAGTACTCCAGGATGGTGCGTTGTCGGCACGTACGGCTTTGCGCAAAGGAGACCATGCGATCGAGCTTTTCGTAGTCGGATTTCTTCCGGGCGGCCAAGGTCTCGTGATCGATCTTCAAATCACCAAATGGGACATCTCGTCGTCGAAAATGGATTGCACGTCCGCGGAAGGGGGGCACGTATTCAAAGCAATCCAGTTTGCAAAGTTCGCGGAGGTGCCGGTTCACCGTATCGCGATCCATCAGCAACTGTTGCATCAGCCAACGCGGGTGAATATATACCGCTTCTTCCCGTCGATCTCCGATGGCTTTCTCGACGGTTCTTAGCACAGTGCGGCGAACGCTGGCATCTTTTGGCAATAGATCGACGAGCGATGGCAGTTTGCTCATGATGCGAAACATGGCCAATCCGCCAGACATTTCAAGACGTTCCATCACGCTTGTCCGGCCCAGAATCTGCAAGCAAGAGTTGATCGCTTCAGCGGTCGAGGGAGCATTGGTCAGCTCCCGAATCTCTTCGGCGGTGAGTTCGATCGGATCTTCGGTGCGTTTGACGAGGAGGTCATACACCGCTTCCAAGAGTTCGCGTGGAGGGTTCGCATTCTCGATGAAAAATTCTTGGATGTAGCGATCTTGCGGGCTGTATAGAAGCACACACTGCGACGGCAACCCATCTCGGCCGGCCCGGCCCGCTTCTTGGTAGTACGCTTCCAGCGTGCCCGGTGTGTTGTAGTGAATCACATATCGCAAATCGGATTTGTCGATCCCCATTCCGAACGCGTTGGTGGCGACGATGACTCTGAGCTGCCCGCACATGAACTGCTCTTGAATGAGCTTGCGCTGGTCGGGCATAAGTCCCGCGTGATAGGCTCCTACGCTGATCTTGAGTTCCTTACCGATTTGCTCGACCAACGACTCACAACGTTTTCGAGTGGCCGCGTAAATGATCCCGCCCCCCGTTTGATCCTTGACGAAATCGAGCAGTTGTTTGTCTTTTTCGCGATCTCCCATGCATTGCATCGCACCGAAGTAGAGGTTGTCGCGAGCAAAGCCTGTGATGAAGTGCTTCGCCACTCGCAGCTTGAGCGAGTCGACAATGTCTTGCCTCACTTTCGGCGTGGCAGTGGCCGTCAAGGCAATCGTTTGGACACCGCCCAGGGCTTCTCGAAATCGCCCTAGACGTTGATAGTCGGGTCGGAAGTCGTGCCCCCATTCACTGATACAATGCGCTTCATCGACCGCCAATAGTTGGACCGGCGTCGAACGAATGGCCTCCAGAAACTTTGGGTTGCGGAGTCTTTCCGGAGCAACGTACACCATCGAATAGTGTCCACCTGCAACGTGATCAAGCCGCTGGTTTTGTTCTGCGGGGGTCAGTGTGCTGTTGATGAGCGTGGCTGAAATACTGCGCTTTGCCAACGTATCGACTTGGTCCTTCATCAGTGCGATGAGAGGCGAAACGACAATCGTCAGTCCGGGCCGAACGAGGCTTGGCAACTGGTAGCAGAGACTTTTCCCACCCCCCGTGGGCATGACGCACAAGCAGTCATGGCCCGCAATAATGTGGCTGATAACCTCCAGCTGCCCCTTCCGGAAGTCTTCGAGTCCAAAGCGATTCAAGGCCGCTTGCAAATCAATCTGCCCGACAGCGGCCATCAATGGTGCAGTCCTCTCCGTGCCAGCGTAAAACCGAGCATCGTACGGGAAAAGTGAAGCATTGGTATCGGATACCATGCCACAAAAGAATCCACACCGCATTTTCCGTTGAATGGCCAAAAATCGCAAGTACCACTTGGAACCGCGATTAGAAACCCAACCAGGCAGCGCCAAACACCATCCAAATGGGAATGGTAAGGATGCCGACAACAGACGTTCCTACGACAACTGTCCATGCAGTCTCGATACTTTGGTCGAAAAGCCGAGTCATCACGATAGGAAAGGTCGCAGCCGGCATAGCCGCTTGCAAAAGTAGAACTTCCTGCAGATCACGCGTCAGCCCGCAATATTTGGCTACCGACAGAAACAAAATCGGCAATAAAAACAAACGGACGACGACGGCTAGAAGCAACGGTCGCCATGCGTCGGAGAATTTGAAATGTCCCGCGTAATCAAAGATGATCGCGCCGCTCAACACCAGCCCCATTGGAATTGAGCATCGTCCCAGTTGGTCTGTCATGTGCAAAAATGGCTTCGGGATCAGCGATTGGCCTCCGAATTGATGCAAAGTGAGGGCGACAGCTACCGAAACCAGAGGAGGGCTAAACACGATTCGCCTCCAAGACTGCTGGATGCTCCTGCCGGAGATGATGAACAGTCCAATGCTCCATAGCGCTATGTCGACGCCGACGTTGTGCACCAATAAACTGACGATGCAATCGGGATAGAACGCCTCCGCCAGTGGGAACGGAATGTACCCGTAGTTGGCGATGCCGGCGCAGAGTGCAAAAGTCCGCTTCTCCGATTCTTTCTTCAAACCGAACCAGCGTCCAACGGACCATACAACACCGCAGGAAACGACAAAGCCGATAGCCGTCAAAACCGCACCGAACAGCGAAGGAGTCCAGTTGCCAAGACTACCCGCAAGTTTCGAGTCCGTCATAATCCGGTGGAAGAAAAGCGAGGGCAAAAGAACGGTTGTCGTAAAGCCCGCCAAAGAACGATCGACTTCGCTCGTGAACCATTTCATGTAGCGGGCGAACGCTCCAACTGCCATCACGAGAAAGACCCCCGAGACCGTGGTTGCGATGCTGACAAAATTGGATGCCAACTCAGATTCAATCAACATCCAGATGCAGTTCTATTTTTTTGTGAATGGCAAGCTCGGCATTACACCCGCCAGCATGGATTTATCGTCAGGGCTGATGACCACGTGGTCACCGGGACGCAGCGAATAATTTTGACCTTCCATGACATGTTTGCCTGAATCGTCGAAATCAACATCCAACCGGACAGGTGGGCGATTCGCACCATTGGGGCGTAGTATCGTCGTTTTGATGCGTCCGATCTTCTTATGAAGACCAGCATCTCGAATCAAGTCGGCGACAAACAAGGATTGCCCAGGGACCATCGGAATCTTCTCAAAAGACCTTTTTCCATTTTTCACTTCCAGAACAATGGCAGGGGCACCACCATCGGCGTGCAACGGCCGCTCTGCGCCATGCTGACCAAACGTGTATCCCTGCTGCTTGAGCGACTTTGTGTCCAGATTGTCGAGCGGTCCTTTGGTTTTTCCAAGAAGCGTCGAACATCCCGAAGAAAATCCGAAAACGCAAACCAACCCCAGCAACGTTAGCAACGAACCCAACCTTTTTCTTGGAATCTGTGCCACATGGATCTCTGGAACGCTAGCGTTTTTGGAAAATTTGCTCATCATCAACAATCCAGACAGCGAATCGAACTGGGAAACGGATCGGAACTCAAGGTGCCTGTTTATTCTTCGGGCAATTCGCCAATAGACGTGAGCTTAAACTCTACTTTATAGGAAAATCTTACCAGAATTGCCGACACCTCCAACTGGCCGACTTCTTCGCGGTTGAAAGCGGACGACCGATTCAACGGCAGTTCTTGGCAGATGTCGTGCAGAGCTTTCCTTTTCAACACCGCAGAAATCCCATCGACTGATCGAGGGCCTAGTGCGTCGTTCCGCCTAAAAACCTGGGTTGTAAAACTTAGTTGCACGACGCTCCGCGTTGTGATTCCTGCGAAGCGGAGCGTCGCATAACTAAGTAGTGCTACAGAAGTACTCGGGTATTTTCGAGAGAGGCTCGAGGCGGTTTGGATTTGTCGTAGCGAGAGCACTCGACTCCCATGAAGACGCAAGCTAGGAACATAAAGATAGCCGCTAAAATCATCATCATGGTGTAAATGGAAATCGGGTGCTTTGCGGCTGCCATGCTATTCGATCAAATTTGGGTGTGGTGCTTCGGAGGAGTTGGCGATCTAGGGGGTGGGTGTATGGTAATGGCTAGTTGATCTTAGCTGCCACCTTGTCGCCGGCTTGGATATAACCTTTTCGATACGAAGCCAGGATTTGGCCGATGGCTTGATCGTCCTTGATGCTTCGGATTTCGATTCGACCGAGATATTGGCCACCACGATAAACTTCCAGCTTGTGCCCTTCTCGCAAACCATCATCGCGGCCGACAGACACAACGACTTGTTGGTTGCTGCTGACGGCTAGGATCTCGCCTTTGAGGTCGGTGGGTGGAACGTCGTCGAAGTCCTTAATTCCCGCGACTTTGAGGGCCGCCGCGGCTGCTTCCGCTTTTGCTTGATACAGGGTGGAGGAGTCTTGAAGCTGGCCAAGTTGAGCTTTCAAGTCCGTTACCATACTGAGCAAAACGTTCTTTTCGTCGGTCAGCTTGATCACTTGTTTGCGTTGCCCATTGCGATCCGTGATGATCTTATCGATTTCGGTCTTCAATGTTTCGTTGAGGCTCGTGAGGTCCGTAACCCGGCTGCTTTTTTCAGTGAGTTGCTGTGTTTGTTCGGTCAGCGTTGCATTTTTCTGATTGAGATCCGTGGTGGCTTGGCTTAACTGCGTCTTGTTCACGTCGAGTTGGGTCTGCAACGCTGCGAGAGCCAGCTTTCTGGACACTTGCTCCTGTATCAGCGACGTTTTTGACTGCTCGATCACCTTTTTTAGCTCGTCGACGCTCCGTTCCAGATTTTTCACATCCGTTTGGTATTGAGCGACCTTTTTCTTGTTGTCGATATGGGCCGCGTTAACGGCCAGAGACGCGATGAAAAATGCCACGCTGAGAAGCAATACAATCAACGTGAAGATTCTGCCGAGGTGTGTCATTTGGCATCCGCTGGGATGGGAACGATGGGATGATTGGACAAGCGGGAAGGACCGGGTAAAACCTAGTCGCCCGAGTGGACTGGAGACGGCAATCCACCAGCAGACGAGTATAGTTCGGCCAAATCTAGCCTGTCAACGAAATCAGAAATTTTGCTGTGATTGGTAGTTTCGATAGGGCCAACCCGCCAATCGCCATAGGTTTGTAGGGATTATGTCGAGTGCGCCCCCACTCTAGGGATTGAAAACAAGTAGTCGAGTAGCACTTGGTTCCCAGTTAAATCTTAGCTATTCTCTACAGGTATCTATGGCACGAGATTGCTTTTGCCAGCCAAACCGCCCATCACCCGCCGTCTGTCCGAGAAATCTTTCTGTATGAGTTCGCCAGCAACTTCGGTCCAACACCAATCGTTTCTACAACGCAACGATTTCTTGATCCGGAGACTGCACTCCCTGAGCGGCTTGGTGCCCGTAGGAGCGTACATGTGCGTCCACTTGATCACAAATGCGAGCTTGATAGGGGGTGCTTCTGTTTTTCAGAACAACGTGTTTACGATTCATAGTTTGCCATTGCTGCCGGTCATCGAATGGGTTTTCATCTTCCTGCCAATCATTTTTCATGCGGTGGTCGGTGTTTGGATTTCTCGGAACGGAAAAGCCAATTTGCAACAGTATCGGCTTGCGGCTAACCGACGGTACACTTGGCAACGACGAACGGCTTATATTGCCATACTCTTTATCTTCACGCATGTATTCCATTTGCACGGTTGGTTTCACAGCGACTGGTGGCTCAAAAGCGTTGCTGAACCACTTGGGATGGCTCGCTTCCGACCGTACAACGCGGCCAGCTCACTGGCTGAGGCCATGACGGGCATACTGTGGCCAATTTTTTATGTGATTGGCGTTTTGGCTTGCACGTTTCACTTGGCCAATGGAATTTGGACTTCCGGCATTACTTGGGGGTTATGGCTGACCCCCAAATCGCAACATCGCGCAAGTGTTGCTTGTACTTTTTTTGGCGTTTTCATAGGCGCTGCCGGTCTGAGTTCGCTGGTGGCGGTCAAATCGACAAACGTGCAAGAAGCGACTAGGATCGAGAACGAAATGTACGATGCCCGAGTGAAAGCCCACACTATTTCCCCGGATGATCACAAGCGATCGGGCGAGCATTCGGTCGCCGAACCTGGGCCTGTGCCGATTCAGTAAGGTCCCGTTGGTTGCATGCTTTCCGGCTTTTTCGGTTTTAAGAGGGTAATCCTCTCCAAGAGAAATTCACAGAACGTCTTCCGCACTTTGCGATTGGTAAATAAAGATGGGTAGTAATCGAGTTTTGGTGGTCGGTGGCGGACTTGCTGGTCTTGCAGCGACGATGAAGTTGGCTGAGCTTGGCGTTTCGGTCGACTTGATGAGCCTAACGCCGGTCAAGCGATCGCATAGCGTTTGTGCACAGGGGGGCATCAATAGCGTCAGCGACATGACGCGTCAGGATGGCGACGACGAGTGGAAGCATTTCGACGATACGATCTACGGAGGAGATTTCCTTCAAAACCAGCCACCTGTAAAAGAGATGGCCTACTGGGCTCCCAAAGTCATCGATTTGATGGACAGGTTGGGTGTGACATTCAATCGGACCCCCGAGGGATTCATTGACCGCCGTCGATTTGGCGGCACGCTTTACAAAAGAACGGCTTTCGCCGGGGCGACGACCGGTCAGCAATTGCTCTACGCTCTCGATGAGCAGGTGCGTCGTCGCGAGAGCGAGGGGTTAGTCAAGAAGTATGAATTTTGGGACTTTCTGGGGCCGATTTTGGATGACAACGGACGGTGTGTTGGGGCTACGGCTCAAGACATGGTTTCGATGGAGTTGCGGGCTTTCCCGGCTGATGCCGTGGTGGTTGCAACCGGCGGCAATGGCTTGATCTACGGTCGCTCCACGATGTCGGTCTTTTGCACCGGGAGCGCCGCCAGCCGCTGTCTCCAAGCGGGGGCCAAGATGGGAAACCCTGAGTTCATTCAGGTCCATCCGACAGCTATTCCAGGCGCGGACAAATTGCGGCTGATGAGCGAGTCGGCACGTGGGGAGGGGGGCCGCGTTTGGGTTCCTCGCAAGCCCAATGATCCGCGTTTTCCCAAAGAGATTCCGGAGAGCCAACGATACTACTTTCTGGAAGAGCGATTCCCAAAGTACGGGAATTTAGTGCCGCGTGACATTGCAACACGTGAGATCTTCAATATCTGTGTCAAGGAGGGTCTGTCTGTCGATCCCAATCGGATGAGCGTTTATCTCGATCTCACACATATTCCACGCGCCGAATTGGATCGCAAGCTTGGTGGCATTCTCGAAATCTATGAGAAGTTCCAGGGGGTCGATCCTCGCGAAGAGCCCATGAAGATCTTCCCAGCCGTGCACTACAGCATGGGTGGATTGTGGGTCAATTACGAGGCGAATGCCGACGGTGGTCTGCTGCCGGGCTCGCCAAAGAACCAATCGACCAACGTTCCGGGGCTGTACGCTCTTGGAGAATGCGACTATCAATATCACGGAGCTAACCGACTGGGAGCAAACTCATTGCTCAGTTGCATTTTCAGCGGGTTGTTCGTCGGGCCGGGGATCGTAAACTGGATGAAGGGGAACAAAGTAGCAAGCGATTTGCCGAAGAGTCTCTACGAAAAAGCGGTTGCCGCTCAAGAATCGCGTCACAAGAAGTTGCTATCCAACACATCGGGGGACGAAAATCCATACTTGATCCATCAAGAGCTAGGGGATGTCATGACGCGGGCTGCGACCGTCGTTCGAGACAATGCCCAGCTCACCGAGTCCTACAACAAGGTCATGCAGTTGAGCGAACGGGCCGCCAGGTGCGCGTTGTCGGACAGCGGCAGCTGGACTAATCAGAATGTGATTTTCACCAAGGCCGTTCAAGATATGTTCCCGGTTGCGAAGTGCATTCTAAAGGGAGCTTTGCAACGGGATGAAAGTCGAGGAGCACATTTCAAGCCGGACTTTACCATGCCTAGTTTGACCGCCACCAATGCGTCGGACAAAAAAGCCGAAGCGGAGGTTTGGTGCGACGCTTTCGAAGCAAACAATCGCAAGTTCCTTAAGTCGACGATTTGCGACTGGAAGGGTCAAGAACCTGAGATCACTTACGAGGATGTCGACACCCGATTGCTCGCCCCTCGGCCGCGCATGTATGGATTAGTCGGTGCCGAAGTCATTGAACAAGTTTGGAAAGACCGCACCGCTGCCGCAGCGCGGAGCCAACCCATCGAGAAGCAATTGGTCGCCGCAACTTAGTTGACGCTGGCACTCTCGCAAATCCTATTTAACCATTCCTTGTAGACAAAAAATCATGATAGCACCAAGCAACGAAGCTTCCGTAAAACGACGTCCGTCAAAAGTCAATGTACGTATCCTTCGGCAGGATGGTCCCGGGCTGCCTGGATATTGGGAACGGCATCAAGTGGACTACGAACCGGATATGAACGTGATCAGCGTTTTGCAAAAGGTAGCCGCGCAGGCTAAGACCAGCGATGGTAAGAAAGTTGCACCTGTCGCCTGGGATTGCGGTTGCCTGGAAGAGGTCTGCGGGTCGTGCACTATGGTTATCAATGGTCGGGTGCGCCAAAGCTGCAGCGCACTGGTCGACCGATTGATGGAAGACGATGCTAACGAAATCGAACTGCGACCGATGACGAAGTTTCCGGTGGTACGAGATCTCGTGATCGATCGATCGCGATTGTTCAATTCACTCGAAAGGGTGAAAGCCTGGGTGCCTGTGGATGGCTATTACGACATGGGAGCCGGGCCACGCATCTCGCGAGAAGAGCAAGAGCAGAACTACCCGCTAAGTCAATGTATGAGTTGCGGCTGCTGCTTGGAAGCCTGTCCGCAATTCACCAAAATTGAGATCCAACGTCAACCAGGTGAATCGGAAGCCGAATACACCGCTCGCAAGAAGGCGGCGTACGAGGAAGGCTTTATGGGTGCACATGCGATTTCTCAGGCTGTGTTGTTCAATGCCCATCCCGTGGGCAAGAATATGGCCAGTGAACGCATGGATGCCTTAA
>Ga0105048_10005111_pt1 | contig 21296 bp, 29 predicted proteins | sample MAT05_FD_78382 | JGI IMG/M metagenome (GOLD analysis project Ga0105048, IMG submission 78382) | Freshwater microbial communities from Lake Fryxell liftoff mats and glacier meltwater in Antarctica - MAT-05 | ecosystem: Environmental > Aquatic > Freshwater > Ice > Liftoff microbial mat | place...
ACCAGGTAAAACCAAGATGGAGCATGTGGATTTTAAAAACCAAAGTATTGCCGTGGCTATACTGGAATAAAATTTTAAAGGGTTCAGCGTAATTAACAGCATGAATACAAAGCCTACATGGTTTAAGCTACTTATAATATGTATCCTTTGTGTGATGTTGGTTTGGGGTATTATAAGTGGCGTAAATTATATATGTCATTAAAATTGCTTCCGTTTGAAAATCCAATACTTGTATTTACAACAATCACCTTTTAAGGTAATGTAGGTGAGTTGATGTAAATTACTTACAATTGTATGTTGCTAAGCAATTATATGAAAAAGCTAAAAGAATACCTGCATCAATTACCATCAGACTTTATTGAACAACTGGAACAATTTGGGGTTGTAAAAAACTATGAAGCAGACACTGAAATATTGAGAGAAGGCGAGTATGTAAAATTATTGCCCCTGGTGCTGGAAGGGGTGGTAAAAGTATTTACCCGGCATGGAGATAAGGAGCTATTGTTGTATTATATTGAGAGTGGTGAAAGTTGCATAATGTCTTTCAACGCAGGTTTAAAAAACAGCCCCAGCAAAGTATTTGCAATTGCAGAAGAAAACTGTATTCTATTGTTGATACCCTCCGATAAAGTAAACCAATGGATAAAAACATACCCTGTACTGAGTGAACTTTTTTACAATCTTTATGACCAGCGGTATGAAGCATTGCTGGACACCATCAATCACTTGTTGTATAATAAGCTTGACCAGAGATTATATAGCTACCTGGTAGAAAAAAGCAAACAAAAGAATAACAAAGTGTTGAATATGCGTCACAGGGAAATAGCGGTAGAATTAGGAACCGTGAGGGAAGTTATCAGCCGGGTAATGAAGAAGTTGGAGCATGAAGGCAAAATATTGCAATTACCAAACGGGATAGAAGTTTTATAGGTTGGTAACTCATGTCACCAGTTTGCCAGGTTATTCTTTATATTTTTGAGGCTGTATTAATATTTTAATCAATAAAACTTAAAATTATGAAAAAGAACATGGGCTCTGCCGACCGCATCATTCGTCTGCTATTAGCAGCTGTATTTGCATGGCTTTACTTTGGAGGGATAGTTACCGGCACTTTCGGAATTATTTTGGTAGTGCTTGGATTTGTATTTGTATTAACAAGCCTGCTTGGTTTTTGCCCGCTATATACATTAATTGGTTTCAACACTTGTCCTAAAATGTAATATTTGGCCAGGATGGCAAACAAGCTGTTCCTTATAACTTATAAGCCAGTTCATTTTTTATTTCTGTCATTACAAAGCTGCTTTGTACAGTTCCTATATTAGGCAGCTTTGATAATTTCTCTACAATAAATAGCTGGTATTCTTTCATGCCAGCCACAACCAGTTTCAGCAGGTAATCATATGATCCGGTCATGTGATGACATTCCATTACTTCATCAAATTTCACAATAGATTTCTCAAAAGATTTTAACATGGAATGAGCGTGTTCCTTTAACTGAACATTTGTATAGGCCACCGTATTGCGTTCAATTTTTTCCTTATCGAGGATGGCCACATATTGTTTTATGTAGCCTTGTTGTTCCAGCCATTTTATCCGCTCATAAACCGGTGTTATGGTTTTTCCAGTCTTATCGGCAATCTCTTTCGTGGTTAGTTTTGCATCGTATTGCAGCAGGTTCAGTATTTTTTTATCGGTAATATCAAGCGGTAACATAAAGATAATTTATCAAAATATATCACATTTACCAGATAGAATATCTGTTTTTAGGTTATTTTACCAGTAAAAAAGATTTATTTTCCAATGTAACAAAAGTCATCTTTTTTACAGGTGTTATATACCAACTTTGTAAAAAATAACTACCATGAGCTACGAAAACTTTGCCCCCGAAACCCTGATGATGGGTTATGGATATAAACCCGAACTGAGTGAAGGGGCCATAAAATGCCCTGTATTTCAAACCTCCACTTTTGTTTTTAAAACGGCAGAAGAAGGAAAGGCTTTTTTTGAAATGGCACATGGTATGCCCGGACATGAAGGCGAAAAGATGGGCCTGATCTACAGCCGCATTAATAACCCCGGTATGGAAATCCTGGAGGAAAGATTGAAGCTTTGGGACGGCGGAGAAGCCGCTGCGGTTTTTTCAAGTGGCATGAGTGCCATTGCAACTTCGCTGATTAGTTTTTTAAAGCCGGGAGATATACTTTTATTCAGTAACCCTATTTATGGAGGCACACATAAATTTATTCACTACATGCTTGATAACTGGGGAGTAAAAGCAATAGGATTTAACGCCGGGGACAGCAAAGAAAATATTATTGAATTGATTGAAAAAAATCGTGCAGGAGATAAGCTTAAAATGATATATGTGGAAACGCCAGCCAATCCTACAAATGATCTTATTGATATTGAAATGTGCAGCGAAATTGCAAAAGTTTATTCAACAGCCGATAAGAAAATTTTACTGTCTGTTGATAATACCTACATGGGACCACTTTGGCAGCATCCGTTAAAACATGGTGCTGATATTGTTTTATACTCTGCCACCAAATATATTGGCGGTCATAGCGACCTGATTGCCGGTGCTGCAGTGGGTAGTAAAGAAATCATTAAGCAAATAAAAAAGAGCAGAACATTCTTTGGTACGATGATGGACCCACATACCAGTTGGTTGTTAATGCGTAGCCTGGAAACAATGAAAATAAGAATGGAGGCCGCTGCATTCAATGCAGAAAAGGTTGCCGGCTATTTACTGCAACATCCCAAAGTAGAAAAGGTATATTACCTGGGCTTTACTGCAATAAATAATCCTGGACAAAAGGAGATACTAAAAAAGCAATACCTCAGTAATGGTGCCATGGTAAGTTTTGATGTAAAAGGTGGTGAGAAAGAAGCATTTGTTATGTTGAATAACCTTAAGCATATAAAACTGGCTGTAAGCCTCGGGGGAACAGAAAGCCTGGTAGAACATCCTTACAGCATGACGCATGCTGATGTGGCTGCCGAAGAAAAGAACAGGCTCGGGCTTACCCAAAAAATGATTCGGTTAAGTGTGGGCATTGAGAATTACAAAGATATTATCTGGGACTTAGGACAGGCCCTGGATAAAATTCCAGTCCAGTTGGATACAGCAAAACAGCAGGTGACCATATTGCCTATCCTTAGCTGGCCATAATAAAAATTGAAGAAGCTATTCATGCAATCCTGAATGAACAGACTCTTATACCGAATGGAAACTGTATGTAGTCCAATACAGCTTTAGGTCGGTATAATACCATCTAAGATTTACACTTAGTCCTTCGGACTACTTAATAAATCAAGATGGTATTATCAATTCCATAACCCAGGTTAAGGAAGAAAGAATGGCTGTAATCGGCGTCAGGCTTGCGAAAATTGACGGAAAATCGCTATTGGCAGGCGGTCAGATATTTGATGGTAGATATATATGATAAAGCAACAACTGCTATGTACAGTATTTTTTTGGCGGCATAGCTCAATTTTATCCTGATAAAACAGGAAAGCTGATTGTTAATATAGATGTACCTTTTTAAAAAAATCAGTGTAATCAGCCGCAAAAAAGGATACTGTAACAGAAACCTGGTTGCCATTACAAATGCCAGGGAATAATGGTGCTGCAGCCAAATTTATTTTTATGCATGGTACCAAATTATATACAGATGGACTTGCAGATTATTCTGCTTTTCAAAATAAGGTACTCATTTAATACATTGCCGGAGGTATTAACAGCAGCGATAAAAATATCTCCCGGACAAATACCGGAAAAGACAGTAAGGCAAATAATACAGTTATTAAAGTGTATATTAAACAAACAAAATAATTATGCAGGGGCTGGCACAAAACAAATATCAATTTGGTTTACTTGTTTTGATAAACGCATTTGTGGGTGCTATGGTAGGCTTGGAAAGAGCAGTTATTCCGGGGCTGGCAAAAGACACATTTAATATTGATGCCAATACCGCTGTGCTTTCCTTTGTAGCTGCATTTGGTATTAGCAAAGCCTTCAGCAATTATAGTGTAGCAAAACTTACTAAAACATTTAACCGTAAAACCATTTTAATAACCGGTTGGTTATTTGCATTGCCAGTACCGCTTTTATTGATGTATGCACCCAACTGGAATTGGATATTGTTTGCAAATATCCTGCTTGGTATTAACCAGGGTTTGGCATGGAGCAGTACCGTAATCATGAAAATCGATTTGGTCGGCAATAAAAACAGGGGCCTGGCAATGGGTATTAATGAGTTTGCCGGTTATCTTTCAGTTGGGTTGGCATCTTATCTGGCAAGCAGTATTGCAGCCCGTTATGGCTTTGCATTTTTTCCGTTTATTCCGGGATTGGCTTTTGCAGCGTTGGGTTTAATGATGTCAGTATTTTTAGTAAAGGACACAACTCATTTTGTACAGGCAGAAAGTAATACCAGTAACATTGCGTTACTCAAAAACGTATGGAAAGACAGCACCTGGAGACATAAAAACATCAGCAGTGTTACCTTAAATGGATTGGTAAATAATATGAACGATGGTGTAGTTTGGGGTTTATTGCCCATACTGCTAACACAACGGGGATTTAGTATTTACCAGGTAGGTATTGTTGCAGGTATTTATCCGGTAGTTTGGGGCGTATCACAATTGTTTACCGGCAAAATGGGTGATGGCTATTGTAAAAAACAAATAATTACAATTGGGATGTTACTACAGGCTGCTGCTATTTCTTTGCTGGCGTTATCAGCAGCATTACCGCTATTAATTGTTTCATCTGTTTTGCTGGGTGTAGGCACGGCATTGGTATATCCAAATTTTTTAACGGTAGTGGCAGAAAACACACATCCATCGCAACGGGCAGAAACACTAAGCATCTTTCGTTTTTGGCGGGATAGTGGTTATGTAATTGGCGCTTTGCTGGCTGGTGTACTGGCAGATGCTTTTGGGTTGATGAGTGCCTTATTTATTATAGCAGGTATTACCGCCGCCGCCGGAATTATTGCTCACTTTAGAATGTGCTGCACATTAAAAAAATGGTGGCGGGATGCTAATTGCGAAATCATTCCTGCTTACTAAATAGAAAAAATTATATGGATACACAAACACAAAATAACATAAACAAAGACCTCATTTTAAGGGAACGCCTTGCTGTTGAAAGAACGGATATGGCTATCGACAGAACCCTGCTTGCATTTGTTAGAACGGCCTTATATTTCGCCATTGCCGGCATGACGGTGAACAGCCTGCTTAAAGTAAGCTATGGCTGGTGGATAGAAATTGTATTTTGGATAATAGCTGCAGCAATTTTAATTATTGGCCTGTTAAATTTTTACCGGCAGAAAAAAAGGCTTAAAAATAACAAGGTGCACATTGGCAATTTTAAGCAGGATTGGGAGGACGATTAAAATAAATTACCTCACTTTACTGATAATGTCATGAATTCGCTTTAAAGCATCCGCCCCACGGCGGATGCTTTTTTGTATGTAACCTTTGTTACCAAAAAGCCCTTTGGTACAATTTACTTTTGCTTTAACAAAAAGCGAAAATGACTACTCATCAAATATTTGTAGAAAACATAAAATGCGGCGGATGTATGAACAGCATTAAAACAGCCTTATTGAAAAACAAAGGCGTAACAGCCGTTGAAATTCATAAAGAAGAGGATAAAGTTTGTGTAACAGGAATTGCAATTGAGCGGGAGCGTATGGTGAGCCAACTGTCATCATTGGGTTATCCTGAAAAAGGAAATAACAGCCTGCTGAGCAAGGCAAAATCGTTTGTAAGCTGTGTATTGGGTACCAACACTTATTCTTTTTAAAAATGGCAAACCATTGTGGAGACAGCGCGGCGTGGTACCCAAAGCCGGACTAATCAATATTATTAAACAACACATAAACAAATAAATACTATGGGACTTTTTTCAAACCTGTTTGGTGGTGGAGCCACTGCCGACCTGAAAAGCATTATTGATGACGGCGCATTTTTAGTAGATGTTCGTACACCAGGCGAATTTGCCGAAGGCCATGTAAAGGGTTCGGTTAATATACCATTGGACAGGGTAACAATGGAACTGTCAAAGTTCAAAAACAAAAAAAATATTATTGTGTTCTGCCGCAGTGGTAATAGAAGCGGACAGGCTAAAACAATTCTGGAGCAGCAAGGTATTACCAATGTTACCAATGGCGGCACCTGGGAAGCGGTAAATCAATTTGTAAAATAACAAACAACACAATGATATGGAAAGCCTAAAAATTTTGATTCCCACCGACTTTTCCGTTCAGGCAGAGTTTAGTTACCTGATGGTAAAAAAGCTGGAAGAAAAGATGCCTGTGGACATTCATTTTCTGCATGTACTCACCGTGCCCGATACAGTAACGATGGATGGTAATGGTACTATTCAAACCTGTGGCGAAATTGATATTAAATATGTGCAAAAGCAAAAAGAGATAGCAGAAAGAAATTTGGCTAACCTCCAAACGCAATACGGAAATGATATCAGCACACACCTGGTGCTGGGAAAAATAACCGATGCTATTTTAAATTTTGCCGAAACCAATCAGTATGATTTAATAGTGATGGGTACTAAAGGAGCCTGGGGGATAAAAGAAAAACTCTCCGGCAGCGAAACACAAATGATTGCCCGCAGGTGTAAAGTGCCGCTGTTATCCTTAATGTGCGATCGCTCCGATTTACAAATTCAGCACCTCTTAATGGTGCATAATTTCAGTAACCCTGCCAGGGAAGATTTGGGCCTGATGCACAAACTTATTAAAGCGTTCAATCCCAAATTGCATCTGCTGCAAATTACATCCGGCGATATAGTGGCCCATAAACCCGCAGTAGAAGCTGATATGAAAAATTTTGCAGATATAAACAATATTTCCAACTACGAATGCCACTTAATAAATGATAAGCACATTGAGGATGGGGTTATTCATTTCAACCAAATGATTAATATGGATATTGTTTGCATTGGCACGCATGGTAAGGGTGGCATTTTTCACCAGAGTGCCACAGAAAAATTAATCAATCATTTATTTAAACCCATTATTTCATTTCACTTAAATAAATAATCATAAAAAAATGAGAGAATTTATAACGCAAACCTGGAGCTGGTGGTTTTCCGGTACAATGATAGCGGCCATCATGTTTTTCCTGCTATACTTTGGGCAATCATTTGGCTTCTCTGCCAATTTAAGAACCATTTGTGGCGCTGTAGGTTTAGGAAAAAAAGCAAAATTTTTTGATTTTAACTGGAAGACACAAACCTGGAATTTAGTTTTTTTAATCGGTGCAATTATTGGAGGATTTATCGCATATCAATTTCTTTCACCTTCAAACCCGGCGGTTCAAATTTCGCAGGCTACCATCAATGATTTAAGCAGGCTGGGTATTGCTGCACCCACGTTTTTGCAACCTGCAGAATTATTTAGCTGGGATGCTGTATTATCTGTAAAAGGATTTCTGGTACTTGCCATTGGCGGGCTGTTTGTGGGCTTTGGGAGCCGCTACGCAGGAGGCTGTACCTCCGGCCATGCCATCAGTGGTTTAGCCGATTTACAATTGCCATCATTGATAGCTGTAATTGGTTTTTTCGCCGGTGGTTTAATCATGACATTTTTAATACTCCCTTTAATTTTTTAAGACATGAAATTTATAAAATTCCTTTTACTCGGTATCGTTTTCGGCATTGTAATGGCCAAGTCAGAAGCCATTTCCTGGTTCAGGATACAGGAGATGTTCCGTTTCCAGGCATTTCACATGTACGGCATTATTGGTACGGCCGTTACCCTCGGTGTTATTGGTGTTGCCCTCATCAGGAAATTTAAAATACGGGACTTTCATGGCAACCCGATTTTATTTCATCCCAAAGAAAAATCAGTTGTGCGTTACCTCGCTGGAGGTACCATCTTTGGTCTTGGCTGGGCATTAAGCGGCGCCTGTCCCGGCCCAATGGTAGTAAATATTGGCTATGGTTTTTTTGCAATGGCTATTGTATTTCTCTTTGCAATTGTTGGAACATTTTTATATGGATACTTTAAAGAAAAACTTCCACATTAATTTATAAATAAACGAATAGAAATGCCAATAGAAAAAGAAGATAATAAAATGTTACAGGGGCTTCTTTCTGCTATTAACAGGCTGATACTTGTTATTGTAGTATTGGTAATTGCACTCATTGCAATGCCGTTTATTATTGTATACAGCAATCAGCCAGGCAAACCCAAAGAAAAAACACCCGGCACTTCTGCCACAACGGAAGCAATTAAAAAAGATGCAGTAGCTTATTGGATGGCACCTGATATTAGTACCATTACCGATCCTAAACAAAAAGAACAGGTGGAGTATGGCAAAGACTTGATTGCTCATACTGCAAAATACCTTGGCCCTAATGGTACTGTTTTAAAAATAAGTAATGGCATGAATTGCCAGAATTGTCACTTAGATGCAGGAACAAAAGTATGGGGTAATAACTATGGCTCAGTAGCTTCCCTATTTCCTAAATTCAGGGCGAGAAGTGGTGCTGTTGAAAATGTTTACAAAAGAGTAAATGATTGTTTTGAAAGGAGTTTAAATGGTAAAGCAATTGATACTGGCGGCGAAGAAATGCAGGCCATTGTATCTTACATCAATTTCCTGGGTACTAATGTAGCGAAAGGAAAAAAAGCAGAAGGCTCCGGCTTTAACGACCTGGCTTTTTTAGACCGTGCCGTTGACCCTGAAAAAGGACAAGTAGTTTATACCGCTAAATGCCAAAGCTGCCACCAGGCAAATGGCGAAGGTTTGTTTAACGCTGATAAAACAGAATATAGCTTTCCTGCCTTATGGGGGCAGCACAGTTACAATGATGGTGCAGGCTTATACCGCATCAGCAATTTTGCAAAGTATGTAAAGTACAATATGCCACAGGGTACCAACTATAAAGAGCCGCAATTAACCGATGAAGAAGCATGGGATGTAGCAGCATTCATCAACTCACAACCAAGGCCGCATATTGCTGTACCTAAAGACTGGCCTGATAAAGTTAAGAAACCTGTTGACCATCCCTTTGGCCCTTATGCCGATGCTTTTACAGAAAAGCAACATAAGTTTGGACCATACAAACCAATAGCCGATGAACAGAAGAAAAGAGCGCAGGCAGAAAAAGAAGCAACAGAAAAAGTGGTTGTAAAAAAATAACAGTAACGGGTGACTGCATTTGCTCAATAAAGTACAGAATACGGAAGAGTGATTCTAATTATTTCTTTCACTGAAAGAAATAATTAGAACAAATCAAAGATTGCCACTTAAGTTTAATAATGATTCAAATGCCGGGTTCATAAAAAATATTATCAAACAAAAAAATGAAGCTTGTACAATGGAAAATAACAGAAGAAACTTTTTAAAACAAATAAGTACAATGAGTGCAGGTGCTGCATTAATTACCGCCACTCCGTTACTGGCCGCTGCCGAAAAAGTAGCAGGTAATGATTCGATGGCAATGGATGATAAACCATTCACCATTTCTGTTTTGCAAACGACCGATGTACATTGCCAGGTACATCCGCATGATGAATTGTTTTGGGAAAATAACAAGGCTGTATTTCGCCAAACAGGCGGCTATGCACACCTGGCTACTTACTTTAAAAAAGAGAGGAAGAAAAATCCGGATACTTTTTTAATTGATACCGGCGATATGTTCCAGGGCAGCGAACTAAGTGTAAAAACCACCGGTAAAGCAATGGTACCCATTTTAAATGAACTGGGCTACAACCTTTACCTGCCGGGCAACTGGGAGGTGGTGTTTTATAAAAAAGCCATGCAGACTTTATTGGGTGCATTGAATGCGCCAAAGGTTTGTGCTAATATGTATCATGATTTGGGTGAGGGTAAAAAAGGCGAGCTCATTTTTCAACCCTATCATACCTGGAATGTAAAAGGAGTTAAAATTGGTTTTATTGGCTATACCGACCCGTTGGTTCCAATACGCCAATCTCCATTGTACAGCAAAGGAATTATTTATACAAAGCCCGAAGAAAACCTGGCGCATTATGTTGATGTACTTCGCAACCAGGAGCAGTGTGCTTATGTGATGATTGTTGCCCACCTCGGTTTGTCACAACAAATTTATTTGGCTAATCTGCCCGAATGTGAAGGGGTAGATTATATATTGGGTGGCGATACACATGAAAGAGTACGGAAACCCATTGTATGTAAATATGCTAAAGTGGTGGAGCCTGGTGCTTTTGGTTCCTTTGTTGGTAAATTAAATCTTACTATTCAAAACGGTAGAGTTATAAAAGATGAGTATGAACTCGTGGAAATTACTGCTTCCAGTCACAAAGCAGACCGGGCAATTACTGCATTAATAAAAAATGAAGAAGCAACATTTGCTGATTCTATATACAACGTTGTGGGCTATAGCACCATTCCGCTCTATCGGTATTTTGTGGTGGAAAATCCTATTGATACCTTGATATTAAATGCCCTGCACTGGCAACTAAAAGATATTGATGTGGTGCTGAGCAATGGTTTTCGTTTTTGCCCGCCACGTACCACTCCCGACCATACCGGAAACATTCCCATCACCGAAGGATTTTTGTATGATATGCTGCCGGTAGACAGTACCGTAAGAACCGGTAAGGTAACAGGCAAACAACTGAAAGAGTGGCTGGAAAAAGAATTGAACAATGTTTTTGCAGCCAATGCAGTTGAGCGTTTTGGTGGCTGGGTAATTAAATTCAAAGGCATGGAAGTGAGTTTTAATGCTTTTGGTGAAAAGGGAAAACGGGTGCAGGATGTAACCATTGGAGCGGCTGCATTAGATATGAATAAAGTATATAGCATTTGTGCCTGCGAAAGAGAAGGCGACCCTGCAGATATGTTGTGCCGTATAAAAAGCGTGGCAGAGGCAAGGAACACAGAATACACTTTGCACTCTGTACTCAAAGCATACCTTGCCGCTAATTCCCCTGTAACACCAACACCGCCCATGGCAGCAAAAATATTAGATGCGCCGCAAACATTGCTAACCCAGGTTCATGGAGTAGATTATCAATTTAGGTAAGATATCACAGCAGGAGCTTTTTTATGAACCCAGTATTACTACTGTGTGGAACTTCATTGGCAAGGATACTTAGTTATCATTTCGTTTTAGAAAAAAAGAAATAGATAACCACGCTTGTACTGAATACCAATATTAAACAGAATAAATACAAGGTCGTTTAGTTAGTAAAATCTCAAGTGGCGGGAGTAGACTGTTAGCTGCTGACAACCAGGGTTGCTGTCCCCACCCACCTTAATTAAACGACATTGAAAATAAATAGATAAAATAATTTCCGTTCTTCGTATACAATCAAAAAAATAAAAATGAAAAAAATACTTTTTACAGCAATTATCATAATAACAACGATTGGAGCTTTTGCCCAACCTAAAAAAAACCTTTCAAAACAGGAAGCTTGCTGTAGCAAATGCAAAACAGAAAGAGTACAAATGCACCGCATTATTATGCAGTTAAGCAGTAATGACACATTGGTATGGAAAGGCTTAATGAATAACCTGAAACACCTTAAAGCCGGATGGGGCGACAGTGTGCAGATAGAAGTAGTAACCCATGGCCCCGGTATTGAAATGCTGATGACAGCAAAAACTACACAACAAAAAAAGATAGCGGAGTTTAAAGCAATGGGAATTGTATTTGTTGGCTGCGAAAACACCTTAAAAGAAAAAAATATTCCTAAAGAAGCGTTGATACCTGAAGCAGGAACTGTACGAATGGGGGTAGGCGAAATTATAATGAAACAGGAACAAGGGTGGAGTTATATTAAGGTGGGATTTTAACAACATAAGATAACAGAAAAAGATGAAAAGAGTTTTTATACTATCAGTGTTTGCATTACTGATTGCAACCATTGGTAAAGCACAACACCAGGAAATTTCAGAAAAAGCGGTGATGTATAAAGGAAAGCAAACCACCACTGCAGATACAACTTCTTTATTATATGCTTTTAAAGCAGGCAGTTTTCATGGCCATTTCAGGTACTTCTTTATGAGTACACAAAACCAACAAGGGCTTACAGATTATTATGCCAATGCAGCAGGCGGTGGCATCAGGTACGAAACAGCAAAATTTCATGGCTTTCAAATGGCGGTAAGTGGCTTTTATATTTTCAACATTGGCTCATCCGATTTTACAAAACCTGATTCAACTACCGGGCAATACAACCGTTATGAAACTGCTTTGTTTGATGTGGAAGACCCCACCAATAAAAGAGACTTAGACCGATTGGAAGAATTTTACCTGAAGTATAATTTAAAAAATTCAAATATTGTTTTTGGGCGACAGTTAGTCAATACTCCCTTTATTAATTTACAGGATGGCCGTATGCGTCCTACAGGTGTAGAAGGTGTTTGGGTAGAAATGAATGAAATAAAAAATACAAAACTGGAAGGCGGTTGGTTATATGCTATTTCTCCAAGAGGCACTGTTAAATGGTATGATGTGGGTGAATCTATCGGCATATATCCAACAGGCGTAAATACTGATGGAACAAAGTCTGGTTACAGTAATAACATCGAAAGTAAAGGCGTGGCGGTGTTAGGCATAACAACGAATATCAGTAAAAAGATAAAATTGCAGGGCTGGAATATGTTTACCCACAACGTATTCAATACTGCCATGTTGCAAGCTGATGTAAATTTTGCTCCAAGAGATGGTGCTACCTTTTTTGCTGCGGCGCAATTTATACGACAGGATGCGATTAATGATGGCGGCAATGCAAACCCATCAAAAACATATTTTACAAAAGGTCAAAAATCCATCACATTTGGTGGCAAGTTTGGTTGGAAAAGCAATCTATGGGAAACAAGCATCAACTATAACAGGATTACAGCCGATGGACGTTACCTGGTTCCCCGTGAGTGGGGCCGGGAACCATTCTTTACTTTTATGCCCCGTGAACGGAATGATGGTGTTGGTGATGTACATGCAATAATGGCAAAAGTTAATCACAATATCCCCAAAGCAAGGATAAAAACATCTTTTGCAGCGGGCTATTACAAGCTGCCAGATGTAAAAGATTACCAGTTAAATAAGTATGGCTTACCTTCATACACCCAGGTAAATGCAGATGTGCGATACAGCTTTGCCGGGATGATGAACGGATTGGAAGCGCAACTTTTAGTTGTGGGGAAAATGAAAGACGGGGAAACCTATAATAACAAAAAATATGAGTTTAATAAAGTTAATATGTTGATGTACAATTTTGTATTGAACTATCATTTTTAAATAGTATGACAAATCTCGATAACCTTGCCAAAATATTTGAACCAAAATTGTTGCAGGAAATACAACAGTTTGGTATCTGGCAAAACTTTAATGAAGGGGATATAATTATTGATTACGGCAAGTATATCCGAATGATGCCGATTGTACTAAAAGGAACTATTAAAGTATATCGGTTAGATGAATTGGGAAACGAAATTCTGTTATATTATTTATCTAGCAGCGAAAGTTGCTCTATGGCATATAGTTGCTGTGTGGAAGCCAAAAAAAGTGAGGTAAAAGCAATAGCAGAAGATGATGTAGAACTGATAGCCATACCGCATGTAAAATTAGATGAATGGCTCTGTGTGTATCCCAGTTGGAAAAACTATATCATGCGTAGTTTTAATGAACGTTTTATAGAATTATTAAAATCAATTGAAAGCATTGCCTTTCATAAATTGGATGAACGATTGATTTCTTATCTCAAAGAAAAACAACGGTTAAGCGGCTCCAGTGTTATTAAAGCCTCCCACTACCTTATTGCTGATGAATTGTCAACCTCAAGAGTTGTAATATCCAGGTTATTAAAGCAATTGGAAAATGACAAGAAAATTATTTTGTACAGGAATGAGATAAAATTGATGGGGACTTTTGGGTAATTGTTTTGTCAATTTAATTGAATTCTCAACGTTGATCCTTATTCCCAATCTACTAAAAATAACCGGAAGTATTCTTCTGGATCTGAGGTACATTTAACTGTACTATAACTGCTAAACACGGTGATCACCGTCTTTTGTTTAAGCCTTGTTTTACAATAGCCGCATTTATAAAAATATTGATAGGCATCTGCTGTTATGCTTTCCTGCAGTTGGTGAACACACGCAAGGAGGAAATACGAGATTTTATTAGCAATAGGTGCTTTTACCCATGAAGCGTTGGGTCAGTGCGGTGGGAAAGGAAGTAATGGCTGGCAGCTTCCCGGTCTTGATTCGTGATTGGCTTCGGGATGCCGCCGTTGTAACAATCCGGATCAGATTATTGATTGATGGAAGGCTACCGACTGAATAGGGTGAGTTGAGCGGGGGGACGGAGTAAACGAACGAAATTAAGAAGGTGGCCTGAAGGCAGTACGGAATCATTTCAGTTTCGTTTATCCGATATTTTAAATCAAAAAAAGAAAACGCCCAAAAAAGTAGGCTCACATGATCAAGTAAATGAATGGCCTGCCGCTGATAAAAAAACGTACACACCTGACGAACAAACCAACAGGAGGTCCGGATGCTAACAACGAGCCAGCGCTAAACAAGAACTGAAGTAACAATACATTTAAGATGGAGAAATATAATAACTGCAGCCCACCAGCACCGGGATTGGAGGTTGCAATAGAAATGATGGCCTTGGGAGATGGGCCGTTTTTATGCTGCGAAGCGCTGGCTTTTTGCCAGTGCTATCTTTGAAGTTTATTTTATTGTTTTAGATGGATTGTCAGTTCCTGGTTTACGGATTGATTGGTGGAGTTTGTTAGTTGTTGATGATGCTATTTTCGGAGATGGTTCCTTTAATATATAACAGAATGATGATGCTTTGAAATGCGGCGGATGGTATTAAAAATAAATAACTCAACCAGCTTCTAAGAGTAAAGTAAGTCACTTTTTCTTCAAAAGGCTAAACACTCAATCTTCCCAAAAAGAAACAACTTTACCCTCATCTTTGGTATTACCAAAATCGGTCAGTGACGGAAGATTGTTTATAAAAAAATTCTGAAAATGTGCCATCTCAATAATAGTACTTGCAAGCGACCTTGGAATTTTATACCGGGGGCTGCATTCTAAGATAATATCGGCAATGAATGCACAAAGGTCTTTGTATGGTTTAAATAGCTGCTCCTTATTATCTTCAGATACATGCCTGGTTAAAAAGGCTTTTGAACCTTCTTCAATTATTATCTGGTGAAGGAGGCTTTCATTTACATAATTGAAAGTTTTATCATCTGCGACTGATGTAGCCAGAAGAAAAATAATTTTTTGAGCCTGGCAGCAGGGTTATTAATCTTATGAGTGTGGTAAATTATCTGATACCGAAGCCAACTCCAATACCAGGCGGTTATATACAGCAGCAACCCGTGTTTGTTTTCAAAGTGCCTGTAAATACTGGCCTCTCTACTCTCAATTTCTGCTGCCAGTATTTTAAAAGTGAATGATTCAAACCCGTAATTATTAATCATCTGAATACTGTGCTGAATAATTTTTTTTCCTAATGCCGTTTCCTGTGGGTCACGATGAAAAAGGTTTCCGTCCATTTCAATTTGAATCTGCATTTGCATAAGAAACATTGATTGGTAATAGCAAATAGTGTCAAATATTAGATTCAACCAGTTCAGGTAATACTGGAGTATTAAATATATAGTCAAATGTATCACTTTTATGTATAATAGTAATACTTTTACAAATCATAGTTAAAGATGACATTTGTCATATTTTTCAAAATTGTTTAAAAGCACCTTTACCATATAAAAAATACAAAAGCAATGAAAAAAATACTGGTTCCCACCGACTTTTCAAACAACGCTCTCAAGGCGGTTGACTATGCGGTTGCTATTGCCGAAAAAGCGGATGCAGAAATAATCCTGTTAAATGCATTCATGGCAGTTGACACAACTCTTTCGGCCAGGAAGGGGCTTTTTGATGAGTACAATAACAGCATAGCCGTAGACAGCAGGGAGCAGTTAAAAGACCTTAAAGAAAACATTGAAAAAAACCAACGGTAAAAGTTAGCACCAAATTTTATACCGGTGGAATAAGGGATTTTATTTTGAAATGTGCTGTTGATGAAAATGTAAACCTCATCGTAATTGGAACCCGTGAGGCAAGCGGATTAGAAAGGATGTTTTGGGGCAGCACAACAGCGGGTATCATCGGCAATACTACCATCCCGGTGTTAGCCATACCCAAAGAAGCGGAATGGAAAGGTTTGAAAAATATTTTATTTGCCACCCGCCATTTTGAAGCGGATGATAAAATATTAATACCCGTTTTTAAACTGGCGCAGTTGGAAGCTGCGTTAGTGCATATAGCAGTATTTACAGATACAGATGGTAATGATTTATCGGGTTATTTGGAACACGGAAGGTTGTTAAATACTTACCAGCAAACATTGCCTGCAAGATATAAAGACGTACAATTTAAAACAGAGCATCTGGAAGGAAAAGAATTTGAGGATACTATAGAGCAATATATTAAAGGGTACGATATTGATATGCTGGTAATGACAACGCATAAAAGAAATTTTTGGGATAGTTTCTTTAACCGCAGCATGACGAAAAGCATGGCGTATCATATCAACATACCCCTGCTGACCATTCCGGTGGATTAATTAAAAAATGTATTTCAACTGATTGTTAAAATATTCAAACATGAAAAAATTACTCGTTCCAACTGATTTTTCCGCTAATTCAAAAGCTGGTGTCCGCTTTGCCATACATTGGGCTGCACAGCAAAAGCTGGATTTGGTCTTTGTGCATGTACTCAATATTTTAAGAGTTAGCAGTTGGTCTGGTGCCTACTTTGCAAAGTATGCAGCGCAGGAAGAAAATCTTTGCAGATCCAAATTTGAAAAATTCATAACTGATATATACCGGAAAATGAACGTGAAACCGGGTAAATATTCTATAATCATAATACAGGCGATCAGCGCTGATATTTCTATCCTTGATTATTGCAGAAAAAACAAGGGCATTGATTATATCTGCATCAGCACCCGTGGAGTCGGAACGCTTAAAAAAATATTTGGCACCAACACCGGCAATATCATTATAAAGTCAGAAGTGCCGGTACTTGCCGTTCCGCAAAACTATAAAGTGGCTGATGTTAAGAGTGTATTGTATGCAACAGATTTGCGAAACTTTACAGCCGAAATAAAGAAGGTAGTTGCTTTTGCACAGCCGCTTAAAACATCTATTGAAGCAGTACATTTTGCGTGGCCTGATGAAATTACGTTATATGAAAAAACTATTGAAGCGGCTTTTAAAAAACAATTCAAATATGGTTTGAAATTACATGTTGAAAAGAATGATGGCACCCTTTCGTTGATCTAAAACCTGGAAAAACAAATCAGGACAAGGAAGCCATCGGTGGTCACAATGTTTACCAATCAGAAGAGAACATTTTTTCAAAAATTATTCTTGTCAAGTAAAGCGGAACAATTGTCGTTCCAGGCAAAAGTGCCTTTACTGGTTTTCAATAAAAAATAAAAACAAACTATTTTCTTAGCGAATTAAAAATATACATCATGCAGAAAATACTTGTTCCCACCGACTTTTCAGCTACTGCCATGAAGGCGGTTACTTATGCTGCGGAAATTGCACAAAAAACCGGAGCAACTATTTTTTTGCTGCATGTTATTGAATCTATTACCGACAGCATCCGGCAACCTATCCCCTGCACGACAGATTGCAGGAAGAAATTGCCAATAACAGGTTAGGCGAATTAAATACCCTGCAAAAAACCGTTGCTGAAATTTACCCTGCTGTAAAAACTGAGACCGAACTGGTAAAGGGTACAGTAACAACCTCCGTTCATGATTTTGCAGTAGGGCAACAGGTGGATTTGATAATCATGGGTACAACCGGTGCCAGTGGCATGAAAGAAATATTTATGGGCAGCGTGGCAGCAGGCACTATCGGCAGAGCAAAGATACCGGTGCTTACTGTACCGGTTGGGTATGAAATGGAAGAGCCGGACGGCATCCTGTTTGCCACCAATAAGTTTGAAGAAAACAAGGTGTTGCTCAACCCGATTGTTGAACTGGCAAATCTTTATGCTGCCACCATTCATGTGGCCGTGTTTGTAGATACCGATGATGCACAAGCTGCTGACTACGTTCTTAACTCCCGGCAATTATTACATTACCTGGAAATGTTAAACAAAATGTTTCCCGGTACAAAATTTAAAGGCGAGCTGTTGGAAGGAAGTGATTTTGAAACAACCGTAGATAAATATGATGGTAAAAACGAAGTGGATATAATTGCGATGATTACATACCCCAAAAGTTTTTGGGAAAAAATCATGCGAAAAAGTATGACGAAAAAAATGGCTTTTCATTCTACTATTCCGTTGCTGGCTATTCCGGCAAAATAGTTGTTGCCCCTGAAGCACAGAGAAAAATTATTTAAAGATGCCGTCCCCCTGATTTCCACCCAACGCTGAACCTGCTGTAAACAGTTCATCGCATAATGGCAATTATCTTTCCATGTTACAAATGTTGCCATTAATAAATCAGTTCTTTATCATCTTCACCACTCAACTTTCTTTGTTAGTTACTATTGACAGCATGCTGCACCGGGAAGTTTCTATCATGGAACAAATGGATACCCTGATAAACCGGTTGAAGAAAGCAGACAGCTATACCAAAGAAGAAAAAGAAAAGTTGAGAGAAAATATCAGAATACTTGAATCATTTCTTGTCATTAATAAACCCGAAGAAAACATAACCTGTAAGGAAAAGGAATGTTACCTGTATGTAGAAATTATTAAATTCAAACAAATGCTTTTTTTACATCTGGACGGGGAGTTAAAAGACAGCTTTCCGGTATCAACAGGAACTAAAAAATATACAACACCCAATTTAAATATAAGGCCATCGGGGCCGCTTTTTACCAAATACAGTTCCCGAAAATGGCCCGGTGGTAATTATAAGGGGCTTGGCAACATGCCTTATGCAGTTTTTGTTCGGGGCGGATATGCTATACATGGAACCACGCCGGGCAATTTTTCCAGATTGGGAACTCCGGCATCACATGGATGTATAAGGCTTCATCCTGACAATGGAAGGGTATTTTATGAATTAGTAAAACTTATCGGGCTTTCTGATACATGGGTGAATGTGAGGGATTCTATGTAGGATAATAAGAAATTGTATTTGAATATTAAGATAAAATAGTTCAGTGTTTCAGTGCCTCAGTGGCAATTAAAAATAAATTATGCCTTCATTCATCACCATAACATTTAACCCTGCTATTGACAAAAGCACATCGGTAGCAGCATTGATACCTGAAAAAAAACTGAAATGTGCAGAGCCTGTTTATGAACCGGGCGGCGGTGGAATAAATGTGGCAAGGGCAATTAAAAAATTAGGTGGAGAAGCTACTGCCGTTTATTTGGCTGGTGGTTACACAGGAAAAGCATTTACTGAGTTACTCACAAACGAATCAGTTGCAACCATTGTAATTGAAACAGCAGAAAGTACAAGGGAAAATTTAATTGTTGCCGAAACGGCTTCCAATCAGCAATACCGCTTTGGAATGCCTGGGCCGCACATTCAGGAACATGAATGGAAGGAATGTTTAGCTGCTATTGAAAAAATAAATGATGTGGAATATATAGTAGCCAGCGGCAGTTTACCAAAGGGAGTGCCAACAGATATTTTTGCAAGGATAGCCCTGATTGCCAAAAAGAAAAATGTAAGATTGATTGTTGATACATCGGGCGAAGCATTGAAACAATGCTGTTAACGAAGGAGTGTATTTAATAAAGCCAAACTTAGCTGAGTTGAGTTCATTAGTGGGAAAAGAAGAATTGAATATTGAGTTGGTGGATGATGTAGCAAGAACCGTAATTGAAAAAGGGAAATGTGAAGTAGTGGTAGTTTCAATGGGCCCTGCCGAAGCTATGCTGGTAACAAAAGAAATGGCGCAACAAATAATACCCCCGGCAGTAATACGGAAAAGCACCGTAGGCGCAGGAGACAGCATGGTAGCGGGTATGCTGTTGAGTTTATCAAGGAATAAAAGCCTGATTGAAACAGTTCAATACGGCGTGGCCTGTGGTACTGCTGCTACAATGAACCCTGGAACTGAACTATGCAGACTAGAAGATGTGGAGCATTTGTACAGGTTAATAAAAAAAATGATGTTGAATAAAATTGAAATTGATTAAACAAAATGAAAACTAAAAAAGATGAACATTAAAATTAAGACATTGGGTTTTACTGCAAAGCAGGAGTTAATAGATTTTGTACATGAAAAAGTGGAAAAGCTTTCTCAGTTCTACGACAAAATTCTCAGCAGCGAAGTATGCCTATGTGCAGAAAAGTCTGACACAAAAGAAAACAAACTATGTGATATAAGATTGATTATTCCGGGAAACGATTTGCTGGCCAGCGCTCAATGTAAAACCTTTGAAGAAGCCATTGCACAGTCAGTGGAAGTATTGGTAAAGCAAATAGAAAAGAAGAAAGCGAAAATTCCGGTAAGGCAGAAAAGTAAAATAGTTTAAATGCCGGAAAAAATTAACAGCAAATGCTGCAACAGAATTGTTTCAACAGTTAAAAACAATTAAGGATGAAAAAGCAAACCGGAATCTGGATTGATACAAAGAAAGCGGTGATTGTTTTATTAACAGAAAATAGTGATGCTGTTAAAACTATTCTATCTTCTATTGAAGGCCGGAAAAGGATACCCGGCGAAACAAGGGCTTTCTCCCGTTTTGGTTTTCAGTTTTTAGACTTTGGCAAAAAGAAAAAGAACCGGCTGACTAATGAAAAACGGGAGTATCTGAAGAAAGTGGTAGCTGAAATAAAAGATGCCACTGAAATTGTTTTATTCGGGCCAGCCGGAATGAAAATAGAATTAGATAAAATCATTCAGGATGATGTTGTATTGGCTTCTAAATTAAAAGCAGTAGAAACAGCAGACAGCATGACGGAGAACCAAATGCTGGCATGGGTTAAGAACTACTTTCAGCACAAAAAATGATACTAATTTAATCATCTAAAAATAGAAATCATGTTTTACGAAGAATTGTACGCAGAATTAGGGAAATTATTTTACCATATTTCTGGTATTGATGGCAAGATCCCCGCTGAAGAAAAACAAGCTTTGCAAACCTGCATCAGCAATACATGGAAACCCATGGACAGCTCTACCGACAGGTATGGAACAGACCAGGCCTACCTGATTAATTTTTCTTTTCAATTTGAAGAAGCAGCACCTGTTGGCGAGCATTATTTCAAGTCATTTGAAAACTTTTACGGGAAAAACAAAGCTGCTTTCACT
>Ga0105048_10005112_pt1 | contig 21296 bp, 21 predicted proteins | sample MAT05_FD_78382 | JGI IMG/M metagenome (GOLD analysis project Ga0105048, IMG submission 78382) | Freshwater microbial communities from Lake Fryxell liftoff mats and glacier meltwater in Antarctica - MAT-05 | ecosystem: Environmental > Aquatic > Freshwater > Ice > Liftoff microbial mat | place...
AAACGTTAGCCCCGCTGATAGTAACCCTCCAAAAGGCCGGGTACTTTTTCGGATGGCTCTTAGACCTCGCGCCAGCAACCAAAGGTAGGCTGCTACTACAGCAATGCCACCAATCATACCGTATTCTTCGACAATGATGGCAAATATAAAGTCAGAATAAGGGTGCGGTAAAAAGTTACGTTGGTGGCTTTGACCAGGGCCCTGACCGTAAACCCCCCCGTTGGCCATAGCGATATAGCCCTGGTGCTGTTGGAAAACAGTGGGGTCATCAACGTCCTTCAACTGACTGTCGTCGGCAGTGCCCTCGAGTTGATTAATAAATGTTTTTATACGATTAGTGGCCGTGCTGAGCCGTTGACCCAGCACCAAACCAATGCTCCCCAGCACAACGCACACAACCACCATACCCATCAGGTAGCGCGTTGGCACCCGGCCAATATACATGAGCAGAAAGCATGTAATGCCCAATAGCAGCGCGGTAGACGTGTTCGATAAAATAATGAGCGCGCAGATAATCCCGATCCAGACGATCATATTAGCCAACACGCGAGGCTCATACACTACCCGTTGGCGTTTGGCAAGCATGGCCGCCAGGTTCGAAATTAGAGCCAGTTTAGCCAAATCGGAGGGCTGAAATGTTTGATTAATCAACGGAATGGTAACCCATCGCGAAGCATCGTTGAGGTTTGTACCTTTGAAAAATGCCCATAGCAACAAAGGAACTGACAGCCACATGCCAAACTTCGACAGGCGTGCGTAATACACATAGTTGATCCGGTGAGCAAAATACATGAACACCAAACCTAACAATACCAACGAGCCATGTTTAAGCAGATACGACTCTGTGTTGCCTTCCATCTTCTGGTAAGCCATCGTACCAGTAGCACTATAAACCACCAGCACACTCATGATGGACAAAAAAAGCACTACCCACCAAATCTGGCGGTCGCCTTTGAGGTTGTCCCGTATCCAGTCGCTAATTGAAAAAGTCATAATTGGTTTTAACGTTAGCGGTGCATTTACGTTTTCTGCTTATTACTAACTGCCACTGCCAACTTGAATTGCTCCCCCCGGTCTTCGTAGTTCCGAAAAAGATCGAAACTAGCGCAGGCGGGAGACAGTAACACAACTTCACCGGGTTCGGCCCATTCCTGGCCCTTCAGCACAGCTTCGGTTACGCTTTGGGTCTCGAAAATCTGGGGCACGATGTCCGAAAAATGGGCGACCAGTTTCGCATTGTCTTTGCCAAGACAGATCAACCCTTTAACACGCTGCCGAACGAGTTCATCTAATTGGCTATAGTCATTGCCTTTGTCCTGCCCCCCGGCAATCCAAACCGTGGGGACTGTCATACTGGCCAGCGCGTAGAAAACAGAATCGACATTAGTGGCTTTGGAGTCGTTGATAAAAGTAACACCCTTAACCACGCCTGCTGGTTCGAGCCGGTGGGCCGCATTCTTAAACGTATGTAATCCATCAGCAATTACTTCTGCGGATACGCCTACCGATTGCGCAGCCAACACAGCAGCCAGCATGTTGATGGCATTGTGCGGGCCTTTCAGTGGTAAATCTACAACGGGCAGTGAAAATCGAGCCTCGCCGTTTTGAGCGGTGAGTTCGCCATTCAGGAAAAAACCGCCGGGGTCGACAGGTTTATCCAACGAAATAGGCAGCGGTCTCGGAGCAATTGACCTTTTTGTAAACTCAGCGGCAATCGCCGGACTTTCGCAAAAATATATGAAGTCATCGTCCGGCTCCATATTCTGTACGATTCGGAACTTAGAATCTACGTAATTCTGGAACGAATAATCGTAGCGGTCGAGGTGATCGGGTGTAATATTGAGCAGCACGGCTATATTAATCCGTGTGGCGTACATTGTATCTAACTGAAAACTGCTGATTTCCAGCACAAACCAGTCAAATGTATCATCAATCACCTGCTTGGCGAAACTATCGCCGATGTTCCCCGCCAATCCTACGTTCAGTCCGGCAGTTTTCATCAGGTGATAAATCAAGAGTGTAGTAGTGGTTTTTCCATTACTGCCTGTGATTCCTACTAGTTTGGCCTTGGTATAACGAGCAGCAAATTCAATTTCTGAAATTACGGGTATACCCTGGGTATTGAGCTTCTGAACCAGCGGAACCGTATCAGGAATACCTGGACTTTTCACCACTAAGTCGGCTTGTAACACCCGATCTTCGGTATGTGTACCCTCCTCAAAGTCGATGTTGTTCTGGCGGAGTTCGTCGCGATATTGGCTCTTCAAGCCACCCCGATCCGATAAAAACACATCGAAACCTTTCGCTTTACCCAAAAGGGCTGCGCCAACACCGCTCTCGCCACCACCCAGAACTACCAGTTTCTGCCCATTCATACGGGCAAAAATAAGCAAAACAAAAAGCCCCGGCTGCGATGGCCGGGGCTTTTGATTCGTATTTGGAGAAATTTACTCTTTTGGGGTTGTCAACCGCATCCGGTTAGCCGCTTTCACTGCCAGAAAAATCACCCAGGCGACAATAAGGAACTGGATCAGTGTATTCATAAAATTACCGTACCGAATGGCGACTTCAGGCGATGTTCCAACGGCTTCTTTCAGTATCAGTTTCATCTGGCTGAAATCAACTCCCCCAAGCAACAGCCCGACAACAGGATTGATAATGTCCTCTACGAGCGAAGTAATAATCTTGCCAAAGGCTGCACCAATGACTAACCCGACTGCCAGGTCCAAAACGTTACCTTGAGCAACGAACGTGCGAAATTCTTTTAACATAGCGAAATTAGTTTAGGTGGGAATTCTGTCAATAAGACGGCGAAAACTATGAATTGTACTGAATCAAGCAAAAGTTTTAATCAACTTTTCAGGGCTAAACAGTACAGTATTGAGCCAGCGAAAGTTACTTCTTACGAAAAGTTGTTGTGTTATAAAGTAGTCCGATAGCCAGTGTTTGCTGTAGTTGCCAGTCCTGCGAGAAGTCTTTGTCGAAGAGTGCAATTATGCCTAGCGTTGTGCTGAGGTACTTGTTGATTTTTGCTGTGGCGATTAAATCAATCCGGTGGTCAATGGCATCCAGCGTCTGGTAATTGGCAAACATCTGGTAACGGGCGTTGATATTAATGTTGTCCGTAACGTTCTTATTCAGAGCAGCCTGTAGCTGCAACGCCAGCCACTCTGTTCGAACGGATTTGCCTGCTTCTACGCCAAAAGCCGTAGCGGTGCGGTCGGGCCGCGAAATGCCATCGGCACCTTTCCTAACCCGAACAATATCGTCGTTCACAATAGTCAGGCGGGGGGCAAACGGGCTAACCCGAAGTGAGAACCAATCGTTGGGTCGATAGGCAACTCCCCAAGCCAGTGTTAGTTGGGCAGGAGCTAAAAACCCTGAAATTCGTTGGCGACTGGCATTGACCGGAATTTTGTCGTATTGATAGCCCGGTGCAAAGAACGTGTTGAATGTACCCGACATAAAAATGTCCCATTTAGGAGCCACCTTATGGCCGAGCACCGAGTTAATAAATAGCTGATCGGCTGCTTTGCGACTCGTTCCACGTTGGTTGATATAGCCTAATTGGAAATCACCAGTATTATCCCACGAGGTTTTACCTTTTTCGTAGAGCGCCCGAGAAGAAACCACCAGCCCTAGTGCAGTGGAATTCACGCCACCTCCAACCCAGTTGCTAAATGATGCCTGATTAAAGTTTACCCCTCCACTAAACGACTTCTGCCAATACGTAGTGTCGCGTTTGATCTTGAGGGTGTCTTCAAAGTTTTTAGTTGGAGTTTCCTGCGCCTGAACGCTTAAACAAGTAAGCCATGTAAGCGCAATAAGTACTATTCTTTTCATTAATTTACGGTAGTTAGTGTTACAAAAAAAGACCCGCTAGATGGCGGGTCTCAACGTTAAAAAACCTCTATTTTTCGAGATTGTAAGGTTTGCAGTGGAAAAATGGTGGTTGTGTCTCCTGTTCGAAGGGTGAGCGATGTATTGTCGATACTCAGTATCGTTCCCTTTACGTCGTCTATCTGAACCGTTTGGCCTTCCTTGAATCGATCTTTAGAATAAAACGACGATAAAATATTAGCCATTACGTCGCGTGAGGCAACACCGTAGCCAACGGCGAAAGCGAAAATTATTCCGCCAATCAGCAGGTTAAAGCTCGATTCCAGCAATTCCGTATTGATACCCGCCTGCCCCAGCGCGCTGATAATGATGATAATCAGAAAAAAGTAGAAAACAATCATCCCCAGTAGTTTCCCGGATGCCACCTTGAATGTCTGGCAAATCGAAACGACTGCTTTCTTGAGTGCATCGGCCACCAGAACGCCTACCTGAAGCATAATAGCGGCTGCCATTACCTTCGGAATAAAGTTCACCAACGACAATACCATTCCGGTAATAGCCGCTACCCCTAACGTTTCGGTTGCCGCCGTAATAAAAACCAGCAAAATGAAGTAATACAGAACTTTGGCGACGATTTCGCTTAGCTTAATTTCCGTTTGTAATTGATTGATAAAGTCAATGTCATTTAGTCGCGCTCCAATTTTGTCGAACCCAACCTGTTTCAACACGCGACTCACAATAGCTGCTACCATTTTAGCGACCAAAACACCGATCACCAAAACAACGACTGCCCCAACTAGTTTGGGCACAAAATCCACAAACTGATTAATAAGCGTTTGAAACGTATTAACCAGAATTTCGGTAATGTTTGGCAGATTACTCATGAGACGAAGGTGGAGTTACGGTTAACGTATATAAAGACGAGATCACGTTCAGAAAATCGCCAATGTACAATTCGACAACCTGGAGGCTATTTCGAATTATGTCTATTTCGGAGATTAATTCCACCTGAATATTCGGCGGGCAGAGCTCAGTTGGTTCTATCTGTTTAAAATTTTCCATACAGTTACGATCGTTAAAAGCGCAATGGCCATTTTGTTATTATGTATTTCAGGGTTAGTAACAGCCACATCACCACACCTTCCAGATAATGCTTCCGTAGCTTATCTTTAGCTCGCTTCAGGCGCATTTTCACAGCGCTTTCTGTAAGCTTCGACATATCGGCGATGTCCCGAATGCTAAAATCGTCCTGATACTTCATCAAGAGCAAGCCCTTTTCATCAGCACTCAGGTGTTCTAATGCTTTACGAAGACCGGCTGCTTCCATTTCTGCAATTTCAGCCTCATTATCGTCTCCAAGGTCGGGCACCCGATCAATATCTTCAGCCAGAATTTCGTTGCCTTTGCGAACTCGGGTATGGTCAGTGCAGTAATTGTAAGTTACCGAAAAAAGCCAAGTCGAAAACTTAGCCTGCTCCTTAAATCCACCCAACTTGACAATTAGCTTCAAAAAAATATCATGTGTGAAATCTTCGGCTCGGGCCGTGTCTTTGGTAAACGACAGGCATTTTCGATACACCTTGTCACAATACCGTATATAAAGTGCCTCGAAATATTGGTTCCGTTGCGTTTCTACGTACAGACGCACCAGTTCTTCGTCAGTGTATTGTTTCATTCGCCAGAGTTGCCCTGTAAGACCGGCAAGGCTCCAAAAAGTAACGGTTGAAATTGGAAGAGTTGGGAGAAGAAGCCAAATATACTACCCTTGTCAAGTACAAACAAAGAAGCCCGATCAATATTGATCAGGCTTCATACATTATTTTACGAACAACGAATTAACCGATAGCAACGCGCTTGAAGGCCGAAATCGTTAATCCTTTCGATGTTTTGTTAAGCAGTTGGGCAATTGTCAAAGAGTTGTCTTTCACAAACTCCTGGTTCAACAAGGTGTTGTCTTTGTAGAACTTGTTCAGCTTGCCCATTGCGATTTTTTCGAGCATAGCTTCAGGTTTTCCTTCTTGACGGGCCTGCTCTTTACCAATCTCAATTTCGCGCTCAACAATAGTAGCATCAACGCCGTCTTTGTCGAGAGCAACTGGCTTCATGGCAGCAACCTGCATAGCCACATCGCGGCCTACTTCGTTCACGTCGGTTCCGTTGGTATTGTTCATAGCTACCAGAACGCCTAATTTGCCGTTTGAGTGGATATAAGATACCACTTTCTCAGCAGATATGTTCTCGTAAGAAATCACATCAACTTTCTCACCAATTTTGCCCATCAGGTCTGTAATGTGATCCTGAAGCGAGCGGCCATCGGCCTGGCTTGTTGCCAGCAACGCTTCCTTGCTCTCAGCATTGGTCGAAACGGCCGTGCTAATAATAGCCATTGCCAGATTCTGGAAATCAGGCACTTTAGAAACAGGCTCCGTTTCGCAGGCCAAGGCAATGATTTTACCATTGTTACCTTCAGGATTAACGTGTGCCAGTACTATACCCTCAGAAGTTGTATTGTCGGCCCGCTTGTCAGCGATTTTTTGACCCTGTTTGCGCAGAATTGCTTTGGCCTCATCAAAATTGCCATCAGCCTCAGTCAAGGCTTTTTTGCAGTCCATCATTCCGGCTCCAGTCTCTTGCCGAAGTTTGTTTACGTCTGCTGCCGTAATTGCCATAAGAAATGTATGTAAGTTAAACGGTTATCAAAAGAATATGCATCCGAGCTTCGGACACGAATTATAACGAAGTAGCCCATAGCGGCTGACTACGGGCTACTTTTTTCGGGGAACAGCTATCAACGAACAGTTCATTTACAGCTTGATGCTGTTGGCTGCTAGTTGTTAGCTGTCGGCTGTATTTATTCAGGTTTTGCTTCGTCAGCAACAGCAACGGGGGCCGTTTCTTCTGGTGCTTTGTCAGCAACAGCAACGGGAGCCGTTTCTTCTGGTGCTTTGTCAGCAACTGGAGCAGGCGCAGCCGTAGCTACTGGTGGCACATCAGCTCCTTCGGCAGCGGCCTGGCGAGAATCGCTGGCACGTTTTGCCTCTTCTTCTTCATGCAAACGCTGATCGTCTTTATCCTGCTTCCGCTCCATCAGACCTTCTTCGATGGCCTTACCGATGGCAAGCGTAATCAGAGCAATTGACTTATAAGCATCATCGTTAGCGGGGATCGGGAAATCAACCACTTCAGGATTCGAGTTCGTATCGCACATAGCAAACACGGGGATACCTAACCGCTTGGCTTCGGCAACCGCAATATGCTCACGCTTTACGTCCACGATAAACAGGGCAGCAGGCAGACGGGTAAGGTCGACGATTCCGCCTAATACGCGATCTAGTTTTTCTTTGTCACGCGACATAGTTAAACGCTCGCGCTTAGCGATGTTGCTGGACGTTGTTTCGTCCTTCAACATTTTCTCCAGCGTCTGGAGTTTTTTCATCGACTTCCGCACAGTAGCGAAGTTGGTGAGCATTCCACCAAGCCAACGATCAGTTACGTAAGGCATTTTCAGGCGACGAGCCTCTTCGGTCACGATTTCCTGGGCCTGCTTTTTAGTAGCGACGAACATCACCTTGCGACCTGAGCGCACAATGCCTTTCATAGCTTCGGCGGCCTGATCGAGGCTGGCGAGCGTTTTGTTCAAGTCGATAATATGGATGCCGTTTTTCTCCATGAAGATATACGGAGACATCCGGGGGTCCCACTTGCGCGTAAGGTGGCCAAAGTGCACACCCGCGTCCAAGAGGTCTTTATACTCAATTTGTGCCATTTTCGTTTTGAAAATATGGTTTTAATAAGTGATACGCAGCACCGCTCGTCGGCATCTTCTAAGAGCGATCTGGACTTTTGCAGTGAGCAGTAAACAACTATCAGTGAGCAGTATAAGCCCAGAAAAACTGTTAGTTGATCGCTGATAACTGAAAACTGAAATTAACGTTTCGAGAACTGGAACCGCCGACGAGCTTTGGCGCGACCATATTTCTTACGTTCTACCATCCGCGAGTCACGCGTCAGGAAGCCCTCTTTTTTCAGAGCAGGGCGGAACTCAGCGTTCAGTTCAACCAACGCACGGGAGATTGCCATCCGTGTAGCTTCGGCCTGACCGGTGGTGCCACCGCCCCGAACGTTCACTTTTACGTCGTAACCACCAGTGCCGTTGACTGTAGCAAACGGCTGGTTCAGAATGATTTGCAGAATTTCAGACGGGAAGTACTGCTTGTACTCTTTCCCGTTCACCTGAATGTTTCCGTTACCGGCCGACAGGTACACGCGCGATACGGCGGTTTTCCGGCGACCAATGGCATTGATACGGTCCATTGTTTGGATGTTAGCTTTCAGACCTCAATGCCAGACACTTCACAGCGTTTGGCCCGAGACCTGAGACGGCCGTTTAGAGGTTAATTTCTGTTGGTTGCTGTGCTGCGTGCGGGTGCTGATCGCCAGCATACACGTGCAGATTCCCATAAATTTTCCGGCCCAGGCTATTCTTAGGCAACATACCTTTGATGGCCATTTCCAGAATCCGCTCCGGATGCTTTTCGAGCAAAAGCCGGGGCGTGGCGAAACGTTGTCCGCCGGGATAACCCGTGTGGCGTACATAGACCTTGTCGGTCAATTTTTTGCCTGTCAGACGCACTTTTTCAGCGTTGATAACGATTACATTGTCGCCACAGTCAACGTGTGGCGTGAAGTTGGTCTTGTGTTTGCCGCGAATCATAAAGGCAATTTTACTGGCCAGCCGACCCAGTATTTCCCCTTCTGCGTCAATCACAACCCAGTCCTTCTGTACCGTATCACTGTTGGCAGAGATGGTTTTATAACTGAGCGTATTCACTGTTTGTATTGATAATTGGTTGATTACGAATGCATTGTGCAAAAAAGCACGCACCCCGCCTTAAAACGGGAGTGCAAATATAGCAGGTATGTCGCTGAAATACAAAGGGAAAGGGGAAATTCAATGAATAGTGAGCAGTCAACAGCCAGCAGTGGTTTCGACCAGTGGATTGAAAAACACCGTCGCTATTGGCTGCTCACTGTTAGCTGTTCACTACTTTTGTCTAACTTATTCTTCAAAAACTAAAATCCAATGCCCGAAATCCAATACACCACCGATCGTGGAGTGGCCATTATAACCTGGAACATGAGTACATCGCCCATGAATGTACTCAACGATGTGTCGATCCCGGAGTTTGAATCGGCTTTGAATCAGGCCTATGCCGACGAAACCGTGAAAGGCATCATCATTACATCGGGCAAGCCGGAATTTGTGGCGGGTGCCGACCTGAAAATGATTCTCCGCCACAACAATGGCGACCCTCGCGAAATGCTGAAAGTATCGGCGAAGTTGAACCGTGTGTTCCGGGCAATAGAGACAAATGGCAAGCCAGTAGTGGCGGCCATTAACGGCACCGCGCTGGGTGGTGGTTACGAAATATGTCTTGCTTCGCATTACCGAGTGGCGCTGGATAATCCAAAGACTCAGATTGGTCTGGTCGAGGTGACGATTGGGCTGCTTCCTGGTGGGGGTGGAACACAAAGGCTCCCCCGGATGATTGGTATGCAGGCCGCTTTACCATTGTTAGTAGAAGGCAAAAAATTAGGTGTTCAGGAAGCGAAGAACGGCGGTTTGATTGATGACATCGCTCCCACACCGGAAGCGATGCTAGAGATGGCGCGAACTTTCATCGAAGCGAATCCGAGCCCAATAAAACCGTGGGATCAGGTCGATAAGAAAACGGGCAAGATTGTAGCCCGCGACAATTTCAAAGTACCCGGCGGTAATGTGCAAAGCCCCGTAGGTGCTCAGATTTTTACGGCGGGCACGGCTATGTTGATGGATAAAACCAAAGGCAACTACCCGGCTCCGCTCGAAATTATGGCCTGTGTGTATGAAGGTTTGCAGGTAAATATTGACCGGGCGCTGGTGATCGAAGCCCGGCATTTTGTAAAGGTGGCAACCTCAAAAGTGGCCAAAAGCCTGATTGGCACTATGTTTTTGGGCATGAACGAAGCCAACAAAGGCGCGAGTCGCCCGAAGGATCAGCCGAAGACCGATGTCAAAAAATTGGGTATTCTGGGTGCGGGAATGATGGGAGCAGGTATCGCCTACGTATCAGCTCAGGCCGGTATCGAGGTAGTTTTGAAGGACGTATCGCTGGAAGCCGCCGAAAAGGGCAAAGACTACTCGCGGGGTCTGCTCAAAAAAGGAGTTGATCGCGGCAAAGTTGATCCGTTAAAAGTCGATGGCATTCTGAACCGCATTAAACCTACTGCCGAATACTCCGATTTGCAGGGATGCGACCTGATTATCGAAGCCGTTTTTGAAAAGCAGGAACTCAAGGCCATCGTTACCAAAGACGCCGAACCAATGCTCACCCCTGACGGGGTCTTTAGGTCAAATACGTCAACGCTGCCCATTACGGGCTTGGCCGAGGCTTCTGCTAAACCAGCCAACTTCATTGGAATTCACTTCTTTTCGCCAGTTGACAAGATGATGCTCGTGGAAATTATCATGGGCAAACAAACCTCCGACTACGCGCTGGCCGTAGCCATTGATTATACCCGCAAGATTCGTAAAACACCCATCGTGGTCAACGACTCACGGGGCTTTTACACCTCGCGCTGCTTCGGAACCTATACGGCGGAAGGCATGGAATTACTAAAAGACGGTGTTTCGCCGATCTTGATTGAGAACGCGGGCAAAGATGCCGGAATGCCCGTTGGTCCGTTGGCCGTTCACGACGAAGTAGCGCTTGACCTGAGCCTGAAAGTCATGACCGAGTCTATCAAAGCGGGCGTGATGTCGGCCGACGAGCCAACCTATCAGATGGTACAAAAATTCAATGAATTGGGTCGAATTGGCAAAAAAGCGAAAGCGGGTTTTTACGATTACCCCACAGTGGATGCTGCGGAGGGGGCAACCAAAACGCTATGGCCGGGTTTGGCCGATTTATATCCCGTATCTGCCGAGCAACCCAATCGCGAAGAAGTAAAAACGCGCCTGCTATACCGACAGGCCATCGAAGCCGTTCGCTGTTTTGATGAGGGTGTTGTCCGCACTAAACTCGACGGTGATCTTGGTTCAATTCTGGCCTGGGGTTTCCCGGCTTACACCGGCGGTGCTTTATCGTTCGTAGATTTTGTGGGTATCGAAACCTTTGTTGACACCTGTGACCGCCTGGCCGATCAATACGGCGAGCGTTTCCGACCCACAGTCAAACTGCGGGAGCGGGTAGGAGGAGTGAAGGAGATGGTTTGATAGACCATAGCTGTTTTCTTGCTCAATAAAAGCGGGAGCCGATCTATTCGGACTCCCGCTTTTCTGTTTATATCGGCCACTTACAAACTCAAACCAGCCTTACACTCAGTTCGCTTGTAAGCTTTGGGCGTGTAGTACATTTGATTCATCGAAAAAATGCCAGCAGGTGTACTATTCCAAGCTAGGCTATGAGTCCTGCTCTACAGCACTACTTGCTTCAGAACAGAGATATTACCCATATAGCGATCGCCAAACACACACTTCTGTTGATTAATTCAGACGACCGCCTTTTTCAGTTCGTTACGACGAATGGAATTCCCTCACCAGAACTCTTTAGCAGGCGAGTAGATCAAATTAAGGACATTCAGAAAATTCTTGCCAACACAACTCATGAATAATATTCACGTTCACCAGCAAAAGGCACCGGAGCGGGTCACGGTAGCGAATACATCCAATCCATTGATCTGGGTAAGACTACAGAGGTTTCTTTGGCGGAGTAGTCTGGCAGGATTCATTGGCTTGCTGTTTGGCAGTATTGGTGGCATCTGGTACTGCATGGAGCAGTACGCAAACCTAAGTAGCGAAGCGCAGGGATGGGTTATCTTTGTCCTGCCATTCTACCTCCTCACTGTCATAGTCTTTGCTGGTGTAGGGCTACTGGCTGGCGCATTACTGGGTGTGGTGCGGGCGGTAGTATCATCCTTGCGATAACCCTGCAACTTCGTGTTTCTAAGCCTGGAATAACTCCTTTTTCTCCCTTAAAAACAGATCTAAAATGCTTAAATTTATACTGGCCATCCTTGCCATGTGTAGCGTATTGACTTATTTTTCCATTTTGGAAATAATTTGCTGCTAATTCACCCTAAATCTGGTTGACTAACTACCGGCCTGGCTTTTCACTAGCCCCTTTCTAACTTGATTTAATGGATAAACACGGACGTTGGAGTCTCGACAAGATGTCGGCGGCTGGCCTTCTGGTGGCCATTGGCATTGTGTTCGGGGATATTCGCTCCTCACCCCTCTACACCTATCGGGCTATTGTTGAAGAGCGTACCGTTACGGAAACACTGGCTCTTGGAGGAGTCTCGGCCATCTTCTGGACACTTACCTTCCAGACCACGTTCGAATACGTTTTAATTACCCTAAGAGCCGATAATAATGGCGAGGGGGGTATTTTTTCGCTGAACGCACTGCTCCGGCGAAAAGCCAACTGACTACTTTTTCCGGCCATTGCCGGGGGGTGTTCCTTCATTGCCGATAGTATCATAACTCCGCCAATCTCGGTTTCATCAGCTATTTAAGAGCTATTGCCTCATAGTAGTTATTGGCAGAGAACAGTTGGCAGTAAACAGTCCCGGTCGGTATGCCGAAGCGGGGGAACCTCATCTGCCAGCAAAGTTAATGGCTTCGCTGGCGGATGGCTGAAGGTAATAAGACAAAACCTGAGTCGTTCAATTAACTACCAAACTAGCTTCTGCGCTTTTCAGGTAGCCAATTCGCATGGCAACGGCAGTAATTTCTTCCCCTTTATTTACCTGAATTGGGTGCTGATATACCTGCCAGGCAGTATCTTTTCCTGCTATTTTATATCCGATCGATGCGCCTTCTGTAGGGCATTGCAGCACAATATTATTCCCTTGCTGACGAACAACAGGGTTGGCCGTAATAGGTGGGCTATTTTGGCCACTCCACCATTGCCGAATCAGGTCTTTTTCGGGTGTACCCCCTAAATCCTTCGTCTCAACAAGCCACTTATCCATCTGGTTACGAAGCCGCTTCAGATGAACCGTCACCTGGGGTTGATCGGCGATGTTGGTCAGTTGATAGGGGTCTTTTTGAACATCATACAACTCTTCAGCGGGTTTATTAGGCCGAAACCATTGCATCTGAACAGCGTTTAGTTGCCCGGCATCGCGCATTTGAAGCATTTCCTTCATCATGGGTTGCTGAAGGCGGTATTCGAGGTTCATGTAGGGAGGCAAGTCAGGTCGGAAGTTGCGGATGTATTGGTAATGCCCGTCATGCACCGACCGCACCCGATCGTACTCCGAATCGAGCCGGTCGCGGGCCGCAAACACGTATTTTCGGGGAGTCTGGCTGGCATACTTACCAAGAAAAGCCTGTCCCTGCATGTGTTTTGGAGCCTGAATGTTGGCTAACGACAGCACTGTCGGTGCAAGGTCGATCATCGAAATAAGTTCCTGCCGGGTTGTCCCCTTGAATTTTCCATCAGGAAAACGTACAATCAGTGGCACTCGCAAGCCCCGATCCGTGATCTCGCGCTTCACAAAAGGCAGGCCATCGCCATGATCCGACCAGAAGAAAATGATCGTCTTATCCAGCAATCCATCGGCCTCCAACTGTTTTAACAGGTCACCCACCACATCGTCCATTTCGGAAATATTGGTATAAAATCGGGCCATATCCTGCCGAACAGTTTTAGTGTCCGGGTAAATCGGTGGAACTTTAATCGTAGCTGGGTCAACGCGCAAAGGCTTGTTTGCCCGCATCCACACCTGTGACTCGTGGGTTATTACAGAGTTAAAAACTGCAAAAAATGGCTTTTCTGGGCTTACTTGGGGCCGATTTCGCCAGTGCGCTTTATTGCTCACCTCATCCCAAACCGTCGGGGGAGCATCAAACTGATAATCCGTTTTATCGTTGTTGGTGGTATAATAACCCGGGGCATCGCTCCGGCCGGTCCGCCGGTGCGGCACCGGTTCGGTTGCTGCCCGCAGATATTCTGGAAACGCCCGAACTTGCGGTGGCGGAACAATGGCATATGACGTGGGTAAACCTGTTTTTTGCGGATATGTATTGAGCATCGTCCGCATGTTATGCCCACCCGTACTCGTCTGGTACATACCCGTGATGATGGCATTGCGGCTCGGTGCGCAAACCCCCGCTGTGCAAAACGCATTCGTAAATCGGATTCCTTCCCGCGCCAGCCGATCAATGTTGGGCGTTGGCACGGTTTTATCGCCGTAACAACCTAATCGGGGCGACATATCTTCGCACGAAATCCAGAGAATATTAAGGGGCTGAGGGGCAGACGGCTTACTGTGCCGAATGTAGGAAGATAGCGCGAATCCTCCAATGAACAGGCAAACGAATAGATTCTTCATAGAATAAACCGGAAAAGACAGAAGAAGTAAGACTTCGCTATAAGCGTACAAAGTCTTGCTTCTTCTGTCTTTTCCGGTTTATTCTACAGAGTTTACCCTTTTACAGATTCCACAAACTCGTTGATTTTATCGGTATCTGCTCCATTTTCCTGCAAAAGCCGGATAAATGCGCTGCCAATAATGGCTCCGTTGGCATATTGGTTAGCCATCTGAAACGTTTCGTTGTCTTTAATGCCGAATCCAATCAGGCGCGGGTTACGCAAATTCATGGCGTTGATCCGGTCGAAATAAGCCAGCATCTCATTACTCACACCAGTTACAGAACCCGTAATACTGGCCGATGAGACCATGTAGATAAAGCCTTCGGAATGTTCGTCGATAAGCCGGATTCGGTCTTCGGCTGTCTGGGGTGTAATCAGAAAGATGTTTAAAATGCCGTACTGACGAAAAACACGCTCGTACTCATCCAGGTACAGGTCAAGCGGCAGATCGGGCAAAATAACCCCATCTACGCCTACTTCCTGGCACTTTTGGCAAAACCGCTCCACGCCAAATTGCAAAACCGGGTTTATGTAGCCCATCAGCATGACCGGCACCGATATCCGGCTTCGGATGTCAGCTAACTGCTCAAACAGCACCTTCAAACTCATGCCATTCTCCAAAGCACGCATATTGCTCTGCTGGATCGTCTCACCATCAGCCACCGGGTCCGAATAAGGCATTCCTATTTCAACCAGGTCAGCACCGGCACGTTGCAAGCCTTCCAGTACCGTTATGGTATCGCCAAGGTTTGGAAAACCCGCTGTGAAATAAACATTCAGCAACCCACCACTTTTTTTGGTGAACAGGTCCGTAATCCGATTAGTCTGACCTGTTTCTATATCAATCAATTGTGATTCCATATTCAGAGACAGTTGGGACTACAAGTACTTTGCATACGTTGTCAAATCCTTATCGCCCCGGCCCGACAAACACACAACCGCCACTTCGCTTGCCTGCATATTCATTTTGGGCAGTGTAGCCAGTGCATGGGCTGTTTCAATAGCCGGAATAATACCTTCGAGTTTACTCAGCTGGAACCCAGCTTGAATAGCTTCATCGTCGGTGATTGCATAATACTCGCCCCGTCCTGAATCGAATAGGTGCGCGTGTAATGGGCCGATGCCCGGATAATCAAGGCCGGCTGAGATTGAGTAAGGCTCTGTTACCTGACCATCTTCCGTTTGCATCAGAATCGTGCGGCTTCCATGCAATACGCCCGGCTTTCCTAGCGCAGTTGTTGCCGCCGAGTGCCCCGACGAAACGCCCAAACCGGCAGCCTCTGCTGCGATTAATCGTACTGAAGGTTCGTCCAGATAATGAAAAAATGCTCCAGCCGCATTGCTACCTCCTCCTACACAGGCAACTACGTAATCGGGATTTTCGCGGCCGGTTTTTTCCAGCAATTGTAACTTTGTTTCCTCCGAAATCACCGACTGGAATCGAGCCACCATATCTGGGTATGGGTGTGGTCCCACAACAGAGCCAATGATGTAATGCGTATCAACCGGGTTGTTAATCCAATGCCGCATTGCTTCGTTTGTAGCGTCTTTCAAGGTTTGACTTCCGCTCATAGCCGGAACAACCGTAGCCCCAAGCATGCGCATCCGGTCCACATTGGGCTGTTGACGTTTCATGTCAATTGAGCCCATGTACACCACACACTCAAGGCCCATCAGCGCACAAACTGTAGCCGTAGCTACTCCATGCTGACCGGCACCCGTTTCGGCCACGATCCGCTTCTTATTGAGTCGCTTGGCAATCAGGATTTGCCCAATGGTGTTATTCACTTTGTGCGCCCCTGTATGACATAGATCCTCACGCTTCAGATAGATGGTTGCGCCTATTTTATTCGATAGTCGCTCTGCCAAAAACAAGGGCGTTGGTCTGCCAACATAATCCGTCAGCAATGCGCGAAACTCGGCCTGAAAGGCTGGGTCACTCATGATGGAAAGGTAGTTCTGCCGAAGTTCCTCTACATTTGGATACAGCATTTCGGGAATGAATGCCCCTCCAAAGTGGCCATAAAAGCCTTTATTCGTTACCTCAAATGAGGTTTGTGGTTCTAAAATAGTCATAACGAATCTATTACACCTCTTCTTCCTCTTCAACCGGCTTCAATCGGGCAATTAGATCCCGAACTTTCTCAATATCCTTCACGCCTGGCGATACTTCAACCTGACTGTTTACATCAACACCGTACAGCTTCAGATGCCGAATCTGCTCAATGTCCAGGATGTTGTCCAGACCAATTCCCCCGCTAATAAAAAAGGGTTTCTCATTGTCATACTTGTTCAGTAACGCCCAGTCGAAAGCAATACCGTTGCCCCCTGGCTGATCACCCTTTGCATCAAATAAGAAGAAATCGCAGTGATGCTTATAGTTGTTGAGCATACTGAAATTAAACGATCCATCGACCCGGAAAGCCCTAATGATATTGATACCCCGCATCCGCAAATTCTTACAGAAATCGGGGGTTTCGGTGCCGTGCAACTGAACGTATTGCAGATTGTACTTTTTCACATTCCGAATAATCGACTCCGGACTAGCGTTCACAAACACTCCTACTTTCCGAATCGATCTTGGCAAAGCCCGCACCAAATCAACGTCCAACATCTCACCCACAAAGCGCGGGCTTTCGTCGTGAAAAATGAATCCTACAAAATCAGGATTCAGAGCCGCCACTTCGCTCAGATTTTCGGCATCGCGCAGACCACACACTTTGACGTTCATACGGCTATTTGTTAAAAAGGGGAGATGTTTGTTTCGCTCTCAATTGACCCACCAATGCTGCCAAAGCCACATCGGGAGCCGTTGTTTTCATAAATGCTTCGCCAATCAGAAATGCCTCATAACCTGCTTCGCGTAATCGAAGCATCGTGGCCGCATCCTGCAACCCACTTTCTGTTACCCGTACAAACGAACTTGGTATTTGATCAACTAATTGAATGGATGTTTCAACCGATGTCTCGAACGTTTTTAAGTTGCGGTTATTCACACCTACCAGATCAACGGTATCGCACAGGCTTCGATCAAGTTCATCGGCATCATGTACTTCCAAGAGCACTTCTAAACCTAGTCTATGCGCAAACTGGCTTAGGTATTTTATTTCTTCAGGCGTCAAACAGGCCGCAATAAGCAACACTAAGTCAGCCCCCCAAGCTTTAGCTTCGAGGAGTTGATAAGCATCAACCGTGAAATCCTTGCGTAGAACGGGCGTAGTTGGGTTTGCTTGTCGGGCAGCTCGTAAATCGGTAGGTGTACCACCAAAAAATGGCTCGTCTGTCAATACTGACAGACAGGCCGCTCCTGCCTGAACATAGCCTTGTGTGGTTGCTGACACATCGGCCATTCCATTGATAAGTCCCTTTGAGGGAGATTTTCGCTTGAACTCAGCAATAATTCCTGTTGAATTGGTGGCCCGAATGGACGCGACTGCCGAATTTACACCGCGATTGAACAGGGGGTAACTTTCCAATACCCGCTCCGAAACTGTTGCCCGGCGCTGGGCTACTTCAACTCTTTTTTCGGCAATAATTCGATCTAAAATAGTCATCCGTTTGGTGGAACTCAGGCAACTAATTTGGTAAAGCATCCTAAAGCGCGTCCGCTATCTATTGATTCTCGAGCTAGAGCCACTGCCTCCTCACGACTTGTTGCTCGGTCAGTTGCCAGTAATCCCATCGCGGCATTCGCCAATACAGCTTGTTTTTGGGCATCAGTGGCCTCGTTTTTCAGCACGTTCATAAATATTTGTGCTGATTCTTCAACCGTCTCCCCGCCCGACAGCGACTCTGGTGTTTGCGTATCCAATCCTAATGCTGAAGGATTCAACAGCTGCTCTGTGTGGTTTGTAATTACCTTGAACGACCCTGTCAAAGAAACCTCATCATAGCCATCAAGCGAGTGCAAAATCATAAACTGCTTGTCAGTCTGCTGATAAAGATACGCATATAATCGCGCTAATTCAAGATTAAATACGCCAACGAGCTGTTTTTGGGGCTTTGCTGGGTTGACCATCGGTCCCAGCACATTGAAAAATGTTTTTACTCCTAGATCTCTCCGAATTGGGGCAACATTTTTCATGGCAGGATGAAACAAAGGTGCGTGTAGAAAACAGATTCCTGCTGACTCAATTCGACGCTCTAACTCACCTATATCATTGGTGAATTTATACCCCAGATACTCCATTACAGTCGATGAGCCGCACATAGATGAGACTCCGTGATTGCCGTGCTTAGCAACTCGTTGTCCCGCTCCGGCTACCACAAATGCCGATAGTGTCGAGATATTAAAAGTATCTTTACCGTCGCCCCCTGTTCCGCACAAATCCATTGGATCGTACGCCGACAAGTCTATTGGCAAACACAGTTCCAGCATAGCATCCCGGAAACCTTCCAGTTCCTCTACTCGAATGCTCCGCATCATATAAACGGTCAGAAAAGACGCAATTTGAACGGTATTGTAGTCACCCCGACTAATACCAAGCAACGTATATTTTGCTTGCTCTTTCGATAGCGTCTTATGCTCGAAAAGGTGGTTTAATATCTCTTTCATTGGTTCACCCAGTTTTCCATCATTTTTACTCCACCAACCGTCAATACAGATTCCGGGTGAAACTGGACACCACGCACATCAAAGCGAGTATGACGTAAACCCATCACCCGACCGTCTTCGTCTTCAGCGGTTATCTTCAAATTAGAAGGTACCGAATTCCGCACTACCGACCACGAATGGTATCGGCCAACAGTTAAATCGTCGGGTAACCCATCAAAAAGATACTCATCCCGATCCAATACGAAGGCTTGATGAGCTACCCCATGTAGCACATCTCCGAGGTTTTCGAGTGTTGCTCCAAATACCTCACCAATTGCCTGATGACCCAAACAAACGCCCATAATCGATTTTGTTGGAGCGTATTCTCTTACCAGGTCTTGAAGAATACCCGCTTCCGAAGGTATTCCCGGTCCGGGCGACAACAAAATTTTGTCGTATTGCCCAACAGCTTCTACCGTAATCTTATCATTCCGAATCACGTCAGGCTCATACCCCAACTCGCGCAGAATGTAAACGAGATTGTACGTGAAGGAATCGTAATTATCTAAAACTAGAATTTTCATTGGTCACAACGAATTTTTATAACGTCTTTGCTTGATCAATTGCCGACCGCAAAGCAGCCAGTTTATTATGTACTTCCTGCAATTCACTTTCTACGGATGATTTTGCCACTATCCCCGCCCCAGCCTGGTAATAAAGAGCATTGTTATGGCTCATAAACGTCCGAATCATAATCGCATGGTTGAATTCACCGTCGAAACCCATATAGCCTATACTTCCCGAGTAAAATCCTCTGCTTTGGTTCTCATATTGGTCAATCAAGTGCATGGCCATATATTTCGGCGCCCCCGATAGCGTACCTGCGGGGAATGTCTCAGCCACAATTTGTAGCGGATTTGTCCTTTTATTCAATTTTCCCACAACCTTCGAGACCAAGTGAATGACATGCGAGTAATACTGAACTTCTTTGAAGGTCTCTACTTCGACCTTATCACAGTTTCGACTTAGGTCATTTCGAGCTAAGTCAACGAGCATCACATGTTCAGCTGATTCTTTTGGGTCATCGTATAGCTTTTGGGCTAATTCAGCATCTTTTGCATCATCACCTGTCCTCCTAAATGTCCCTGCAATTGGATAAATAGTAGCCACATTATCCTTCACTACTAGTTGTGATTCCGGCGACGACCCGAATAATTTGAAGCTACCATAATCAAAATAGAAGAGATAAGGCGAGGGATTCAAAGAGCGTAATGCCCGATAAACATTGAATTCATCCCCCCGAAAAGGTATCTGAAACCGGCGTGACAATACAATCTGAAATACATTGCCCCTTTTGCAATGGTCAATTCCGTGTTGAATAACTCCTCTAAATTCATCGTCGGAAAAGTTAGAACTTTCATTACCAGTCACTTCAAACGTATACAACGCAAAATTTCGACTTGTAATAATTGAGGCAATATCATCTAGGCGGCTTTCCGGTTCATCGTCACCTTCGAGCATGTATGAATGCTCAAAAAGGTGAAGTTCATCTTTAAAGTGGTTGATAGCAATTACGTATCGATATACCTGAAAAATAGCCGCTGGAATATCATTCTCCACAGGAATAGCTGCATTTAAGGTTATATCTTCAAAACCTTCAACCGCCGAAAAACCGAAATACCCAAATAAGCCATTTGTAATAAAAGAGTGTTTTGATGGCTCCATCTGAAAACGTGATTTGTATTGCTGCAAAGCAGGAACCAAATCACGTTTTGAAGTAGAGGTAATTTCTTCTACTTGGCCAGGTAACTGCACTTTTAAGGTATTATTATGGAACTCAAACCTACTAATGGGGTCAAAAGCTATGTAAGAAAAACTGTTGTCATTTCCATGATAATCAGCACTTTCCAACAAAATACTAGTTGGAAAACGATCTCGAATGCGTAAATAAATACTGACTGGAGTAATAATGTCAGCTAGCATCCGTCTATAATTAGTTTTGATCGTATAGGCATCTACTTTGTGTGGTTCAGTAACCATAGTAAAAGAAAAAGGAGTTAGAAAATCATTTTTAGGCTTAAACGCAAAAAAGCCCACCGAGATGACGGTAGGCTTTTATAATATCAAACAGATAACACAAAGCAGCAACCTCATCTCTTACGAGAAAGGCACCACCACCATGATTTAATCTGAACAGTTATCATTTTTATATCTTTCTGGCAGGGTGGCTGAGTTTGAACCGCGCTGGCGGATCGGCCACGACCACTTCATCCCGAAGGTAGCCGCTACCAAACTGCGCTAATCCCCACATCATGCACAAATATAATAGAAGCTCTAAAAACAAAAAAGCATTCTGAGCAAATTGTTCAGAATGCTTTTTACACTCAATAGTAGAGGTGGCAGCTTCCTACTCTCCCGGATTTGACTCCAGTACCATCGGCAGCTCGGGGCTTAACGGCTCTGTTCGACATGGAAAAAGGTGTCCACCCGACTTATCACCA
>Ga0105048_10005113_pt1 | contig 21296 bp, 10 predicted proteins | sample MAT05_FD_78382 | JGI IMG/M metagenome (GOLD analysis project Ga0105048, IMG submission 78382) | Freshwater microbial communities from Lake Fryxell liftoff mats and glacier meltwater in Antarctica - MAT-05 | ecosystem: Environmental > Aquatic > Freshwater > Ice > Liftoff microbial mat | place...
AGTGTGGCAAATGTTTCTAGCGATCCACCACGCCCTTCGTACCTCAGAGCGTGCCACACGATTTACCCTCAGAGCGTGCCACACGATTTACCCGCAGAGTGTGCCACACGATTTACCCTCAGAGTGTGCCACACGATTTACCCGCAGAGCGTGCCGCCCAATTTACAGGTAGATTTCAAGCTGCCCATTGCTAAGAGAAAAGCCCATTGGCGAAATCTTCAGGGCTAAAGACCGAAAGGTCCTCAAGCTTTTCGCCAATGCCAACGAATTTCACGGGGAGGCCGAATTGCTCGGCGATCGGAACAATGACGCCACCTTTGGCGCTCCCATCGAGTTTGGCTAAAACAATGCCCGTGCAGCCAGCCGCCTCGGAAAAACCCTTGGCTTGACTGATGGCGTTTTGACCGGCGGTAGCGTCGAGCACCAGCAATACTTCGTGGGGTGCTCCTTCGATCTGCTTTTCGATGACCCGTTTGATTTTTTCGAGCTGCTGCATCAAATTGCTTTGTGTCTGCAATCGACCGGCCGTGTCCAATATGCAAACGTCAAAGGATTCGGCAACCGCTCGTTGGACCGTTTTGTAGACAACGCTCCCTGGATCGGCTCCGTGTTCTCCATGTACGATTTCGCAGCCAATCCGCTTGGTCCATATCTTGAGTTGCTCAACTGCAGCGGCTCGAAACGTATCACCTGCACCGAGCAGTACGCGGTTGCCTTCTGACGTGAGTCGATGTGCTAGCTTTGCAATCGAAGTTGTTTTGCCCGAACCGTTGACCCCCACGACAAGAATGACAGTAGGGCCTGAGGCAGCCATCTTCAAAGCCGCTCCCTTGCTTTTTAGCGACTCCCCCACTTGGTCGCGAATCACATTGAGAACATCGGACAACTCGATACGCCGACTACGGTAGGTTTCGCCAATCGAGTCCCTGATTTTCGCGGCGGTCGAACCACCCATATCCGTACGGACCAAGGTCGCAAACAACTGACTTAAAAACTCGTCGTCGACAATCTGCCCTTCGCTCTTCCAAAGGTCGCGAATGTCGGTCCGAAGCAGGTCGCTTGTCTTGGTAAGAGCTCGCCGCCACCAACTCGCGGATGAGTTGGTGGATGAGTTGGTGGCGGCATCGGAATCCGTCGTCACGGATGGATCCGCGAATTGTTGCGAAAGCGCCTCCTTTGGCTGACTTACTGGCAGGGAGTCGCCCTGCTCGATTGGGTTGCTTTCGCTAGGCTCGATCGGTTTCTTTTTTCGCCAAAATACCATTCGTTGCTTTCGATCTAAGTTCGGACCAAACGAGTAATAGCCTAACGTAGCTGAATTCTTATGAATTCAGCTATGCCTCGGGTCAAGCTGCCATATTCTTATCGATAACAGACCGGCCCGGTATCCCTTTACAGAAATAGTGAAACCACAAGACGACGCCGAACGTCTACTCGGTGTAGGATTGATATTGGCAACGCCTCTTTTCACCGAGAACTACCTCCGAACTCTGGATGCTCCTCATGCTCTCGTCTCTTATTTTTCGCCAACAACACCGCGTTTTCCTGTCAGTTCGAGCTTTTTCGCTCCAGTTCCTGTCGACGTTGGCCGTGCTCTGTGCTTACGGAACCGCAGCTTCGCCGCTGCAAGAACCGGAAACACCGAATTCAGAACGCGGGCCAAAAAACGAACAGACAATTTACATCCCTTACGACAAACTCAGAGATGTTTTTGAAAAAGAGGGACGAGGCGTTTTTCTACCCTATGACCAATTCCAAAAACTTTGGCAGGAAGCACAATCCGCCAAAGGCCGTCCGCCAGCCGACTCACCGCCCGTCGATGTGATTCTCGTTTCCGCAGAAAACACGGCCACCATCGAAAAGGAAGTCATGGTCGTGCGGGCCCTGATCACCGTAGAACTTCTTCGCACCGGTTGGCAGAAAATCCCATTGCAATTGAATGACGCAGCGATCCTAGCGGCGACCGTCGACAAGGAACCCGCCCGGATCGTGCACGACCCTGCCACCGGCTACTCGCTACTTTTCCAGAACAAAGAAACCAAACCCACCCGCATTCAAGTTGAGCTGGAATACGCCAAGGCCTACGAAAAAACACCAGGTCAAAACAGCGTTTCGTTCATGGCCCCCCAAGCTCCCGTCAACAAATGGTTGATCCGAATCCCAGACTCGGGTGTCAAAGTCCAAGTCGATCCCATGCTCGCAACGACTGAGTCGCCAGCCAAATCAGGCGACACCGAATCAGGCGACACCGAAAAAGGCGACACCGAGAAAGGCGACACCGAGAAAAACCCCGGTACCGAAGTCCTAGCGTTCGTGGGCGCTTCGCCCAACATTCGAATTCGCTGGGTCCCCAAATCCGAAGGAGCGACCGGCATGACGCCTCTAGCGAGTGTCCAAATGCAGCATCGCGTCTCCATCGAGGAAGGAATGGCGCGAACGACCGCCCAGTTTGCCTACAAAATCGACCGAGCCGAACTTACTCAACTTTCGATCACGCTGCCACCGGAACAAAAAGTCATCAATGTCTTTGATCCGAATGTTCGCAAATGGTCCGTCGAAGCCGCCGACAAAGAACAGAAAGTTGCGCCGAAGTTAGTTATCGAGCTCTTTGAACCCGCCAGACAATCCCAAAATCTGGTGGTTGAACTTGAGTCAGCAGTGGATGCTAAGGCAGATGCCGTGCGATCGATCCTTTCGTTCGATTGCTTGGATGCAAACCGACAGCAAGGAGTTTTGGCTGTACGGGTTGGACAAGGACTGCGTGCAGAACCAACGGATCGAAAAGGTTTAATGCAACTGGACCCGGCCGAGTTGCCCCCCCCCTTGAATACCGAAGCATGGACGTTTGCCTACCGATTCACCTCCGTACCGTATGAACTCAAATTGAAACTGGACAAGGTACTGCCAACCATTCGTGTGGAGCAATTTGTCGAAGCCTTCATCGAACCGCAGACACTGACGATCGAATTGAACTCCACGCACAAAATAGAAAATGCCGGAGTATTCCAACTTGAATTTGACATCCCGGCAGATTTCGAACTCTTGCAAGTCTCTGGTCGCGGAGCGGCCAACGTAGAAGCCGCTTCGATCGACGCTGATCGTTTTTCCAACGATGCCAAGACCCGACTCGTTGTCAGCCTAAATCGTCGAGCACTCGGCCAAGTTGGGACGCTGATTCAGTTGCGACGAAAACTAAACGATCCCAATTTGCTGAGCCCTACGGGCAGCGGAAGCACGATCGCAATTCCGATTCCGCGATCGGCAGGGGACTATGTCCAGTGGATCGACGGGATGATCTCCGTCTATGCACCTGAAAGCCTCCGCATCAATCCCAAAGAAAAGATCGGGGTTCGGGATGGGGTCATTGCCGAGTTGAAAGCAAAATGGCCTAGCAATTTCAAAGAACGCTTTCCAACGCTTTCGGAAGTATTGATCTTGGCCCATGCGATCGAACCGGTAACGCTAACGCTGGAGATCGAACGCAAGAAGCCTTTCGTGTCGATACGCCAAATGCTCGATGCCGTGGTCGAACCGAGCTCCGTCAAATTCACATCGACCCTTTTCACCAAAGTTCAATACAGCAGTCTGGCATCGTTGAGGTTGGACGTACCAGAAGGACTCGTTCGGGAGATTCGCATCGCAACACCTGGCATTCGTGAAACCACGATCAATCCGCCACCTGCCGATGTGGCCGCCGGTTACGTTGCCTGGGAGCTGATCGGCGATACGCCTTGGTTGGGTGAACGGACGGTGCAATTGAGCTGGCAGCAGCGCTTGGACGGTCTTGAGATTGGCAAACGAGTCAAAATCGATATCCCTCGCTTAGTTCCTCGCAACGTGGACCAAGCCTGGGGCCAAGTCGTCCTGAATCGAAAAGATTCCATCGACCTGCAATTAGAAGATGGCAGCAGCGGACTGCGGCCCATCGATCCTCGATACGATCTCATGCCAGGAACGTCGTTTCCGGATGCATCGCGCGCATTCGAGTTCCAATCCGATTGGAACATGCAAATCGCAGCCACCCGGTACGCACTCGAACAGGTCAAGCAGACCAGTATCGAAAGGGCCTTTGTACGCGCCGTGATAACGCGAAGCAATCGGATCGGAGTGCATGCAACCTATCGCATGCGGAATGCGAGCCAACGGCTGTCGCTCAAGCTACCGGAAGGGGCCGAATTTGATTCGCAGCCCTTGCTCATCAATGGCCAGAGCGCCTCGCTGGAGCGTGGTGGTGCGAACCAGCTTTACATTCCGCTTGCTGGCAACGATCCAACACAGGCGTTGCTGGTGGAATTGAGATACACCACTCCCGGCGACCACTCGCAGATCGATCTTCCAGTGTTTCCGGATGCGCCAGCCGTACAGGCGGCTTACCTTGGCGTCTTCTTGCCTAAGGAACGGACCCTGCTGGCTTCAAATGGCCCTTGGACCAACGAGTTTGAGTTGGCTGCCAATTCGTGGAAGGCCGAACCGAGATGCAATCGCGATGCGAATTCACTCATGAACTGGGTCAAAGAAGGGGTGACTACGACCAGGGCCACCGACTTCCAAACCGATGGCGTCATGTACCTTTACTCTACCTTGCGGCCCGAAGCGGGAGCAGCGGGTGCTTTAAAGCTAGTAGCCATCGATGAAAAATGGTGGACGGCCGCTATTCTCTTGGGTTTGCTATGTTTCGGTTTGTTGTTCTTGTTTAGCTCGGTCCAAACCAAGGTAGTAGCCGTCGCGACCTTGGTAGCCATCGTGATTGCGGTCGGTGCCTTTGCTTCGACGTTCGCAAGTCAATTGCTAAACACCCCTGCTATACTCGGCGGAATATTGGTTCTCGTCCTATGGGGAAGCCGTGAGATACTCCATGGACTTCGTAGATTGGAAAAGCGTAGAGCGTCCATCTTTGTGAAATCAGATGCTGCACCAGCCATTGCGACGCCATTAACGGAAACCAAAACAACTGCGTCTGACGAAGTGCAAGGGGGTAACGAAAATGCTTAAGCAACTGAATCAAATTTCTCCTTTGCGTGTTGCGTCATTGTCCCCTTTTGCTCCGCAAAAGTGGGTTAATGAGGTGCACTTTCGCGGAGCGAAAGGCGACGTAAAAGGAAAGTTGATCGCGATATTTATCGCCATCGCCATGGCCATGTCCTGGTTGGCCTTTCAAACAGAGGCCACGGCTCAAATCAATTCGCCTACCGAAATACCGAAATTGCCAACCCGCGAAATCCGAGTTCCCTTTGATGATTTGCCGGTCTTGCTCGGGGGCAAGAACGAACGGATGTTCATGACTCGCGCGGAGTACGACGAGCTTCTCAAGAACGCAAATGTCACTCCCGAACAAGTTGCCATCGCCCGCCAAGCACAACAGGACGCAGGCAAAATACCTACCAATGTGGTAATGCTCGATGCGTACAACGCTGTCACCATTGAGACGGGGCGAGCTTCTATCCAAAGCGATGTGACCATCGAAATCCTCAAGCCAGGGCTTCAGATGGTTCACTTGGCCCTACAGCATGTCGGTCTTCTGGAAGCATCGCTCGATGATAAGCCAGCCATGCTCTCACCCTCCCTCGATGCGAATTTGCCCGGCGCGACTCTTTTTCTAGAAGGCAAGGGGGCACATCGACTGCGCCTCAAAATGGTTGCGGCCGTGAGTACATCCGCCGCCCAACAAACGTTGACCATCGCGTTGCCCCAAGCGGCCGCCAACAAGTGGACGATGAAAGTACCAGGTAACGTGGAAATCCTATCCGGCGCACATGTTCGCTCCCGAAATGTGGATTCGGATGCAAACGTGACCGAGTTCGAATGGATTCCCAATCGAGCGGGGGCGGCGAGCTTGCAGAGTTCTTATAGTCTTGTGATGACTTTGAACAACAAGATGCTCCGGGACACACGTGCTCTGGAGGCCAAGAGCATTCTTTTGACCGAAATAACGGAAGCCTACGAACAGGTCACGCAACGCGTCACGATTAACGTGCTGAACGGAGCTGAAAATCGATTTCAAATCGTGATTCCGAATGAATTTGAAGTACGAAAGGTACAATCGCCGCTCCTTTCTCGCTGGAACACTCTTGCTAAGCCACAACCCGACAACCCGTCGGAGCGCGTTTTGGAAATCGAATTGCGCGAGCCTGTTTCCGATCAAGTGGTCTTCGATATCGTGGCGAGCAAGCCAACGAAAGGCAATTACGCAGAGCAACCGGTGGCCTGGCGTTGGCCGGTCTGGCGTGTTCTGGAAGCGGAAAGCCAAACAGCCATCCTTGCCATCAGTCTAGAGAACGGGCTTCGGATGCAATCGATCGAGGTTGGGAATCTCATCCCGCTGGACGTTGGAGTCCTCAACACAGCCATTCCTGCGGAAATGCGTGTCCGTGAACCGACTGCACCGAGTGTTCGCCCGATTGTAACCTTGTACGCTCCCGACGCGTCGCAGACTATCACAGGTCAAATTACAAAGCCCAAAACAACATCGAAGACGGCATTGAATACTTTGGCAATCGTTAGCGAGTCGGGGATTCGGGCTAGAGCGCTGATCGAGTTCGAATCCGGCAACGAAAGCGTCGCCAATTTTGAAGTGTCGTTACCCACGGGTTGGCGGCTGCAAACCGCGAAACTCTTCGATGGAACATCACTGCCGTTTGAAGTCTTGAAGGAAGAAGGTGCCGCAACTAGTACAGCAGAGGCGGCAGGTCCAACTCGAACGCAGGTCCGGCTCACGCGTCCCTTTGCGCCCAAGACCACGACTCAAATTGTGTTGGAGTGCACCACGGTTCCAAAGGGCTGGTTGTCCGAATGGAGCGAACAAACTTTTGCCTTTCCAGCGATTTCCATCGTCGGAACAGAGACAGGGACTGGCGTTTTGTCGGCCATGGGAGAGGGGGATTTTACGCTTGAGGTTGCCAAAGTCGAAAACTTGATCGCCCTGTTTGAGAGCGAACGGATCGCACTCAAAATTCAAGGCAACGGAACTGGTCCCTCGTTCTCGGCCCAAGGTTCCAATTGGTCGCTGGATCTTTTGGCGAAACGCAACAAACCGCAACTCACAGCGGAAGTATTTTCGTTTTTCAAGATTGAATCGGAGGGAATCAAAACAGCTTACGAACTGCACTTGGAGATCAAGCAGGCCGCGACGGATAGCTTCCAGTTTTCGCTCCCCGACTCCACTCCGCAAGAACTTACGATTCGCGGTCTAGACGGCGTTGTCGTCAAGGAATCGACTAGTCGACTCGAAGATGGAAAACGCATCTGGACCATCAAGCTGGCTAATCGCGTTGCTGGAGCCGCAAAATTGCAAGTCGAGTTTTTGAAGCTGTTAGAAACAGACATCGATCTTTCGCTTCCGATCGCCAGAGTGAGTGAGACAACTTACCAAACAGGTGTCATCTCGCTCGAAGGGGATGACGAATTAGAGGTGAAGGTGCTTCAACATCCGAGAGCTGCGGATGTTGGTGAGCTGACCGAATCGAGTTATGAGGTTGGCAATCGATTGCTGGGGGTTTTCGGATACTCGGTGGGCGATCAAGCGGGAGATTCGGTATCGGTTCGCGCGACGCGACGTGAGCTGCAGTCGGTTCCGAGCACTATCGTGGAGCGAGCACAATTGAGCACGGCGTTGTCAGCTCACGGAGCAAGTTATCACGTTGCCGAGCTGCGATTGAGAACGACTGGTGGTTTTATACAAGCCAAGCTTCCGTCAGATGCGGTTCTGTGGTCGGTCATCGTGGATGGATTGCCATCGTTGCCACAGCGTAGCGATGGGCAGTTGCTGATTGAGTTGCGAGTCAATTCCAAGGCCAATCAAGCCTCTTCGGTACACCCGAGCGGCGGTCCAAATTTGCACGTGTTGCGTATCGCGTATGAAACACCGATTCGTTCGATTGGTATGCGATCGGACATTGATCTAGTTGCACCATTACTAGCGACCATGGAAACATCTACTAGTCCATCGACGCCGATACCAACCGCGGATATGGAATGGCAAGTCTGGGTGCCGGATCAATTAAGAATCATGGAGTCCATGGGTGATCTGCGACTGCTCGGGAATGAGGATAAACGGGGCTTTCCGTATAATATACTTTCGGCATTCGAAACAACGCTCAATGCACCGCTTGCCATTGAATTGAGGGGTGATACTGATTCGCCGTTTTATAGCGACGGTCTTTTAGGAGACATTCAGTCGGCACCCCGATCCCCACAGAGTGCGAGTACTAGCAGCGGAACCGATCAGCAAGTGCAAGTATTGGTGGAGCAATACAACACATTGATATCGTCTAGTCGCTTTGCAGAAGCCGAGGCTGTTGCAAAACAGGTTCAATTGATAAGGCCAAATAGCGAGATTGCTTCCGTTCTCTATCAGAAGGCGAAGATTCAGCGCCGCATAGAAGCGCAAGAACTAAGCAAAGCCCTGTCTGAGGAGAAGTTCACGGACCATTTCAACTCGATCGAAAGCTTGTCTGTACCTTCGGATGATCAGTGGGCAAGTTTGAGCATGCGGAGACAGACAAGGCCAGCTCAAACACCAGTCCCTCAAAAACCTTTAGCACCCAATTCAATGCCGATGGCGGCTGAACTGCAATTGGATGATCTATTAACAACGACTGCGCAACCGGTAGGGTTGCCAACTGATCAAACTGCACAAACCGCTACACAAGGACGAGTTAACGCCAACACGTTTGAAGCTTTTGCCAATCAAAAATCGCTCGAGGGGCTTCGAACTCTTCCGATTCTTTTCGAGGGGCCGACGACTTGGCATTCGTTCAAGCTGACTGGCTTCGGCGACGATCCCAATATTCGTCTTTCGGTGGTCAATAACTCTCGATTGCGTTGGATTGCGTACGCCTTGGCTGCGTTCATCGTCACATTGGGTTTGTCCATGCTTGGCGAACCGATGTGGCAGTTCGTTCGATGGACGTTAGAGGTAATGGCTTTCTCAGTCGCCGTTCCATTGCTGAGCCCATGGCCAATCGAGACCGGCATTCTTGCGAGCGGCTGCTTTTACGGATCCCTTGCGGTTCTGATAGCCAGACTCTTGTTTGGCTTGGTTCGTCTTGCGACCGTAGGTCTTCATCGACCTCAAGTAGTCGTGAACGGCTTGCTCGGCTTCTTCGTTTCCTCCATGTTGGTGATGGGTATCACGTCCAGAGCCCCGGCACAAGAAGTACCAGGAGGGAAAGACGTTCGCAGTCTGGACGAGTTGATCGCGGTCATGCAGGTGCATGCGACGACAGCCAAAGGACCTATCGAAATCCCGGCGGATGCCATCTTGGTTCCGTATCAATTGGATTCGCCGGTCACCGGCGGTGGCTTGGACAAAATTCTGGTCCCCTATTCTCTTTATACGCAACTCATGAACTTGGCCAATCCCGACAAGGCCGATAAGAAACCAATTGAGCCCCCCGTTGACTATTCGCTTTCGAACTTAGTGGTTGAGGCCACGCTGGATCGAGACGACATGCTTGCGGTCAACTTGAAGCTCGACATAACAGCTCATACGGAACGTCGGATTCTGGTACCATTCGGCTTCCAAGGTGCCGTATTGACATCCGCCAAACTCAACAACGAGTCCGCCTCCGTTAGCAGTGGGCCGAACGGCTTAGTCCTCGTCATGAAGGGGGCTGGCACGCAATCCTTTTCCGCTGCGTTTCAAATCCCAATTCAGCGGCAAGGAGGTTGGCGTATCGTGAACGCCACGTTGCCTTCGGCGCAGTCCGGCAAGATGAGATTGATTGTTCCATCGGCAAACACGGAGGTCCGTTTGATCGGATTGCCTGACGCAGAGCAACGGGAAACTGCTCAGGCCAACGAAGTCATTGAAACCAGTGTCGCCACCGATGGCAAGCTATCGCTGCAATGGCGTCCGAAGGTCTCGGAAAGCGCTGCCGACCAAGGCTTAAGCGTTGATGCAGAGTGTTCGCTTGCGATCGAGGAACAAGGGCTTCACACCGTTTGGGACGTGAAGTTGGATTTTCGACGGGGACGACGCGACCAATTTGAGTTCGAGCTCCCGAAGGATCTGGTCGTCGAGCGTGTAACCGGCAAGAACATCCGGGGCTGGTCGATTGACACGAAAAACGAAAAGCAAATCGTCAAAGTGACTTTGCTCAAGTCGGCGGTCGAGTCGGAACGGCTTTCGATTATCGCATCGCGTCCCATGCGACTGGGCGCAGCCGAGGAAACGACCGCGATTGCTCCTCAGTTGCAGATGCCGGAAGCGATGTTGCAGCGAGGACGGATCACTATCTATCGCAGCACGCTTTTGGATCTGGAGATTGTGGACTCCAGCGGACTCATTCGGGAGGATCTTCGAGCAGACGCAACACCGTTTGCCTCCAATAGCCCTGTTCCACTGAAGATGTTCCAGTCGTATCGATACGGCTCACCGGATTATCAGTTGCGAATAAAAGTTCGCGAAGTGGTGAACAAACTGAAATGCCAGACCGAAACGGTCCTCAGGGTTAGTCGGAACGATTCTAGACTACAATCGCAATTGAATCTCGCAGTTGGAAATCGGCCACTGTATCGAGTCAAGATCGAAGTGCCGGCGGACTGGCAATGGGATGCTCCTCAATCCGGCGTACCGATGGAATGGACTCTTTCTGAACCCAAAGAGGGTACGCGGCACTTTGACATTCTGTTCTTGAATGGTCGTAGCGGGAGTATTCCCATTCATCTCAGCGCAAGTCAGAACCGAAATAGCGATCTTCAATCGAACGAGTATACGCTTGATCTACCAGGAATAAAGGTGTTGGATGCTTCATCCGATCAGGGGGAAGTGCACGTCTACACGGATGTTGGGGTCGATGTCCGTCCAGAGCAATTAGTAGGTTGCGAGATTATGGGTAGAAGGCCGGTGGCAATCGTTCCGAATCCGGCGGTACAGGTTGCAGTGCCCCAGCAGGTTGCAGTTTTCCCGCAGGATGCAGTGCCCCCGCAGGATGTTTTTCCCCCGAAGGTTGCTTTGCCAGGGCCTGGCCAAGCTACATCAGCTTCTGCTTTGGGGACGCCTCAAGCAATCATTCGATACCTGACCGGGGACTACAAAGCTTTGCTTCGCTTTCAATCGCGAGTACCGCAGATCACCGCCATGTCGATTAGTAACGTCAAGGTGACGCGGCGATCATTGGAGGAGACCATCTTCATGGAGTGGGAGATCAAGGAAGCGGGAGTGCACCGATTCGAGTTTACACTGCCCGCGAGGCTAAAGGATGCGGTGGTCGTGGCCCAAATGGTTCGCAACATTCAGCGCATTCCATCAACAGATCAATCGGACGCACCGTTGAAATTCATTATTGAATTGCAGGAAGATGTCATGGGACAATATCGTATCCTCGTTCAAAAAGACTCATCGCTCCCCTCGGGGCTGCATACCGTGCCGATCCCAAGCATTTCCACTGGCTTGGTTCAGAACCGATTCCTTACGTTGGAAAACTCAGGAAGAGATGAGTTGGTGGTTGACTCGTTGAAAGGGGTCACTCAGATGGTGCGTGGTGATTCGCAATGGGTGAAGTTGCAGTCTCTGTTGGGTGGAAAATCGGCAGACGTCTACCGAGTCGATGAGCGCCCAGCCACACCAGCCAACGTTGAGCCAGCAACTGACACTGTAACGGCAACTGCAACGGCAAGCGAACCTTCGATGGCGTTCAAGGCCCAGATCCGTTCGATTGTGGAGACGGCAAGTGCGAGGATCGGGTTGGCCCAGTGCGTGATCTCGGTGGATGAAGCCAGCAACTATAGGGCCACGCAGGAATTTCGGATCGAGAATACCAGCGAGGCCTATTTGGAGTTGGAAATGCCAGCGGGAGCGCAATTGTGGACCGCGATGGTCGCAGGTACGCCCGTCAAACCGATCCAGTCGTCGAATAAGCCAACCCGATCAGGATCTACCCGATTAAGACTGCCGCTCGTTCGCACTCAAACCGGAGACCTCGACTATGGAGTCGAACTTAAGTATGCGGGCAAACTGAAGAAGGGTGGATTCATGACCAAACTGGATTTTCCGTTAATCGAGTCGATCAATGTCAATGTCGAACTTAGTCAAGTAAAACTCTTGCTGCCGGAGAATCAACATTGGTATGGCTTTGACGGCACGCTTGGTCAAGTCCGCGACGAGTCCGAATTCCTAGCTGGCTGGCTATCGCACAAGAACAAGCAAATTGGTCGCTTGTCCGAGTTAACGACGAAGAGCACGGAGTTGTTTTCCAAAGCACGGGCTGAGGAGAACTTAAAGCAATTGGACTCGGAGGTCAAATTTCAGCTCGGCAATTCCAGGTTCGATCTGAAGTCGAATCCCAACTTGGAACAGCAAGTGTTGCGCAATAATTTTGTATCGAATGAAGCCAAATTGCAAGTCAAAAAATCGGAAAGCGAGGCAGACCAGAAAGCGGTCTTGGACAACCGGGATTTCTTCAATGGACTAGTGGATTCGCAAACCAATTATCGTGCCAATGGCAACGTACCGTGGGTTAAGCAAAGCGATGCAGGAATGATAGTTATGGATGCAGAGTCCAAGCCCGCTGACAAACCTAGTTTGGTGCCTAAAGTACAAGGCCAAATGTCATATGCTGAGAAGAAACTTGAAAGTGAAGGCAGGCAATACTCCTATCAAGGCCGACGTCCGACCGGCGACGGACAAAGCCTTCTGAATCCGCAGGGAGTCACAACAATGCGGTCAAGTGCTGTCGGCGATTCCAAGGACAACAAGGAACTTGCCAATCGATACAAAAGTAAGCTTCAAGAACAATCCAATTCAATACAGAATGCCCAAGGATTTGACAATAACGCGAATGCCTTCGGCGGTGTCAATGCGCCGGGATCGGGCGGACCGGGAGGTACGGGAATGGGAGGTATGGGAAATACGGGAGGTATGGGTACGGGGGAAATGGGCGGCGGATTTGGCGGCGGTCTGGTTGGTGGCGGAACCGACGCAGGACCGAGCAGCGGACTCGCTCATAACCGTTCAGGCGGAACAAGCAATGGAGCAGTTGGAGGTCAAAACGGTAACGATATCCGAAACAATTTCGGCGTTGTGCCTGCGTTCGGTGCGCCTAGCATCGAAGCTGCAATAGCTGGCGAGAAGCAAAACAAAGACGCTCTAACGTACGGAGTTTTAGACGGACGAATTGAAGAAGCGATTTCTCCTAATGCGTGGCAGTCCGCCGGTGGTACTTCTTCGATGAGTGAGTTTCGAACACACCTTTCTCTCGTCGTGACTGCTGGCGTTCAGACAGATCAAGCCTACATGACAAGTTTGTCGATAACACTTCCAGCGCGAGGTCGGGAGTTTTTCTTTACAACACCGCGTGGCGAGGCAAAGTTGAGCGCAAACGGGATTTCCAAGACAGTCACTCAACGTGCCGTCGGAGTAATGGTACTATTGTTAGGGATCGTGTTGGTTGCCGCTCGGCGCAAGTCTAATAAACTCGCTTCAAATCCGGCAAACAAAGGATAGTTCGTAACAGAATCAGTCCGCAACATTGCCAGAGTTTTTTCAAGCGCTGCCGCTGTACTATTGCCCGTCCCCAGCAATTACACTTGCGAAACGAGTATTCAAATGGCCACTCCTAGAACTTGTGTAATTTGCGAAGCCGCTCTTACTTGGGACGGCGGGAACTCTCGTTCGCAACTGTGCGATTCGCCCAACTGCGAGTCTAAATTTCGCCGTCATTTGAATTGCAAATGGCCTTGCTGCAGGGCGTGTGGACGCCCAATGGGGAACTACAAAACGGCTCCTGGATTTCTATCTGTTTGCGCCACGAGCGAATGCCAGATCAAGGCTACGGCGATCCGAAACCCGCACGCAGCCTTCTGTCGAATCTGTGGAATCTATCTCTCCAATCACTGCGATAGCGGTACGCAACCAGTATGCCAGAGTCCATTTTGCCGGCGGTGGGATTCGAGCAATACTATGGCGGAAACACAAAAAATTCGCGCAGGCACTTTTATGAAACGACGCAGCGAACTCGAAGAGATTGCGCAAGAACGAGCTAGGGTTTTGCTTCCTGAGCTAAGCCAAGACACGCTAAGCCAAGACACGCTAAGCCAAGACACATTGCGAAAAACGATCGTGCTCCCCTATTTGGAGCACAACCTTAAGCCATCGACGCCCGAAAGAAGGCAAAAGGTAGAAGTGGGCTTTCTGGAAATTGCCAACGTAGCCTATGCTTCAAACGAGGAGCTATCACCTCAACCGGTAACCAATTCCGTCCAGTCCGATTGTGAGTTGTCGCCAGCGGCCCCATCGTCGCTTGCGCCAGCCACCGACGAATTGTTCGAACAACGCTTCGCAAGACTGAACGGTTCCGCGTGTTCAACTTGCGGCGGACGCTGCTGCAAATTGGGTAGCGATCATGCTTTCTTAAGAGTCGATAAGTTTCGTGAGATTTTTCGGGAAAGACCAGACGCAACCCCCGAGGGAATCGTGGCGGAATACATGGCTAGGATCCCAGAGGAATCCTTCGAATACTCCTGTATCTTTCACGGGCTCAATGGCTGTAGTTTGACGCGTGAGCAAAGGTCTGTCACTTGCAATAACTATCTTTGCAGCAGCCTTGAATTGCTTCGCAACCACGTTTGGGAAAACACGTCAAAATTCCTCATGGCAGCTACTAACCTGCGTGATGACGACATTCCAGAACTGAAAGTTTATCGCATCAAAATCGTTCAGGATGACCATGAAAGGATGCTCGAGAGTGCACCCAATGATCGAATAAGTCTTTGATTTCCTTTCGCTGAAAAGGTTGAACAACATAGTTCGCGGTCGCGCCGCACACTCTGAAGTTGGAGGGGAGCTTGTCTCCGCTCAACCCGGTTTTGGTGCCCAAAATTTAAGGCGCCAAAACTTCGTCTGTCGGAAGCAAGATGAACGATCCCTCAAGCATGCAGTGTCAACGTGAAGTTGTCGTATCCGTTAATATCCAACAACCGGAAACCAGCCGTCGTCGATTGGGTGTTCCCAGTATTCAAACACCAATCAAAAGCTTGTGGAGGCACCAGCGTCGTGTACGGGCCAGACCATTGATAACCATCTGTCGCCTTTGCGTAATAGCAGAAATATCGGTTGAGGCTTTTTAAGCTACCACCGTATACAATTTTGCTCAAACCAGGCGTGATTTGCCACCAGCCTTTCTTGGACCAGTTGCCGCCGTCAGGGCAGTTCGGACTGTAATACCAAATCGCGACCGAGATAGTCTTTGGATAATTATTTACTATTTTCAACATGGGCATATTTCCTTGCGTTTATGTCAATCGAAATTTAACGGATAAGCTACTTGGTTTCACCTGGGAGCGCTGGAAGAAAAGCATTTGCGGATTGCATTCCGGCTGCACCCGAAAATCCGGGCGGAGCGTGAAAGCCTACCTTTGCCGAAGCGCTACCGTGGTTGGAGACGCCGGCATCGGCCTCAGTCAGAACTTCTAGCGACTCGGTCGCGTCTTCGTAGGAATCCGATGCAGAGATCCCAACCGGAGGCAATACAGCACCCGCCCCATCCATTTGCAGCGAAGCTAGATCGCCGCTTGTCTCATCTCCCCCTTTTGCTGTTGCAGCCCCTTCGTTTCGGCTCTCAGAACCCGCCGTTGCGGCTTGAGGAAGATCCTCAGTGGAGTCTGCCTGGTTGGCAGACTCAGAGGATTTGTGTGAATTCCCATGGTTCATGAATCACTCCCTATGAAATGTTTTTTGATAACCATCAGATATGGTTTAGAAGTCAAGCAAGAATCTTTACAATGCAGTAGCGAGAAACCTACCCCATTGAGTTTGGAGTTCGCCGGTCATGCAGTCAAGCATTTTTCGTGAGAAATTAATATCTCACGGTGACGAGGAGCGTCAGAATGATCGATCGGCGAAATGAAGGTGTTATTTGCCGGTCGATTTGTTCCCCTGCGTTATAAACTCAGTGAGAGAAAGGAAACCATCCTTGTTCGTGTCCCACTTGTCGAAGCGTTCGCCGGCGGCAGCCGAGTTCGACTGTTTGTTGGTGTAATACTCACGACTGATTTTACCGGCTTTTTCTTTGTCTAACTTGTCGAATCGTGCCGCACGATCACTTGATTCCACGGCGGGCTGATCTGAAATTGGAGCGGCTGTTTTCCCGTTTTTGCCTTTCGGTGCGTTACCTTCGATGGCAGAGGAACCCACAGGTGGAAGGTGTTTCGCAAGTGATTCTATTAGACCTTTGTGCTCGGGTTTTTTAGCTAAACTCACGGTTTCTGTTGGATCGTTCTGCTCGTCATAGAGTTCGGTTGCAATGATGCTCGGGCCGTTGCGGTCACGCCAGAAAATCGCTCGCCAGCGGTTGTCTCGAATGCTGTAACCCATAAGATCGGTGCCTGTGGCTGGGTCTTTACGTGGATATTGGCTGATGGCAACTCGTGTCGCAGTTGCGGATGGGTCGGTAAGGAAATTGTTAAGACTCGTTCCGTCGATCTTCTTCGCGGCGGGCATTCCACAGAGTTCTACCAGGGTGGGATAGACATCCACGAACTCAACAGGCGCGTCACACTTTTGGCCGGCGGTTTTGGATTTTGGTACACTGATAAGCAATGGGGCACGTGCCGCGAGTTCGAAGTTCGTATGCTTGTGCCAAAGTCCGTGGTCACCCAGTTGCCAGCCATGATCCCCCCATAGAACGATGATGGTGTTGTCAGCCAGCCCTTCCTTGTCCAACGCATCGAGCAGCTTGCCTACTTGTGCGTCTGTGTAGCTGATGCAAGCGTAATAGCCGTGTCTCAACGTCTTTGCAAAATCAGAAGGGATCGGGTCTTCTTTTGGCACGCCGGGGTAATTGTGAAGTTCACCGTTCTTGTGGCCAGCGAAGCTGGGACTACCCTCTGGCAAATGATTGATGGTTGGCAAGGGGATGGAATTCGGGTCGTATAGATTCCAATACTTCTTCGGTGCAACGAACGGCAGGTGCGGTTTCAAGAAACCGACTGAGAGAAAAAACGGCTTGCCCTTGGCTTTGAGGAAGCTGAATCGTTTTACGGCTTCGGCAGCCGTGGCACCATCGGGTAGTTCGTTTTCGGCTTTGAGGCTGACTTCAAAAGCCGGACCTCGCTTGGCATCCTTATCCAACTTTTCCAGTTGAACCGTGTATTCCTCGACGACGGTATCGTGCTTGGTGACAATCTGCTTGGTGTGGTCCAGAAGATCGGTGTCCACCGATTTGCCCGTCGGATACCAGTGAGGCTCGCTCCAGGAACGTCCATCTTCAAAGCCCTTGTGATACACCTTGCTCAGTGCGGCACAATGATAGCCGTTCGATTTGAAGTACTGCGGAAGCGTGATGCAATCCGGCTGTGCGACGCGGAAGTGGGTATTCAAATCCCAAACCTTGGTAGCATCCGGTCGCAGTCCCGTCATGATCGACGTTCGGGACGGACTGCAAACGGCTTGCTGGCAGTAGGCTTTGTTAAAAACCATGCCTCGAGCGGCGATGCGATCGATGTTCGGAGTCTTTACGACGGTATTGCCGTAACAACCCAATTCCGGTCGCAAATCATCGACGGCGATAAATAAAACGTTGGGCTTGTCCGCCGCGTACAACGATGTAAGCGACAACAACAAAACAGAAAATGTGAGGATGGCGATTTTCATGGGGAGTCAGTTGTACTGGAAAATGGAAGGGGCCTAACCTAGCTAAAACCGTGAGAATTCAGTGTTAGTGAATTTTTGAGTCACTTTAACCATAGCAGCGGCTGCGTGTTACCAATGTTACGCTGCACGTCGGGGTCCATGGGGTCGGCAGGAAGCTTTTGCCAAAGATCAAGATGGTTTTTTTCTTCCAGAGCCAGCCAGGTAAAACGAGACTCGACTTTGCTTTTAACGGCTTTTAACGACGTAAAGCCGACTGCATGGCAATGCCCCCGAGTTTACTCGGGGGATGTTTACCATAACTCTAGTGTATGGTAGCGGTCGTCTTCTTATTTCATTAACTGAAGCATTCCCTTTCCCAACGCATCGCCAACCGAGAAGTAGGTCTCGGCATTACCGAATTCATGATGACCATGGCCAATGTTTGGGGAGTCCTCCGCTTTTCAGACGTAGTCATGTGTCGGAACATAGAGTACGTTACCGGCGAATTCAGGTCGTCTAGTCGCTGCCAATTGGGCTTTGAGCAACGCATCCCAACCACCTTCAGCGTGCACCCATGGACGGAGCGAGAATCTCCCGAATGGACTTTTTGAGCGTGTCTTCGGAGCCCGGGCCAACCCAGGCCCAGTCACTCAAATTCTGGTCCTTTTCTCGCCACGCCCGCTCAATGGGAATGTAACCGGGACCGCATTCACCATAGCCCAGACACATTACAAAATTTTCAGGGCGTAGCTGTTGTGCATAAAGCTGAAACTCTACGTAAGTCTCTGCTGGCAATAGGAGCAGTTGGGCGGGCCCAAAATCAAGTAAAGGCAAGTCAATCTGATGGCCGGACGCCACCCGTTCATACCAGGCCAAGCCCATGGCTGCCTCCGCACGATGAAATGGATTGGGATCGCTGGCTAGTCGTCGTCGAAGCAACGCTTCGGTATGAAACTCGGTGTTTCTCGCACTCAAGGGGATTTTGACGTTGCGAAACTTCACCGTTGTTAACGGGTAGCAGAGGGTGTTCGTCCAGGCGTCTGTCATGGCGGAATGAAGTCGTGTTGCAAGCTCCGCTCGTTGAGGAGGTCGGCCATCGTTGTACTTACCAGCCGTGACATTTCCTGCGCATCCGGTGGCGTAAATTTGCAACACCGATGGCGTGTCCTGCTGCAGTTGTTCGCGGGCCAGACCAACGAAGTCAATACTCACTTCGCCCTTGCCGTAGTAGCTCATCGGATGCACCGCATAGCTATGCAAAGCGCACAACGGCGTATCCCCGTTCCAGAAACTGAGGGTACGCAACCAGGGATCGATCTCACCTTCAGCCCCATCGGAAGCTTGCGGATTGTTGCCACTGCTGCTGTAACGCCCATAACTCACCGTTCCGTCGGGCAACAGAAAACGGCGATTCGATGCAACGCGATCCACTTTCGACTTCCCCAAACCGAAGTGAGTTACCGGACGCTTTTTGGTAAGCCCTTGTCTCATAGCAACCAGCACGCGTTGAATGCAAATGCGATTGAAGTCCGGCCAACATACGCTCGCCAACTGGATGGGTGCATTCAACTCGGGAGGAGGCAACTCTTTCCAATGACCTTGTTTTTCCGTTTCTTGCAGGAGAAACTCTGCTTCGGCGTCCATCACCGGGGCGTCGTGGACATGGGTACTGCTCACAAGAACACGTTGAGGGTCGGTATTTAGCTCCTTTGCGATAGCTCTACGCCAATCGTCGTACAAACTGCCGCGAACTTCGCACCAATCGAGCGAGATCATGACAATCGCTTTTTGATCGTCAAGCGTCAATACGAAGCCTTTGGCTTGCAACCGCTCTCGGATGCTATGGGCCGGCGTAACACCGCCCCCCATGCAAGGATGACCAATCGGGATGGTTATATCGGCAAAAAAGGTGGTGATAGTTGACTCCGCTCGGAGCGAATGTGCCTGTTCGCCCAAGAGCAAAGTCAAAATCCAAATCGCGATTCGGTAGCGAGTCATTATAGATAGCAAGTCCTAATTGGTTAGAATTTGTCGATCTGGTAAGCGCCCTTTATACCTGTAGAGGAAATTTCCAAAGCTGTGGTGTCCAACTACCCGTCTTCCATCCGTCTTCTGTGCTGATCTCCCGGACTCGAATCTCAATCGCATCCATCTCAACGTGCAGGATTGCTTGCGCGGGCTTGTTGTAGTGGCCTGCATTATCCGTATTCAAAAATGGCACGCCATCCGTAACCCTATCGTCGTTGCTACCGTTCCACCTCGCAATCTTACGTACATGTGTATGTCCGCAAAGTGTGGCGGCGATACGATACGGCTTCACGGTCTCGTAAAACGCTTGCGCATCGCCGTAATCCCACTCGTTGTGGATGACTTTTTCGTCCGGTACAGCAATAGAATAGCGGTGTACATCCACGTGATTCACAAGCACGACTGGCTGACCGCTCTTGCCGACATGCGTTTCTAGGTCCTGCCTCAAGAACGGCAAACTACCCAAAGGTGCGTAGCGACGTTTACGTGTCACTTCGGGCGCATCCCCTACGACGATACCGAGGCAGACAAAATGCACTCCGCCCCAATCCCAAGAATAGTGCAATCCGTTTTCGGAGACGTTTGCTAAACCGGTGCGTTTTTTGTTGCGTTCCTTGATGACACTGATCACCGGCCCATCGCCATTTGGACTGTCGTGATTGCCATGCACCTCGCGAACTTGCCACTTGAGTCTGCCTTCGTTGCCATTGAGTCCCCAGTCTGCGACGAAGGCTGCAGTTTCTGTTTCTGCCATTTTGAATTTCGACGGTCCTTTGTCGCCGTTGTCCACGATGTCGCCAACATGGATTACGCCATGTGGTTGCAAAACTCTTCCCCCTCCGACCTCGGAGGAAAATAGTGTCCCAGGCAATTCATTCAATTGCGTCACAAGTGCTGCGTTGTAGCTGGCTGAGTTCTCGTTCATTATCGAAATGTCCGACCAGTCGGCGCAATAATGAGTATCGCCAACAATGAAGAACGAAACGATTTCACCTTGTGCGGTGATAGCCTCGCCGTTTGAAAACGCTCGTGGCATCAAGCTAGCGGCGGTTGCCGTCAATGCGACATCGTTCATGAAACTGCGGCGTGTAACCATACTATCTCTCAACTTTCGTTTGTAATCAAACTCACCAAGCGTTGCTGGATGCTTTGATCGACGCTTGCAATTTCTGGTTGTTCTTGAATATAGAACCCTATCAATTCATGCGTGCTCAGGCTGCTTACGGTGATGCTATCGTCACTGTCCGACCAAAAAGAAAAGGTTTCGAATTTCCCCTTTCCCGCGTGAGCACCCGCGTCAAGCAATACCGCCCGTTTCGCTGGTTCGATTTGAAGTGATGCAAAAGTTACCATCCTTAGTATTATAGCCAAATCGCTCGCCCCGCGCTGCAAGTTGGCTGTCTTTTATTTTATCTTTCAAGGAGCGGAAAAGGGGAGCGGAAAAGGTGTCAGGTACCTTTTTATTGGCTCGCGAATTGGTGACGGTCAGTTCATTGGCTGCTGTCGAGCTCGTGCGATGCGAGGATGGGGGGTATCGTCACCAACTCTACTATGTTTTGTCAAACCATTGGCACCTTGTTGTGCGTCCCAAGGCTGATGGCGAGATGTCACGGTTTGCTCAGTGGCTAACACTAACGCATACTCAGCGATACCACATACACCATCACTCGGCAGGCGAAGGGCATCTTTACCAAGGTCG
>Ga0105048_10005115_pt1 | contig 21291 bp, 16 predicted proteins | sample MAT05_FD_78382 | JGI IMG/M metagenome (GOLD analysis project Ga0105048, IMG submission 78382) | Freshwater microbial communities from Lake Fryxell liftoff mats and glacier meltwater in Antarctica - MAT-05 | ecosystem: Environmental > Aquatic > Freshwater > Ice > Liftoff microbial mat | place...
CTGGCCCCAGTACGGGAATCAGCCAGAACATCGATGCTTCCAGATAAGCCACGCTGCCGATGGCGGCGAAGATATAAATCACCGCTCCAAAAACAACGAGGAGGCGGATAAACACGCTAGCCCCGGAGTTTTTTGACGGCTTCGGTCAGGGCCGGAACGACCTCGAAAAGATCGCCGACAATCCCGTAATCGGCCACTTCGAAGATTGGCGCGTCGGGATCCTTGTTGATCGCGACGATAGTCTTCGAACCCTTCATGCCCACCTGATGCTGAATCGCGCCGCTGATGCCAATGGCGATATAGACCTTTGGCGCAACGGTCTGGCCGGAACTGCCGACCTGGCGTTCCATCGGCAGCCAGCCGTTGTCGCAGATCGGGCGGGAGGCAGCCAGTTCGCCGCCGAGCGCCGCAGCCAACTCCTCGACTAGCGCGATATTTTCTTTTTCCTTGATACCGCGCCCGACGCTGACGATGATGTCGGCGGCGGTCAGATCCACCGCACGCGATGACTCGCGGAAGGGCGCTTCGGCTTTCACGCGAATGGCGCCACCGGCTAGTTCCGGAGCAAAGGCGACCACTTCCGGCGAACCTTCACCCAAAGTGTCACCGCGGTAGGCGCCCGCCTGTACGGAGACGAATCGAGGACCTTCGGCGAAGAAGGCGAAATCGGCGTTCAATTTGCCTTGGAACAACTGGCGGACGGCGACGGTGCGGCTCAATTTCACCGCATCGCTGACAAATACGCGACCAAACCGGGTAGCTAGCTTCGGCGCGAAATCGCGAACCTGGTAGGTATGGGGGAAAACGACGAATTCCGGGCTAACAGCGCGAATTAACTGCTCCAACGCAGCCGTATAGCCATCGGCGCTGTAAGAGGCCAAATCCGGATGCTCGATGGAATACACTTTATCAACGGCTTTCGCGGCGGCGGCGCCGGCCGGGCCGATGGTGGCAACAAACACGGGGAGTCGAAGTTCCTGGGCGGCAACGACCGCTTCCCAACTCATCCGGTGATAAATCCCGCCCAATTGTTCCAAAACGACGAGGACGCTCATATAACCCGTACCTCAAACTTCAGCTTGTCGGCCAAGGTCGCGGCGGCGGTTTTGGCATCACCCTCAATCAACTGCGTCTGTTTGGCGCGTTCCGGTAAATAGACCTTTTCGCAACGAACCTGTGCAACCGGAACACCGCCAAGGTCAGCGGCGGATACGGCTCGCAGTTCCTTGGTCTTCGCCTTTTTGATGCCCATCAGCGTCGCGTAGCGCAGCTTGTTGATACCGCTTTGGATGGTCAAAACGGCAGGCAACGGAAGCGAAACGTGCTGGAACCAGCCGTCTTCCAGCTCGCGTTTAACCCGAATGGCGCCGTCCTGGACTTCCACGGCCATGATGATCGTCGCGCTGGGCAGCCCCAGGAGTTCGGCGACCACGACGCCGGTTTGCCCGCTGCCCATGTCATCGGACTGCAAGCCGGTGAGAACCAAGTCGGGCGCCTCCGCGCGAATGGCGGCGGCGAGCAGTGTGGCCAGGCCAAGCGTATCGGCTTGATGGAGATCATCTTCCTGAATATGGATCGCGCGGTCGGCCCCTTTTGCCAACGCTTCGCGAACCGAGGATGCGGCGCCATCCGGGCCGGCGCACACCACGATCACTTCCCCGCCGTGCTGCTCCTTGAGTTGCAATCCAGCTTCGAGGGCATAGGCGTCCGGCTCATTGATCTCGTACGTGACATCGGATTCATCGATCCAAGCTGCACCGGCCGGCACGCGAAGCGACGAGTCACGCGAGGGGACCTGCTTAAGCGCCACAACGATCTTCATGAAATTACTCTTCCGTGGGCCGTTTGAAAATCAACGATCCGTTGGTGCCGCCGAACCCGAAGGAGTTCGATAGGGCGTAGTCGATCCGCATGGGGCGCGCGGCGCCTGGAATGTAATCCAGGTCGCAGGCCGGGTCAGGGGTCTCGTGGTTAATTGTCGGCGGCGCGATTTGATCGCGAATGGCCAATACCGTGATTCCGGCTTCCAAGCCGCCGGCGCCGCCGAGAAGGTGACCCGTCATGGACTTGGTGGAACTGACGGCCAGTTTGTAGGCGTGATCGCCGAACGCGCGTTTGATGGCGACGGTTTCGATTTTGTCGCCCATATCGGTAGACGTGGCGTGCGCGTTTAAGTAATCGATCTGGGCGGGTTCGATGCGGGCGTCGCGAATGGCGTTGCGCATAACCCGGAAGGGGCCGTCGCCATCTTCGGACGGAGCCGTCATGTGGAAGGCGTCGCCGCTCATACCGTAGCCGACGATTTCGGCCAGGATTTTCGCACCGCGCTTCTTGGCGAACTCGTACTCTTCCAGGATCAGGATGCCGGCGCCTTCGCCCACGACGAAGCCATCGCGATCGTTATCCCACGGACGGGAGGCGCGTTCGGGTTCGTCATTGCGCGTCGATAGGGCTCGCAACGCTGCGAAGCCGCCAACGCTCATGGGAGTGATGGCCGCTTCGGCGCCGCCGCAGATCATGGCCACGGCGTCACCGCGCTGGATGATCTTGAACGAATCGCCGATGGCGTGCGCGCCAGTGGTACAGGCAGTCGCGACAGCCGAATTGGGACCTTTGGCGCCGGTGCGGATTGAAATGTGGCCGCTGGCGAGGTTGACGATGGTGCCCGGAATAAAGAACGGCGAAATCTTCGAAGGGCCGCCTTCGAGATATTTCCGGTGCTCGCGTTCAATGACTTCAAAGCCACCGATACCGCTGCCGATGAAAACTCCGATCTCCTCGGCATTTGACGGATCGATTTTCAACTTGGCCATCGCCAAAGCTTCATCCGCGGCAGCGATTCCGAACATCATGAAGCGGGCGAGCTTCTTAATTTCCTTCTTCTCGATCCAACGGCCCGGGTCGAAGTCTTTCACTTCGCCGGCGAATCGGCAGGCAAATTCTTTGGGGTCGAACAGGGTTATGGGTCCAATGCCGGACCGGCCGGCACGGAGACCTTCCCAGGTCTGTTCTGTGCCAATACCGAGTCCGGACACGAGTCCAATGCCGGTTACAACGACTCTTCGTTGATTTGTATCAGACAATGCTATCTCCCCTCCGCTTGAGAGTGATGTGGCGGCAGCGGACGGGCCTTCGTTTCTTTAGGCCTTCTTGGCGGCCTTACCGTCGATATAATCAATCGCGTCCTTGACGGTTTTGATCTTCTCGGAGTCTTCGTCGGGGATGTTGAGGTCGAAGGCTTCTTCGAAGGCCATCACCAGTTCCACCAGATCGAGCGAGTCTGCGCCCAAATCATCGACGAAAGCAGCCGTGCCATCTACTTGGGCCTCGTCCACGCCGAGTTGTTCGACGATAATCTGCTTTACTTTTGCTTCAACGGACATACCAGTTCAGTTGTCTCCTTCAAACTTCCCTATCCTAGCCATACCCACGCTGCCACCGCAACTCTGCACAATAGTAGATGAAGGAAATATTGCTTGCGAATCATCTATCTTCACGGCTTTGCATCCGGGCCCGGATCGCGGAAAGCCCAAGTTTTCCGGGCTCGTTTCGAAGAAGCGGGGGTTTCCGTGACCATTCCGCGGCTCGACGCAGGATTTTTTTTCGATCTCACGATTTCTGGCCAATTGGAGATCGTTTCTCGCGAAGCGAAGGGGGAACCGGTGGTGCTGATGGGTTCCAGTATGGGCGGTTATCTGGCCGCGATGTACGCTTCGCGCCACCCGGAGGTGGAGAAACTGGTGCTGCTGGCGCCGGCGTTCGGATTTCAGGATCGTTGGCCGGGAATGCTGGGTCCGGAGAAGTTTCGGGCGTGGCAGGAGACTGGGGAACTGGAAGTTTTTCACTACGGCGACCAGGCGATGCGGAAAGTGGGCTGGCAGTTGGCGGCGGATGCCAAGAATTTTGAGCCCGTGCCGGATTTCTCGCAGCCGGCGCTCATTTTTCATGGGACGAACGATCCGGTCGTGCCGGTAGCCAGTTCCGAGGCTTATGCGGCGACGCACCCGAACGTGGTGTTTGAGAAGTTCGAGGCGGGGCATGAATTGACGGAAGTCATGGACGAAATGTGGGAGCGGACGGCACGGTTTTTGGGAATTGAACAGGCCGTCCAAACGCCGTAGAGTGACAATTGGACGTGGCAAATTCACTTGCGAATCTGGTTGAATGCAGAGGTGTTGCGATTCGCTACGGCGACTTGCGTGCACTTGAGGATTTCGATTTGACCCTTCCGCCGGGAAAGGCGTGCGCGTTGATTGGCCCAAATGGGGCGGGAAAGTCGACGGTCCTGAAGCTGCTGGCGGGGTTAGAAACGGAAAGCGCCGGGTCATTGCTGGTGAATGGCAAACGGCCTCAAGACGCGGGTCAGGCGTGGAAACGGGACATTGGCTTGTTGCCCGAGAACCTGGCGCTTTTCGATGCCTTGACGGTGGCGGAGCATTTGGAACTCAGCGGAGAGCTTTACGGGTTGTCGCGAAACGAGACGAGCATGCGAACGGAGGAGTTGCTTACGTTGCTGAGTCTGGGGGAGGGGCGTGACCGGTTCGCGGCGGCTTGCTCGTACGGGATGCGAAAGAAGACAGCGTTTGCCATGGCGCTGCTGCACGCACCGAAACTGCTGCTGCTGGACGAACCCTTCGAGGGGCTGGATCCAGCCAGTTGCGAAAGTGTGCTGGCGGTGTTGCTGCGCGCCAAAAGCGGGGGCATGGGGATCCTTGTCAGTTCGCACATGTTGATGCATGTGGAAAGGCTGGCGGACGAAGTGGTGCTGCTCGACCGCGGCCGGGCGACGTGGCGAGGAGCGACCGTAACGGAGGGTGGTTTGCAAGAGCACTATCTGCGATTAATCGCCGCGGCTCCGCTGCCGCCGATGGCTTGGCTTTAGGTGATTTTGTGGACGATCTTCCTGGCGCTGGCGAGATGCGCGGTTCGCGAGTCACGAACGTTGGGGTCGGTTCAGTCCAACAATCTGCTGTACGTGACGGCGTTGTTGAGCCTGCAGCCGGCGAGCGCCCTATTCCTGTGGACTGTAATCGGGTTGCTGCTGCTGGCGCCCGCGATCACGGCTCCGCTGGCGAAGATACCTGAGATTCGGCTGGCGCTTTGGCCCCTTTCCGCCGGGCAGGGGCGGATGCTGCGAATCTTCACGAGGCCGGCATTGCGAAGAGTGCCGTGGCTGTGGCGTCTACCGGGCCTGGAGGCGCGTCAGTTGCTGCGAACGCTGGACGTGTATGTAGCGCTGATCTTTTCCGTTACGGGAACCGCATACCGGTTGTTTGCGCGCGATCCGGACCCAGCCGCGTTCGGGGTGTTGAGCCTGATGGTTGTCCTAAGCCTGAGCACGCTGGCGCAGAACCTTTTCACGCTGGACGGGCCGGCGCGGTTGCGCTGGCAGCAATCCCCTCAGAGAGGGTATGTGCATCTTTGGCGCAAGGGGCGCTGGCTGCTGGGGCTGGCGACAGTTCTTAGTACGGGTCTATCGGCGCAGGGCGCGGCCGCCGGAATGCTGTTGTGCCTGGCGGTGGGACACCATAACAGCGTGTTGGCGCCGACAGAATCGGAGGCGTGGCGATTCTCGTCGGGCCGCTTCTTCCCGCATGGCTTTCTGCAAGTCGTCGCCAGCTTCTCCTGCGGAATTGCGGTAACGCGCGGGGAATGGCAGTTTCTGGCGGGGGCATTGCTGGTGTATGTGGCGAGCCTTTTCCTGTATGGCTGGGTGCTGGAGCGAACGTCGTGAGAGAGGGGTTGGGGTGCGGGGCGCAACTGGAAACGCACCAACATCGCGTTCAGGAGAGAATGAAAAGGATGCCTGCTGTTTATTCCCGGCCGGAGCTGGCCGCCGTGCGCGCCGAATGGAAGCGCGAGAACAAGACCGTCGTGTTTACGAACGGCTGTTACGATCTGCTGCATCCGGGGCATGTACGCCTGCTGGAGCAGTGCAAGTCGATGGGCGACATTCTGATCCTCGCGCTGAATACCGATTCCAGCGTGGCACGGTACAAGGGCCCGCATCGACCTTTGCTTTCGGAACAGCAGCGAGCAGCGACGGCGCTGGCGCTTGACGCGGTGGACGCGGTGACTTTCTTTGACGAAGACACGCCGCGGGAGTTGATCGCCGATGTGTTGCCGGACATCCTGGTGAAGGGCGCGGACTGGTCTCATTTCGTGGCTGGACGCGAAGAGGTGGAGGGCGCCGGGGGGAAAGTTGTGCTGATCCCGTTGGAGCCCGGGCATTCCACTACGAATATCGAAACAGAGATTCTGGCCCGATGACCCATCCGGCAGTTCGCGATCTGTTCCAGTCCTTCGCCACCGGCGACGGATTGCAGCAGATTGTGCGTGGACTGGGCGCGAATAAACACCAATCGCTTTCCGGCCTGACGCTGACCGCCAAGGCGCTTTACACGGTGCTGTTGTGGAAGATTACCGGGCGGCCGTTGATCGTGGTGACCGACGGCGCCAAGGAAGCCGAGCTGCTATTCGAGGCGATTCAGGCGTTCTTCGAAATCATCGCGGGCGGGCAGCAGGCGGAGCCGCCGCAGATGATTCCGGCGCTGGACGTGCTGCCGTCGCAGGGCCTGTCGCCCCATAGTGAAATCAGCGCGGAGCGCGCGGTGGGCCTTTGGCGTTTGTCTTCGCGACGGGCGACGATTACGGTCACGCCCATTGGCAGCGCGCTGGCCCGAACTTATGCGGCGGTGCAGTACCGGCATCTGGCGTTGGAACTGCGTACTGCCGAAGACATTTCGATGGACGACCTGGCCGAACATTTGCGGCGTATCGGCTACGAGCAGCGAGAACCGGTGGAGCGGGTGGGCGAATTTTCGGTACGCGGCGGCATTATCGACATCTTCCCGGCCGAGAGCGAGCAGCCGGTTCGAATCGAACTTTTCGGCGACACGATTGAGGAGATGCGCCGGTTCGATGTGCAGACGCAGCGCTCCGTGCTGAAGGTATTTGCGGCGTCGATTCTGCCCTTGGCTGAGCACGCGGTTCCCGGCAATCCGATGCCGGGGTGGGAGTTTGTGCGGGTTCAACAGGATCCGCGGGAAACCAACCTTTTCGATTTGCAATTGGACGCGCTGGTTTTGCTTGATGAGCCGGAACAGATCCGTGGCGCGGCCGAACGATATTGGAAACGGTTGAATGAAAATCTGCGTCTGGACATGGTTCCCAACGACGCCATTTTCTATTCGGTGGAGGACTGGGCGCAGATGATGGAGCGCCGCGCGACGCTGGCGCTACGGCAGTTGGAGATTATCGGCGAGTCGGGGGCGGGGCCGTCCGTTCACATTTCCACGCGGGCTTCGATTGCGTTCCACGGCGATTTGCGGGCCGTGGTCGGCGAGACGCGCACGCTGGCTGAACAGAAGAACCGGGTGGTGTTTTTCGCACCGGCGGTGGGCGAAGTGGAGCGGCTGGCCGATATTCTGCACGAGTACCAGGTTCCGTTCCAATTGGCACTGGATCCGGGAGACAATCCTTCGCCGTATCTGGCGGAGAGGGCCCGGCTGTTTGGATCGAGCGCCAGCACGATGCTCGCTCGCGGGTTGATCCGGCGCGGGACGACGTTCGCGGATGCGCGGGTGACGGTGATCGGCAGCGAGGATCTGTTCGATCCATCCGACCTGGCTGTTTCACCGGCGATTAATCACGGCGCGGCGGCGGCATTCGCCTCCGACATCGCCGATTTGAAACCGGGCGATTTTGTGGTGCACGTCACGCACGGCGTCGGTAAGTTTCTGGGGATTAAAGAGCTCGCGCAGGGCGACGACCAGAAGGGCGATTTCCTGTTGTTGGAATACGCCGGCGAGTCGCGCCTTTACGTCCCGATGACGCGGCTGGACCTGGTGCAGAAGTATCGCGGCGCGGGTGAGCAGAAGCCGTCCGTTGACCGGCTGGGCGGCGTGACTTGGGCCAAGACGAAAACGCGCGTCAAGGCGAAGATGCGCGATATGGCCGAGGAGCTGTTGAAGCTTTATGCGGCGCGCAAAATGTCGGAAGGGTTTGCGTATTCACCGGATTCCAATTGGCAACGCGAGTTCGAAGACGCCTTTGAATACGCACCGACGAAAGACCAGTTGCAGGCGGTGAGTGAGATTAAGCGCGACCTGGAACGGGCGCAGCCGATGGACCGGCTGCTATGCGGCGACGTGGGTTTCGGCAAGACGGAAGTGGCGATGCGCGCGGCTTTCAAGGCCTTGGGCGATGGCAAACAGGTGGCGGTGTTGACGCCGACCACGGTGCTTTGTTTCCAGCATTTCGAATCGTTCAAACGGCGATTCGCGAGCTTCCCGGTGCGCGTGGAAATGCTGAGCCGGTTCCGCTCCGCGGCGGAGACGAAGCAGGTTTTAGAGGATCTGAAGTTTGGCAAAGTGGACATCGTGATCGGCACGCACCGGATTCTTTCCAAGGATGTGGAGTACTCCGATTTGGGACTGTTGGTCGTGGATGAAGAGCAGCGTTTTGGTGTGCGGCACAAGGAGCGGCTGAAGGAGATCCGGAAGAATATCGATGTCCTTGCGATGAGCGCGACACCGATTCCGCGTACGTTGCATATGTCGATGCTGGGGCTGCGAGACATGTCGGTGATTGAGACGCCGCCGAAAGACCGGCTGGCGATCCAGACGACCGTGGCGCATTTCAACGAAGATCTGGTGAAGGCCGCGATTGAAACCGAAGTGCTGCGGGGCGGGCAGGTTTACTTCGTGCATAACCGCGTGGATACGATTTATCAGCGGGCGATGTGGCTGCAGAATGCGATGCCGCAAGTGCGCGTGGGCGTGGGGCATGGGCAGATGCCGGAGGCCGAACTGGAACGCGTCCTGCTGGGGTTCATGAAGCGCGAGTACGACGTGTTTGTCTGCACGACGATTGTGGAGAACGGGTTGGATATTCCGCTGGCGAACACGATCATAATTGAGAACGCGGAGCGGCACGGGCTGTCGGAGTTGTACCAGTTGCGCGGGCGCGTGGGGCGGTCGAATCGAAGGGCTTACGCGTATCTGTTGGTGCCGCCGAATACTGAGCTTTCCGAAGTGGCGCGGAAGCGGTTGGCGGCGCTGCGCGAGTTCAGCGATCTGGGCGCGGGCTTCAAAATTGCGGCGCTGGATTTGGAACTTCGCGGGTGCGGAAACCTGCTGGGCGGGGAGCAGCACGGGCATATTGAGTCGGTCGGTTTTGATACGTATTTGAAGTTGCTGGACGATATGGTGCGGGAGTTGAAGGGTGAGGACGTGCCGCCGGAGATCCATTCGACGATCACGTTGGGCGTGGATCTGCGCATTCCGAATACTTATATCGCCGAGGAGATTCAGCGGCTGCGTACGTACAAGAAGCTGGGCGGTGTGGAGAACGCGGCGGAGCAGCAACGGGTGCTGGACGAGATGGCCGACCGCTACGGACCGGTGCCGGACATGGTGCGGCAACTGGCCGAGTTCTCGCTGTTGCGGGCGATTGCGCAGCGGCTGGGAATTGAGTCGATCGACCGGCGGCAGGGCTTCTTCAACATGAAAATTCACCCGGAGGCGCGGATCAGCCCGGAGAATTTGATGGCGCTGGTGGCTGGGACGCCAGGGTGCCAGTTTACGCCCGCGGGGGTGCTGCGGATGCCTGCCGACCCCTGGCCGGCGTCGAAGCCGGAGGCGATGCTGCGGCATTTGCAGGAGTGTTTGCGGCGGCTGGATCCAACGCCGCTGGCGCCGGTGGGGACACACCGTGGCGGCAATGGTACAGCCGAAACACCTGTAACCCACTGATTCCCCGTTTTGGCGGAAGGCTTGCAGGAGGTAATATAGGAGAAGATATGTCGAACCGCGTTCCGTTGCTTTTTGTTGCCGCCGCCACCGTGTTGTCCGCCGCCGATCCGATTGTCATCGAACAGATCGTGGCGAAAGTGAATGGCGAGATTATCACGCGTTCCGAACTGGAACGAATGAAGCGCAATATGACCGACGAGATGAAGGCCAACAACGTCCCGGCGGCGGAAATCGCGAAGTCGTTGCAGGATCGTGAGAAAGATTTTCTGCGCGAGAAGATCGACACGATGCTGCTGGTGCAGAAGGGCCGCGATCTGACTATAAATTTGGACGCCGATGTGACCAAACATGTGGCCGATTTGCAGCGCCGGTCCAAGATCGCCGATGCCGATAAGTTCCAGGCCTATATCCGGGAGAACACCGGGATGCCGTACGAAGACTACCGGGCCGAGATTAAGAACAACATGCTGACTCGGCGTGTGATTGGACAGGAGGTCAGCTCCAAGATCGTGATCCCGAAAGCGGAATTGCGCAAGTTTTACGACGAGCACAAGGCAGAGTTCCAGCGTGAAGAGCGGGTGTTTCTGCGCGAGATCTTTCTGAACCTGGAAGGCAAAGCGGAAGCGGAAAAGCTTGCCGTTGAGAAGAAGGCGAAGGACCTGGTGGCGCGCGCGCGAAAGGGCGAGAAATTCAACGAGCTTGCCCGCGATAACTCGGATTCCGAGTCGGCTAAGAATGAAGGCGAATTGCCGCCGTCAAAAAAGGGCGAGTTGCGGAAAGAGTTGGAAGACAAGGTTTGGGTGGCGAAAAAGAACGACGTGCTGGAACCGATGCCGTTCCCGAACGGCTGGTTGATTTTGAAAGTGGACGAGCATCATCAGGCCGGGCTGGCGGAATTTGAGGAAGTGGAAAGCGAAGTGATGAACAGGCTCTTCGAACCGCGAATGCAGCCGGCAGTGCGCGAATACCTGACGAAATTGCGGAGTGAAGCATTTTTGGAAATTCGGGATGGTTATGTGGATTCCGCGGCCGCGGCGGGAAAATCGACGCGTTGGAGCGACCCGATGCAGCTGAAACCGGAGACTGTGACGCGGGCGGAAGTCGCGAACCAAAAGCGCCGCAAGCGCCTGCTTTTTTTCCCGGTGCCGGGAACGTCAACGGGCAACGTCTCCACTTCGAAGTCATAGCCTGCTAACCTGAAATCCGATATTCTCGGATGAAATTATTCGCAAACGAACTCGAAGCCAACCAGCAAGTCCAGACGACTTTCCTGGTTTTGAACAAGGATGTCCGTCAGAAAAAGACGGGCGAACCTTACCTCTCCCTAGTGTTGGGAGACAAGACCGGCGACATTGACGCCAAGATGTGGGACGGCGTCGCGGAGATCGTCGACACCTTTGAGCGCAACGACTACGTGAAAATTCGCGGTCAGGCGACGGTCTATCAGAACAAGCTGCAACTGCGTGTCGACCGCCTGATGCGTGCCGATGAGCGCGACGTGGAGCCGGCGGACTACTTCCCGGCTTCGAAACGCGATCGCGATGAGATGTATGCCGAGTTGATGGGCTACATCGAGACGATGCGCAATCCGCATTTGAAGGCGCTGCTGGAGGCGTTCTTTGCCGATGGTGAAATTGCGCGGCGGTATAAGACGGCGCCGGCGGCGAAGTCGATTCATCACGCCTGGATCGGCGGTTTGATTGAGCATGTGTTGTCGCTGATGACGCTGGCGCGGTTCACGGCGCGGCACTATCCGGAAGTGGATGAGGACCTGCTGCTGACCGGAGTGGTGCTGCACGATATCGGGAAGATTCATGAACTGACGTATGATCGCGGTTTCGGGTATTCCGATGAAGGGCAGTTGATCGGACATATTCTGATCGCGCTGCGAATGCTGGATGAGAAGGTGCGTCTGGTGCCTGGATTTCCGCCGAAGCTACGGATGCTGGTGGAGCATTTGATCGCGAGCCACCACGGTGAGATGGAGTTCGGCTCGCCGAAGGTGCCGTGCTTTTTGGAAGCGATGCTGTTGCATCATCTCGACAATCTCGATTCGAAGATGGAGACGGTGCGGACGATTGTGCAGCGTGATTCTCTGCTCGATGGGAACTTCACCGGGTACGCGCCGATGCTGGAGAGGAGCCTGTTGAAGAAGGAGCGGTTCCTGGCGGAGGAGCAAGTGACACCGCCGGCGCCGCGGCCGGCGACGCCTGCGACGGTCAAACAGCAGGGTAAGCCGGTGCCTGTAACCGGTTCCCTGTTTGGGGATAAACTCAGCTCCGCGCTTGGCGACGGAAAGTAGCCTTATGGCGCGCCGCTCCGGGCATTCCCCACTGCCGCCACCGCTGGAGATGGCTTGTCTGGGAGTGCTGTGGACGATGGGGGAGGGCACGGTTCGGGATGTAGCGACGGCGCTCGCTCCGCGGCAGGCGTTTGCTTATACGACGGTGATGACGCTGTTGGAGCGGCTGGTTAAACGCGGCCATTTATCGCGGCGGAAAGCCGGGCGGAGCTTTGTCTACCTCCCCGCGAAAGATCCGGCGGAATTACGAGAAGTTGCCATCTCGGAGTTAGCGCGGGACTACTTTGGCGGTTCGCGGCAATCGCTGCGAGAGTGGCTGAACGGTGTTACTCCTGTACAACAAAACGAAGACGAGCCGATTAACGAAGGCATCGACACAGCGCTCCTTTAATTGGGACACACGGATCTCCTTTTGTTTGTTACAGTTCCATTTTTTCATATACGGAACTCCCAAAAGCCGTAGAATAACTCCATTAAAATCAACTAGATACAGCTTGCAGTGCATACCCCATCGTGCTTAGAATAAAGGTGCACAGGTGTTGTTCAATTATGAGAAAACTGAATTTAATTACGCTCGTTAGCGCGACGCTGGCCCTCTCGGTCTCCGCGCAAACGATCACCGGCGCGTTCACCGGAACGCTGTCCGATCAATCCGGCGCCGTTGTTCCCAACGCCAAAGTGACGGCTACCAATGCCGGCACGAACGTGACTTACTCCGCCCAAAGCAATGACTCCGGAGTTTACAGCCTGCTGTTCCTCCCCATTGGCAGCTATAATCTCGCGGCTGAAGTGAAAGGGTTTAAGAAATCGACTGCGGGTCCGTTTAGCCTGCAGGTCAGCCAGGTTGCGCGTATCGACTTCAAGTTGGAAGTCGGCGAGACGTCGCAGTCGGTGGAAATCACGGCCGCCGCGCCGGTTCTGCAGACGGAATCGACGCAGACGGGTGAGGCGCTCAGCTCCAAACAGCTTACGGAACTGCCGCTCAAGGGCCGCAACTTCGTGTCGCTAACCTTGCTGATTCCCGGCGCCGTTTCGCCGAATCCGGAGGGCATGAACAGCCGCTTCGGCGCGCGCCCCTACGTCAACGGCAACCGCGAACAGACCAATAACTTCATGCTCGACGGCGTGGACGTCAACGATTCCATCGACAATCGCGTCGGCTACTCGCCGAACGTCGATGCCCTCGAAGAAGTCAAAGTCCTCACCGGCAACGCGGCTGCCGACTACGGCAACTCCGGCGGCGCCACCGTCATGATGTCCATCAAGAGCGGTACGAACAAGTTCCACGGCAACGTGTTTGAGTTCCTCCAGAACAACAAGCTCAACGCCAACGGCTTCTTCCGCAACCGCAACGTCTCCACGGCCACCCGCACCGGCTTCAAGCGCAACATCTTCGGCGGCACCCTCGGCGGCCCCATCAAGAAGAACAAGCTGTTCTTCTTCATCGATTACGAAGGCACCCAGCAGCGCACCGATGGCCCCGCCACGGCGAGCGTTGCCCCGCAGTCCTGGCGCAACGGCGACTTGAGCCAGTTCCCCAACGCCCAGATTACCGACCCCACTACCGGCCAGCCCTTCCCCGGCAAACAGATTCCGGTCTCCCGCTTCAGCCCGGTCGCTCGGTTCCTGTTCGCCAACCCCTCGCTCTACCCGCTGCCCACCCAGGCCGGCACAGGGCCGCTCGGTATCGGCGGCAATTATGCCAGCTCCTCGGCCGGCAAAGTGGAAAACCATCAGGCCGACGCCAAGGTCGACTATCGCCCGACAGACAAAGACGCCTTCATGGCTCGCTGGTCTATCGGCCGGTACGAACAGGCCACCAGCCGCGCCGCCCTGCCTGTCAACATGACCGGCGGCCAGTCCGGCCCCACCTCTTCCTGGGTCGGCAACTGGAATCGCACCATCACCCCGTCCATTGTCAACGAAGCGCGTTTCTCCTTCTCGCGCATTCAGATCGATGACCTCGTCCTCGATTGGTCCGGTCAGCTCGGTGCCGATGGCAACTCCAAGTTCGGCATCCCCGGCGGTCAGCCCATCCCCGGCCTCAGCGGCGTGGGCCTGGGCAGCGGCCTCACCGGTATCGGTTCCGGCGCGTCCATCTCTAACACCGTCGACAAGAAGTTCATCATCTACGACAACCTCACCATGCAGAAGGGCAAGCACCTTCTCAAGATGGGTACTCAGTTGATGAAGTACAACCAGGACCGCTACTACGCCGGCAACAATGGCGCCCTCGGCCTGTTCCGCTACACCGGCACCTACACCGGCCTGGACTTCGGCGACTTCCTCACCGATTCGCTCAACGGCAAGGGCCGTGGCGCCGTAGCCGATCCCTGGGGCCACCGCTTCTGGCGCACCGCCCTGTTCTTCCAGGACGACTACAAGGTTTCCCCCACGTTTACTCTCAACATCGGTCTGCGCTGGGAATACATGCAGCCCATCTATGAGAAGGACAACCGCCAAATCAACATCAACACCTTCACCGGTGCTCTGATCAAAACCGGCGGCGAATACGGCAACGCGCTCTACAACGGCTATAAGAATCAGTACATGCCCCGCATCGGCTTCGCCTGGACGCCCAACCAGTTCAAGAACAAAATGGTCGTCCGCGGCGGCTACGCCTACCAGAGCTTCATGGAAGGCACTGGCGCGAACCTCCGCCTGCCTTTAAATCCGCCCTTCTTCGTGGAGACGGATTTCACCTACGATCCGCGTACCCCGGGCTCCATCCGCACCGGCTTCTCCGATGTGGTCACGTCGAACATCGCCCTCGACATGCCCCGCCCCGCCGTTGCCGGTACCACTCCGCAGCTCCAGGGCCGCGCTTGGGACTTGAACCTCCGGCCCCAGACCACCGGCCAGATCAACTTCACTACCGAATACCAGTTCGACAACTCCACCTCCATCCAGGCTGGCTACGTCGGACAAAAGGGCACCCACTTGGTCGCCCCGGTCGAAGCCAATCAGCCCATCGCCGGCGTCGGTCCGTTCGCCACGTGGACGAACTTGAACCTTCGCCGCCCGCTCATCAATGTCCTGCCGAACGTCGCTAACATCGCCCGCACCGAAGCGTCCGCTACCATGGACTACCACTCGCTGCAGGTCGTTGGCCGCCGCAAGTTCGCCGCCGGCTTTGACTTCCTCGCCGCCTACACCTACGGCAAGACCCTCACCGATAACCTCGGGTACTACGGCTCCGGCTTCACCTCCGGGGAAGGCGCCTACTGGCAGAATGCCTATGACCGCCGCGCCAACCGCGGTGTGTCGTTCTTCGACATCCGCAGCAACTTCACCATCGCCGGTTCCTGGTTCGTCCCGGTCGGCAAGGGTAAGAAGTTCGGCTCCGGAATGAGCAAAGCGGCTGACCTCGTCGCTGGCGGCTGGAACGTCAACTACTCCGTTGCCGCCCGCACCGGCCTGCCCATCACCGTTCGCGCCAATGACCTCACCGGTCAGGCTGTCCGTGGCAACGTCCGCGCCAACCGCTACCGCACGTTGACCGTCGACGAAGCTGGCCGCAACGTCGACAACTGGTTCGGTCTGCCGACCGACATCGCCGCTCGCGGCGCTGTCTTCTGTGCCGCCGGTGTCGACAACGGCACTTGCGCCTACGGCCAGCCCGGCAACGGCACCTTTGGCAACTCCGGCATCGGCTCCGAACGTGGCCCCGGCTACTTCAGCTCCGACATGTCCATCGGCAAGCGTTTCAATGTGACCGAGTCGAACTACATCGACCTCCGCATGGAACTCTTCAATGCCTTCAACAACGTTAGCTGGGCCCCTCCCGGCGCCAACGTCGGTAGCCCCGCTACCTTCGGCACCATCGGTAGCCAGGTCCAGGCCCCGCGTAACATCCAGTTCGGTTTGAAGTACTTCTTCTAAACCGCGCCGGAAACGTACACTAAAAGGGCAGGCCAACCGGCCTGCCCTTTTCCCTTTGGAACCATGAAGAAAAACTCGCTATTAGGAATGCTCGCGTCGTTCGTCCTCATCCAGTTCGTCCCTGCCCCGGCAAAGACCAATCCGCCTGCAGACCCCGCCCGAAGCTTTACCGCCGCCATGAAACCTTCCGAGGGCGTTCAATCCATTCTGAAACGCGCCTGCTACGATTGCCATTCCAATGAAACCATTTGGCCCTGGTATGCCCACGTAGCGCCCGTTTCCTGGATAGTCCGTCAACATGTCGATGACGGCCGCAGACACCTTAACTTCTCCGAATGGCTGAAACCGGGTGAAACGTCGTTTACAAGTTGGAGCGATCTGGAGGGCGTCTGCAAGGTCCTTCGCGAGAAGAGCATGCCTCTGCCCGGTTATGACTGGGTCCATCGCGAAGCTAAGGTCTCGCACGCCGATGAGCAGGCCGTCTGCGCCTGGGTCGACAGGGCGATTAGCGGCGCCAAATAGTCTTCTATACGGCTACGCCGCGTTCCCGCAAATCCACCAGCAGCTTGTCGTATCCAAGGAACTGCTCGGCCTGCATCCCGGCTCGACGGGCGCCATCAACATACGCCTGGATATCGTCAGTGAAGAAACATTCTCCGGGCGCGGCTTTGGCTTCCGTCAATGCCGCCGCGTAAATCGCGTCCTCCGGCTTCATCGCCTTCGCTTCGTGGGAGAGCGTAAAGTGATCGAAGTGGCGCAGGATCGGATACGTCTCCCACACCATCTCGAAGTGGATCGCGTTGGTATTCGACAACACCATCACCCGGTATTTTTCCTTCAACTTTCGCACGAGTTCCTCCGGAATCAGTGTATGCGGCAAGAAGATTGCACCCCAGATTTCACGAAACGTCTCATACGACAAGTTCGCCCCGAAAGCCTTGTTGATCGCGACTACGAATTCGCGAGGCTCGATGCGTCCGCTCTCCAGCAATGGGACCAATCCCGTCTGCCGGATCCGGTCTGGAATCTCGGCCGCCGGGATGGCGACGTGCTCCTCCAGCGCCGCATAACCGCGCCGGAAGTCAAACGGGATGATGACATTCCCCATGTCGAAAATGATTGTTTTTAGTTCCTTCATGACGAACTTTTATCGTAGCAGCGCCCTACTGACAGAAAGCGGGGGTCCTCCTACAAACGATGCATCGACAGACAGAGTGGATTGAACATTGATGACTACGACTGAAATCCTTCCCGGAACGCTCAACCCGCCTATACTAAAACACTGACGCGCGGACGGCTCCACGGCTATGGCATCGCGTTATATTTGCAGCAGATCTCGGATCAAGTCCTGCAAGCCGGCGAGGGCCGGCGCGTTGGGTTTCGGCTATCTGCTATGGCCTCAGCCCGGCCGATCCGGCGGCGTTGACCACCACGACTGCAATTCTGGTGACAATGGCGCTCCTCGCCGCCCTGCCGAACGCTCGCCGCGGCGCTTCGCCACGATTGATCCTTTTTGATATAATTTCCGGCAACTTAGTTGTAGGAGGTTTGTCGTAATGGGATTCAAACTTGGCGTAGCCTTGTTTTGCGTAGCCGCGTCCGTGCCCGGCGTAGCGCAGGAGACGCGTTCGATGCTCTTTGGGAAGGTTCTCGACCCCCAAGGCGCGACCATCACCGGCGCGTCGGTTATCATCCGCAACTCCGAAACCGGCGTCACACAGTCGATGAAGTCAAATGACAAAGGCTACTACGAGGGGAATCTCCTTATGCCCGGCAACTATGAAATCATCGCGGAGGTAAACGGCTTTAAAAAGCTCATCCGAAAGGGAGTCACGCTTCCCGTTTCCTCGCGTATTCAAGTCGATATGGCTATGGAAATCGGAGGCGTCACCGAAACAGTTTCAGTCAGCGGCGAAGCGCCGTTGCTGGAGACCAACGCGGTTAGTTCCGGACGCGTCATTGATAACAAGTCGCTAATGGAACTGCCCGTAATGGGCAATAGCGCGATTCTGCTCGTGAAGCTTGCACCGGGCATTCAAACCGGCGGTGTCAATAACTATCTCGCGCTGCACTCCAACGCCGGCGGATCCGACTACAGTGTCGGCGGCAACATCGGCGGCAACTCCTGGACACTCGACGGTTCGCCCAACACCGGCCCCGGCCGCCGCACGGCGTATCTTCCCTATACCGACGCGGTCGCCGAGTTCAAGGTTGAAACCAGCAATTTCGATGCTGGCATAGGCCAGTCCTCCGGCGCTGCAATTTCCATGATCTCAAAGTCCGGCTCCAATGAATTTCACGGCACCGCCACCTGGCAGCATTGGCAACAGCGCTGGCAGGGCACACCGTTCTTCGTCAAACAGAATTACTATCGCCGCATCAATGCCGCCGAGGCGGCGGGAAACTCAGCGCTAGCCAACAATATCCGCAATACGGACAAACAAGCCACAGGCCGCTCGAACAACTGGGGGGCGTCGGGGGGCGGCGCCGTCGTTATTCCTAAAATCTACGACGGTCGCAATCGCCTGTTTTGGTTCTTCACTTACAACGCCTTTAAAGACGTGAAGACCGAAGACGCCTCGACGTTCAATCGAACCGTTCCTTCGCTGAAGGCCCGCGAAGGCGACTTTAGCGACATGCTGACGATCGTCAATAACGGCCCTCGTTACGCGATCCATGATCCGGCCACCGTGCGCCTGGATCCGGCTCGCCCCAACAACTTCATCCGCACTCCCTTCGCCGGAAACATAATCCCCCGCAGCCGCTTCGTCAATCCAGCCTACGACGCGATCACGAAACTCTATCCAAACCCCAATGTAGTTATCGCGCCCAACGCCGACCCGGTCAATAATTACCTCGCCTCGCAGACCCCATACAACTGGGACTACAAGGCATACTCCAATCGGACGGACTACCAGATCTCCGATAAATGGCGCATGTTCGGTCGCTGGTCGTTCAACGACTTCGGCCCCGAGGACCGCGCCGATTGGACGTACGAGACCGCGCGCGGTCTGAATCTCAACGGTCTGGTTCGAAACAACAAGGGTGGCAACGTCGACGTTGTTTACACCCAGAACCCGGCAACGCTTTGGAACTTTAACATCGCCATGAATCAATTCCGCGAGGGAAGCATTCAACCCAAGGCCCGCGAGTTCAAGCCCAGCGATCTCGGCCTGCCCGCCTATCTCGATCAGAAGGCGGGCGATCTCGCCCAGCTTCCCCAAATGGCCGTCGCGGGATACACGACCATCAGCCCCGCCGGTTTCTCCACTTGGACCCGCAGCCGGCAGTTGACCGCAAAACTGGAAGGCACCTTCATTCGCGGCAACCATTCCATCCGCGCCGCGTTCGACAACCGCAACCAGTTCCGCACCGGCGGCGGGGGCGGAAACACCAGCGGTAACTTTTCGTTTAATCAGAACTACGTCCGCCGCAACGACGACGGTTTCACTCCCGCCAGCGACCTCGGTCTCGGCTGGGCGGCGTTCATCCTCGGCGTCCCCTCAAGCGCCAGTGTTGCGACCAATGATACCTACGCCACGCACACGCCCTACTACGCCACTTTCGTCCAGGACTCCTGGCGAATCAACTCAAAATTGACCGTCAATATCGGCCTTCGCATGGAATACGAAAAGGGCGCCACGGAGCGCTTTAACCGAATGATCGGAAACTTCGATCCCAACGCCAACATTCCACTTACCGCCGGCGCCCAGGCAAACTACGCCCGCAACCCGATAACCGAACTTCCCGCGAGCCAGTTCGTGATCAAAGGAGGCAACACATTTACCGGGCCTGATCGCCGCCAACTTTTCAAGAATGAACTGATGTGGCTCCCCCGCTTCGGTGTCGCCTACCAGGCCAATAGCAAGACCGTCATCCGCGGCGGGTACGGCGTCTACTTCGACACCATCAATGTCCTCAATTTCGGGCCCGATCAAACCGGTTATTCCCGTGCAACCAGCACCGTCATCTCCAACGATTTCGGCCAGACTTGGAATTTCCCCGCGGCCGCCAGTCCTGCCGGTTTCAAAAGCCCCCTGCTCGATCCGTTTCCGGTTCGGACTGACGGAACCCGCTTCGATACTCCCACGGGTTCCTCTCTCGGCGCGATGAACCGCGTCGGCCGCGGTTTCGGCTATACGGATTTCAACCAGCCCCACGCCCGCCAACAACGCTGGCAGATCGGTATCCAGCGCCAGTTCGGATCGTCGATGGTTGTTTCGGCGTCCTACGCCGGCTCTTATTCCGATCGCATCTCGCTTGGCCGGAACCAGTCGCCATTGCCCGAAAAATACTGGGCCTCAGGCACGGTTCGTAACGATCCCATCGCGAACAACCTCAATGCGAACGTCACCAACCCTTTCTATATCCGAAATTTGAATCAAGCCGACTTCTCCGCCCTTGTTTGGGCCGATATGAACACGAATGGATTTTTCACCTCGCCCACAATAAGGCGTTCCACCCTGCTCCGGCCTTTCCCCCATATGAACGGCCTCACGAATAATACCGAGGACAGCGCCTACACAAAGTCCCACGAGTTCCAGGCTTCGTTTGAAAAACGATTCTCTAAAGGCTGGAACCTCAATCTCGGCTTCACCAAAATGCAGCTCCGCGAGGCCGATTTCTTCTACGACGAATTCGATACCGTTCGCACCGAGCGCGCATCGAACGACGGCCGTCCCATTCGATTCACGGGCACGGGCGTCTACGAACTGCCCTTCGGAAAAGGCCGCCAGTTTCTCTCCGGAGCCAATCGAGCGACTGACCTCGTCCTCGGCGGCTGGCAGATGGCCGCGACGTATGAGTATCAGCCCGGCGGTCTGGCCAATTTTGGCAATCTCTTCTATTACGGCAGCGATGTGAACAACGTCGCCAATGTCAGCCGTTCAATGGAGACTTGGTTCAACACCGCCGATTTCGAACGCAACACCGCGCGCGGCCCAAACTCTTTTCACCGTCGCGTGTTCCCGACGCGAATCGATGGTATCCGGGCAGATTCAACCAATCAGTGGAACGTAAACGTCTCCAAGAATTTCGCGGTCACCGAACGGGTCAAAATGCAGCTTCGGATCAATGCGCTGAATCTCCAAAACCGCTCCCAAATGGCGGGTCCAAACGCCGATCCATTCTCGACAAACTTCGGGCGAATCACCAGCCAGACAGCCGCCACCAATCGCTGGATGGAAGCCCAGGCCCGGATTACGTTCTAATCAAACGGAGGGAGGCCCGTCACGGGGCAGGCTTCCGCAGGACCCTGTAACCACGCAAACGTCCCTGTGGGTATCGGCACACCGGACCCTCCAGTCTCTTACCGCCCAACGCGATTGCCTGCTGAATCGCGGCCGCCACGTC
>Ga0105048_10005116_pt1 | contig 21289 bp, 20 predicted proteins | sample MAT05_FD_78382 | JGI IMG/M metagenome (GOLD analysis project Ga0105048, IMG submission 78382) | Freshwater microbial communities from Lake Fryxell liftoff mats and glacier meltwater in Antarctica - MAT-05 | ecosystem: Environmental > Aquatic > Freshwater > Ice > Liftoff microbial mat | place...
TCGCGCTGTGTGCGGCAGCCACCCATCATCGACAACGCCGGCCCGCAGGCTCACCGCATCGACCACCTTCCCGTTGCGCTCGCCATCTCGCCGGAACACCGAGCGCTCAACTGCCACAGCCCCGGCCATCGTGTAGTAATTCTGCTCGTACCGGCCGACGCGGCTGTACCGGGCACCCTCAATCACAACGTGCGGCACGTCAATGTCGAGTGCGCTCAACATCAGGCCGTGGGCCGCTCGCTCCACTGCGCCCGTCGCAGCGGCCAACTCCACCTCGACACCGGCGTACTCAACGGCCCGTCCACTGGGTCCGCGCTCGAACGCCTTCAGCGTCACCGCCACCACCTCACGAATCGCCTTCGCGAGGTCCATGAATGCGGCGGGCAGCTCAATCACTATCGGTTTCATCGGGGCATCCGTTCTTTCGAAGTGTCTTGGAAAACCTTCGTTCGCACGGCTCTCGCCCGACCTTCAAGCCTCAGGCACCTACGACGCGAAACCTCACCCGATGCTCAGCATGAGATCCACACCCGTTCAAAGTGCCTGACGCTCGCGCGAGGTAACTGCTTCTGTGGGCACCAGTGGGTGCGCCAAGCCTTCGGTTCTACCTACCCGGGTCCAGATGCAGCTGGGTGCTGTAGCTCGGCCAGCAGTGTCTGGCATCGCTGCAGGAACGGCGCCGTCGGGCGCTGTCGTTCGCGCGGTGCTCACGGCGTGGAACCGTACGGTCGCCAAGAGTCAGTGAGTTGGCGTGGTGACGCCGCTCAACACCGTCAGCAACTGCGGCAGCGCGTGCTCGGGGTGACCTTCTTGAACCTGCGCCGCGGAGAGCAACAGTTGGCGCACCGGCTTCTCCTTCGACACGCTGGCTTCGAACACCGTCGCGCATTTTCGAATGTCGTCAGGCCGGGCGAAGAATTGAAAGACCTCACTCGCCGACTCCGCCTGCTGTGCGAGGTCGGCCACGCGCTTGCAAAAAGTCGCCGTGGCCGCCGGAGTCGCCAGCGGCTTCGCGCGCTCTCGCCGATGAATCATCGCGTCGGGCACCCAGTCGTCGGTGAACGGCTCCGCGGCCTGGGCACGAGCCGTGGGCACTTCACTGAGCGCGAATGATTCGAGCGCCAGCTGGGCGCGATACTCGACGGGCAGCGCTTCTCTCGCGGCCTGCGCTCGAAGCACGGCCCGATGTTGCTCGACCGGGCGCGGCTCAATGAAGGCGGTGAGGTGACCATTCACCGGAAAATCAGTCTTCAGAATCTGCCCGAACCCGGCGTTGAAGATCGCCGACTCGAGATGCCACACCACGCGCGGGAGCGAAGAGAGGTTCGTGGCCTCGAGCTCACGAGCCTCAGGCATGTTCGAATTGATAAACATCACCCCGTCGGCTGGCATGCGAGCGCGAATCAGGCTGAAAAACTCCCGGGTGATGCAGTGCGGAGGCAGAAAGTCGCCAGCGAACAAGTCGACCAGAATGAAATCGAAGGTCTCCTCGCTTTCTTTCAGAAACACCCGCGCGTCTTGAGCGACCAGCGTGATGTTCGGGTCGTTGAGCTGCGGCAGAAACCGCTTCGACATCTGCACCACCTCATCGTCGATCTCGACGCCGGTGATGCTCAGAGTCGGGTCGATCTGGTGCGCCATCACCAGGGCCGTGCCCAACGCAGTGCCGAGCACCAGCATCTTCTTCTTGCCCGCGGCCCGGCGCTCGACGGTGGCGCTCAAGAAGGTGAGGTAGTCGATTGACACTGGCGAATTTCGCATCGGCGTCGCCGGGTAGACGCTGGAGTGCGCGTAGCTGCGGTTCGGGTAGTAGGTCAGCCGCTCACCAAATTCGTCGCGGCGGCTGACCAGCTTGATGTTGCCGTAGAGCGATTCTGATTCGAGCACCAACTGTTGGTCACCGAGCACCATCACCGGCGGCTTCACCCACGCATGCGAAGCGAGAAGGAGCAGAATCAACGCCGTACCGACCGCCGCCGCACGTCGACCGCCGCCCCGCAGCAGAATCAGCCCACCCACCGCGAGCACCGCCAGCGAGAGTTCGAAGATGAGCAGCGTCGCGCGAACGCCGAGCTCGGGTATGAGCAAAAAGGTCGGCGCCAGGGTGCCGGCGATGCTGCCCACGGTCGAGACCGCCATCAGCTTGCCCGCCAGCTGACCAACCTGGTGGTGCCCGGTGCGATTCAGATGACTAATCAGAAACGGGGTCACCTGGCTCAACACAAGCATCGGCACGAAATAGAGCAGCAGGCTGCTGCCTCCGATGGCCAGCAGGGGCGAGCCCTTCCGGTACATCGAAAACATCGAATCGAGTATCGGGTTGATGGCCAGTACGTTGGTCAGGTGCACGTAGACGACGGCGCCCAGAATCATCACCAGCAGCGCCTTGAGTGAGAGCAACCGTGACGAGAGAAAACCGCCCGTGTAGTAGCCGAGCGAGAGCGCGATCATGATCAGCGCGAGCAACGTGCCGGTGACGTAGACCGAAGAACCGAACGTGGTGGGCAGCACTCGCAGAGCGCAAATCTCGAGCAGCATCACGTTGAACCCGCCGACGAACGAGAGCAGCAAGCAAAAGCGGGGTGACATGAGCGGCGCACTCTACCCGCCTCGCGCTGAGTCGCCGTATCTCAGTGCTGAGGTTGCCAGACTCACCCGTCACCGCCCGCACTCTCGCGATCTGGAGCCTTTGGCACATCGGGAGACCGGGCACATCGGGTGCACAAAGGCGCCGGCTCACCCCCTCGGGAGCCCCCATGTCGCCAAACCGAATCATCTCTGCCTTGTGTCTTTCGCTGCTCGCTTGTGACCCTGGGGTCGTCGGCGAATTAGAGCGAGTCAGCGTGCCGCCGCTCGACCCGCAACACGTCGACGAAGAGGTTCAGGCGCTCACCACGCTGGCTTCGATGGCCGTCGCCCGCTCGCAGCACAGCGCGACCAAGCTGCCTTCGGGCAAGGTGATCGTGATCGGCGGCAATGAGACGGTGCTCCCTTCGGTCGAGCTCTTCGACTCGGCGACCAGCAGCTGGTCAGCCGCCGCCCCGTTGGCCACCAACCGCCGCGCCCACACCACGACCCTGCTCAACGACGGCACGTTGTTGGTCGTGGGCGGAGTCGGGGCGAGCAGCGTGCTTGCGTCGTGCGAGCGCTACACCCCGTCGACGAACACCTGGGCAGCCTGCGCCGCGTTTCCGCGCACCAGCTACGGGCACACCGCGACGCTTCTCAATGATGGGCGGGTGCTGGTCGTCGGCGGAGTCGGGTACACCAACACCACGTACTTCTACGACCCCACCGCCAACAGCTGGACCGCCGGCCCCCCCCTGGCCGCCGGCCGCATGCGCCACGCCGCGGTGCGCTTGAACAACGGCGCGGTGCTGATCTCAGGCGGCATGATCTCGAGCGGGTGGACCGCGAGCACGGAGATCCTCTGGCCGAATAGCAGCGCCTGGCAGTCGGCCGGCACGATGCGAAACCCGCGAAATGGCCACTCGATGGTGGTGGTCAATGGGTGGAAGAATGGGTTGGTGCTGGTCGCTGGCGGTGGCGGCCCCAACACCCACAACAAGTGGGAGATGTACAACGTGATCAACGGCTGGGGCACCGTGATGGGCACTGAATACACGCTCGGTGGGCACTCCTCGGGCACGCTGATTGCGCTCGCCGATGGCACCGTGCTGCTGGTGGGCGATGCCTACGGCAACCTGAATATCGAGCGAATGCCGTCGAACTCATACACCTGGGAGGTGAGCGACACCCTGCCCCAGACCCGAAATGACGTGCCGATGGTCGAGCTGGCCGATGGCAAAGTGTTGCTGCCCGGCGGCGAGCTCACCGTCGTCAATGGCACCAACAGCAAACACGCCAGCGTGCTCGTCACCAATGCGGTGCCCGCGGCGGCCTTCGATTCCGCGCTCAAGGCGCCGGCCTGCCGCTATCAACAGTCGGTCTGCGCGGCGACGACCTCAGGCCGTGCCTCGGTCGGCCCTGAGGCCAATGCCCCGCTCACCCTGAACAACAGCTGCGCCGACGGCACCGCGGGCTACTTTCACAGCGACGAGTCGATCGACAGCATTCGCATTCGCTCGGTCGACGGCACGGCCATCACCGTGGGCAAGCCGGTGATCGCCGAGGTCGATGTGTGGGCGTACGCCGGGTACACGACTGACAAGCTCGACCTGTTCATCACCAGCAACATCGCCACTCCGGCCTGGTCGTTGGTCGCAACCCTCACGCCGAACAAAGCGGGCGCCAGCAGGCTCTCAGCGACGTTCACCATGCCGAGCACGTTGACCTTCAACTACGCCCTCCGCGCCCAGTTCCGGTGGATGGGGACTGCCACGCCCTGCACCACCGGGCCGTACGACGATCGCGACGACCTGGTGTTCGCGGTGCGCTGGCCTTAACCGGCGTTCATCAGCGCAGCGCGTTCAAGCGCGCAATGGTTTCGCTGTTGAGCGGGTATTCGGGGTCTCCGACATACCCGCTCACGCTGCCGGGCTTCAGTTCGCTCAACGTGCTGAGAATCTGCGCGGCGTAGCACTGACCTCTGATCGTCAGCTTCCCCAATCGGCCGGCTGCATTGCGCTCGAAGCTCAGCTCGCCGCTCTCGGGCACTTGGGTGCTCACCCGCTCCACCCCGGTCTGCTCGAAGCGGGCCAGCAGCGCGGGGAGAAGTCGGCTGTCGTTAGGCACGGTCACCCGCACCCACTGCGCCGGCCAGCTCTTGAGCCAATCGGGTTCAAGACGCAGGAAACGCAGCGTGTGCAGGGCGGGCATCATCGCCGGCCCTTCACTCACCAGCCTCTGAAATTCGGTCTCATCGATTCGCCAGAAGCCGCCCCGTTCGAGCGCGCGCCAGGGTCGATCGACCTCAAGCAAGAACGGCAACGACGCGCCCGCGAGCAGCTCGAATTCGCGCAGCCCCGTCATCTGCGGGGGCACGAAGGTGGCCCACCTCAGCTGCGAGAGCGACATCACCGGCGCGTGACGCAGCACTTCGATGGTCGACCACTCGTCGTACGCCCCGTACCGCTTCACGTCGTGCTCATTCTTGAAGCGGGCCAGCGCCTCGCTCAGAAACCCGCGCGAGAACACCACTGAACTCTTCGTCACCACTGGCGCAATCGGCCCGAGCCACTCGGTCACGTGCGCCTTGAGCAGCGCCTGCTCACGCTTGATCGCGGCGGGTGTCTTCTCGGCTGCCAGCTGCAGAGCGATGAGCTCACCGCGCGGGTCTTCTCGCTCGAGCAGAAAATCAGCCAGCACCTGCCTCGGCGCATGCTCGGTCGGGTTCGCGTAGACCGCCGCCCACAGCTCGGCGTCGTTGGCCAGGGCCGGGGCTCGGTTCGACTCCAGGAGCGCCATCATCTTCGCGATCAGGGCCAGCTCAGCGCTCGAGTGCGGTTGGGTGGTCTCGTCGATGCCCTCAACCGCGTCGGCGAAGCGATTGGTGAGCCAGTGCAAAATCAACGGCCGAATCGCCCACGTCTTCGGGAGTTTTTCGCGAGCGCGAGGTAGGACGGGTCGTTCACGTACCGCACCAGCGAGAACACGACAGCCCATGAGGGCTTGCTGCTGTCGGCGGTGAATGGCACATCGGTCAGCAGTTTTTCGAGCGCCGCCGACAGCCGGGGGTGTCGAGGGGCCTCCATCGCGGCCCCAGCGGCTTTGGCCACCACCGAGCCCTTGATGCCCAGCGGCTCCGGAGGCTTCGCCGCACACGCCAGCGCCCGAAGCTCGAGCGTGGGGTTCGCGCGCCACGCGGCATCGATCTGCGTGAGCGCTTCATCGGTCTGACCGTTTATCAGCGCAGCCAACGCCGCATCGAGCGCGCTCACCTGTGACTCACTTCCAGCTGAGAGGCGGCGGCGTCTTGTTTGCTTCCGGCATCACGAAGCACGGCCCCCCTCGAAGGCAGAACCACCCACTATCGGGCGAATGGCGAGAACGCTCAAGAATGACTGCGCCGAATTACGGAACAACAGGTCGCTGAAGCGGCTGCGCCGCGCTTCACTTCCACGGTGCCATCGCCATCGAGGTCGAATTCATCGGTCTGGGGCAACACCGCTTCGATTCTTCGGCCGAGCAGAAGTGCCGGGTCTCGGCCCAAGCGATCACCCACGAAGCGCGCGCCCTTCGGCGATCAACCGTTCGATTGCCCAACGCAGAGGCTCCTCTTCCTCGACCCAGTTCGAGAACATGCAGCCGATGCCCTGCGCTTCGGCCGCACGACGCATCGCGTGGAGTGCCGCTCGGGGGTCGTCGGTGGTGATGCTGGTGGTGGTGACAGAACGGGAGCTCGGGTGCGCCTCAATACTGGCCTGCGTACCGAGCGCCAGCCTCAGCCGGTGGGTGTCGACCTCCCGTTGTTCGCCTTTCGGTGCGCCTCTCTGTCGGGGCGGCTTGTCGAACCAGTACTGCCCCTTACACACCACGTTGAGGCCTTCGAGCATGCTCACCTGCGCCCCGCGCCGATACGCGAGCACGGCGATGCGCTTGCGGCGCTCAACCTCGTCGAACAGCACGATGTTGTGGCTCACCAAAAAAGGCCAGGTGCCCCCAAGCGACTCGGCGAAGGCCTCCGCCTTCGCGGCCTGGTTGTACCAGAACGACACCAGCAGCCGCGGCTTCCGCTCTGGAGCGTGACCCAGCCGCTGAATCACCGACAGCAGGGCCTCCGGCGAGAACGCGTCGTAGAACAGCTCGGCGGCCAGTGGCCTCGAGCCAGGGTCAGTTCCTTCATCGGCAGATGAGCGAGCACGATGTCCCCGTGCTGGAGCAGCGTCAGGTCATCAGGCGCGCTCAGCTCGTCGGGGGTTCGAATCGCTGCGAGCATCACCATCGGCTCATGCACGTGAACGCCCCCCAGTACGACGAAGGCCTCGCGTTTGGTCGCCAGAGCGCGGAGCTCGGGTATCGCGTCTTCTGCGTCATAGCCGACCGCGAAGACCGAGCGGCCGATCACGCCGAGTTCGAGGTCGCTCCAATCAGAGGGGTGGGTGGCCACGCCCTCTCGAGCGAAGAGCTCGGCCCACCCTGCGGCGAGGAGTGGAGGTGGGTCGACATTTGGCACCAGCTCGGCGAGGTAGGCCTCGGCATCAGCGCCGTCTCGAACTTGGCGACCATCACGCATTCACCACTGTTGTTGCCCGAGAACGCCTGCCACACCGCCACGCGCGGCGAGGTGCTCGCCACCGCCGGGCCCTCGGCTCGCGCGCACCCCAGCCGCGGCCGGCCCCGACGCACGACAGCAGCGAGACATCGTCGCCGCGCAGGGTCTTCAGCTCGTCGAGAACGAAGCGCAGCGTTTCGAGCGCCTGATCATCGATCAGCAAGTTCGCACCCCAGCGTTGCCCCTCGGCGGCGAGAAAAGCGGCGGTGTCGCGCCATCGGGTGGTCTCGTACAGCGAGAGGCGAACCTGCCCGAGCACACCCTTGCGCCAGGTCGAGGGGCGAATCAGCGTGCCGTTGGTGGTCACGTGCAGAGCGAGCGGCGTGGTCTCGGTCAGCTCGTCGAGCAGCTCCCAGAAACCGCGAAACGCGAACGGTTCGCCACCGCCGAAGGCGACCTCGAGCGTGCGGGCGGCCGAGAGGTTTCGCAGCACGGTGGCGCTGAAGAGACCGACCAGGCGCTGTCACGCGTGAGGTCGCGAGAGCAGAAGTCACAGCTCAGATTGCAGTGATTGGTGATGCCGAACATCACCACCCGGGGCGCACTGCGTCGCGAGCCGTGGGTGGCCTCGGTCTCGACGCGCACGTTCGTGGCCGTGGCCGGGTGAAAGGAGAGCTGCGCTCCACCGAGCGCGTAGGGTCTGAATCGTTCTCGCGAGGTCACCCGCCCATGGTCGCACACCCGCGTCGCAAGCTGACGGCGCTTCAGCCGATCAACGCGAGCAGCTCGTCGGGCTTCGAGAGAATGTGGTGCGCGCCAGCCCCTTCGATCTCCTCGCGGCCGCGAAAGCCCCACAGCACGCCGATGGCTTTCATGCCCGCCGCGCGAGCGGTCTTCATGTCGACCGAGGTATCGCCCACGAACCCTATGTTCGCCGGCAACACGTTGAGGGCGAGGGCCATCTCGAAGGCCGCGGTCGGGTCAGGCTTGCGAGGCACGCCGTCTCGCTCACCGCGCACGGCGAGAAAGGGCACCGACCCGAAGCGCTGCGCCACCAACCCCGCCGTCAGCGCATCGCGCTTGTTCGAGAGCACGCCCATCGGCACCTTCCGCTCGACCAGGGTGGCGAGCATCGCGTCGATGCCCGGGTAGGGCCATGTCTTGGCGTGGGCATGCGCCTGATACGCCGCATGGTGTGCGTCGAGCACCGAGAGGAGCAATGCAGGGTCGCTCGCCTTCGGCCCGATCGCCCGAGTGGCCAGCATCGTGACGCCGTTGCCCACCATCAACCGATACGCGTCGACCGGGTGCGGGGGCAGCGAGTGTTGCGCGAGCGCCGAGTTCATCGCCTCGGCGATGTCGGTGAGCGAATCAGCCAGGGTGCCATCGAGGTCGAAGATCAGGGCGTGAACGGGCATTCGGAGGTCGAATACTCCGGGGGCGCGCACGGGTGCAATCGTGTACACCTCGGGCCGCGTGACGTTCATCGTTCACCCCCACTTTCACCCCCGTCGCTCCGGCGCTTCGCGGCACGTCGAAGACATGGTGCACGCGCTGGGCCCAGACGCGGTGGCGACCGGCTCGTCACTGGTGCCCAGCGCTCCGCAGATGCGCCTGGGGCAGATCTGGGCTCAGGCGAAGACCCAGCCGACCATCTGGCACGCCCACCGCATCAACGAGCTGATCGTCGGCCTGGGGTTGCGGCTGTTCTCGCCTGGAAATGTGCGAGTGGTGTTCACCCGGCACGCGGCGACCAAAGCCTCGGGGTGGACGCGGTTCTGGGCTCGCCAGGCCGACCTGGTGATCGCCCTCACCGCCGAGGGCCGCGAGAACCTGCAGCTGCCGCAAGCCGAGATCATCGGGCACGGGGTCGACCTGAGCACCTTCACCCCGCCCGCCTCACGCGCCGAGACTTGGGCCGCGCTCGACCTCGGCGGCCAGTACGGCATCGGCGTCGTCGGCCGCATTCGCCCGAACAAGGGGCAAGGCGATTTCGTAGAGGCCATCACCCCGCTGCTCCCTGCGTTCACCGAATGGAAGTCGGTGCTGGTCGGCCAGGCTCGACCGAGCGATCGCGCGTGGCTCGAGGGCCTTCAGGGTCGCACCCAGGGCGCGCTGGCGGTCATCGACGAGCAGCCGAACATCGTGCCCTGGTACCAGGGGCTGTCAGTGTTGGTGCAGCCCTCGCACAGCGAAGGCTTCTCGCTGGTGGTGCTGGAGGCGATGGCCTCGGGCTGCTGCGTCATCGCCGCCCGGCTCCCCCACTTTCCCGACCTGATCGAGCACGGCACGAGCGGGCTGCTCTATGAGCCCGGTGACCTCGCCGCCCTCAGGGCCTTGCTCGCGCAGGTGATGCAACACCCCGATCAGGCCGCCCGAATGGGCCACGCCGCGCGCGCGCGCATCGCCGCCCACTTCGGCGTCGAACGGGAGGCCGCCGCCCTGCGCACCCAGTACGAGCGGCTGCTGCAGACAAAGCGTTGAATTTTTCGCCCCAGCGGGTGAAACACCCGCATGTCTGAGAAGCCAACCATCACCGTCTGGTCTGACTACGTCTGCCCCTGGTGTTACGTCGGGCTGACCGAGGTCGAGAAGCTCCGCGAGACGTGGGATTTCGCGATCGAATGGAAACCCTACCTCCTGCGCCCCGACACGCCGGAAGAGGGGCTGCCGCTGCCCGCGTACATTCGCGAAAAGATGGCCGACCCTGACAACCCGCTCACCGCCCGCGCCAAGTCGCTCGGCCTGACCATCGTGCAAAGAGAGAAGATTCCCTCCTCACGTCGAGCGCATGAGGCGACCGAGTACGCGCGCTCCAAGGGCAAGATCGACGCGTTTCACCACGCGGTGCTCGAGCGGTACTGGTCGAAGAGCGAAGATCTGCACGACTGGTCGGTGCTCAAGGCAGCCGCCACCGATGCCGGCCTCGACGGCGAAGAGATGCAGCGCGAGGTCGACGCCGGCCAGTGGAAGCAGCCGATGCTCGCTGGCATCGAGGCTGGCGCGCAGATCGGCGTGAATGCAGTGCCCACCTTCATCGTGGGCAACAAGTTCATCATTCAAGGAGCGCAACAAGGCAGCGCGTTCGCTCAGGCCTTTGAGCGGCTCGGTGCGACCCCACGCAGCGGCTAGCAGCCGCCGGCGTAGTTCTCGGCGGGCATTCGCATCGTCAGCCCTCGGCTCTGGTAGCCCTCGAGCGGTCAGCAGAGCAGCGAGGCTTCGAACTCATCGGGCGCGTGAATGCGCTGACGCCCGGCGAACCCCGATTCGAGATCGTGCCAGAAGTGAATCTCGGCCTCGGGGAACTTCCAACACAGGTTGACCACCTTGCCTTCGCGCATGGCGTGAAAGTCGACCAGGCCGTCAGCCGACTTCACATCGAGGCCGAGCTCGTCGAGGGGCTTGAGCAGGCGCTCGACCTGCTTGGTCAAGGTGGCGCGCTCTTCGAGCAGCTCGCTGTCATTGGGGCGGCCCCGCTCGAGCGCCTCGAGCACCGTGCGCAGGCGCGTCACCACCGGCATCGCCGCCTCGAAGGTGCGCTGGAGCAACGGCACCAGCTGGTTCGCTTCTTCCAACCCGAACAGGCGCTCTTGAGTCACGAGCGGAATTGAACGCAAACGAAACGAGAATACCAGCGCCGGCTCACAGCCCGAAGCCGACCCCAATGCTCACGGAGACCCCGCGGTTGACTGCGGAGACCGGTACGCCTTCGAGAATCAGCGCCAGTGAGAACACCGTGTTCTTCGCGACCGACCACAACACGCCTGCGCGCCCGCGAAGAATCAGCTCGCCCCATCGCAGCTCCGGAGACAGGGGCGCTGACGGCACCCACCCCACCCCACCCAGCACCGCCAGCTCCCCGAAGAGCATTCGACTCGCGAAGGTGAGGCCGGTCTTGAGCTCGGGGGTGCCTTGGGCAAAGCCAACGCGCACGGCACCTCCAGCCGAGAACCGGGTGCCGCACAGCGCCGCCTTGCCGCACGCCGACAGCGAGAGCTGCGCATAGCCGGCCTCGATGCCTGGAGAGACCACCCAGCCTTCGACGTTCGGCTCTTTCGGCTCGGGGTTCGCTCGGGGCACCGGCGTGCCGAGGAGGAGGCCAAGAAACCCTTCGACGCCGAGGCTGAGCGCACCGATGACGAAGACGTTCACGTTGGCGGTGCCAGTGACCAGATTCCAGCGCGGAGGCGGCTGCGGCTCTTGGAGCGCCTGCGGAAACTCAAGAGGGGGCGGCTGCGGGGGTTCGCTCAGGGTGCCCGCGTCGACCGCTGGCTTCTTGAAGTCGGGAAGCTCGAACTCAGAGTCGGGTGCGGGCTGCGCCAGAATGAAGAGCGAGACGATTGAAAGGGCGGTCATGGTCAGTAGCTGACTCCTGCAGCCAGCCCCAAGTTGATGCCGCGAACCGCGGGATTGATCAATGCCGATTCGAGAATGATCGCCAGGCTGAAGACGTGGTTGGGGTGCATGATGCCGAGCCGCCCCCGAATGATCATCTCCCAGAACAACGTGCTCGGCGCGAGCGGCGCCGCGTCGATGCGATGCAACGCGGCGAAGGCGGTGATGGCAAGCGAGACCAGCAGCGAGGCATGCGCCACCCGCGTCTGGGGGTCGACGTAGCCTTCAGCGCGACCGAACTTCAGCGAGGGCCCGAACGCGAAGCGAAACGCGAACGGCGACACCTGACAGGGCACGCCGACGGGTTCGCACGCGGGGCCGAAGAGACGCACCGTGGTCACGTCGAGACCCGGCGTCACCACCCAGCCCGAGGCGTTCGACGAGAGCCCTTCTTCGATGGTGCCGAAGGGTCGCCCGATGGAGGCTCCCAGCCCGGCAAGAGGCGTGCGGCCGCCCAGCGCCAGGCCCTCCACCGTCCACGAGAGCGTGTCCCACCGGAGCTTGGGCCGGTCGTCACCCCAGGCTGCCCCGCTCACCAGAGCCCCTGTCAGCACAAGGGAGACCCACCGTTTCAACATGGGGCGCACCCTACGCCGCACGAGCAGGTCGGCCTCCGCCTCTCGAGGAGCAAAACCATGAACGTCGTTCGATTCAACAACCGCTTCCCCACTGTGTTCGATAGCCTTTTGCGTGCTCGGCGTGAGCCCCGACGCCATCGAAGTGAAGCTCGATGAAAACGTGCTCACCGTCTCGGTCGAGCGAAAGACCGCGGTCACCGACGAGAAGAAGGGGTTCCTCCGCCGTGAGCGCAACTCGGGCACCTTCACCCGCTCGTTCACCATCGATGGCAGCAAACCCGACGCGGCCTACCGCCACGGCGTGCTGACCCTCAACCCTGCCCCAGAAAGAAGAAGCGCTGCCGAAGACGTTCAAGGTTCGCGTCGAGGCGTAAAATGCTTCTGGGCTCAACCCCCACCGCCGGCCGGCCCCACGGGTCGCGCCGGCGGTTCTCTTTTCGTCGCAGGCCATTGACAGCTCATGCGGACTTGGCGATTCATCGGCGTCTATGAGCGCGAGAACCAACGACGAATGGATTCGCGAGTACGCCAAGAGCCACACCCACCCGGTCAATCGCCTCACCCACACCATCGGCATTCCGATGATCGCGCTCTCGCTGCCGCTCTTCGTGGCCTCGATTTTCGTCGACGGCCTCTGGGTCTGGCCCACCGCGCTCTTCGTCATCGGGTGGGTCTTTCAGTTCATCGGCCACGCCTTCGAGCGAAAGCCGCCTGAGTTCCTCAAAGACTGGCGCTTTCTCTTCGTTGGCCTGCGCTGGTGGTTCGCCAAGCTTCGCGGCAAGGCCTGAATTCAGGGCCGTGCCCCACTGGGTTCTTTTGCCCCATTGAAAGGCGAGCTACGCAGATTTGCCCCCTGCCCTCTGGGTAACCTGCTGTAACGCGCTCTCCTGAGCCGGCATAGCCTGCTGTCGCGCGGCGGGAGAACGCATGCAGCTCGCACGAAAGATCACCCTCCCGCTCGCCCTCGCCGTCTTCGCCGTGCTGGGCGTGTCGGCCTTCATCAGCGTGCAGCAAGAGGTCGAGCTGTATTCGCAAGACGTACAGCGCGACCAGGCCATCTCGGCGCGGGTGCTGTCGTTGTCGCTGATGCGCGAGGCGAGCCACGGTTCGACCGAGTCGGCGCTGCAGGTGATCGGCGATGCGAACCGCGATCAGCCCCGCCTCCGCTTTCTGTTCTTACCGAGCGCGGAGCTGCACACCAAGGGTCTGCTCGATGGCGAACAAGTGGCGGCGGTCGGGCGCGGCGAGACGATCTTCCAGGTCGATGAAGACGAGTGGGGCTCGGCCTCGACCTACTTTCCCCTTACCTTCCCCGATGGCACCGCTGGCGCGCTGTGGGTGCAGGAGCCGTTGACCGCGCAGCGTGAATCAATTCGCCGCATCGTGGTGGCGCAGGTCTTCACCGCGCTGGTGCTGGGGCTGGTGTGGGCGGTGGTAGCGATCGGCCTCGGGGCGATCATCATCGGCCGACCGAAGAAGAAGGCCGCCGAGAAGGCACGGCGGGTCGGTCAAGGAGACCTCTCGACGCCGCTGGTCATTCACCAGAACGATGAGATCGGCGAGCTGGCCCGGGAGCTGAACAAGATGTGTGAAGAGCTCCTCCTCGCCCGCCAGCGCCTCGAGACCGAGGTGACCGCGCGTTTGCAGACGCAGGAGCAGCTGCGTCACGCGGATCGCATCAACACCGTTGGCAAGCTGGCCTCCGGCATCGCGCATGAGCTGGGCACGCCGCTCAACGTGGTCGCCGCGCGCGGTCGGATGGCGGCGTCGGGCGAGGTGATCGGCCCCGACGCGCAGCACAACGGCAAGGTGATCGTTCAGCAGGCCGAGTCGATGACCCGAATCATTCGTCAGCTGCTCGACTTCGCGCGGCGCACCTCGCCTTCGAAGACTCACGAGTCGATCAACGCACTGGTCGCCCAGACCATGTCGATGCTGGGGCCGCTGGCCGAGAAGCAGCGGTGTCGGGTGACCTTCGACGAGGGCGACCCGGTGTTCGCGGAGATCGATCGCGGGCAGATTCAGCAGGCCATCACCAACCTGGTGATCAACGCGCTCCAGGCGATGCCCGACCGGGGCGCGATCTCGATGAGCTTGCGACGCGAGCTGGTGCGACCGCCCGTCGACGTCGGAGGCCCCGAGGCTGCGTACGCGCGGTTGGTGGTACGTGATACGGGCCCGGGCATCGCGCCCAACGTGTTGCCGCGCATCTTCGAACCCTTCTTCACCACCAAAGACGTCGGCGAAGGCACCGGCCTCGGGCTGTCGGTGACCTACGGCATCGTGCGCGATCACCACGGGTGGCTCTCGGTCACCAGCGAGCGCGACGTCGGCACCGAGTTCTCGATCTTCCTGCCCGTCTCCAAAGACTCCGCCACCTCGATGGCATCTTCTCCGACAACAACAGCAGCATGATGAGGCTCACATGATCGGTAAAGTTCTGGTGGTTGAAGATGACGCGGCGATGGCGCAGTTGCTCGATGAGGGCCTGACCCGACGGGGCTTCACCGTCAAAGCGGTGCACACCGGCGACGCCGCGCTGCTCGCCATTCAGTCGACTGACTACGACGCGGTGGTCACCGATCTCCACATGAAGGGCCTCGACGGGTTGGCACTGTGCGAGCGAATCGTGGCGGGGTACCCGGGCACGCCGGTGATCGTGGTCACCGCCTTCGGCAGCCTCGAGACCGCGATCAAGGCCATTCGCGCCGGAGCCTACGACTTCATCACCAAGCCCTTCGAGCTCGAGGCTCTGGCACTCGCATTGGTGCGCGCGGTTCAACACCGACAGCTTCGCGAAGAGGTGCGGCGGTTGCGCGACGAGGTCGGTCAGTCGAAGGGCTTCTCCGGCATCATCGGCGAGAGCCAGCCGATGAAGGAGGTGCGCCTGCTGCTCGCCCGCATGGCCGACACCGACACCTCGGTGCTGATCAGCGGCGAGAGCGGCACCGGCAAAGAGGTCGTGGCCCGTGCCATTCACGAGCAGAGCCGACATCGCGCCGGGCCCTTCGTGGCCATCAACTGCGCCGCGATGCCCGAGGCGCTGCTCGAGAGCGAGCTGTTCGGTCACTCCCAGGGTGCCTTCACCGACGCCAGGCAGGCGCGGGCCGGCCTGTTCACCCGGGCACAGGGTGGCACCCTCTTTTTCGATGAGATCGGCGAGATGCCGCTGGGGTTGCAGCCCAAGCTGCTCCGCGCGCTGCAAGAGCGAAAGATTCGACCGGTGGGCGGTGATGAAGAGGTGCCCTTCGACGCGCGCATCATCTCGGCCTCCAATCGCGATCTCGAGACGGCCATCGAGGAAAAGCACTTTCGCGAAGACCTGTTCTTTCGCATCAACGTGATCAACGTGCACCTGCCGCCCTTGCGCGTGCGCAGCAACGACGTACTCCTGCTCGCTCAGCACTTCGTGCGCAGCTACGCAGAGAAGGGCCGCAAGAGCGTGGTCGGTCTCTCGCCGCAGGCCGCCGACAAGCTGGTGGCCTATGCCTGGCCCGGCAATGTGCGCGAGCTGCAGAACGTGATTGAGCGAGCGGTGGCGTTGACCACGTACGAGCAGCTCACCGTGCAAGATCTGCCTGAGAAGATTCAGCACCCGCGCGCTCAGGACAAGAGCTCCAACGCCGAAGACATCCTCATCCCCATGGAGGAGATCGAGCGTCGCCACATCTTGCGCGTGCTGCAGGCCGTGAACGGCCACCGCACCCAGGCCTCGAAAATTCTCGGGCTTGATCGCAAGACGCTCTATCGAAAGCTCGAGCGCTACGGTCAGCCGGAGCAGCCGGCTGCCCCACAAGAACGCGGAGGCGTGAGCTGAAAGGCGACCCTTCGACGCCGCGCCGCGCGCACCGTCCCGAAAATAAATTCGATTTCGATCATCTTCGGTCGCGGTCTTGCTTCCACTTTCGAAGGTCGATACCTCCGGGTGGTGCGTTCGATTTTCGTGCTCGTGGTGTGCGGTGTTTCGGTCTCCGGTTGCATGTGCGGCTCTGGGCGGCTGCGGCAGGTGCCTGATGAGGTCGACGCCGGTTTCGTCGCCGTCATCGACGCAGGCGTCGCCGGCGATTCTGGCACGGTGGTGATCGAGCCAGCGGTCGACGCCGGGCCCACCACGGCCGACGCGAGAGTGGTGATCATCGACGCGGGCGTTCGCGATGCAGGGCCGATGGCGTGTATTCCCAACGAGGGGCTGTGTGTGGGCTCGGTGGCGCAGGTCTGCACACCCGATGGGCAAGGGTTCGTCGCCGACGTCACCACCACCGGCTGCGAGTTCTGGCCGGCGATTCTGGGTCAACAGCTCTTCGGGTATGTCGGCCACAACACCTACGCGGTGGCGATCGCCAACGCGGGGCTGCGGAGCAGCTCGGTCACCATCGAGGGCGGCATGCTGACCAGCCCGCTGACCATCTCGGTGCCACCGCAGAGCGTCTCGGTGCAGTCGCTGAGCGATCGCGCCGCGCAGATACCGTTTCGGCTCCGCGCGACCTGGCCGGTGTCGGTGGTGCAGTTCAACCCGCTCTTCCAGAAGGTGGGTACCGTGTCGACCCACTCCTGCGACGCCTCGCTGCTGCGGCCGACGCACACCTGGGGTCGGCAGTACGTGGTGGCCTCCTGGCCGGTCTTCAGCACCTCGCCGGGGCTGATCGGCGTCGTCACCCGAGAGGCGACCACCCTCACCATCACCCCGCGCGCGGCGACCGTGGCGCGAAACGGCGCCCCCGCCCTCGCCGCCAATGTCGCCAGCACGCTCACCCTCGATGCGGGCGTCTTTCTCGAGCTCGGCACGCTCTCGGGCGACCTCACCGGCACGCTGATCAGCGCTGATCACCCCATCGAGGTTATCGGCGGTCACAACGGAGCGAAGATCCCCGCCGACATTGACGCTTCGGATCATCTGGAAGAAGGGTTGATGCCGATCGAACAGCTCTCCAACGAGTACTTCGTGATCTCGCCCGCGCTGGTCGCCATACCCGCCGGCAAAGCGCAGATCGTTCGAATCATCGCGGCAGAGAATGACCTCGAGCTCTCCTATGAGCCGCCGCGGCTGGGCGCTCCGACGCATCTCGAGCACGCCGGTGATTTCATCGAGCTTGACCCCGGCTCGGCGGTGTTTCGTGTTCAGAGCACCAAGAAGGTGCTGGTCGCCCAGTATATGCAGGCTCAGGCACTTGGAGGCGCGATGGGCGACCCGTCGATGTTCATCGCTCCGCCGCGCAGCCAATTCAAGACCGACCACGTCTTTCACAGCCCTCCCGACTACGAGATGAACGCGGTCGACATCGTCGCGCCGACCGGCACCACCGTCACTCTCGATGGAGCAGCGGTCTCGGGCTTCGTCTCAATCGGTTCGACTGATCACGGTCTGTCGCGAAACCTGAGTCTGGGCCTTGGTCAGGCCGCGAACGGCACGCACCGGGTGACCTGCTCCGCACCGTGCATGCTCTCGGTCTACGGGTATGGGCAGTACATCAGCTACTGGTACCCGGGGAATTAGCTAAGCTAGAGCCGCGAGCGAACCACGTCGAGCACCGCGAGCTGAGTGCGCGTGCTCCGCTCGTCGAACTCGATTCGGCACAGGCCCTTGATCCGCGCCAACATGCGATAGGCGGTGGCCCGCGAAACGCCAGTGTCTTTGGCCCAGGTCTCGACCTTCACGCCGTCGAGCTGCGCGCGAAAGAGCTCGCGTTCTTCACTCGAGAGCACCTCGAGAATGCCTCGCGCGAGCCGCTGGGCATCGAGCGTGGCGCGCATGATCTCTGGAAACTCGTGCACCTGGGTGACCTCGATCGGCGTCAGCAGCTTGAGGTACCGCGAGACCAGCTCGGCGGTGGCTTCTCGCACCGTGGGTTTGCGACCCAGCTCGACCCAATACGCCGACACCGCCTGCTCGACCGCGATGCCCGAGAAGCTCTGCCGGGTCTGAATGCTGGGAGGAAAGCAGCCGCCCGGCCCCAGCAGCGTGCTCAAGGCGTCGCGCACGTGCGCCGAGAGGGTGTGCCAGGCCTGGTGATCATCTGCGGCCCCCGCGACCACTTGCCGAAAGCGGTGCCGGAGCGCACGGAGCATGTCCTCGTCATTCATCGCGAGCAGCTCGCGGCGGCGGGCATCGGCGAGCACGTGGCGCTCGAAGAAGAGGCCGATGAACCCGTCGAGCGCGGGCTCTGGCAGGCGGCCCACCCCGACCAACACCTCTCTGAGCGTCTGGTAGTCGTCTACCGAGAAGACCCCGCGGCTCTCGAAGGCCAACAAGCTCTCGCGGAGTCGCCCAGGCATCTCGCTCACCTAGCGACGGTTCCGGTACGCCTGGAGCGGAATCACCTGGCTCACTGCGGTACCCGCCTTGACCGACTGCGCCCGGCGAATCAACAGGGGGATGTCGCCCTCACCGCGCTCGATGGCCAGGCGGAGGTCGCCGATGCGCTCCAGGTGTCGGCGAATCGGCAGGCCCTCGGGCGCGAGCGAGACGATGTTGCGCAGCGCGATCTCCGCATGGCCCAGCTGCAGCTCCGCCCTCGACGTTTCTTTGCGCGCCAATGAAAGCCAGGCCGAGGTCTCGTAGGAAACCAGGTCGAGCTCGTGGTGAATGCCCTGAATCAGCCGACCCCGCGCCGACTCGGCCGTCACCCGCTCCAGCTCGACGGCTTGAATGCGTTGATCGCCGCGTTCGCGCGCCGAGCCCTGCAGTACCGCCCCGAAAGCCCCGGGCAGAATCTGGCCGCTCAGCAGCACCCGCCGAACCATGCCGCGAGAGACATCGCCCAGCGTCACCACCAGCGAGTCGCCATCGAGCGCGGAGTTGAACCCGTGCCGACAGCTGAGGGCGGCGAACCCGTGCGGCGTGACGCGAACCTGCGCTTCAGTGGCCACCTGGCCGAACAGATGCGCCAGCACCCCGCCCCTCGCCTCAGACAGGCCCTCTGGCCCGTCGACGTGCTCGTAGCCATTGGCCGACGGTTGGGTGATCGCCCGCAGGATCTCGGCCACGTAGTGCCGGGCGAGGCCGAGCGCGTGCACCGAGATGTTGTTCATCGAGAGCCGAAACGCGAGATCCTCGAAGTCGCCCTCTGCGTCGGGGCCGACCGAGGGCTCGCCGTCAGTCAACACGAACAGGCGCGGGCGCCGACCGGGCACCAGAATGCGCTGCAGACCGCGCGCACCCAGCTCGATCGCCTGGTGCAGGGCCGTGCCTTGACCCGTCTGCACACCTTGCAGTGCGTCATGCATCGCGCGCTTGCCGCGAGCATCCATCGCTGAGACGGGCACCCGCTGCTCGGCCACGCCATCGAAGAGCACCAGACCCAGGTAGTCATCGGGGCGCGCCAGCTCGACGAACTGCAGTGCTGCCTCGAGGGCCGCTGAGAGGGGGGCGCCTTTCATCGAGCCGCTGCGGTCGAGCACCAGGTTGACCATCACCGGGGCGCGGGGCTCGTCGTCGCCGGCCTGCGCGGTGATTAGCAGGTGGGCCTCGCGCAGCTCGCCCTTGTTGGTTTCAACAGCCCAAGCAGACCAATTCATGTTTCGTTTGCTCCTTCTTGAGACAAGAGCGCATGACCCGTGATTCTGTCTCACTCCTTCGCGCGCCAGACAGGCGCTCCATGAGAAACGACATATGCGTACATTCTTCTTTTCATTGGCACTGTTGTGGAGCTTCGCCAGCTGTACGAAATCGCCCCCATCGGTGCCTGCCACCATCTCGATCTCCGTGACTGAAAAAGGCTTCGAGCCCTCGAGAATTTCACTCAAGAAGGGGGTGCCGGTGAAGCTGATGGTGACCCGCACCACCGAAGCAACCTGCGCCACCGAGCTGCTCATCGAGGGCACCGACATCAACACGGCGTTGCCGATGAACAAGCCCACCGCCATCGACTTCACCCCCTCGAAATCGGGTGAGATCAAGTACGGCTGCGCGATGGGCATGATGGTGTCGGGCGTGCTGATGGTGGAGTGAGGCAGGTTTCCAGCCCTTCATCTCCTTCACGACCTCTGTCACCTGCGCTCGTGGTGAGTCTGAGGCGGTCGAATGCTCGCCCCCCGCGCACCTGTGATCGAAAGCGTCGGCGCATTTGTCAGCTCGAGCCTGGCGCCCGCTCGCGCGTCGAGAGCAGCACCTCGCGGTCATCAGCCCGTGCCGATGGCCGTGGAGCACGAGATCGCACCGAACCCGCGGGGCCGCACGCGGAGCGTGACGAGTTGGTTCATCTTCGGGTTGAGGCCGGGCATGCGCGAAGAGGCTGGCTCTGCTCGCGCCGACTCAAAGACGTTGAGGGCTCTGTCGGTCGTCACGAGCTTCTGGCGAAGCGAGTCGTACGCAAGTGTCGTCGAATCAGATGAGCTGCCCGAACACGAGGGTGGAAAGCCCGACCGTTCGACTCGAAAGAGTGCTATAGCCTTGAAAGTCGTGATCGGAAAAGTTTCGTCGCAGTCGAGAAAGCGTTACTCGTTCGCCCCGAAATGAATACCAAAACCTTGAGCCAGCTCATCACCGACAACGCCGAGGCCATCGTCGATGTCTTCGTTGGCAAGGTGCGGCAGCACGACTTGCCTCCCTCATCGGCAGACCAGCAAGACGTGCGCGACGATCTGCAGCTCTACGTGCGCTACGTGGGCACCTCGTTGGACCGCGGCCATCATGATCTCGCTGACGCGGCCGCCAAAGAACACGGCAAGCAGCGCTGGTACGTAGGCTACGACTTGCGGAGCGTGATCCTCGAGTACGGAGTGCTCCGCTCGTCGATCGTCGAAGTAGTCGACCAGACCGACTACCGCATGACGCACAAGGAGCTCGAAGAGCTCGCGACTGTGCTCGATGCCGGAGGCGCTGAGGCCGCCATCGAGTTCACCACGCGGTCGGCGAAGGAGCTCAATACCGCTCTGGCCGAGGCCCAAGCAGCAGTGCGGAGCCGTGAAGACGTGGTGGCCGTGGTCTCTCACGACTTGAAAAACCCGCTGAGCATCGTGCATGGCAGCCTCGGCCCATTGAAAAAGTTGCTCCTCGAGCTCGAGCCTGGCCCCAGGGCGGCGCAGCTGAACAAGATCGCCGTCCGGATCGAGTACGCCACCCGGCGTATGAATCGGCTAATCACCGATCTGCTCGACCTTGCGAAAATCAGAGAAGGCCGGCTCGAGGTGAGTTTCAAAGACGAGTTGACCGCCCAGCTGATGGCCGAAGCGTTTCACCAGATGTCGGCACTGGCCGAGCAGA
>Ga0105048_10005118_pt1 | contig 21278 bp, 18 predicted proteins | sample MAT05_FD_78382 | JGI IMG/M metagenome (GOLD analysis project Ga0105048, IMG submission 78382) | Freshwater microbial communities from Lake Fryxell liftoff mats and glacier meltwater in Antarctica - MAT-05 | ecosystem: Environmental > Aquatic > Freshwater > Ice > Liftoff microbial mat | place...
ACGACGATGACCCCGTCGCGGTGGTATTGGGAGACGCCTTCGTGGTCGATATCGGACATGAGCCGCTTCCAGATTCAATTAACGATCGATTGCAATGATTGCGCTACCATTTATGTTAGACGCCAGCTAAATGGCTGTCAACTACGGACATACCCTGTGACAGCGCAAAGTGGTAATGTCCCCTTTTGACCAGATGCAAATGTCCCCTTTGACGTTCTGGGGGCGAGTCGATGGCAACGGTGGTCCAGATGAGTTTGAAGGAAGCTGATCGGTACGCCGTGATGTGATTCATCAGGTCATTGAGCGCACAACGGGTCAGGCAGACGCGGCGCTGTGGCTCAACATCTCGGTACGCCAGGTCAAGCGACTGGCCCGCGCGATTTGACTGGACGGTGCGTTGGGTGTCGTCTCCAAGCGCTGGGGCGGGCCCAGTAGTGGGCGTATTGCGCTGTCCGTGCTTGAGCGGTTTGTGGCCATGGTCCGCGATCACTATCCCGATTTCGGACCGACTCTGTCGTGCGAGTATTTGACGTCCCAGCACGGCTACGCCGGCAGCGCCGAGAAGTTGCGCGGCTGGACGCGATCGAGGCTGGCCTGTTTGCTATGTTGGTACTCATGGCCGTCCGCTGGCCCTGTAAAGCGACCGTCACAGCATCTTCACAATCACGATCCCGAGGACCCGGGTCCCACCCAGTTCGAGCGTGCCAGCGCCCAGTTCAATGTCGAATCGATTCTGGCCAGCTCTCAACATTCCAAGGGGCGGGTCGAACGCGTCTTTCAGACACTGCAGGACGGCCTGGTCGAGGCTTTACGTGTGGCCGCTGTCAGCACCATCGAGGCCGCCAACGCCCGGCTGCCCCAGTACCTGACCAAACACAATGCACGCCACGGGTATCCAGCCTGCGACAGCGCCCACGCCCCCGTGCCTTTGACAGTGACGCCAGGGATTCGAGCCGCATTGGCGCCCATCACCAAGAACGGCTGTTGTCCAAGACGCTGACCTGCAAGTTCAAGGGGCAACTGCTGGTGCCCATCACATGACCAGAACAACCACGCTACGCCTGACGCGCTGCGCTTGCCGCCAACCACTTCAAAGAGGACATTTCAAACTTGGAGAAAAGGGGACATTTCAATTTTGCGTTGACACTACGACATACCCTGACACCACGGCATACCCTGAGATCCACACCACATGACCAAGCCCCTACCGGCGCGCCGAAGCAACCGTGCATCCATTGCCGACGTTGTCCGCATGGAAGACGTGGCGCGTGAGGCTGGCGTTTCACCTATCACGGTGTCGCGAGCCGTGAACACACCTGAGAAGCTGTCGACTGAGACGCTGCGTGCGGTGCGTGCTGCAGTCCAGAAGCTCAAATACGTGCCCAATCTGAACGCGGGAAGTCTGGCTTCGAACCGCTCGCGCACGATCGCGATCATCGTGCCGACGGTCAGCCACTCGATCTTCTCGGATACCGTCGATGGCTTGGCACAAGCGCTCGCTCCACAGCACTACCAGTTGCTGCTCGGCCAGACACACTATCGAGCCGACGAGGAAGCGGCGCTGGTAAAGGCCTTCCTGGGCCGGCGCGTCGAGGGCATGGTGCTCACTGGCGTGAATCACGCCCGCGGCGTGCGCAGCAGCCTGTTGCGGGCTGGTATCCCGGTAGTTGAAACCTGGGACTTGAGCGAGCGCCCCATCCACATGATGGCCGGCTTTTCCAATCATGCCGCAGGTCAAGAGGCCGCACGTTATCTTGCGGGCCGAGGCTACACCTCACTCGCTTTCATCGGCGGCTACGACGACCGATCATCGGCGAGGCTGCAGGGTTTTCGCGAGGGCGCCCGCGCCAGCGGACTGGGCGAGGTCGCGGTTGCAATGGTGCCGCCACCATCGGCCCCGGCCGAAGCCGGTGCAGCGCTGGCCGATCTGCTGTCGCGTGGCAGGCCACGCGCGTTGTTCTGCAGCAACGACATGTTGGCCGCCGGTGCAATATTCGAGTGCGCGCGGCGCGGCATCGCCGTGCCCGGCCAATTGGCCGTCATGGGTTTCGCCGACCTGCCGATCGCGGTCTCGATCGAACCCAGCTTGACCACCGTGCAGGTGCGATCGACGGTGATGGGCCACCGCGCGGGCGAGATGTTGCTGCGCCACCTGCGCACCGGAAGCGTTCCGATGCGGATCGAGGACCTGGGCTTTTCGGTGGTGCAGCGTGCCAGTGCTTGAACCCGACGCGACCGTGCGGCCAAGCGATCGGCAATTGACGCAACAGGTTGGGGGCAGTCTGTGCTGCAGCGAGGGGTTTCAGAAGGCACTCGCCGGCTACGAAAACAAGTCCTCGATAAGCCGCTAGGGTGACGTGCGTCAAACGGTGACCTGCGGGTTGATGCGGCTCGACAGCGCGCTTTTGCGTGCCAGCAGGAACGCACGCAGCGGTGCCGGATAGTCGCCTCTGGCAGCGCACTGGACCGAGGAACTTGCAGCCAGCGCGCAGCGCCAGGCACGCGCGGGGCATGGGCGAAGAACCCGAAGGCCTCGAACTGCTCGAACACGTCAGAGTGGCGGAACACCGGCGCGAACACCGCATCCACCATCGCGAAACGCTCGCCAGCAAAGAGCGGCCCCGTGCTCAGTTGGAGGTCGATCTGCTCGAACTTGCCGCGAATGTCGAAGGCGATGCCCTTCTCCGACAGGACAATCGCGGCGCGCTGCACATAAGGGCACAGCTTGTGGCTGACCTGTGTGCGCCTGAAAACCCTCCACAGCATCTTCACGGTGATGGAACTGGTCAGCCTGGGCCTCGGCGTGGGAGTCGTGCCGCTGTTCATGGCGAAGTCCCACCCGAACCTGGTGCCGTTGACTGAGGCGCTCGAAGAGTGCAAAACAGAGCTGTGGGTGCTGACGCACCCCGAGTCACGGCATCTGCGCCGGGTGTCAACGGTGTACAGACACCTGTCTCACACACTTTCGATGGAATGATCGACGCTGCGACGGATGATCTTCTGCTGGTCCGATGGAGAAGAGTGAATCGGCCGACCAGCAAGGTCCGCTTCTGGCCTGTTCTGTTGAAAAACTCTCTGAACTTTTGACGGCGCAGAGCGCTTAACTGTCAGTTGGCGCAACGCAAGGAGAAAAATAGTCAGATCGCTTCAACGGAACGGCACTTACTTTGGCGCCGAGACGTTGAAGTCACGGTCGTAAGCGATTGAATTTGAAGGCAAAAGGAGGTGGCTGACCCAGGGATTGATAGGGTGATGGTTACTACGCACCCAAACCATCTTTGCAAAGGCCAGCCTCCATGGCCCAAGCACCGCGAGTGTGCGTGGGAGACAAAGTAAGTGCACTTACCCTTCAAGGGGATGCTGCCGCAGACCGCGAAACGCTCAGGCCATGACCACGGCGATGAAGGCCAGCAGGAAAATCAGCACGCCGCCGGCCAACGGCAACACGATCGGCATCATGGGAACGATCTTCTCGACCGGATCGTCCGACGCGGTCTCGTGGCTGGCGGGTGTTGCGGACATGGGGTTCCTTACGGTCAATTCAGGGGCAGAGCGGGGATTTTATCGCCATCGTCGCCAATCCCCGCCATCATGTGGGCTGATCCTGGCTCAACGGTACAGCGGCAAGGCGGCAAGGCGCTGCTCGATCCGCTGCACCATGGCCTGGTAGCGGGGCTGCCCGACACCACCAAAACGGCGCACGAATTCGTCCTGGCGCATGAACTCGGGTAGGTCCCGCACCTCGGGTATCAGGTCGCTTTCCTTCAATCCGGTGGTCACGGCCTTGCGCAGTCGCGTTTGCCCGGCTGCATCGGACACGGCCAATGCGCCCAGAAGGGTGCCGGCCCGGTCAGCCGCCAGATCGTTGAACGAGAACCCACTGCCAACCCGGGCGTCGTCAATTTCCTTGTACAGACCGACCACGTCCGCCAAAGGGCTGCCGGCCGTGGCCGCAAGGGCCGCCGAAATCGTGAAATGTTGCGTCAGATCGGTACGTCCGGCCAAGGTCACAACGTGGCGTTTCGCCATGGGCCAGTCGCGCGCCTGCGGCACCAGCGCCGACAGGCCCTTGCCGTTGACATAAAACGCCAGCACGATCAGCGCCGATCGGCTCTCCTGCGCCGCGTCGCCACTGGCGCTGCCACGCGCGTGTGCAAGCTGCAGCAACGGTCCCAGCAACCGGTCCAGCGATACCATGCGTCCAACGTCAGGCTGGGCCGTCAGCGCCACCAGCCGTTCCTGGTAGGCACGCCAGCGCACCTGCTCCTGTTGGCCCACCAGCGCCGCCTGCAGCCGACCCGGTGTGGCTTCGTTCCATTCGAAGTCGACCATCAGGAACCCGTCGCGTGATCGCACGCGCCTGATGACATCAGCCGCAGCCGCCAGCTGTTCCCGCTGTTGCAAACGGTCCAGACCCTGTTCAAGCAGCCAATTGCCGAAAAACCCCGGTACCGGCACGCGACCCAGACGCAGCGCGTCTATGCGCGGCAATCCGTCCGTTTCGCGCAATGACAGGTCCAGGTTGATGAATCGACCGATCGGATTGACCGGCAAGTTCAGGCTGGCCCGCACGCTGATGGCACCGTCGAGCAACACGACGCGGCTGGCACCCTTGGCATATCGGTTAAGCAGGTAGTTGGCAGCCAGGTCCAGATCTGCCTCGGATACCACGATCGAGCGCAGCACCCCCGCGCGCATCGTGCGCGGATCATGCCGTGCCAGCAGCAAGCGTGCCCGTTCGACATGGTCGGGCGTAAGCAGGGCCTGGCCCTTCACCGCCGCGGCGTCGTCGATGGCCAGGTAAACCAGCCCCGCCGCCAGCAGTGGCAGCATCACAATCAACAGCAGCAACAGGCGCAGAAGCAGGCGCATGGACGTGAATCGTTGTAGCGCCGCTACAACAACGCGTAGGTGGTGCTGGCGCGACACACGCTGCGCAAGTCGTTCGCGCCCCGGATGTCGATCTCACCAAACGCCAGCGTCTTGCCAGCCCGAATGACGCGCGCATCGATCAGAGCGTCCTGACCAGCGAGCGGCTTGAGAAAGCTGGTATTCATCTGCACCGTGGTGCAAGGTCGGAACTCCCCCCAATGCTGCATCAACGCCAGCACCATGCAGGTGTCCGCGGCGGCCATCATGGCCTGGCCACAGACCATACCACCGACCCGCGCCAATTGCGCCTGTAGGGGCAGAAGTACACACACTCCCTGTGCGTCTGCCGAACGAACCTGCAGAGCAAGCGACTGAACCCACGGCGCAAAATACATGCCCAAGGCCGATTGCAATGATGCGTTGTCCATGCGCGCGAGCTTAGCGGATTCGCGGAACCGAGGCGCGCGACATCCGGCCGGCACAAGTGCGAAAGTCGCCATCAGGCCCGCAATCAAGTCCATTTTTATGACTTGGGTATTCCATCCGGTAGCGACCTGCGTTATGGTGACTGCCACACACGTCGGTGTTGGAGGCGTAGATGGTGAAACGGTTGTTGAGCGAACTCGCCGGAAAGCCGGTACTGGCCTCGCCGGGGCTAAGGGATGCCCCGGTGCTGGACCTGATGTGTTCGCATTTTGTGTTGACGTTGGCCGCGCGCCGCGGCTCCAACTTCAACGTCCGGCGCGACCTCAACAGCGTGGTGTCGCTGGCTGGGCGCCACCTGGTCTGGCCAGCACCGATCCTGGCCCGGGTTCGCGCCTTCCTGGCGCGCCGTTGTGTGGGTAACGAGTACTGGCGCGGACACGAAAGCCTGCGCGACGCGCCGTTTCTGGAGCGTCACGGCCTCTGGCGCGGGCCCTATGAAGAAGGCACCTTGTTCTTCTACCTCGACGAGTACGCGAAGGACCAGCCCAAGGACCTGATCTCGTTGCTGGCGGTGACCGGCGAGTGGCTCACCCAAAGCCTCAAGAAGCACTCGACGCTGGTCGAGAAGAACATCGATGCGTTGGCGGGCCTGTTGCAACTGAACAAGGCCGAGCGCGCCTTGCTGTTGTACGGCACACTGGCACGTTACCAGCGCGACCTGCGCAGCATCCTGGTCGAGTTCAAGGTCAGCAACGCGCCCGAGGCCTATGCCGCCATCGCGGATCTGGCCGAAGTCAACGCCAGCGAGGTGGGCGAGGCGCTGCGCGCCGGCTCGCGGCTCGAACGCATCGGGCTGGTCGAGAACCTGATCTCCGAACACAACATCACCGATCTGGCCGACCTGATGAAGGTCAGCGAAAAGTTGCCACCCGTGTTGATGCGCGAGTACCGCGACCGCGCCGAATTGATGGCGGTGTTCACACGGCCGGCCAGCAAGAGCGATCTGAGCTTCAAGGATTTCTCGTTCGTGATGGAAGACGCCGATGTGTTGCGCAGCTTGCTTGGCAATGCGGTGTCGCGCAAGGAGTCTGGCGTCAACATCCTGCTGTATGGCCCTCCCGGCACTGGCAAGACTGAACTGGCCAAGGTGGTGGCTCAGGCGGCGGGACTGGAGCTGTTCGAGGTCGAATACGCCGATCGCGACGGCAACTCGCTCAGCGGTCGCGACCGCTACCGGTCGCTGCAGATTGCCCAGGTCTTTCTCAAGGGCAGCGAAAACGCAGCCCTGCTGTTCGACGAAGTGGAAGATGTGTTTCCGCCGATCTCCAGCGAAGCCGCGCAACTGCTGGCGCGGGCCGAGCAGGTGGCGACGCCGAGCAACGGCAGTGTCAGCGGCAAGGCCTGGGTCAACCAGATCCTGGAGTCCAATAACGTGCCCACGATCTGGGTCACGAACCGCATCGAGCAGATCGACCCGGCGTTCCGGCGCCGTTTCGCCTACCACCTCGAACTTAAATCACCACCGCCGGGTGCGCGTGAAGGCGTGGTGCGCAAGACACTTGAAGGTGTCACGGTATCCGAAGGATTCGTCGCGCGGCTGGCATTGCGCAAGGGCCTGACGCCGGCGCAGATTCGCACCGCCGTACGTTTCGCTGGCCTGGCCCGATCGGAGACGGGCGCGTTCACCGAGCCCGACGCCAGCGAGAAGCTGATTGAGCGCCAGTTGCGCAATGCCGACCAGGCCCTGGGCCGCCATTGCGAACCCGACCTGGCGCAGCAGATGGTGACCCAATATGACCTGGGCAACCTGAACGTGGAGTGCCGTTTCGAGTTGCCGCGCGTGGTGCAGGCCTTGCGTGCGCGCGGCCACGGCAGCCTGTGTTTGCATGGCCCGCCGGGCAGTGGCAAGACGGCGCTGGCGCGGCACATCGCGCAAGCGCTCGAGCAGCCTTTGATGGTGCGCCAGGCCAGCGACCTGATGAGCAAGTACGTGGGCGAAACCGAACAGCAGATGGCAGCGATGTTTCGCGACGCGCTGGCGGAAAAAGCGGTGCTGCTGCTGGACGAGGCCGACAGCTTTCTGCAGGACCGGCGAGGCGCACAGCGCCACTACGAGATCAGCGAAGTCAATGAAATGCTGCAGGGCATGGAGCGCTTCTCCGGCATTTTCATTTGCACCACGAACCTGTTCGAGCGGCTGGACCAGGCGGCTTTGCGCCGGTTTACCTTCAAGATCCGGTTCAAACCGCTGGCGTGCGAGCAACGCCAGCAGATGTTCATCATCGAGGCGCTGGCGGGTGACGCAGCAGGCCTGACCAAGGACATGCAGGTGCGCCTGACTTTGCTCGATCAGTTGTGCCCGGGAGATTTTGCGTCCGTCAACCGGCAAGCCGCCATACTTGACACCACGCTCGAGCCAATGGAGTTTCTCGAGCAGCTCGAAGCAGAACATCGACTCAAGCCCGAGGTACGCGAGAATCGGACCATGGGCTTTATGCCGTAGGCGCTCGCTTCCTTGGCCTGGACCTGTTCTGTATGTGCCTGCCGCGGCACATGCTACGCTGGCGGCCCGGCATTTCGTAAAACCATGGGAAACAACTGCGCGCGGCAAAGACTGCCATGTATCGAGCTTGAATGCAGACAACTGAATCTATATCTTCCCCTCATCGCAAGGCGCCCTGGCTCCGATGGTTTTCCGGTTGCACTGCACGACTGGCCGCATTGTTGCTGGGCTGTGCCCTCGCCAATGCCAGCGCACAATCGCCGCCGACCCAGAAGCTGCGCATCGTGGGTGGCCTCGCAGGCATCAACCAGTATGTCCAGCACGAGGAGCCATTCTGGGCCCGCAAGCTGAGCGAATTGAGCCAGGGACGATTCACCGCGGAGATTGTTCCGTTTGACCGCGCCGGTGTTCCGGCCCAGGACATGTTGCGGCTGATGCAGATGGGCGTCATTCCCTTTGGCACCGCGCAGATCAGTCGCGTTGCCGCGCAGGATTCCGAGTTCAGCGCGGCCGACCTGGCCGGCCTGAACCCGGATATGGCAACCTTGAGAAAGACGGTCACCGCATTTCGGCCGTTCCTGGAGTCCACGCTGCGCCAGCGCTACGGCATCGAGTTGCTGGCGGTTTACGTCTACCCGGCGCAGATGGTGTTCTGCAATAGCCCGATCAGCCGGCTCAGCGATCTGTCCGGTCAACGCGTGCGGGTATCGGGCTCCACGGTGGCGGATTTCGTCCAGACCTTTGGTGCGGTGCCGATCGTGACGTCGATGGACGACGTGATGCCGCAGATGCGCAAAGACACGGTGAGTTGTGCCGTCACCGGCACCATGACCGGCAACACGCTGGGCCTGCATGAGATCACGACCCATATCTATGCGATGCCGATCACGTGGGGCCTGTCGATCTTTGCCGCCAACATCGACTCCTGGAACGCGCTGGAGCCGGAGTTGCGTTTCTTGCTGCGCAACGAACTGCCCAAGCTCGAGTCCCAGATCTGGCTGGCCAGCGAGAAGGAAACCTCGGACGGCCTGGCCTGCAATGCCGGCGCCCCGACCTGCCGCGGCGGGCGCAAGGGCAAGATGACCGCGGTGCCGATGACGCTGCAGGACAATACCTTGCGTCAGGAGGTGCTGCGCTCACGCATCCTGCCCAACTGGTTGCGCCGCTGTGGCCCGAGTTGTGCCGACACCTGGAACCAGACCATCGGACCGATACACGGCATCACCGCGCAAGGCACGCCGTGACCGGCAAAGTGTCGCGCGACGCTGCGCCTGCGTCGCCAGGCTTGTCCAAACGCGTACGCCTGACGATCATGGCCTGGGCCACGATGTTTCTGGCAATTCTCGCGCTGGTGGCCGCAACGCTTGTCAAGCAGGGACGCCAGGCGACCCTGGAGGGCGCCGAACGAGATGCCAACCGGTTTGTGGCGGGCGCCGAATCGGCACTCAACCGCAATCTGCTGAGTATCGACATTCTGCTGGCCAGCATGGACGAGGTGCTGCAGGCATCGAGCCTGGTGCTGGAGTGGCTGGACGTCGAACTGGCCGCCCGGCAGATGCGCGCATCGGACTACCAGAACCTGCTTGTCAGCCACCTGGTGCTGGTGACACCACAGGGCGAAATTATTGCGTCATCCAGCCGCGTCGGGCGACAGCTGGCCCTCGAGTTGCCCGCCGGTTTTCTGGCCGATGTACTGGGACAACGTGTACCCACACTGACCATCAGCGCGCCAGTGATCAGCTTTTTCAGTTCCGAACCGGTGTTGTACATGGCGCGCAGCATCAAGCTGGCCGACAGCAGCCGGGTCGTGGCGCTGGCCGAAGTGCGTGTGCCGCTGCTCGGATCGGTGATGTCCCAGGGCGTGACAATTCCGGGCCTGGAGATCACGCTCGAGCGGGGCGACGGACAGTTGTTGTCGAGTGTTCCGGCGGCCGAGGCGCAGACCGGAGTCATCCTGAAGCCGGCACTGAGTGCATGGGTGCACGACAAGCGCAACGCGTTTGCACCGGCACGCCTGAGCCAGAAGGCCGCGATCGTGGTAACGCGCCCGACGCTATATGGCGACATCTCGATCACCGCCAGTGTGCCGATCGACGCGGCGCTGCAGGACTGGCGCGACGATCGCGCCCTGATCCTCATCGTCGCCGCGCCGATCGCGCTGATGATTCTGGTGGTCGCCGCGTTGTCCTTGCGTTACCTCGGGCGCATTGGGCAGGCACGCAGCGAGATCCTGGAGGGCAAGGCGCAACTGGAAGCCACGCTTGACGCCATGCCCGACTCGCTGCTCGAGCTGGGACTGGACGGGCAGTACTACAGTTCCCACGCGCCACACCCGACCCTGCTGGCCGTGGCGCCCGGCCTTTTCGCCAACGGACGGATCGCCGACCATCTGCCGCCATCTGCGGTGCAGGCGATCATGTTGGCACTACAGCAGGCCAACGACACGGGGTCCTCCAACGGCACGCAATTCGCTTTGCCGCATGGCGCGGGCGACACCTGGTTCGAGTTGTCGGTCGCGCGCAAGGGTGCCGATACTACCGCTTCACCCCGATTCATCGTGATTTCGCGCGACATCACCGCTGGCAAGTCTGCCGCGCGCGAGATCGAGCAACTGGCCTTTTTCGATCCGCTGACCCAGTTGCCCAACCGCCGTCTGCTGATGGATCGACTGCAGCATGCGCTCGCTGCGAGCGCGCGCAGTGGCCGCCTGGGTGCCTTGATGTTCATGGATCTGGACCACTTCAAGACCATCAACGACACCTTGGGTCATGATGTCGGCGACCTTTTGCTGCTGCAAGTCGCCAACAGGCTGCGCGCATGCGTACGCGAAGCCGACACGGTGGCGCGCCTGGGTGGCGACGAGTTCGTGGTGATGCTCGAGGACCTCGAAATGCCCGCGCCCAATGCCGCGGCCCAGACCGAGCTGATCGGCGAGAAGATTCTGGCTGAGCTGAATCGGCCCTATCTGCTCGACCAGCACTCGCTGGTCAGCACACCCAGCATCGGCGTCACGCTGTTTAACGGCCGTGCACATTCGCTGGACGATCTGCTCAAGCAGGCCGATATCGCGATGTACCAGGCCAAGACCTCCGGTCGTAACGCCATTCGCTTTTACGACCCCCTGATGCAGGCCGCCATTGCGGCGCGCACTTCGCTGGAGAATGACCTGCGTGACGCGCTGGAGCAGGAACAGTTCACGTTGTACTTCCAGGCGCAGGTGAATCACCAAGGCACGGTCGTGGGCGCCGAAGTCCTGCTGCGCTGGAGCCATCCGCAGCGTGGCATGGTGCCGCCGATGGACTTCATTCCTCTGACCGAAGAGACCGGCTTGATCCTGCCGATCGGACAATGGGTACTGCGCACCGCATGTCTGCAGCTCAAGGCCTGGCAAGACGATGCACGGATGCAGGCACTGGAGCTGGCGGTAAACGTCAGCGCGCGCCAGTTTCGCGACACCCAGTTCGTGCAGCAGGTGGCCCAGGCCTTGCAGCAGACCGGCGCGAATCCCGCACGTCTGAAGCTCGAACTCACCGAAAGCCTGGTGCTCGACGACGTGGGCGACACGGTGACCAAGATGGACCAGCTCAAGGCGCTGGGGGTGCGCTTTTCGATGGACGACTTCGGCACCGGACAGTCTTCCCTGTCCTATCTTACGCAGTTGCCGCTCGACCAGCTGAAGATTGACCAGAGTTTTGTACGCAACATCGGCGTCAAGGCCACCGACGGCATCATCATCCAGACCATCATCGGACTGGCCAGCAAACTCGGCATGGAGGTGATTGCGGAAGGGGTGGAGACCATTGCACAACGGGAGTTCCTGCAGCGTAACGGATGCACTATCTGCCAAGGCTACTTGCTCGGCCGACCGATGCCGGTCGACAAGTTCGAGCAGATGCTGTACTGATGCGGCAACTACAATCCCGCCACGCAGAGACAAACAGAGGAACCCGATGCAGCACTTTGCGCAGCGCGTGGCAGTTTGGCTGATTTGCATGTGGCTGACGGGGGCCGCCTTTGCCCAGACGACCCTCCCCGCACAGACGGGCAAACCGTTATTTCTGACTGTTCCTACACAGCCTGTGATCCTGACCGTGACCGGCAAGATCACGCTACACAACCGAGGGGAATCGGCGGTCTTTGACGCAGCGATGATCGACAGACTGCCGACCCATGAATTCCGGACCTGGACCCCCTGGTTCAAGGAACCGGTGACGTTTCGCGGCCCGCTGCTGCAAACCCTGCTCGACGCCGTGGGCGCCCAGGGCCAGACGCTGCATCTGGTCGCGCTGAACGACTACGCGGTAAACGTGCCGGTGAGCGACGCGCGCAAGTTCGGGCCGTTGCTGGCCACACACATCGACGGCAAAGTGCTGGGCGTGCGTGACAAGGGCCCGCTGTTCCTGATCTATCCCTTCGAAGCGAAGCCCGAGACGCGCGCCGACCAGTACTACGGCCGTTCCATCTGGCAGATCACCCGTGTGACGGTGCAGTAGCGGATCGGCACCGGAGCCCATTCAATATGAAGGTGCGGCGTCGAATCGACTACGTGTTGGCCTCGCTGGCCGCCATAGCCATCCTGCTGATGGCCGGCATGATGGCGTTGCAACATGTGCAACTTCAGTCGATCGAAGAGACCGTCAGCGATGGCCGCACCACGGGCGAGTGGGATGTGTTCCAGCTGCAGGTGGAGCAGCTCAAACTGCGCTCGGAGTTCGACGCGGCCCTGCGCGATCGCGGACAAGGCGACGCCATGGTCAGGCTTGCATTGCGATACAGCATCTATGTCAGCCGCTACGACGTCATTCGAGAGGGATTCAGTCAACGGCTGATCGGCGAATTGCCGGGCTTCTCGCAATTGCTGCTGGCCCTGGGCCGGTTTTCGGCGCAGGCCGAACCCTACTTCGGCCCCGACGGCATGGCGCCTGTTTTCGACGAGGCCCGGTTGCGTGATCTGCGCGCACAACTCGACGGCAACTCCGCCGTTATCCAGACCGTGCTGCTGAGCAGCAACCACGCACGCCACCGCATCAACACACAGTACCTGGCAGCCGTGCGTACTCAGGTCCGTACGGCCTGGGCCCTGAGTCTTGCGCTGATGCTTGTCGCGTCAGCCTTCGCCGTGCTGGCCTTGCGTCAGAAGCGCCTGGCCGTACAGCGCAGCCAGGCACTGGAGCAATTGCATGCCGAGGTAAGCCACCGTGCGGCGCACGATTCGCTGACCGGCCTGATCAACCGCGACGAGTTCGAACGCCGGCTGGGATACCTATTGCAGGCCTCATCGCGAACGCCAGATACGCACGCCGTGCTCTTCATTGACCTGGACCGGTTCAAGATCGTCAATGACACCTGCGGTCACAGCGGGGGAGACCAGTTGCTGCGCGAAGTCGCAGACCTGCTCCGCTCCGTGGTGCGCACCAGCGACGCGGTTGCCCGGATCGGTGGCGATGAGTTTGCCATCATCCTCGACGCCTGCGACCAGGCCAACGCCCGGCAAATGGCAGAGCAGATCTGCGTGGCGATTGACAACTATCGCTTCGCGCACTCGGGACAGAGTTTTCACATCGGCGCGAGTATCGGACTGGTGATGCTGACCGAGCACTGGCGCTCGGTATCGGCCGTGATGCAGGCCGCAGACTCCGCCTGCTACATCGCCAAGGAGTCGGGCCGCAACCGGGTCTACATCTACCTGGACTCCGACCTGGGCGTGCAGACCCGGCGCGGCATCACGAACTGGGTGCAGCGGCTGCACCAGGCACTGGACGAGGGCCGTTTGCGCCTGTATTGGCAGCGCATTGTTCCGCTGCATGCGCGCGCCAGTGATCAGCTGCGCGGCGAAGTATTGCTGCGCATGCTGGAAGGCGACGTTTTGATCGAACCCGGCGCGTTCCTGCCGGTGGCCGAACGCTATGCACTGGCCTCGCGCATCGACCGATGGGTGGTGGGTGAGGTTTTCAACTGGCTGTCACGCGAACCGCACCGGCTGAGTGTTGTCGACTCCCTGTCGATCAACCTTTCGGGGCAGTCGGTGAGCGATCCGGAGTTCCAGCAGTTCATGATCGAGCGGCTGCAGGCCCTGCGGTTTGATCGGCGCGTATTGTGTTTCGAGGTCACCGAGACCTCGGCCATCACCAACATGCAGAAGTCGATCCGCTTCTTTGAAGTGCTGCGCAGTTTTGGTGCCCGTGTTGCGCTGGACGATTTCGGCAGTGGCATGTCGTCTTTCACCTACCTGAAGAATCTGCCGGTCGACGACCTGAAGATCGACGGCCAGTTCATGCGCCAGCTCAGTACCGACTCGTACGACCAGGCAACGGTGCGGGCGATCTGCGAGGTGGCACGCGCCAGCGGCAAGAAGACCGTGGCCGAAGGCATCGAGACCGAGGAGGTTGCTGCGATGTTGCGGGCATTCGGCGTCGACTACGGCCAGGGCTACCTGTGGCATGTCCCGGCGCCGCTGGCGACGCTGCTCGATCCGCAGCGGCCGCTGGAGAGTCCGCTCTCGCGTCTGGCTTGAAGTTCCGCAATCAGGCGCGCACTGCCTCAGGCGTAGCGCGCGACGCTCAAGCCCTCCATGTCGATCTCAGGCGCGTGGCCGCTGATCAAGTCGGCCATGACCCGGCCGGTGCCGGCGGCCATGGTCCAACCCAGCGTGCCATGACCGGTACTGAGCATCAGGTTGTCATAACGCGTTTCGCCCAGGATCGGCGTGCCGTCCGGCGTCATCGGGCGCAGGCCGGTCCAGAACTCGGCCTTGGACACATCGCCACCTTGGGGAAACAGGTCGCTGACAACAAACTCAAGGGTAGAGCGCCGTCCTTTGTCGAGTTGCAGATCAAAGCCCGACAACTGCGCCGTTCCACCCACCCGGATCCGGTCGCCCAGCCGCGTGACCGCCACCTTGTGGGTCTCATCCATGATGGTCGATTCGGGTGCCTTGGCCGCATGGATGATCGGCACCGTGATCGAGAACCCCTTGACCGGATACACCGGAATACGAATTCCCAGAGGCGCAAGCATGCGCGTCGAGTAACTGCCCAGTGCCAGCACATACCGGTCTGCCGTCAACATGCCGTTGGCGGTGCGCACGCCACGGATGTGCTCGCCTTCGCGCTCGAGCGCCCGGATGTCCTCGTCGAAACGGAACTTGACCCCCAGTGCCTTGGCTTTCTCGGCCAGCGCAACGGTGAACTTGAAGCAGTCACCGGTCTCGTCGCCGGGCAGGCGCAGGGCCCCGATGAACTTCTCCTTGACGTCGGCCAGCGCGGGCTCATACAGCAGGTAGCCCGCGCGGTCGAGCAGCTGATAGGGCACGCCGTATTCCCTCAGGATCTCGATGTCCTTGGCCGTGCCGTCGAGCTGCTTTTGCGTGCGAAACAGCTGCAGCGTGCCCTGCTCGCGCTGGTCGTAGGTGATACCCGTCTCGGCACGCAATTGCTTCAGGCAGTCGCGGCTGTATTCGGCCAGTCGCACCATGCGGCCCTTGTTCAGGCGGTAACGCGCCTCGGTGCAATTGCGCAACATGGCCAGGCCCCAACGCCACATGGCCGGGTCCAGCATCGGCTTGATGACCAGCGGGCTGTGCTGCATCAGCAGCCATTGCACAGCTTTGATGGGCACACCCGGGCCGGCCCAGGGCGATGAATAGCCGGGCGACACCTCGCCCGCGTTGGCAAAACTGGTCTCCAGCGCCGGACCACTCTGGCGATCAACAACCTCGACCTCATGGCCGGCCTTGGCCAGGTAATACGCCACCGAGGTACCGATGACACCACTGCCCAACACCAAAACACGCATGACCCTGCTCCTTGACAACCCGACACCGAAAAGACGCCATTTGCCGACTTTTGATTGCAACACCCGTGCCAGATATGGCAAGGCAATCAAATCAGGTACTTACACCTCATTCCGAGACAAACCTGGTTCAGATACGTATGGATTTCATTACGGCTATCTCCGAATCAACTGTCGATTACTGAAAAAATTGCATCAAAACAATGGATTGCACTGTTCGTACAGAAAACGATACGATGGATCAAAATCAAGACAAACCATGCGTATCGATGTCCACTTTTCCGACCGGGTCGGTATCGCCCAGGAAATCCTGGCGGCGCTGGCGGTCCGCGCACTGAACGTCACGGCGGTCGAGGTCGAGCCGCCCCATGTCTACATCGAGGCGCCTGAACTCAATGCCCCGGACCTTGAACGTCTGCGCACCGACCTTTTGGCGGTTGCAGGGGTGCTAGCCGTTGGCGAACTCGAGATCCTGCCAGGCGCACGCCGTCGTCTGTATCTCGATGCCCTGCTGGCCTCGCTGGCCGATCCGGTGCTGGCGGTTGACGCACGGGGCGTGATCGTGGTGGCCAACGCCACGGCCATCACCGTCACGGGCCTGAACGAACAGGCGCTCACCGGCATGTCACTGCAGACACTTACCGGCGACGCGCAACTGGTGTCGGCACTGATTGCCGCGGCCTACCACCTGCCGGCCAGCGAGGTCGAGATCGCCGGCCAGCGTTTCCTGATGGAAACCGTGGCCTTGCACGAAGCCAGCGGCAGTGTCGCCGGCGCCGTCGTGACCTTGCACGCCCCGCATCGGCTGGGCGAACGGCTCAGCGCACTGCAGAACTATGGCGCTGGCGGCTTCGAGACCATCCTGGGGGAGTCGCTGGCGATTCGCGCGCTCAAGCAACGCGCCGCTCGCATGGCGCTGGTCGACGCACCACTGCTGATCCGCGGCGAAACTGGTACCGGCAAGGAACTTGTCGCCCATGCCTGCCATACCGGAAGCCGGCGCCACGACCAGCCATTTTTTGCACTCAACTGCGCTGCATTGCCCGAAAGCCTGGCCGAGAGCGAACTGTTCGGGTATGCGCCAGGCGCATTCACGGGCGCCTTGCGCGGCGGTCGGCCCGGCCTGCTGGAACTGACCGACGGCGGCACGCTGTTTCTGGACGAGGTCGGCGAGATGTCGGCCTACCTGCAGGCCAAGCTGCTGCGGTTTCTGAACGACGGGAGTTTCCGCCGGGTCGGGGGTGACAGCGAACAGAAGGCCGACGTGCGCATCATCAGCGCCACGCATCGCGCTCTCGACGACATGGTGGCGGCCGGCAGCTTTCGCCAGGACCTGCTGTTTCGCCTCGACGTGCTGCAGCTGAACCTGCCGCCGCTGCGCGAGCGCACCGAAGACATCCTGCCGCTGGCCCAGGTTTTTCTGGACCGGGCCTGTGCGCAGACCGGCCGCTCGCCGGCGCGCCTGAGCAAGGCAGCGGCAAACGCGCTGCTCGGCAATCCCTGGCCGGGCAATGTGCGGCAGTTGCAGAACGTGGTTTTCCGCGCAGCGACCTTGAGCGAGGCGCCAGTCATCGACGCGGCCGACCTGGAACTGGCCCATGTGGACGTGGCCCCGGTCGGCGTGCGCGCCGAGGAGATCGGCAGCCTCGACCAGGCCGTTGCGGATCTGGAAAAGTCGCTGCTACAGCAGTTGTATCCGCAGTACCCGTCGACCCGCAAACTGGCACAGCGGCTACGCACCTCGCATTCGGCCATCGCCACGCGTTTGCGCAAATATGGCATCGGCGATTGAGATCCGGATGAGCGCCAGGGGCGCTGGGCCTATCACCACAACGGCGTCTTTGCCTCAGCGGCTCCGCCCCGGAATCGACGCGTCGACCGGCAGCGCAAGCATTCAGGTCAGATGTGTCCCGCTCAAGACCGGGGCGGCTCAAATATGCTGCGCGCCCACCACCACAACAGCCAAAGCAACAACAGCGGCATCAGCAGGGTCTGCAACATGAACACCACGATCAGTCGAATCAGTTGCTCCGTGATGCGCTCGAGCGCATGGCGCATATCACTGAATCGGGCCTTGAGATCGGTGTTGTACGAGAACCATCCCTTGAGCTTGTCGACGATGCTCGGGGTCGCCGGCTCCGCGAGCGTGGCCGGATCGCCCGTGGTCGTATCACGTGAGGCGTCCTCGATCGCGCGCTGACTGCTCTGGTAGTCGTGGGCCAGGAACTTCTGCCACAGCAGGTCAGTGCCGATGGTGACGATCGGCACCGCAAAACGCAACATCAGCAAGATCACCAGCAACCGCGACAGCCAAACGGAGGCGCGGCGCTGACGCAACTGTTGTACGGTCCAGGCCAGCACGACCACCGTCAGAACCAGCGACAGTGGCCAGTAGCCGCCGATCGCGATGAGCCCCTTCTGCACGCCAAAAGCCACGCTGGCGGCCAGCATCAACGTCGAGAACTGTTCAACCAGATCATTGACCGGATCCAGCAGTTGTCCCGGTGCAAATGTCGCACCCACGCCGGCCGGTTGCAGCGATAACTCCGTTCCCTGCGCCACCGAAATGACCGCGTTGAGCGCACGCGCGCTGGCGAAACTGACCAGCGCCCGCTTGAGCCCGGCATCGACCTGTTGCGTGGCCGGCAAATCCAGCGGCGCGAGCCACGCGCCGGCGAGCACAACCAACACGAACAGGCACAGAAGGATACGGCGCAGAATCGACATGGGGGCTCCTTGGATGTTGCGTGGCACCTTCACCAGCGACAGGTGCCCATGCTAACGACCTGAGCTGCTGTCAGTTCACCGCTTCATCGATCCAGCTGGTCCAGCTTGTGCTGCACCTTCGCCCACTCGTCGGCATCGGGCAGCGCGCCTTTGGTGCGGGTAATGGGTTTCCACTGGCGCGCCAGTTCGGCATTCAGTGGCGTAAACGCCTGTTGGTCGGCCGGCACGTCCTCGTCGGCGTAGATCGCATTGACCGGGCATTCCGGCACGCAAACTGCGCAGTCGATGCAATCATCCGGGTCGATGACCAGGAAGTTGGGTCCTTCTCGGAATGCGTCAACCGGACAGACGTCTACGCAGTCGGTGTATTTGCACCGTATGCAGGACTCGGTGACGACAAACGTCATCGACGATGTACCCGATCGTCAACCGCCGCAGGCGCCACCGGAACAACAGCTGCTGGCGGAGGCCTCCGCCGGACCCGCGGCGGTTTTGTCGATCTGTACCCTCCACAGGTCCGGCCCGGATTGCAGATAGGTCCAGGCGAACTGACCCGGGCGGCGATCTTCAAATTGGTAATACAGCGGGCGCGGGTCGTGGTCGTTCACCAGCAAAACGGCTTCGCCCGGTTGCAGTGCATCAAACTGGCTGAAGATCAGCGGATGGCGCTCGCGCGGCGCGATGGCGCGCACGTCGATGGTGCTGGCTGGCACAGTGGTCATGGAAAGCTCCTTCAAGGTACTGGGTTGGATATCGTGAAAATTCGTGTCGCGCGTGCCGCAATAAGCGACTGCTCAGCCGTCCTTGCCGTCGACTCGCGCGCGCATGAGCCAAGGTGTGTAGCGGGCCAGGTACAACGCGAACGCCAGCGACCAGGCCAGAGCTGCCGCCACGACGGACGGCACCAGGTACTGTGGTGCCAACAGCGGCACCAATACCCGCAGCAGGGCGGCCAGCATCACCAGCGCATACGCCGCGACCTCGATTGGCGAGGCGAGCAGCGGCCGTCCGGTGTGGCCGCGCGCGGTGCGGGTCACCATGCCGATGATCAGCCCACCGGTGGCGCCAACGGCGAGTGCATGGATGCCGGCAGACGTGGCGATCCACCCCAGCAGGCCCATGGCCAGCAGCAAGAACCCGACCGAAATCCAGGCGTAGGACAGATGCAGGATCCAGAGGATGGGCCGACTGCGGGTGCGCCACGGCTTCCAGGCGGCGAGCCGGACGAGTTGCAATACCGCCGCCAGCGCCAGCAGTGGCGCGGTGATGGCCGAGGACGGCGAGAAAACCCACAACAGCAGGGCCAGCACGCTGGCGGCCGCAATTGCTTTTTCCAGTTGCGCGTCAACCTTCAGGCGCAAGCCTGGGATGGCACTCATCGTGAACGCCGGAATCACACGCCCGGCCATCACGCACTCGATCAACACAATCAGCGCCAGCGCTCCGTGCAAGGCGCGTATGGGTGGTAATTCCAGCATGCCAAGCACGGACAGATGGAATACGAGGTTGGCCAGTGTCAACATGCCGAGCAGGCCCGCCAGCGGCAGGTTGCGTCGATTGCCGGCACGCAGCAGCAGGCGCACGAGGATGGTTGCCACCACCGGCAACAACAGCAGGTCGAGCGCGGCATAGACCGGGTAGGGCGCCACCCATGCCGCCACACGCGCTGCCAGCCACACCAGAACCAGTGCGGCCAGGGCCGTTCCGCGCGGCGTCTGGAGCCCGGTCCAGGCCTTGCCTGCGGTCAGCAGAAATCCGACGATGACCGCCGCGGCAAAACCGAACAGCATTTCGTGGGCATGCCACAACAGCGGCGAAAGTACTGGCGCAGTATACATTTGGCCGAGGAACATCAGCACCCAAGCCGGGATGGCCAATGCAGCGAACATCGTCGCCCCCAGATAGAAAGGTCGGAAACCCAGCCGCAGCAGCGGCCAGCCTCGGCCGGTGTCCACAATGGAGCCAGGGGGCTCGGAGATGACTTGGATCAGCCGATTCATGATGGTTCGGGTTTAGACCTGGCTACAGGCAAGAGCGGATTTTTAACTTGCGCTCGGTTTGCATGTTAAAGCCTGTGCCCCGCTAAAGCAATATACTTTGTGCATCTTTGAGGACTTTAATGCGTCTGTCCGAATACACCGACTACAGCCTGCGCGTGCTGATGTACTGCGCCGCCCACCCCGAACGCCTGGTGACGATTGCCGAGCTGGCCGAACAGCATCAGGTGTCGAGGAATCATCTGATGAAGGTGGTCAACGACTTGTCGCGCCAGGGGGTAATCGCCACCACACGCGGGCGCGGCGGCGGATTGCGGCTGTTGCAAGCTGCCGACACGATCCGGGTCGGCGACATCGTACGTTCAGCAGAAACCGATTTCCGGCTTGTCGAATGTTTCGATCCCATGACCAATGTCTGTACCTTGACGCCCGACTGCCGGCTCAAGCACGTTTTCAGCAACGCGCTGCAGGCCTATTTCCGGGAGCTTGACGGCGTGACGCTGGCGGACATCGCACAGCCACCATCCCTGGACCTCGCATCGGCGCAAAAGCCACCGATCAGCGCAGCGCCGGTGCGCATGTTTGCGCCAAATACCCGACCACAGCGCAAATCCTGAGACCGACACCCCGATGAAGCCGGACAGTATCCAGCTGGCGGCCTGCTTGCGACCCACGCCTCAGAGCGCGACCACCCGCAGCACCTCGTCACCATAAGCCTCGAGTTTGCGCGCGCCGATACCGCTGATGCCTTGCAGGTCATCCAGCGACCGCGGCGCCCGCTGCGCGATGGCGGCCAGCGTGGCGTCATGGAAGATCACATAGGCCGGCAGGTTGTGTTCGCGCGCCACTTCGGCGCGCCATTCGCGCAGCGACTCGTAGCGTTGTTGTGCACCAGCGTCCAGCGCCACCGGCGCCTTGGCCACGACGCCGCGACCGCTTGAGCGGCGCCGGCCCTTGGCATC
>Ga0105048_10005120_pt1 | contig 21273 bp, 42 predicted proteins | sample MAT05_FD_78382 | JGI IMG/M metagenome (GOLD analysis project Ga0105048, IMG submission 78382) | Freshwater microbial communities from Lake Fryxell liftoff mats and glacier meltwater in Antarctica - MAT-05 | ecosystem: Environmental > Aquatic > Freshwater > Ice > Liftoff microbial mat | place...
CGGGCCGGGCGGGCGGGCCGGGCGGGCGGGCCGGGCGGGCGGGGCGGGCGGGCGGGGCGTCACTGGACGGCTAGGGCGAGCCCTGGGGTAGGGGCCTGGGTATGTTCTCAAGGGTTGGCCCCCCGCCCGGCGTTTTCAGGAGGGGCCGAGGGTTGGCCCCCCGCCCGGCGTTTTCAGGAGGGGCCGGGCGAGGGGACGGGAGGCTAGGTCGCCGCCCCTGAGTGCCGGACGGGGGCGGGGTGGCGTCCAAGCCAGTAGGGGCCCCCTTGCTGTTCTTGTAGGTGGCGAGCCGAACGGAGAAGCATGTGGGCTTTCTTCGTTTCCATGGGCTCGCCGTCAAGATCATAATACTCCACCCCCACGGCCACAAGACCCCCGTCGCTATCGAGGTCGAGGCGGATCTCGGCTGCCAAAGACTTGGCAGTGTGGAGACTTGCGGTTTCGTGCAGTACCATCCCCATGGGGTGGGGGGTGGTGAAAGCCCGCACCACGTAGACCACCTGTAGGTCAGGTGCACTGAGGGCTGCGTACTCTATGTCCGTGAGTTTCATCTAGCTCCTTTGGTTATTGATATAGTATCAATCAGCCGGGCGAACGCAATGGGCCAAACGACTCATCCTGTAGGGCCACATGGCCTATAGCGGTGAGCGAGGTCGTCTGCCATAATGGGCCCTAGCGGGGATCCACCCGCTCCGCCCCATCCCATCCGAAAGGACCCCATGATCGACACCGACACCGATCCCACCCCTTCTCCCTGGGGGGGCACCATGACGACAGAGGGATACGCCTTCTTTTTGTCGGCCTCCCCGTCGGACTGGTATCAATTGGCCTATGAGGTGGCAGACTCCATGCCGCTCAACCGCAACCCCACGACCTCTTTCGGTGAAGGCAAGCTCTGCGCCTACACGGGGGCAGACGGTTGCCACTGCCTCATCGGGGAGATGTTGGAACGAATCGGCGTATCGGCTCCCGGCATGCATTGCATAAAGGGCATCCGCGCACTGATCCTGGGGTGGAAAGATCTCCACGAGGGCTCTGACGCCGCACTCGACCTCATCCAAATGGCGGCCGATCGTCCCCACTTGCCTCAACCTCCCCTATGGGGCGATCTGCGCCCCCTCCTGCGGGAAGGTCCTCCCGCTGAGGAGTACTAGGGGGCGGGGTCGTTGGGGTTCCTTCGCCCAGAAGGAGCCCCAGGGGCGTTCGACTGGACGGCCCCCCTCCTTCAGGGTCCCCGGCGTGCTTTCTGCCGGGCCTCCTGAAGGCTGTACCAACCCGTGGGGTCGTGACCCTCGCGGGCCACCAGGTACCACTCTTGCCCCATGGTGTGGTAGCGGATGATCCGTGCCCCGTGGATTTCCTCCACTAGGGTCCCCATGTGGTCCGTCGCCGCCATCACCCCTCCTCCCTCATGGGGTTCAAGGCTTCGCCCCAGATGGCCTCGCAGATGGCCCTGCCGTTGGCCCAATCGTCCCAATTGCCGTCGCTGGAGACTTCGCCGCCATGAAGCCCCAGGCGGATCAGAATGGCCGTGACCACGGAGTCATAGGGGCGGGATCCCGTCTTGCAGAGAGTCCTTCCCTCCCTTGAGTCCAGAAGAAAGGTCTCGCAGTCGTCGTCCCCGTGTCCATTGAGTAGCAATAGCCCTTCCTCCAGAACGGGAGCGCCTGTGCCGTCGGGGCCCGCGATGACGGGGCCGTTTGCCTTGGCGTACTTCAGGATGGCCTTGGCATCCAATAAGGTTTTCCCTAAGGTTTCGCCACCGCCATGCCTGTAATAGTGAGTGTAACCCATGTTGTCTCCTTTGTTGAGCGGGCGTTTCCCGTTAGCCCCATTATGTCGGACGGCCTCCCCCATCGCAATGGGTCGTTTGGCCCAAAGGACTCCAGTTGGTGTGGCGAGCCGCTGTCGAGAGAAGATGGCGTTTTTGAAGCTCGTCCTCAATGCACACCAGTTCGACCGCTCGCACGGCGAAAGCGGGGCGACCATCTAGGGTGTGGCCCCCTTCCGTCAGGAGCCACACCAGATGGGAGCGACGACGGTAGAGTCGGTCCTTGTCCATATGGACCACGCGGGATCGTTTGATCGGTGTGGCGGCAGGCACTAGGGCGGCAGTCATGTTCCCTCCAGGGGCATCTCCCCACCCCCATGATGCCAGGAGGTAGCCGTATTGGCAATGAGCCATATTGCTCATTGATTAAGGTCTTGGTGGGGCTTATTATGGGCACATGAACAACATCAACGAACGGCTTCGTGCCAGCCAAGATCCACGCGACTACCTCGTTCTTAAGTGGAACCTCGCCCTTGAGGGCGGGGATCCTGATGAGATTGCCCAGGTGGCCGACGAGGTGAGCCACCAGGTTCAAACTCGCATCATGGACCAGGACCCCAACTACCGCCAAGGGGGGTGGAGCTAGGGCGGGCCGACTGGACGGCCTCGCCGCCCCCGGCCTCGCCGCCCCCGGCCTCGCCGCCCCCGGCCTCGTGTCCTCATTATGGATCGCTCGCACCGTGAGGGCAATGGGCCATTCGGCCTAATATGCCTGCCTCGACACCATAGCTCGCCACACTACCCAAGTGGTCGCTTGGACGGTAACGGCCTCGCAACCGAGACGATCGGCGGCACGTCGATAAGCCTCAACAAAGAGACCATACTGGCCCTTACGCTCCAGGGTTTTACGAGCATCGTCGTCGGTCCGTCGCCCTAGCGCAATGTCGTGGGCGTGTCGGTCGATCACTAGGGCGTCAGGGTCCCCCAGGATAGCGCGGTAGAAGGGGTTAACCTTTTGGCCCGATGCCACTAGGGCGGGGTCCGCCCCCTCGCGGATGGCGACGGCCTTTCCGGCATTGAGCATCCCCCCGTTAGCCCCCTCCAGGACACTGGTAGCGCGCCGCTTGTTTTCGCTCCATCCCGTCATGGGGGAGAGAACGGCCACGATCCCCGCTGATGCCTCCAGGCTAACCCCGAACTGTTTGGCCAGGTCCCCACAGAAAGCGCGGGCGTCGCCGTACCAGTCGGCCCCCTCGTTAAGTTGCGCGTCCGTTGCAAGATCGAAAGTGCCGATGATCCGGCGGGAGAAGTGTGGAACGTGGTGGCGGGAGAAGCTCATGTCCTCATCTTGACAGACTCCAACCTCCCCCGCCATGGGCCATATGGCCCTTAGTCCCTCCGCCCCGCCCGGCCCCGGTGGATCGTGGGGTAGAGGTCGGGGTCCACCGGCGTCATATCGTGCGCCTTTTGCCAGATTGTCTCCTCCCAGGTCTCTACCCTGTGGGGGCTCATGAGGGTGTGGGTATTGGTATCCAGCACTTGCCCAGAGCTGGTGGTGATGGCGTCGATGTCGGAGAATCCAGAGGCCTCAGCGTACCGACGAGCGGCGCCGCGCCACGCCCGCTCCATGGAGATTACCTCCCGCTCCCAGGTCTCCGTTTCGGCGTCAGAGCAATCTCCGAAGCAACCGGGCTGGTAGTAGCCCGCCATGGAGAGGTCTTGGACGAGGTTGGTTGTGACGATCATGGGGTTCCTTTTCGGTTGGTGTAGCCCCATTATGGGGCCGGGGGGACACTCGTGCAATAGGCCGTTCGGCCTAAAGAAACACTCGCTCGCTCGCGTCGGTCGATCCCGCCCTGACTTGCCGGAATCCCCGATAGGCCTCGGTGTCCATTAGGACAGTCTCTACGAACGTGTAGAGGGTAAGCCGATGGGTGGCGGTAGCGTAGGGGAGATCGACCCCGTCAGCCTCAGCTTGCACGCTATCGGAGATACGGGTATTCGTCAGTGCCTTGATGGCCTCAAGGTCGATTGTCTTGCGTGCCACGGGGGGCTCCTTCTGTCGGTGTGGAGCCATCGTCTCACGGGGGGGCAGGCGACGCAATGGGTCATTCGGCCCATTTGTCGTTGGACCCGAGATGACTGGACGGCCCCCCCCGCCGCCCCCCCGGCGTGCCTATTCCTCCTCCAGGGAGCCCATCTGGGTTTCCCACCGGCCCGTGTCGAAGTTGCGGCGCGGGATGTTTCGGCGGAGCGGGATGATTACGAGGTCCCCGCGGGAGTCCAGGTTTCGCTCTTGCTCCTCCCAAACCTCCTCGGCCGAACACTCGTCATCGGCCCGTATGGCGTAAGTGAGTGGCTGGAATCCCTCCGCTTGATCGTAGACGAGCCACCAGACCCCCGTGGTGGAATCCTCAAGGGCCACGTCGATGCCGTAGGGGAGTTGATCCTCCCGTGTCCCCATGTTGCTCATGCTCCCAAGTCCTCTTGGTTGGCGGCATCCCCTTCGTCCCCGAAGACGATATCGCGGGCCTCCTCCACAAGGATGAGAAGGAGGTCTCGCTCCTCTCCCGGTTGGAAGGCGGTGGTGTCCATGTGGGCTAGTCGGTTCAGGAAATCGTTGGTGTCGATCATGGTGTCCTCTCGTTGTTTTCATCATGGCACGCCCCCTAGGGACACGCCATAGGTCATTCGGCCCTAGTGGACCAGGGCGGGGGTGGCCCTTGCGCTCAGCTCCTCCTGCATGACTTCCGAGCCGATGATGGGCCATTCCAGCTCGTGGGTTTCGTGGTCGATGCCAACACCAGGCACGAACGCGTAGGACTCAATGGCCCATACGTCCCCCCTCAGCCATGCGTTGTATCGCCGCAGCATGGCGTCAGCCCATCCTGTCGGATCCGTCACGTCAGACGGGACCACCAGGAGGCAGCAAGGCGAACCATCCCATTGACAATCTGGGAGGAAGGCGGGGGCATCGACGCGGTGAAAGCTTTCGGAGCCATGGGAATAGACTTCCACTAAGAAGGTCCTATCGGGACCGTATTCCCGATGATACAGTTCGCGGGCTTCCCGCAGAAGGGATGGACCGTCGTCCCGATGTGAGCGGAAGTCGCGAAAGATCTCTCCCTCCTCCCACTCAAAGTCGCTCCCGTAGGGGTCCGGGAAGGCGTAGCAGATGTTCAGCTTGCCGTCTGGATCTTCGCTCCAGACCACTTCGCTCTCCTCGACAGAGCCCCTCAAGGCCTCTACTTCAATGTCGGATCCCGGTAGGGTGATGAAGTATCTGGTCTCGGTTCGCACAGGGGCTTCCTTTCGTCGGTGTAGCCTCACCCTAACGCATTCCCTGATGGGCCTCAATGGGCCATATGGCTCATTGCCCGCTGGGTTGCGGTGGTCCATAATTGAGCCATGAACCTCACCAAACTTCCCCCCGAGACCCACGAGGCAGTCCAACTTGCCGACTGGGCCAATGACTACGTGCAGTGGTACGGTCCTCGATTCTGGCAGGAATGCCTCGTGGAGAAGCGAGACTACTCCTCTCGCCCATGGCGAATCGTCCACGAGCCATCCGTGGAGGTGTTCCAACTGCAATACAGCCTAGACCCACAGGCGTGGCACCGACGCGGCGGTGAATTGCAGCGGCCCGTCATTTTCCCTCATCCTCACCTAGGGGAGATTGCCATCTACGAGCCCCTGTGTTTCGACAAGCGGCCGGAAGCCAACAAGCTGCTCCACCTTCTGCGGGAGAGGTTCCCCGCCCAGGAGGGGACGGGGCGGGGGGCGTGACTGGACGGCCGCTCCATGTCAATGATCCATTTGGCCCATTTCCTTGACCCCTCGGGCATGCTAGCCTTGGGGGGTGATTCTCCGTCGAGCCCTAACGGCCCTCTTGACCCAGTCCCCCAGGGTCGAACGCCCGTTCCCCCCGGCCGTCGCCCCTGTGCCTCAGCGGCTGCTGGACCCCTTGATGTTGCCGCGCTGAATGCGCAACGGCGGGAGGTTCTTATGGGGAGCCCTAAAGGCGCCCCACGGGGCTCCCTCTAGGCCCCGCTGGCCTGGCGTGCGGCCCTACTGGCCTCACTGGCCTCCTCGGCGGCCCTGAACCCGAAGGGGTCCCGGTTGTGCGCCCTGGTGGCGGCAGAGCGGGTTCGGCGCTGGATGCTGGCCATCTCCTTGGTGATTGCCTCTTCCCTCTCCCGCCACTCCAGCAAGGCCTCGGAGCGGGCCAGGCGCACGATGGCCTCCTGGATGCGAACTTCTTCTCGCCGCACGTGGGCTCGCAAGTCCTCCAGGAGTCCATCCCCTGCGTTGCCATGAGTCTCGCGGGGTTGGCCGTCTTGGATCCAACGGGTTCGATTGCCCATGTGGCTTTCGACCGTGACAATTGGGATGTGGAAGTCCATGCGGCTCCTTCGGTTGGGGATGGGGTGATAATATCACGCCAGAACGGAAACCCAATGGGCAATTTGGCCCATTGGGTTTTCCCCTCCCGTATGTCACAATGACCCCACGCGATTAAAGGAGTCACATGCCCCACACACAGGAACCGTCAGCCCTCATGGACAACCAGGAGTTCCCTGAGGTCGCCACGGCGGCGGCCCTTCTGGAATGGACGTCCGGACTTCGGCTGCTGGATCTTGAAATCCTCATGGGGGACGACTCTCTGGAGCGATGGACCGCGACCCTTGAGAGCCTGGTGAAGAACCTGCCAGACAATCGGAACCCCAAAACCCCCAACGACAACTGTCTCTATACCTCGGACCAGGACCCTGACCTTCATTGCCTGTTGGGCCAAGCCATGCTGGAGATGGGGGTAGCGCCGCCCGGCCCCCTTGTCACTGTGGGAATCTCGGGCCTCTTGCTTGCCGCTCAAGTCGATGTAGCCATGAGGCACCATGGCCTACAGGTGACGGACCTCACTGAGGAGCAACTCTGCCTCGCTGATCTGCTTGAGGACTGGCAAGTGATGGCCGACCGTCAACTCTGTGGGAAAGGGCGCACAAGAATCTCCCCCCCTTGGGGGACGTTGGGGGAATGAGGGGGCGGCATGGCTCAAGGGTCGCGACCGAGGCGGCCGCCAGATTCCGCAAGGAGCCCCGAGGCCGTTCGACTGGACGGCTCCGTCCTAGCTGAAGTTCCGAGATGATCCATCCGGCCTATTGATCCGACCCTTGAGGGGTGCCATGATGGCCCTACACAACGAAAGGAGCCCCGATGGCAACCGATTACGTAGCACGGGTGGAGGCCCTGCTGGCGAAAGCCCAGAGTACCACCTTCCCCGCTGAAGCAGAGGCCCTGCTGGCGAAAGCCCAGGAGCTGATGAGTGTCCACGCGATTGACGAGGCCATGTTGGCCTCACGCGGGGACAGCCAAGACACCCTGGAGGTCTGCACCGTCGTGGTGAACGCCCCCTACTCGCGGGCCAAGGGTTCTCTCTTGACTCGTCTCGCACTGGCCAACGGTTGTCGTTGCGTCCACGACGGAACCGCAAAAAAGGTGCCCAACGGCAGCACCTACCGCCTCGTGGGGTTTGCCAGCACCCTGCGGGACGTCGAATCCCTGTTCGTCGCCCTCAGTCTCCACGCCACGCGGTCCATGTTGGCCGAACGGGTCCCAGAGTGGGAGAACGCCAAGGCGTTCCGACGGGCATTCCTGTTGGGGTACGCTGGCCGCATCGGGGATCGTCTCGATGAGGCGGCAGCGACAGCCAAGGATGCGGCCAGCGAAACCCACGGGAGCGGCATGGCGCTGGTGTTGGTGGAACGGGACAAGCAGGTGGACGCCCATTACCGGCAGACGTTCCCCCGTATCGTCACCCGTTACACCAGTTCAAGCAGCCATGCGGGTGACACCTCTGGGAGGTCGGCGGCCAACAGGGCCAACTTGGGCCAGCGTGGCCTGGGGGGAGCGCGGCTCTCCCTGACGCGATAGTCCAAACGCCCCATGGCGCTGCCCCCGAGGGGGCGGTACCATGGGGCCAACCAAGGAGGAACTGTGAAGCCATCTGACGTTCTTGAGGCCGCCATCCCCGTCATCCGCGAGCGCGGCTGGTGGGGTGGGGAGTTGAAGGGTCCCGAAGGACAGGTCTGTCTCCTGGGGGCCTGTTGGGTCGCCTTGGGGCAAGAACCCCCATGGGTAGATGAATACCCATCCCCCCAGGAGGTGTTTTCATTGAAGAGAGTGTGGCGGCAAGTGGTGGGTGGGAGTCCTACCGTATGGAACGACGATCTTTGGGGGCACCCCGGCCATGACCCCGAGACCGACCTGATCCCCCATCTTCGTGAGGTCATTGAGATGCTTAAAAGGGCTGGCCACTAATGCGCCGCTTCTTGAGAGATTTGATCCGGCGACTTCGACTGCTCCCCCAGGGGCCCGGAGGTGAGTTCTGATGAGCTACCAACTCCAGCACAGTCGCGAGGGTTACCGGGCGGTGCGTAGCGATGGCGCCCATTTGGGCCGCTATGAGGTCGGGGAGCCCTTCGGCTGGGTAGAGCCCCCGTTCGCCACCGTGTTCGACAACCCCCGAGATGCGCACAATTGTGCTGAAATCACGGGCGGCTACAGGGAACAACATGAAATCCGCTAAGGTCCTAATGGACCCCAATTGCACCATTGGAGTGGAGGGGAGGGACCAGCCGGGCTATAGGGTGACGGCTGACGAACTCGTCGTGGGCGACTGGGTCAACAGGCCAGGCGGCCTGGTGGTGGAGATCTCCAAGAACGGCACTCTCGCTCAGCAGGCGACAGCCCATCGGGCCAGTAGGAGCCGGGTGGCCCACCATCCCGCTCGCGTCTGGGTAGAGTTCCAGGATGGCACCGGCATGGCCTACTACCCCACCCACACCTTCCTCCTTAGGAGTCGCCCCGATTGGCTCCTCTGCCTAGAGGGGGATTAAACCTCCCCGGTTCGACTGGACGGCACTCTCGCCGCCGCTTGAACCCGCAAACACCAGAGCCCCCCTGGGGGAGCAGGGGGGCTCTGAGAATTAGCCAGGAGTTCGCGGAGGCGGAAAGGAGCTAAAGGACCTCCGGTCCCTCCTGGCACGCACGGGAACCGATCCCCGTCGTTAGACTTCCCCAGAGGTCCGTTGTGACTCGCAGCGACGATTGCTCGTAGGTGGTTATCCCTCTGGGGTATGACCTCACTATAGCGCCCCCCATGTGAAACGCAAGCGATTCTTGGGGGAATCCTTTGGGCCATTTGGCCTATTGTCCCCTTTGGTTCTGTAGTGCATTATGAAGACGTGCGGGATCGTCCCGCCGAAAGGAGTCCCATGCCATCCAACCCACCCCCACCCCCTTGGGGTCTTCGGAGGTTCAACATCTCCCGCCTCATCAACGGCGCCGAGGTCGTCATCACCGTCATGGCCCCCAACTTGGAAGCAGCCAAGCGGTTCGCTGACGAGCGCGCCCGGCAGGATCGGTCGTGAGGACCGTTCGATTCCTGGTGACTCAAATCTCTTGGGCCACTGTGGAGATGGAAGTTGAGGATGTGGAGATGGAAGTTGAGGATGGCCGCTCGCCGTGGTGGGAGAGTCTGGGCGACGACGTGCTGGCGCGGGCTGAATTTCCTGGCGGGTGGGATAGCCAGGCCGACCATGAAGTCTGGGATGTCGAGGTAATGGGATGAGCCCCTCGGCCTATGGCCGCCCGTCTCCACCCGTGTCACAATGACCCCACCAACCAAAGGAGAACCATGCCCAAATACGAATTGACCGAAACCCTCTTCACTTACGCCACCGTCACTGTCGAGGCCGCTAGCCCCGAAGGTGCGCTCGCCATCTACCATGATGACACGGAGAACCTGGAGTGGAGCTACGAGACGGACTTCCATTACAGCCATGACGTCAGCGTGGACGCTCTGTTGGAATAGTCCGCCACCACTCCACTCAAGCCCGCAAGGGGCACGTGGACCCAAACCTCTGATTGAACGGGAGCCCCCCATGACGGACCTACCTTCAAACCCAACCATCTCCCTATCGGCCTCAGCGCCGTTCGGCATCGTCCCCCTTTGGGTGGCACGAACGGCCACGAGCGGTGGCGTTCACCTTTACGCCCTCATGGCCGGTATGGGGGCTGAGCCCCATGACCCCACCTGCCCCCCTGTGCAATCCGCCCTGGGGGAGGCAATCGGCTGGTCCACCTCCAAGGTCCAAAAAACCTTGAAAGAGCTTGAAGCCATCGGGGCGCTATCCATGCGAACCCAACCTGCTGGCCACGAGGGCCGAGCCCACACTCACTACGCCCTTGCGATGGTGCCGCCCCCTTCCTCATGCGTGGCCACATCTCTCCAGTTTGGCCAAGCCCCCGAGCCCCCCCCGGGCCCAACGAACAAACAGCCCAAACCAACCAAACGGGTGAGTAAGCCGCGCTTGCTCAAGGTGGACCCCCTGGAGGAACAGGACCCTGAAGCGGTCCGGTTGGCGCAACTGTTCGCTGACCTTCAGGCCCGTCGCCCGGATCGTCGTCGCCTGTCGCGCCCCCCGATCGGATGGGTGCAGGACCTCAAGACCCTTCATGGGAAGGACGGCCTCTCTTGGACCACCATTGAGGCAGTCATCCGGTTCCATCAGGATGACCCCTTTTGGTTCAACAAGATTGGGACCCCGGCGGGGATGGCGGCCAAATGGAATACCCTTGTGGGCCAGATGGAGAGCAAGCGGGCCAGAACCCCCAATACTCCCGATAACATAGGCCCCATGAGCCCTGAGGCAGAGGCCAGATTGGTAGCGGAGAAGCAAGCTGGATTCGCTGCCCAAATTGCCGCCCTCAAGGCTCAAGAGGGAACGGCCCTCCAGGAGCCATTCTAACGCCCCGACGCCCTGGTGGGCGGGGGGAATTGCCCTCGCCCCCCGCAGGCCCTCCTGAACGCACGGAGGCCCCCCAGGGGGGGATTCAACCCAGCCTCGGAGGTACAGAATGAACAAGATCGAAATGGTGGAACTTCTCAGTGAGTTCCAGCCCAATTGGCCCCAATGGGATGCCCCCTCGGATGGGGTCCTCAACATCTGGGCTCCTATGTTCGCAAACGACACCCCCGAGGATGCCCGAAAGGGCCTATCTGTTTTGGCCGGGAAGTCCTTGACCCCTACGGCTCAATTGTGGCGGCGCGCCATAGCTCACCACCTAGGCCTAACGGCCCCCAATCGCCAAGCGGCACGTCCGCAGGTGGGGGCGTGGCAACGATTCCGCCAGCAACGCCAGTTCCAAAACGGCAGCGGGTACGCCCCCCAATACCCCGACGTACATCCTTCGTGTCAGTTCTTCGCCTACCAATATGGCCCCGAGGAGGATTGGGAACGGGGGTTCAACTTTGAGTGGCCGCGCTTCCGCGAGGAATGGCAAACCAATTTGGCCCAGGTTGACTTCCGGCAATTATTGGATTGTCCTGATTTGGTGGATTTTCGCATAGAAATGGTTGATTTCTAAACCCCCAGGGGTAAGATGCAGAATAACCAATCGAAAGGAAACCATGCCAACCATCACCAATGCTGTATTCCAAAAGGAACCCCCGCCCTCCCGGCGAGGCCGACCAACCCTGTGGGCTGAACGTGCCGAACTCCTGGAAGCCAACCGAGGCAACTGGGTGGACGCCACGGCCATCTGGGGCTCCAAGCGCATCGCCCCCTCGACGCTCAAACGCTTCGGGATGGAACAGGTCGTCCGTCTCGTTGAGGGCGCTCCTCACTTCTGGGTCCGCATCCCCTAATGGAACTTGAACGCACGTCAGACGGGCTAGTGACTCCACTGGCCCTCTGGCGTGCCGCTCGCGGAATCCCCCACAAGACCCTCGGGGCACAAGTGGGGCAAACGGCCCAATGGGTGCTAGACGCAGAACGCCTTCACCTGGAGCCCAAGCGGTCAGAACTAATGCGCCTAGGCATGGCCCTCAGGGTTCCCTGGAGCCACCTGGAACAGCCCCCCATGCCCTACAGCCTGGCGTGGGAGAACCTGCTCAAGATCCGTCGCCGCCTCACCAGCCCTCGCTAGCCCTCAAGGCTAGCCCCCCAAGCAGTTCTCTTTAAGCCCAACACCTGCACCCCAAGCCCTATTCCCGATTGCTTGGGAATCTTTTTTTTGTTTTGGTGAACGTCCCGAGAGTGATCCCCCCAGATCGGGCCAAGGGGTTTTTTTACCAGAATTAACTGAATAAAAAACAATAAGGCCGACCGGGGGGGATCGGGAGGGGGGCTTTTGTTTTGGAGCCAGCCCGTCGATTAGATCCGCGTCACAAGGACGCCACGGATGGGGATGCAAGGTTCTCGGTCGCAAGCTTGACGTTGCCCGATCGCGCCTTAACCAACGTCCCGATAGACTCTCGGGATGGCACTGGATCAGTCGCCCACTGGGAGTTTCGAGGCCAACTCCGGTCCTTATGCCGCTATCTGGGGCGGATCCCACGTTGTCATTCAGTTGTGCTTACGATATGCTGCCACCAGGCAGGTAGGATACCCTACCAGCTAACGTGGTCGGCGCCAACCTCTTGAGGCCCGCCTTAACCCTCAGGGGGTTGGCGCTCCACTAATCGCCCGTGTCTATCGGTCCCATGGGGCGCCGAACATGGGCAGCCAGGTTCCGCAGCGCCAAGGCCAATAGGGCGCACTCCTGCGGGGACATTCCCCCCGAAGTGCTCCATGAGTCTAGATCTGTGCTGTAGGATTCCAACAGAGTGGACAGCCGAGAGGAATTGAGCTTGCGCACTAAGAAGGAATCTCCTGAGTCCAACGACGACACCATGCGGGGTCGCTATCTGGCCTATATGGCCGACGGAAAGGTCATCTGGAATCAACCAGACTATCAGCATGGACGCGACAGTGTGCCCCACGGGGCCTCCATGGTGATGCGGGCCGGTCAGATCATCAGTAAAGACAACCTCATTCTCCACCGCTGGGACCCATGGGGCTACCTCCGTGACGGAAAAATCAAAAGCCCCAAGGGGGCCAAATTGAAAACCAAAGTGAAGGAAGCCGATGAGACTTGACCTATCCACCCTGCTGATTCTGTCCCTAGCGGCCTATCGGCTCACCCGATTCTTCATCCACGATTCTCTCCTGGGGGGTTCCCCGGACTCGGGTTCTCGCTGGAGCGCCATCCTGGATGGCTTTGCCTACAAGGAGAGCGGTGAGAATCGCAGTTGGATTCGAGGAAAGATTGGCGATCTTTTTACGTGCCACTTCTGTTTGTCCTTCTGGATTTGCCTGGCACTCTATGGGCTCCTAGTGGGGAGGCCCCTTGAGGGCTATGGCTGGGGCGACGGACTCGCCGTCTGGGCTATGGCGGGAGCCGTTAGCCTGACGTACGAGTTCCTCGGGCGCGAACACGTCACAAACGTGATCGTACCGAAACGCTAGAGGCGCTCCTGGCCTGCTCGGTCGAACCGAGCGAGCAGGCGGGTGGGCTCAGTCGCCAAGGCCCCCGAGATGGCCGCCACAACCGCCTCAGTCTGACGCTCCCGCTCCCACAAGAGAGCCACCACCACAGAGATGGTGGCGACGCTGGGGGGGCGCTCTCCGGCCATGTGGGCCATACGGTCCCATTCGCCTTCCCGCAGGGCCGTCAGGTTGGCCGCTCGGGCCGAAGGCATGTTGACTCGGATCCAAGAGGTGAGCCGTTCCGCCATGGCGATGCGGTTCTCAATCTCGTTGGGGTGGGGGGCATACGCCCCGTTGTTGGTTCTCATGGTTTCCTTTCGTCGGTGTGGCCTCACGGTACCACTCAGATACCGTGAGGCCAATAGGCCGTTTGGCCTAATCGAACTTCAAAGTGAAGTTGCGTTGGGCCGGGTGGACGAAAAGACCCGGCACGACGGTGCCATCGCCCAACATGACGCGGCCATCGCTGACCCGCGAGCCCTTGAGTTCCCGCTTGAGTGCCGCCTTGTCCAAGCGATCCTCTGCCGGGACCGGCACCTTGATGGCGCTGGGGAGGTCCTGACGACACCACTCCATGAGGGAGTCCTCATTCTCCACGTCCCAAGTGGCCTGTCCCATTCGGCTCACGAGAGTTCCGCAGGGAAGGGGGATGGTCTTGGAACCCTCCGGGTCGAGGCGCAACTGAGTGTCGTGGTAGACCTCCAGGGCTTCGGTGAACCATCCGCGCTGGCGGTGGAGGTCCGTCAGGCGAGCGTTGGTGGCAACTCGCATGCGATTCACGGCGGCGTCGAACGCCTCTTGGATCTCATCCTCCTGGCGATTGATCTGAGCCACGCGGGCAAGCCATTGGTTGGCTTGATCGGTGGAGGGGGTAGCCGTGGGGGGGGAATCCCATTCGGGATCTTCTCCCGCCAGGGCCGCCTCTAGTTCGTCTTGAAAGCTCATGGTGTTCCTTTCGTTCGGTTGATGTGGTCATCTTGACACACGGGAGGAAGTGGGTCAATGGGCCGTTTGGCTTTCCCACACCCACATGGCACTACGGGCCTCCAAGAGAGGCAGGAGGAGCAAATACTCCCGACAGTGTCGCTCCGGGCTGCTCCATCCGTAGGCGTCTGGCGTCGCCAGGTTGTCCCGCATGGCAGCGAGGGTGCCGGACCAGCACCCCGCTCGGACCACGTGGCCGCCGCCTTCCGTACGGAACATTGTCAGGCTGCCGTTTTCTCCGAGGCCGTCCATGTGGATCACGTGGTGCGGCACCAACACTTCCGCCCCGTCGGTCACGCAAACATCGCCCCGCAGACAGGCGATACCGGACACCTGGGCGCTGCCGAGCAAGCGGGCGGAGTCGGACACCTGGGCGCTGCCGTGTAGGCGAGCGCTCTCTCCCGCACGGGCGCTCCCCGACATCTGAGCCGCCCCGTAGAGTCGGGCCTTTCCACTGAGCTGGGCGTCCCCAAATATCAGGGCGTTTTCGTATGCCTGGGCGCTGTTGAACATTTGGGCAAATCCAGACACGACGGCGTTGCCGAACACCCTGGCATCCGTCGCGACATAAGCCGTTTGGGCCACATGGGCCGTATCGGCCACCCAGCCGCCCGTGCGGCCACGGGGGTTCTTGTGTTGGTGGGCCGGAACCGGCCCCTCTCCAAAGTCGAACGTGCTCATTGCCTTGCTCCTCTCGGTGGTGTACCCCCATATTGACATGCCAGGGGCGGAGGAGCAATGGGCCGTTTGGCCTAAACCTTATGGGCGAACCGTACGAATCACAAAGTCTCCCCCGAGGTCGCGTTGGCGCTTCTGCGCCTCCGCTAAAGTGTTGAACACTTGGGGCTCCCCGGTACCATCTTGGCGTCCCACGTGATAACGAGGACGACTAAAGCCCGACAGGGAGGGGCGAGAACTCATGGGGGTCTCGGGGCTCGTATAGATGGTGCGGCTCTCCCGCCCCCCTCCGGCCTCCAGCTTGGCCCTACGTTCTGCTGCCCTTCGGGCGCACCCACCACAAGCCATATTCACATCTCCTGGTTGGCGTGATGTTCTGATAGTAGCACAAGCAGAGGATGGAAGCGAGGGCGCACGTACGATTTACGTGCGCCCTCTAGGCTGGTGTTTATCCACAGGCAACCCTCAAGTTCTGAGTGAGGGTGAAGGCTCACGACCTCGCGGAACTCCTCACCCAAATAAACCTGGTCGCCCGGCCAAATCGTGATGGCTAGCCGGTAGCCTTGGGCGTCAGCGTCGGCCCAGTCCCGCAATAGGTCTTGATCCATCCGCCCCATGGTAGCCCATGGCGGCCAACTCCATGGCCTTCCCGACCTTGTTCATGGATCGCTTCACCTGAGCAATTGCTCGCTTGTCTGTCCCGTCGATCAAACCCTGGTCCATTTGATCCCACTCCTCTCCCCAGATGATGCAGGGGAGGGTCCCGAGACGACAGGCCACTTCGTCGGCGCGAATCCACGGGATGCGGTCCTGGCGCAACCAAACTCGGGCGCTCCCCTGGGGGACCCCGATGGCTTCCGCCCATTCCACGACTCCGAACCGTTGCTCCCTGGAGGGGCAGGTCGGGGTTCTGGCGGGCAGGTCTTGGTGTTGGAAGCACCAAACCCAGAGGGGTTTGACGCTAAGGCTGTAGGGTGCTGGCATGAAAGATTCTCCTTTGTTTGGTGATCCGATTGTTTTGACGGCGGCCCACAGGGACCGCGCTCTGGCGCGGGGCTTCAGTATCGAGGCGGCCGAGGCGCTAGCGCTTCAGTTCCATCAATCCCTTTTGAATTGGCAGAACTGGAATCCTGACGGCTCGGGCCTCCCTGATGACCTCACGGGTCCACAGGAGTAGGTCGAGCCTCTGGACCTCGCTGGTGTCCCCACGGTTGCCCGCCTCCAGAATAAGGCGGGCAACCTCGCCCGTAGTGAGATGCTGCGCGTTCACGTGAAGGTCCCCTCCGATACGTGGGAGGTCACGATGGCGCAGTCGGACACGATGACGTTGCCGAACACGTAGGCATCGCCGCCCACGCATGCGTTGTCGCACACGTGTGCGTTGTCGTACACGTTGGAGTCGCCGAATACGTTGGCCTCGCCTTTGACTACGGCCTTCCCGAACACGTCGGCCTTCTCGAACACGCAGGCGCTGCCGAACACGCAGGCGCTGCCGGTCACGCGGGCGTTGTCGAACACGCAGGCGTTGCCGAACACGCAGGCGTTGCCGAACACGCAGGCGTTGCCGGACACGCGGGCGTCGCCGTACAAGCGGGCGTCGCCGTACACGTGGGCGTCGCCGTACAAGCGGGCGTTGCCGGACAAGCGGGCGTTGCCGGACAAGCGGGCGTTGCCGGACAAGCGGGCGTCGCCGTACACGCTGGCGTTCACGGTCACGCGGGCGTCATCGAATAGGCGGGCGCTGCCGAATACGCTGGCGCTGCCGGATGCGCGGGCGTTCCCGTGCATGCTGGCCCTGTCGGCCACATAAGCGTCCCCGTACACGAGGGCGTTGTCGGACACGCTGGCGCTGTCGGACACGCGGGCGGTCCCGGTCACGCGGGCGCTGCCGGACACCTGGGCTTTTCCGTACACGCGGGCGTTCTCGCCCACATGAGCCGAACTGGCCACATAGGCCGTATCGGCTACCCAGCCGCCCTCGGAGCCGTCAGGGTTCTTGTGCCGGTGGGCTGGAACCGGACCCTCTCCGAAATCAAACTTCTGGGGAGGGCGGGGGCGGGTGGGGGATTCAGTGAACTGAAAGAACTCCACCAAACCCTCGATGTTGCCAAGGACGCCCTGGAGGATTTCATCCGCCCCCCAGGAGTCCGGGACCTCACAAATCCTACAGCCCCTCAGGGGCGAATGGGTCTCACCGTCGTTCAGCACCATGATTAGTTTCATAGCTGCTCCTCTCGTCGTTGTTGGATTCAGTCTCACATGCCCCTAGGGGGTACGCAATGGGCCATTCGGCCCAACTGGTTGCATTCATGTGTCGGTTTGGTTACGTCGGATGCTAGAGTGCTCTTTCCCCAATGGAAGGCACGTATGAAGCGAATCTCCATGGCACTCCTGGCACTTCTGTTCCTGGTCGCCACCCTCGCCTGCACTCCCCAGCAGTTCCGCTCCTGGTGGGACCTCCACGGGGGAGACGGCCAAGCCCTGACGGAGCTACAGGCCCAAGAGGGGGCTGAGATTTCAACAGCCTGGTGGGAGACGGCCCTCGCCGTCACTACCACCACGGTCAAGCCCGCCCCCCAGCGGCCCGCATTGCCCCCCTATTTGATTTGCGTGCGCCACAGGGAAAGTCGTGGCGACTACGCCGCCTATAACCCCAGTTCCGGCGCCTCGGGGGCATTTCAGTTCATGCCTGTCACGTGGGACAATACCGCTCGCCATGCGGGCCGATGGGACCTTGTCGGCACCCAGGCCCGATGGGCCTCCCCGGCAGACCAGGACCTCATGGCACTTCACCTGCTGGCTTGGATTGGCCCTTCCCCTTGGGCGGGCCCGGGTTGCTAATCCAGGCCCCACATGGGCTGACGGTCCAGCTCGGCCAGCAACGCCTGAGCGGTCTCTAGGCGCAACTGATAGTGAGCGTTCAGGCACTCACGGGTAGCCACCTGGACCTCCTCGATGGCGTTGGCGATATTGGCGAGTTGACCCACGTGGACTACACGCCATGACGCCGGGTCCATTTGTGCGATTTCCTTGACGTCCGTCATCCCCCACCTCCGGCGAACGTCTCACCAAAGGCCACGAGGAACTCCTCTGCACTCTTGCCCATTTCGTTTTTCATGGCTCTCATTTCCTTTGGTTGTCTCGATGGGCTTATTATCACGCCTGGGACTGACGAGCGCAATAGGCCGTTTGGCCTAACCCTCTCGTTTCCACAATTTCTTGTGGAACGCCAACGCGGGCAGGACTGAAAGGTACTGCCCTTCGCACCGCTCCGGGTTGTTCCATCCGTGGGTATCCCGCATGGCCAAGTTGACTCGCATGGCCCTAAGGGTGCCGGACCAGCATCCCGCTTGGATCATGTGACCACCGCCTGCCGTGCGGAACATTGTGAGGCCACCGTTTTCTCCGAGGCCCTCCAGGTAGATGAGGTGGTGTCGTTCCGTCACGACAGCGGCCCCGGAGACGATAGCTTCCCCAGCAACACAGGCATACCCGTACACCCGAGCACCCCCGCCCACGACAGCTTCCCCGAGCACCCGGGCGTCCCCGTAAACACGGGCATGCCCGCGCACGATGGCGGCCCCGGCCACATAAACGTTGTCGGAAACACGGGCATGCCCGCGCACGGTGGCGTTCCCGGCCACGTGAGCGTTGTCGGACACGCTGGCGCTGCCGAACACCCGAGCGGTCCCGGTCACGCGGGCGCTGCCGGACACCTGGGCTTTTCCGTACACGCGGGCGTTCTCGCCCACATGAGCCGAACTGGCCACATAGGCCGTATCGGCCACCCAGCCGCCCAGAGAACCACGGGGGTTCTTGTGTTGGTGGGCCGGAACCGGACCGTCTCCAAAGTCGAACGTGCTCATTGTCTTTTGGAGTCGCCGAATACGTTGGCCTCGCCTTTGACTACGGCCTTCCCGTACACGCGGGCGTCGCCGAACACGCGGGCGTCGCCGGTCACGCGGGCGTGTCCGCCAACGCTGGCGTTGCCGAACACGCTGGCGTTGTCGGCCACGAGGGCGTTCCCGTATACGAGGGCGTTCCCGTACACGAGGGCGTTCTCGCCCACGTGAGCCGTTCGGGCCACATAGGCCGTATCGGCTACCCAGCCGCCCAAAGAACCACGGGGGTTCTCGTGCCGGTGAGCCGAAACCGGCCCCTCTCCAAAGTCGAACGTGCTCACTGCCTTGCTCCTCTCGGTGGTGTATCCCCATATTGACATGCCAGGGGAACGAGGACAATAGGTCGTTTGGCCTAACCCTCTCGTTTCCACAATTTCTTGTGGGCAGCCAACAGGGGTAGGACTGAAAGGTACTGCGTTTCGCACCGTTCCGGGTTGTCCCATCCGTGGGCGTGTGGCATCGCCAGGTTGTCCCGCATGGCCCTAAGGGTGCCGGACCAGCACCCCGCTTGGATCATGTGACCGCCGCCTGTTGTGCGGAACATTGTGAGGCCACCGTTTTCTCCGAGGCCGTCTATGTGGACGAGGTGGTATCGTTCCATCACGGAGGCGTCCCCGTGAACGTGGACGCCTCCGTGCGCACGGGCATCCCCGGATAGCTTGGCGTTCCCGGACACCCTGGAGAACCCGTACACCTTGGCATTCTCGCACACCTTGGCTTTCTCGTACACCCTGGCCGACCCGGATACCTGGGCATACCCGTATACTTTGGCGTTCTCGGTCACCCGGGCATCACCGGATACCTCGGCGTTCCCGGCCACGAGGGCGTTCCCGGCCACGCAGGTGTTCCCGTGCACATGGGCGTTCCCGGCAACCGAGGCGGTTCCGGTCACCCGAGCGTTCCCCCGCACCTTGGCGTCCCCGTACACGCGGGCGTTCCCGGCCACACGAACGGTATCAGCCACAGAGGCCGTATCGGCCACCCAGCCGCCTGGGGTGCAGTCACGGTTCCCATGCCGGTGGGCCGGAACCGGCCCCTCTCCAAAGTCGAACGTGCTCATTTCTCCAAAGTCGAACGTGCTCATTGCCTTGCTCCTCTCGGTGGTGTATCCCCATATTGACATGCGCGGGGAACGAGGACAATAGGTCGTTTGGCCCCACCTCCCCCGACCCCCGACCCCCGACCCCCCCGACTGGACGGCGCACCCTGGGGTGCCCCTCCCTGGGGGAGGGGCACGGCCACGGGGGCACGGCCACGGGGATGCCCCCGTGGCCGAACCCGCTAGGCTGCCGCCATGGCGAGCGCCTCCAGGCCAGAGGCCTCAACCTCTTGCGCCCGATCGGGGTCCAGGAGGGTCTGGGAGAAGCTGGTGACGGCGTTCATCACGCCCCCAGCAGTCATCTGGCCGCCGCGGATGAAGTGGTCCAGGATGCCCGCCGCTTCCTCGTCGGAGAACTTGAGCCCCTTGGCAACGTCCTTGACCACGCTGGCGGGGGCCTGGATTTCCTTGCCCGCCTGGGCCTCCAGGGCGGCGACCTGATCGGCCACGTACTGAGGGGAGCAGAACGTGCGGACCGCATCCGTCGCCTGGGAGGTAACGAGGTCCAGGGTCAGGCGGTTGGTGTTGTCGCTCCAATCCACCACGCCCTCGTCGCGCTGGGAGCCCAGGTGAACCCGTCGCATGGCGTCCTTCGTGATGACGAGCCCGTTGCGGCACACCTTCACCATGATGCGGGGAACGATGTTGAACGCCCCTGAGCCCGTCTCGGAGTTGGTGATGACAAACCCGGCGAACACGACGGGGCGGTCATCCGGGGCGAGCCAACCGTGCTCTTCTGCCTGGCGCTGGCGAACGGGGTCGGTGCTACTGAAGGGGGAACGGTACCCCGCCAGGAGCGTGGGGGCCAGGGCCTCCACCTGCGGACAAACCACACGAACGGCCATGCGGCGTTCGGACAGATCCCCCCCGACGACGTGGGCCTCTACGCCCGCATCGCGGATGCCCGCCAGGGCGGCGAGAAGCATTTCCAGGTTGTCGATCGTGGCGTAGCGGTCAGAGAGGAAGGCGCGGGCGATGCCGTTGCCGCCATCGCGGGTGAACCCTCGGAGAAACCAGGCCTTGCCGGAGTCCGCCAACCAGGTGTTGAGGTTGTGGTCCAGGAGCCCCAGCTTGCCGCTCTCGCGCATCCGGCGAAGGTATCCCACGGGGATCTTGAGCCGATTGGCCGCACCCTCGTCAAAGATGCTGGTAGGCTCCAGGACGTGCTGGGCAGTCGTGACGCCTTCAGGGGTGAGGACGGTGTTGTCCATGTCCCGCACCACTACGTTCCCATTGCGGAACGTAAGATTGTTGGCGTGGGCCACGACGTCGAACCGATTGGCGCTTTGGTCCTTCAAAACCCCTACCATTGAGGCGAGGTCAGCATTTCGCAGTTGCGTTTCCATTGTTTGCTCCCTTTCTGGCCACCTCCCTGGCGGCACCCCCTCACTGTAGATTACGTCCTTTGGCTTTCCTATAGGCCATATGACCCATTTGCCCCCCCTCCCCCCCCTCCCCCCCCTCCCC
>Ga0105048_10005121_pt1 | contig 21272 bp, 19 predicted proteins | sample MAT05_FD_78382 | JGI IMG/M metagenome (GOLD analysis project Ga0105048, IMG submission 78382) | Freshwater microbial communities from Lake Fryxell liftoff mats and glacier meltwater in Antarctica - MAT-05 | ecosystem: Environmental > Aquatic > Freshwater > Ice > Liftoff microbial mat | place...
CATCGGCCGGCACCGGTTGATTCTGTGGTACCGGCTGGTTGGGCTGGTTCGGTTGTTTCTTCGCCCCGCCCACCTGCTGGGGCGGTGGATTGGGATTGAAGCCGCCCTGTTGCTGTTGCTTCTGCACGCGTTTCTGCTGGTTGCGTTTTCTGGCGGCCGCCTGTTCCTCGCCATAGAAAACTTCCATATAGACGGGCGTCGCGGTGATCAGTGTCGGGCCGTAGACGCCGAAGGTGAAGAACATCGGGGCGGCAATGTTCAAGAGCGCCAGAATGGCAACGAATCGGCCGCTGGCGCCGCGGGCCTTGCTGGTCGTCAGGCCGGTGATCATGGCCAGCGTGTAGTACATGATCGCCCCGCCGATCTGCACCAGCAGCAGCTTCGAGAAGTCGGTGATGCCGACCGGTCCGGAGATCGCCAGGTACAGTGCGAACGGCAGCGTGATCGAATAGAGAATCAGTTCGCGGATTGGCGCGCCGAGCAGGATGCCGACCGCCTGAACTTTGGGCGGGATCGGCGTGATACGGTGAAAGTCGATGATTCCGCTTTCCTTCATTTGTGCAATGGAGGAAGCGACTTGAGATCCGCCCATCAGCACGAGGATGAACCCCTGCAGGAAGAAGAACATCTGCGACCCGCTGTCCGGGTCGGGATTCCTCATCGCATCTTTGATGACAAAGTCGTTGATGAAGACGATGCACAGGCTCAGAAACGCGATGATCACGACACCAGGCAGCAGCGACGACTTGCGCAGCCGCGAGCGGATGTGCTTGACGAACATCGGGTTGCTGGCCAGGTCGAAGAACTCACGCATGTTGAAATCGCCGACGGGGATGGTGTTCGGGACATACCGCCAGATGAAACTCAGGAAAGCTCGCGGGCACCGACCTTGAGGAAGACTTCCTCCAGGCCCTCTTTCTTCTGCCCGAATGCCGTGATCGGGATGCCGGCCGCGACCAGCACTGCCAGCAGTTGGCTGACTTCCCCGGGGCTGCCGTCATACGTGAACTCGAACCGGCCCGCAGCGACTTCCTGCACCGTGCCTGCGAGCCGATCACGCGACAGATTGGAAAGCAACGCATCGCCCCGGCCGAGGATCTCGACGCTCATCACCGCGTCGCCCATCACCTGCCGGCTGACTTCTTCCACCGACCCGCTGACGACCATGCGCCCGCGTTCCATGATGCCGACCGCGGTGCAGAACTCGCTCATTTCCGAGAGGATGTGCGAGGAGACCAGAATGGTCTTCCCGCGTTCCGCGAGCTTTTTGATGATATTCTTCAGTACGACGCGCCCGTGCGGGTCGACGCCGCTGGCCGGCTCATCGAGCATCAGAAACGGCGGATCGGGGATCAGCGTTTTCGCCAGCATCAGCCGCTGCCGCATGCCGCGCGACAGATCGGGCACATACGCATCCCGCTTCTCCCACAGGCCGACGAGGTTCAGGTACTTCTCAACCACATCCGGCCGCTGGCGGCGCGGGACGTAGTAGCAGGCAGCAAACAGGTCGAGAAACTCCCAGACCACAAGGTCTTCGTAGACCGGTGGAAAGTCGGGCATGAAGCCGATCTTCTTGCAGCCGTCCTCGGGGCTTTCGAGAACATCGACGCCATCGACGACGATCTCCCCGTAGGTGGGCTCGATCAACCCCAGCAGCGTGCGCATGGTAGTGGTCTTACCCGCCCCGTTGGGACCGATCAGACCGAACACCTGGCCCGCTTCGATGTCGAAGTTCAATTCGCGGACGGCGCAGACGTTGTCGTAATCGACACGAAGATCGCGAACGTGAATCATGGAGATGCAACCCGGGATAGCGTTGCGAACGCGGCCGAAGTCGGCCATGCCCGGTGTCGGGCAGGGGTCATTTCAAAAGAAGACGCCCCGTTTGGCAATGCAAATCCCGAATGATCGCGCAACATCACTATCGTGGCGAGGGCTCCCAGCGAAACTCGACACAGCCGGTCCATTCGCCGTCGGGCGGCAGGATCTGCAATCCGGCATCGATTTTGCGCTCGGCCAGATTGATCGCATCAGTCCCGCAGGTGTACGGTTCGATGCAGACCGCCTGCCGGTGTGGCGGCGTGAAAAGGACCGACTCGCGGAAGTCCCCGTTGGTCCAGACCTGCAGCGCACCGGGCAGTGTCTCGTGTGTCAGCTCGGCGCGAAGCAACATGCCGTCGGGGCGTTCCGTGATGGCGCCCAGATCAGTGTAAAGAGTATCCAGTTGCGTCGAATTGATCGGTCGGGGCGTGTTCCAGTTGATCGCATCGGCCACGGACTGCCGTTCGCCGGTCGGAAGGCTGTCGACGCATTCCCAGATCGAACGGGCGGGGGCGTGCAGGCGATAGTGTGCGACCGATTCATCCGCACAGGGGAACCGAAAGTACGGGTGAAAACCCAGCCCGAAGGGCAGGGGGGTGGAGCCGAGATTGCGGACACGCGATTCAAGCCGCAGCGAGTTTTCGGTCAATCGGTAGATCAGCGAAAGGCGATAATCCGCGGGCCAGAACTCTACAGTTTCGGGTGCGTCAACCGAGGCATGGAAGTCGCCGTGAATCCAGGCGGAGTCCTGGTCGGAACCGTAACCGAACACCTGCCAGGCGTGGCGCGGCGCGTAGCCGTGGATGGCGTTCTGCTTCACCGAATCGTTGAGCGGAAGCTGGTAATCTTTCCAGCCGAAGCTGTATCGGCCATCGCGAATCCGGTTGGGGAACGGGAACAACACGGGGATACCGCTTCGGGTCGGGACCGGGTTGGATTCCCAGTCGGGCGCGGTGTAAAGCAGGTCGCGCAGGTGTCCATCGACCACGATCCGCCAGCGCAGGCAATTGAAGCCATTCGCAGGCCACACCTCGGCCTGGCTTCCGTCGTTGTGGCGCAGCGTGTAAACCGTGCCCGATTTGCCGCCGGCGCCGCGCTCTTCAGTTTCGATGTGATAGAACATCGCGGTGACTCCCCCGACGAGAAGATGTGTTCGGTCGGGATCATGATAACCGACGAGGGCGCAATGCCAACACAGCAAGCCGATACTCTCGAGACTTTTTCCCGGAACCTCTTCACCAACGCGGGCGTACCGGCTGGTGAAGCGGCCACGGTCAGTCACAGCCTCGTCGATGCCAACCTGTGCGGGCACGATTCGCACGGCGTGATGCGCGTGCCGCAGTACATCGGCTTCGTGCGCGATGGCAAACTGAAAATCGGCGTACCGCTGACCAAGATGAATGAGACCCCGGCCATGTTCGCCGGCGACGCCAACTGGGGACTGGGCCAGGTACAGGCGTACCGCCTGCTGGGTATCCTTCTGCCGAAGGTGAAGGCGCTGGGCGTGGCCGCGGGAACGATGAAGCAATGCGGGCACATCGGCCGCCTGGGCGAATACGCTGAGTGGGCTGCCGCCCATGGGCTGGCGTTCATGGCTACCGTGAACTCGCACGGCTGCGGGAAACGCGTGGCCCCGCCAGGCGGTACCGAAGGCCGGATCAGCACGAATCCGCTGTGTTTGGGGGCACCGACGCCCGATCAACCGCTGGTACTCGACATTGGCACCAGCTCAGTCGCGGAAGGTAAGGTCCGCGTCTACTTTCAAAAGGGCGACCCGGTTCCCGACGGCTGGGTGATCGATCACGAAGGCAAACCGACAACGAACCCGGCCACGCTGTATACGGAACCGCGCGGCACGATCCTGCCGTTCGGCGGTCCGCAGGCGTACAAGGGTTTCGGGTTGGGGTTGCTGCTGGATGTTTGGGCCGGGGGGCTGTCGGGCGGCGAGTGCAGTCGCAAGGAAGCACCGATGCCCGGACATGCCAACACCGTGGTGTTCACGCTGTTCGACCCGCAGTTCTTCGGCGGGCAGGAGCATTTCCTGAAGGAAGCAGGAACGCTGTCAAACTTCGTACGCTCGACGCCGACGGCCCCGGGAGTTCAGTCGATCACGTTGCCGGGCGACCCGGAACGCAACTCGAAGAAGACGCGACAGGCGAGTGGCATTCCCATCTCTGACGGGACATGGAGCCTGCTGGTGAAGATGGCGGAAGAGTTGAACGTCGCTCCGCCAAAGGTGTGAAGCCAACGCTAACGCACCACGCGATCTTGCCGAAGCACTTGTCGGGCTTCGCGCAGCACGTTATCATTGCATTAGCGGTTTTACAAAGTATTTCCTCAGACGTTCCTCACTCCCGGGGTGTCACCATGCGATACACAATCCACCTGCTGTGCTGCGCCACGCTCGTCCTGCTGAACGGCTGCGAACGGAAGCCCGAAACGGTTTGGCCCGACAAGCCGGGACCGAAGGTGCTGACGAGCTTCGCGCCCGTGAGCAGCTTCGCGCAGAACGTAGTAGGGAACGACGGGACTGTCAAAACAATGCTCACCTCCAAGGGGCCACACGACCATGGCGACCCGACGGACGAGCATTTGAAACTCGCCAGGACTGCTGACGTACTCCTGATCAATGGCTTGGGAATCGATAATGAACTGGCCATCCGACTGCGCAAGTCCGCAGGCAACTCGGCGCTGAATCCAGTGGCCATCGGCGATCGCGTCCCGAAGGACGACCGCTTCGAGGGTGCCTGCCACCATGCCCATCACGAACCGGGTGAAGTACACGATCACGGCGATGATCCGCACGTCTGGCTGAGCCCGAAACTTGCCGGACTGATGGTAGAAAGCATTCGCGATGAACTCAAGCGGGCCGACCCTGCGCATGCGGCCGGGTACGATGCGCGCACCAGCGCCTACCTTGAGAAACTCAAACAACTCGAAACCGACGGCATTAACCTGCTGAAGGACAAGAAGGAACGGCGGATCATCACGTTCCATGACTCGCTTCGCTACTTCGGCGACAATTTCGGCATCCAGATCGCGGATTTCATCCAGCCTGAACCGGGCGTCGACCCGTCCGGCTCGCGCATGAAAAAGATCATCGAGTTCTGCAAGGAGAAGGGTATACGAGTGATTGCCGTCGAACCGCAGTTCTCCCGCAACACGGCGGCCGGCACTATCCTGAAGGAACTGCGCGATGCGGGCATCGATGCTGAATTCGTGGAGATCGACACACTGGAAACGGCCGACCCGGCCGAGCTGACGCCGGAGTTCTACGAGCTGCGGATGCGGAAGAACCTCGAGAACCTGGCCCGGGTACTTCGATGAGCACACTGCTGAATCTTCGCAATGTGGCCGTCACGTTGGGCGGTCGTCGGGTCCTTGACGGCGTCAATGCCGGGATCGAACGCGGCAAGATCACCGCGCTGATCGGCCTGAACGGGTCCGGCAAGACGACCCTGCTGCGCGCGATATTGCGGGAATGCCACTTCCAGGGCGAAATGGAGTTTCATTGCGGGCATGACCATCACGAACACCAGCCCCAGCATGTCGGCTACGTGCCGCAGAAACTGACCATCGACTCGCTGTTGCCGCTGACGGTACGCGAGTTGTTCGCTTTGACACTGCAGCGGCGACCGTTGTTTCTCGGCATTTCAAAGCGGGTGATTGAACGCGCGTTGGCGATGCTGGAGCGCGTGCGGGCAGCCCATCTGTTCGATCGGCCGGTCGCCCGCCTTTCCGGCGGTGAGTTGCAGCGAGTGCTGCTGAGCCTGGCACTTGATCCGCATCCCGAGTTGTTGCTGCTCGATGAACCGGCTGCGGGAATCGACTTCAGCGATCAGGGGCCGTTCTACCAGTTGCTGGCGGACATCAACGCGCAGACCGGTGTGACCATCCTGCTGGTTTCGCATGATTTGTCAGTTGTCAGCGAGCATGCCCACCATGTGCTGTGCCTGAAGAACGGGCGTATCGAATGCGAGGGCAGCCCTGCCGACATCCTCACCGGCGAATCGCTGACGCGCACCTTTGGCAGCGACAAGCGGATTTATGCACATCACCATCATTGATCAAGCTGCGGCACAACGAACGTCAAGATGAACGAACGGCCGCAGTATGTCGATCAAGTGGCGCAGTGAGCGACACCGCGCCACTTGATGGCTCGTCGCGTGGCCACATCACGAACGCGTTCCAAAGTAGCACGCGGTAACGCCGGTCACGATCGCTTCCCACGTTCGCACGTCATACTGATCTTTCAGGGTAGGTATCACGAACGCTTGCACGACGATCTCGATAAACAGCAGTGCCATGGCGATCAGCGAAATCCAGGCTTGGAACGACTGGAACGCCCAGTTGTGGCGGAAGGGCATGATCCGGAAGAGGTAACCCAGCACGAACCCGCCGACGTAGGCACCCATCAGGGTGGGCCAACCATCCAGCTGCGAAGCCTGCGGACGTAGCCGCTCAACCAGCCGCTCCGGGTGATTGGTGAACAGATAGCCGATCACCGCCGCCGACCCGCCGAAAATGACCACCCGCAGGGTGCCGGCCGGCAGGTGCAGGGGCGAGGCAAACTGATCCGTGGCCGAGGCGATTGTCCGGCCATGCGAAACAAAGAACAACGCCACGAATGTCAGCAGAAAATACAGGTTGATGGGGATCCGGATCACGTAGTTATCCGGCAACAGCAGCAGCAACCAGAACTGCACGGTGATGAACAGCACGAGAATGCCGCGAATGCTCCCCGGCGGCAGGCCAAGTGGAGCTCGGGGAACAGGGTTGCTGGACATCAAAACACCTTATTTCGGTAGAAACCGGTCATTCCGGTGACAAAGCAGTGGCGGCCATGGCGATTCGAGTCGGAAACATTCACGACACGACACTTGACGTTCGCCTGACTGACTTTATGTTATCATCTTCCGAAACTGTACTGTGGATTCAAGGATTTACTGCCATGTCGTCATTCATGGCCAACAGGGATAACGTCGAACCGCAGTGGTTCGTCATCGACGGCACCGACCAGGTGGTCGGCCGTCTGGCGGTTCAGATCGCCAATATCCTGCGTGGCAAGCACAAGCCTACTTTTACCCCGCATGCCGATGCCGGTGACTTTGTCATCGTCGTCAATGCCGAGAAGGTGAAGTTCACCGGTAAGAAGTGGCAGCAGAAGAGCTACCAGACTTATAGTGGCTACGCCGGCGGGCAGAAGATCATCCCCGCCCTCGAGTTGCTGGCCAAGAAGCCGGAAGACATTCTTCACAATGCCGTCCGTCGCATGGTGCCGCGGACCCGATTGGGCAGGCAGCAGTTGACCAAGCTCAAGCTGTTCGCCGGACCGTCGCACACGCATCAGGCTCAGCAACCCAAGGACCTCAAGATCGCCTGATGCGGTCAAGGATAAAGCATGTACACGACGACCAAGAAGTTTTATCTGGGCACTGGCCGCCGCAAGTCATCGGTAGCCCGCGTCCGGCTCTGCGAAGGTTCGGGCAAGGTCACCGTCAACAAGCGTGAACTTGACGATTTCTTTACAGAAGAAAAAGATCGCGGAGCTGTTGTCGGCCCGCTCCTGATCACCGATCTGCGCACTCGCGTGGATATTATCATCACGGTCCATGGTGGTGGCATCACCGGCCAGGCCGGCGCGGCCTGCCAGGGCGTCGCCCGCGCCATCAAGAGCATGTTCGGCCCGGCGCCCACCGAACCTGCCGCGGACGGTGTCGAGACTGAGGCTGGCGGCATCGCCAAGAAACTGCGTGATTCCGGCTTCCTCACCCGTGACAGCCGCATGAAGGAACGCAAGAAGTACGGCCGCAAGGGCGCCCGTAAGAGCTTCCAGTTCTCGAAGCGGTAACTTCGTTTCGATCCACCGCACACCCGGCCATTTGGCCGGGTGTGTTCGTTTGCGGTTCCCATATCGGATTGTCATTGCTACAATTTCCCGAGCACCCGCATGATGCGGGTCCCCCTGATCGACATGGAGGTTTCCCGGATGAAAAGCGCCATCGTCATTCCCGCCCGTTACGCATCGAGCCGGCTGCCCGGCAAACCTCTCCTCAAGTCGACCGGCAAGTACCTCATCCAGCATGTCTACGAGAAGGCATGCCAATCGAAACATGCATCGCATGTGGTCGTCGCCACCGACGATTCACGCATCATGGCCGCGGTGCAAAGCTTCGGCGGTAACGTCGTCATGACTCGCCGCGATCATCCCTCCGGGACTGACCGCGTTGCCGAGGTGGCCCGCAATCTCGACGTCGACGTGATCGTGAACCTGCAGGGCGATGAGCCGCTCGTCGACCCGGCCGCGCTCGACATGCTGCCGGATCTGCTCGCCGCCGAGCCGAATGCCCGGATGGCCACGCTGGCGATGCCGCTGCTGTCCCTGGAAGCGTATCGCAGCCCGAATGTCGTGAAAGTGGTCTGCGATCAGAAGGGCAGGGCACTCTACTTCAGCCGCAGCCCGATCCCGATGGTCCGCGATGGCGAACCGCAACTTGCCGCCAAGTCTCAGCTCTTCCTGCACCATCTGGGCCTGTACGCCTATCGTAAGTCGGCCTTGCTGGAACTGGCAACCATGCCGCCGCATCCGCTCGAAGAGACGGAAAAGCTTGAGCAGTTACGTGTTCTGGCAATGGGCTGGCAGGTGCAGGTGGGCGTCGTCGAGCATGCCGGCCGCGGCGTCGACACCCCGGACGACTACCAGCGTTTCGTGACCGAGTTCCGCACACCGCATCTGTCCGCTGCCGCATAGTCGGGGGCTGGCATGTCCGACCGTCGCCGATCCGGTATCATGAAAGAATCGTGAAGTCTGGCAGCGTGAAGTGACGTCAAGCCGTCACGCTATCAATGCGGGCTTCGAACAATGATCGGGTCGACGACGCGGGAGGCATCCATGGCCACCAAACATATTTTCGTTACGGGCGGCGTGGTCAGTTCTCTGGGAAAAGGCATCACCTGTGCCTCGATCGGCCTGCTGCTCGAACAGCGAGGCCTGCGGGTGCGGCTCCAAAAGTTCGACCCCTACATCAACGTCGATCCGGGCACGATGAGCCCCTACCAGCACGGCGAAGTCTATGTACTCGACGACGGGGCCGAGACCGATCTCGACCTGGGCCACTACGAACGCTTCACCAACGCACCACTCAATCGCGACTGCAACTTCACCACGGGTAAAATCTACCTCTCGGTCATCGAGAAAGAACGCAAGGGCGACTACCGCGGCAAAACGGTGCAGGTCATCCCGCATGTGACGGACGAGATCAAGTCATGCATCCGCAAGCTGGTCGCTCCGGATGTCGATGTTTGCATCACCGAGATCGGCGGCACCGTCGGCGACATCGAAGGCCTGCCTTACTTTGAAGCCATCCGACAGTTCGCGCTCGATGTCGGCAAGCAAAACTGCATGTACATTCACCTGACACTGGTGCCGTACCTGAAAGCAGCGGGAGAATCGAAATCGAAGCCGACGCAGCACAGCGTCATGGAACTTCGCAAGATCGGCATCCAGCCCGATGTGCTGATCTGCCGCACCGAACGGGAACTGCCGAAGGACGAAGCGGAAAAGATCGCACTGTTCTGCAACGTCGAACGCCGGGCGGTCATCGAAGAACGGGACAAGGAACAAACCGTCTACGAAGTGCCGTTGAGCCTGATGAACAACAAGCTCGATGACCTGATCGTCGAAAAGTTCAACCTGACGAACGCCAAGCCGCTCGACATGGCTGACTGGCGCGCGATGGTGGAAGTCTGCAAGGCACCCACGTATGAAGTGACGGTTGCCGTCGTCGGCAAATACGTGAAGCACCACGATGCCTACAAGTCGGTCTACGAGTCGTTGATTCACGCCGGCATCGCCAACAAGTCGCGCGTGCACATCAAGAAGATTGAAGCGGAAAAGATCGAACAGGAAGGGCCCGACAAGTCGCTGGGCGGTGCGGACGCCGTGCTGGTCCCCGGCGGGTTCGACAAGCGCGGCATCAACGGCAAGATCGAAGCGATCCGCTTCGCGCGTGAACACAAGCTGCCGTTCTTCGGCATCTGCCTGGGCCTGCAGTGTGCGACGATCGAGTTTGCCCGGCATGTGCTGAATCTGCCCGATGCCAACTCCACCGAGTTCAACAAGCAGTCGCCCGACCCGGTCGTCTGTCTGCTCGACGAACAGCGCCAGGTGACGCAGCTGGGCGGTACCATGCGGTTGGGCAGCTACGACTGTAAACTGCTGCCAGGCAGCAAAGCGCACATCGCGTACGCGGCCGACGTGATTGCCGAACGGCACCGGCATCGCTACGAGTTCAACAACGCCTATCGCGAGGTGTTCCGCGAGCACGGGATGATTGTCTCCGGGACAAGTCCCGACGGCGGCCTGGTGGAAGTGATCGAACTGCCCGACCATCCGTGGTTCCTGGCGGTGCAGTGCCACCCCGAGTTCAAGTCGAAGCCGACGAAAGCACATCCCCTGTTCCGCGACTTCGTGAAGGCGGGCCTGGCGCATCGACTGGAACGTAAGGGCGACGCCCGTATTCAGCCGCGTGTAGCCACGCCGATGATCGCCGCGGCGGTTTGAACGATCAAAACAGCGAAAGGCACGAATAAGGCGGAGCAGTAACGCTCCGTTCTCATTCGTGCCTTTCGCCGTCGTCGTGGTTCAATTCAAAATCAGTTGGCCGGCGGCTGCTTCATCTTGAACGTCTCAAGCTTGTTCTCGCCGGCTTTGGTCGTCAGCGCGATGCCGGTGCGGCCTGCCTTGCCGTTGAGCCAGCCCGTCGCCGGGTGATGGACAAAAATGCTGTAGGCACCGACCGGGGCATCGGGGATCTCGAAGTTGCCGTCATCGTCGGTGATCGCGAAGTAGGGATGATCGAAGACGCGAACGTGGGCCTTCATCCAGCTGTGAAGGCTGCAATTCAGCGAGATCTCGCCAGACTCGGCCACCAGGGGCTTCTGCAGTTCAAACTTGCCGCCGGCCGGGAGCAGCGGGTTGATCTCGCCGTTGTCCTTCGACGACCACTTCGCATTGTGCGCGATCGGGGCGCTGTTCTTGATCAGCATCTTCTGCCCTTCGCGCGCGGCCAGCACGTGCGGAATAAACCGGCAGCATGGCTGATCGATCTCGGCGGTATCCTTGGCCGGCTTCAACAGGTTCGGGTGAATGTTCGCTACAGGGAACTTCGCGCCTTTTTCAGCACCGGTCGGTTGAATCCAGACGAAGACGTTCTTCAGGCCCTTGTTGCCTTTGTTGATGATGTAATCTTCTTCCAGCGGCGCGGGGTCCTTCGCGCACACGTCCTTGTTGACGCCTGCCACAATCTTCGGCTGATCCGGGGCCGGCGCATCCCAGATCACCTGGCCTTTGAGCGTTGCCCACTTCGGGTCGGCCGCGTTGGCAACCACAGCCAGCATCAGGACAGGCAGGCAAAGTCCAATTCGAAACATTTGCAGGAACCTCCAGGAAAAGGATGAAAGGCGGGGGCGCGAGCGCCAAGTGATAGTATTGTCGATGCCCAAATGTCCGAATTCAACTCCGATTCGCTCTCATCGCCGGAGAATCGCCAAAGCGGCATCGTGGAGTGTTCCATTGCTGGCGAGCACATCCGGCCGTTCCAGATCGCTGCCGCCCGACCAGTCGCTGAAACTCCCGCCGGCTTCTTCGACGATGACCTTCAGCCCGGCAATGTCCCAGATGTGGACACCGTGGTCGATCATCAGATCGACCGAGCCCTGGGCGACCAGCATGAAGCCGTAGTAGTCGCAGTAGCCGCGCGAGCGGTCGCTGGCCTTCAGCAGATGGTCGAGGGGCGGCCGACGTTCGTCCTTGAAGTAGTCGAGGCTGGAATAGGCGATCATCGCCCGGTCGAGTGTCGACGTGCGCGTGACGGCGATGGGCCGATCGTTGCGGTACGCCCCCTGGCCGCGCAGCGCATGGTGCATCTGCTCGAGGGCAGGGTTGTACGCGAACCCGGCAATCAGTTCGCCCTGAAACTCCAGACCGACCAGCGTTGCCCACATCGGGATGCCGCGGATGAAGCTGCGCGTACCGTCGATCGGGTCGATGATCCAGCGATAACCGGATGCGCCGGCAGCTTTGCCGAACTCCTCGCCGAGAAAGCCGTCATCGGGAAAGCTCTGCAGCAACCGGGAGCGCAGCGATTGCTCGGTTTCCCGGTCGGCGACCGTCACGGGGCTGGCGTCGGCCTTGGTCTCAATGACGAGATCGGTGTCGAAGTAGCGCAGGGCGACCTTCCCGGCCTCGCGCACGGCCAGCAGCGCTTCGTCGTAACGGAATTGCCAGTCGGGATTCATGGGTCACTTCTTGTCGTTGATTCGATCGTGGGCGAACGCCGCCGCGCCGAAGATTCCCGAGTTGTCTTCGAGAGCCGCGGCCACGCAGCGGACGTTCTCTGCCGCGCGCGGCAGTGTGTACCGCAGCGCGATCTCCCAGATGCGTTCGCGGAAACTCTCGCCCAGCGCTCCGGCCACGCCGCCGCCGATGACAACGACTTCCGGGCTCAGCAGGTTCACCACGCTACCGATGCCGGCCCCCATCGCGCGTGCCGCCTCGTCGATCACCTGCACGGCAATCGGTTCGTCTTTCTGGTAATACTCTGCCAGGTGTGAACTCTTCACGGCCGCCAGGTCGATGCCTTTCCACTCTTTGCGGGTACGTTTGGGCGAATCGTCAAGCAGTTCCTTGACCCGCCCCATCATCGAACGCCGACCGGCAATGTCTTCCAGCGACGTGCCGCGCCGCCATTGAATGACGATGTGACCAATCTCACCGGCATGGCCGTTGAAGCCGTTGTACAGCTTGTTGTCGAGGATCAGCCCGCCGCCGACCCCCGTACCGCAGAAGACGCCGAAGACATGTTTCGCCCCCTTGGCGGCCCCCAGCGACCACTCGCCGTAGGTGCCCATGCGAACATCGTTTTCGATGAACACCTGCCAGGTCCACGCCTTCGGGATCAGTGTGGTGAGATCGAAGTCCCGCCAGGCGAGATTCGGCGCGTAGCGGACGACCCGCTGCCCCGGCACGATCTGCCCGGGGATCGCCAGGCCCATGCCGACGATCTTTTCGCGGGGAACTTTCGAGTCGTTGATAATCTGATCGACCGCCTGCACGATGCGGCCGAACACCGCTTCACCGCCTTCGGACGACAGCGTCGGCAGCTTGCACTTGGTCAGCAGTTTGAAGCCGGCATCGAAGATCCCGGCGAGGATCTTGGTCCCGCCGAGGTCGACGCCGATATAGAATTGATCGCTCATGAGCGTTCTCGTGTGGAGGGGACGGGCCGACAGATGTTGTACGGCAGCCACGCGAGTTGAGAATCACCAATCAGTTCAAAACAGTTCCGAGATCGCCCGGCCGCGCTGGGCGCGGTCGACAAGTTTCGGCGGGATCGAATCGTCCAGGCGCAGTTGGCTGACGTCCATCATCGTGTTCAGAATCGTCGCGTGCAGGTCGTCGATGACATAAGGGTCGCTGTCCGGCTCGCTGCCGCGCGCATTTGAACGACCGATCACCTGACCATGCTTCAGGCCGCCGCCGGCGAACACCAGCGGGCAGATCTTCGGGTGATGATGCCGGCCCGCGTTCTTGTCGAGCCCGGAGCGCCCGAACTCGCCGGTGACGACCAGCAGGATCTTGTCGCTGAGGCCGCGCTGTTCGATGTCTTCGAGGAATGCCGAGACCGCGTGATCGACCGGCGGGCCGAACGCGCTCATCCCTTCGGGCATGTTCGGGATGTTCTTGCGGGCGTGGAAGTCCCAGTTGCTGCTGACCACCGTGACGAACCCGCAACCCGATTCCGCGAGTCGGCGGGCGAGCAGCATCTGCCGGCCCAGCGAAAAGCCGATGGACGGACCGTTGCGCAGGAACTTCGAGTTCTCATCCGCGTTCCAGTTGCGGAAATGCTCGGTGTCGTACGCCTGCAGTGTGCGGTTGCTTTCAAGCGACAAGTCGAGGGCTTTTCGGACGCGGTCGCTGCGGAGTACGTCGATCGCCATGCGGTTGTAGGCATCGATCGCGTCCATCCCGCCGGTCGTGTCGGCCACGCGGTTGAAGCCATCGAGTTGCTTGAGCAGATCAAGCCGATCGGTCAGATCGTTCATCGGCAAATGCGCCTGAAGGTTGTCGAGCAGCGGATTGACGGCTTCCGGCTGGCCCTTCTTCGTTTCGACCTTTGCTTCCCCTTCGGCCATCTTCACCAGCAACTGCAGCGGCGACGTCGAAGCTCCCAACCATGCCCCCTGCAGGCCTTCGGTCACGGCTTCAAACGAACCGGCGAAACCCGCACGCTGCGGCAGATAACGCAGGGTAGGGGGGATCGCCACGTGCTGGATCATGCCGGTCTTCGAATTGATCGGCCCCGCGATGCGCGCGTACATCGCACCCAGACCCGGTTCGACGATCGGTTTGCCGTCCTGAACCGTCAGATCAGCCGTCAGGAACTGCTTCGCCGCCCCACTGTGCTCGGCATGGTTGGTCTTGAACGAGCGGACGACCGACAGGCGATCTGCCAGTTTCGCCAGCTTCGGCAGGTACGCGGAAAAGTGAACGCCCGGCACCGAGGTTTGCACGTGGCCGTTGATACTGGTGAACCCTTCGAGCCCGCCCGGTTTCGGGTCGAAAGTTTCGTACTGGCTCGGCCCGCCCGCGAGAAACAGCAGAACGACCGACTTGTCCTTCAGGTAGGCGCGTGAGTCTTTCGCCGAGGCCGATGTTTGAAACAGATTCGCAAGCGAATACCCCGCCCCCAGCCCCAGCGTACCGATACGCAGGAAATCCCGGCGTGAAAAGCCGTCACACATCCGATTCGACGTTCGCGAGACGATATTCAGCATCAGCGCACTCCCGGCAGGCAGAAGTGTAGGCGGCGCTCGGACGGATTAGGCGACGAAATCACAGTTTCCCGACGATCAGTTCGGAATACCCGATCGGGCAGGTGAGGTAGGATCTCTCGGGAAATCGCCCCGGAGAGACCCGCAGAATCCGCATCATCACCAACGACCGCCGATTGAAAGCCAATGCCGTGATGGTAGCGCGGCCGGTTGGAGTCAACCCCGCGACGCGCCATTGACGGGTCCAACGGAAGTGATCATCCCGTATGTCACGTCGGGGGTGGAAGAACGGAACCCATTTCAATGTTCGATGATCCCTGGCAGAAGTCCGTGCGCCTTTCTTCAGCGAACAGGTGACGCAGGCCAGTGCAAGATTGTCGAGAGTTGTCCCGCCACCGTGGACAAGCGGAAGGATATGGTCGATGTGAAACGTCGCTTCCTGCGACCACTGGGGCAACCGACAGTACTCGCAGTGATCGCGGGCACGCGTTCGAACGTCGCGCATCATTCGTACGGCCGGGCGCTCGCTCACGGCCCTTGTCGCCGGGAGGCCGCTTCGACCCGAGCCTTCAGCAGTGAAAGTGTATCAACAAGGGCGACCAGCGCCTCGGCTTCCCGACGTTCCTTTGCCGTCAGCTTGCCCGTTCGGTCCTGCTGATCGAGCAAATCATGCAGGCGCACATGCAAGGCCGGGGGCATGCGAAACTGTGCTGAATCTTTGGGTACTTCAATCGAGACAGTCTTGTTCATAAGTTGGCCCGCCAATGTAGACTGCGGAACGGTCGACGTTATCTTCTCATCGCGAATCGTCATCCGCAGTAGGGACAACCTGTCGGGCACGCCCGTTTACCACCCCGGCATCTCCCGCAGCGCTCTCCGCAGGTTATCACGGTCGAAGACCGGCGGCACGTATTCGCCGGCGATGAGCAGGCCGTCGGCGTGCAGTTCGGCCAGGTCGGGCAGATCTTCGAGGCAGGTTTTGCCGCTGAACAACAGGGGGATCAGTTGGCCCTCGTCGTCGCGTTGGGTGCGCAGGCAGTTGGTCAAGTCGATCAGGCCGAGGCCGTAACTGTAATCCTTGGTGAATGGCCCGTATGCGCCGGGCAGGCTGCCGCGATAGACGCGAACGCTGTTGCGGTAGGCGTTGCGTTCATCGTGGCCGCGGTCGAGGAAGTGCTTATACACGTCGAGAAAATCCGCCCCGCGCTCGGCCATCATCACGGCCTGAAGCCGGTTGGCCAGCCGATGCCGTCGTTCCGGCGTACAGGCATCCGCGAGGATTTCGGTGAAGACTGCAATGCCTTCCTGCGTCCCCGTCACGCACGGAACACTGCCCGCCAGCACATTGAAGATCGGCTGGCCCAACCCGCTGAGCATCGTCCCCACATGAGCCCAGCCTTCATGGGCCTCCAGCAGGTCGATGTCGGTCCAGGTGAAGCGGGCGTCGCGGCGGACCTTCAGGTAACCGGCCCCGGCACAGGCATCCGCACTCAGTGCATCGCTGATATCCACGCGGATGGTCGCCGGCGCGAAGTGCTCATTCAATCGTCGGTGCAGTTCGGATGCTGCTGCTGCTGCATCCATCGTCGGCTTGACGTGATTGCTCAGCGGGGCGCACTCCAACCATTGCACCAGCCGCGTCAGCCGTTCGTGAGTTACGCGGTTGCCGAGCGTGCTGCCGAAAATCTCACGCGACAGCCAGACGAACTCGCGCGTACCGCGCGCGGCAATCAGCTTCAGCGCTTCCTGAGCGCTGCGGCAGCGCCGCAGCAGCAACCGGCCCGCGGCGTGGCCGCGCCCCAGGTGAGAGGCAATTTCGCGCTCGATCTGCCGCAGGTCAACCAGGCGGGCACGCACCCGCTCGAGCGGGACGGCCTGCCGATAGTGGTCCACCGTGACGGCCGGCAGTTCACGCGCTCCGGCCGCGAAGAAATGCTCTTCAATGATTCCGTTCCAGCGCACAGCATCCAGCACGCGGATGCAACGCTGATGGTCGCGCAGCCGCGCGCTCCATGACTGGATCTGGCCGACGAAGTCGCTTCGCCGGGATACATCGAGCCGGGCCGGGGCCGGGATGATGGTTGAAGTCCGCAGAATCCCCATGGCGGGCGCTTCTAGCGAAGTTCGGCCGGCACGTAAAGAGAAAATCGCGGAAGGAGGTTCGTCAATCAATGCGGTCGCGCTCGCGGAACGGGCCGATGCGGCTGGCCTCATCCAGTAGGCCACGCAAGGCTCCGTCAGGTCCATCGGAGTTTAAGCGGCTCCGCCGCTCATCAATACGGGAGGACGCGCTGCAGGGCGGTCAGCGCCAACTCGGCCACCTGCGTCGGCTTCGCCTGCCACAGGGTGGGGTTCATCACTTCAACCGAGATATTACCAGCATAGCCTATCTTTCGGAGCGCTGCGAGCAACGCATCGATCCGAAAATCTCCGTCGCCCGGCAATACCCGGTCAGCGTCGGTCATCAGTTCACGCGGGATGCCGGCCACATCGCAGATCTGCACAAACGCGAGATTGCCGGTTGTCAGTCGTTCCAGGTCTTCCGGTTTGCTGGCTCCCTTGTAGTAGTGGAACCAGTCGAGATTCACCCCGACGTTGATCTCGCCGCATTGTTCGACCATTGAAATTGCCGTGTCGAGTGTGGAACAGAACGTATCGCCGCCGCGGAATTCGAGTGCGAGACGCACATCGAACCCGGCCGCCCACTGTGCGGCCTGCTTCAGCGACACGATTGCCCGTTCGATGGCGGTCGGCTCGACGCGCTGGGCGAAGTCGGCCGCCAGCAGCATCACTGGAATCTGGAACTCCTGGCACAGTTGCAGCCGCTTCTTGAAGTGATCGAAGTGCGCCTTGCGGGCGTCACCCTGCGACAGCAACAGCCCGCCCTGGTACGATGCGGCCGCAAGCTTGATCTGCTTCTCGGCCAACAACTCGCGTGTATCCACGGGAGAATGCGTCTGCAGATGGGTTTCGAGCTTGGTCAGCCAGACTTCCATGGCAGGCCAGCCGGCACCCGTGTACGCGGCGACGTCTTCCTCGAACGTGGCCGACAGAGTCGTGACTTCGCTTAGGCATGGCTGCATCGCGGCGTCACCTGCCTTTTTTCTTCTTGCCGGTTTCCTTCGGCTGTTCCTGCTTGCTCTCCTCCTGGGTGTCGACGCTTTTCGCGAACGGACCCAAGTCGAAGGCGTACATGACCACCAGCGCAACGGCAGTCACGTGCAAACACAGCCCGAGCACCAACCACAAATAGCCGCCTTTGACTTCTTCCTTCTTGCGAAGAGGCTTCGGCTGTTCGTCGTCATGATGGTCGTTGAACATGTCGGCGTGATGGTCGTCGAATCCGCCTTCGCGACCGGTGACCGGACTGTACACCTGGGAATCCCGCGTGCCGGCCGGCAACGACTCGACCAGCGGGGAGTGTACTTCATCCGCCATCGGCGCGGCAGCCGAGGCCATCACGCCCGGAAGCGTGTTCGGCCGGGTGTCGGTGGCCGATGCAACCGGCACCGCGTACGCGACATCCGCCGGTTTGGCTGCCGGGGGCGGTACATTCATGCCGCCCGGTTGCAGTGCCGGGATGATCGCGGCGCCGTTGTGCGGTCGGCTCGAAGGATCTTTGGCCAACAGTCGGTTCAGCAGGTCGGCCACGGACGGGGTGATGTCCTTGCGAAGCACGTCTGCCTTTGCGGGTCGGCCTTGTTTGAACTGCTCGAGAACCTCGGCCGCGGTGGCACCCGGGAAGGGTGGGCGAGCGGTCAGCAGGAAATACAGCGTCGCCCCCAGGCTGTACCAGTCGCCTGCCATCGTGGGCGTGCCGTTGTCGGCCCGTTCGGGCGGATGGAAGTGCATCTTCTCGAGAAGGTGCCCTTCACGCATCGCGACATCGCCGAGCGCCGGCCGTAACGGCACGGTGCCAAGGCCTTCCAGACGCACGGTTGCGCCAGGGGCCGGGCGGACGACAGTCTGACCGGTGCCGTTACTGGCCGGCTTGCGGACGATCGGCGAAAGGATCAGCCGGTACGGCGTGATCTCGCCGTGCACGACGCCGCGATCATGCGCTGCCTGCAGGGCGATCGCCGCCTGCCGAACGTAGTCGCACGCCAGCGGGACGGGCAGGGCACCCATGTCGCCCACCAGCGTGCCCAAGTCTGCACCTTCGATAAATTCGTTCACCAGAAACGGCATGTCGCCGGCCATGCTGGCATCGAGCAAGTTGACGAGGCCGGGATGCGAAATGGCGCTGGCGGCACGGGCGCGTGCGATGTACGCGGGAATGTCATCTGCGGGGGCCAACCAGCTTTCGTTGAGCCAGCGGACGACCACCGGTTGATTCAGGGCAGGATGGAATGCCTTGAACGAAGTGCCGCTGAGCTGATCCGGAAAGCGATCGAGCAGGCGGTACCCCGCAAACTGGAGGTTGTGCCCGCGACCCTCGCGGATTTCATCGATCTGAAATCGGGTCAGCCAATTGCTGGCTTCAAGAAAGCGCGCAATTCCGTCGACGTCACCCTGCGGTGCTTCCGGGCGGCGAATCACTTCCTCGATCCGTTCGTTCGCAAGCAGCCGACTGCTGCTCAATCCTTCGAGGAAGCGAGACATCAACTCGGTGGACATGCGCGCGGTTCCAGCCATCTGTCAATTCGGGGTGGATGGGATAAGTGTAGGGAACGACCGCATTGGAGAGCAGAGGAAACCGGCCGGGAAGTTTCAGGTAGTCGTTTTCGCGTTTCGCAAGCGCCGGGCCAACTCGCGGACCGATTGTTCCTGCTCGGGCGTTTCGATCGATCCGGGCCGCAGCGACCGCACGTGATGGATCGCTTCCTCGGCCGTCATTCCTTCGCCGACAAAGTACCCCGCCAGCACGGTCCCGGTTCGACCGCGCCCGGCCAGGCAGTGGATGTTGACGCCCATGCCGTTCTTCTTCGCCTGCGTGATCGTGGCGAGACACCTTTCGTACTGATCGGGACGGGGGGCATCGAAATCGAGAATCGGCACATGCACCAGCATCAACCCGGCTTCATCAATTGAACGGCGCGGCGGCGGGTCTTCGCTCAGCGTCAGGAGAATGTCGATCCCCTCGCCGCGAAGCCAGCGCAGTTCCTCGGCCGCATCCGGCATGGCGGACGCCGCGAGAAGGGGCTTCGAAATCCAGGAAAAGGCAAAAGGGGCCATCGACGCATTCTATGGGAACGACGGCAACGAATCAGTCTCAATTACCGGGGGTGCGTTCACGAACTCTTCAGCGGCTTCCGGCCAAACTTCGCCCGAAGCTGGTTCGCCGTCTGCCAGACTTTGCCGTCAGTTTCCAGGAAGCCGATCAGGTTACCCGTTGAGATGCCCAGCAGCCCGGCCACGTCGCTGACTTTCGCTTCCGCAGCGACGAGCAGATCGAGGACAACGCCGACCGCGGGTAAAAACCGCGGGTCACGGGCCCCGAGTTTCAGCTTGCCATCACTGACGACGGCTTGGATTTCCGGCATCGTCGCGACATGTTCAACGGTCAGCAATTCCAACGGAACCGCTTCGCGCAGTTCGAGGAACAATGCCTTGTGCAAGCGCCGCAGCGCCTTCGCCTTATTCTCATGCTGCGAGCGGCTTTCCTCGGCGATCACGATCAACCCGCTCGGCAAATGCCGCAGTCGCACGGCCGAGCTGGTCTTGTTGCGTTTCTGACCTCCGGGCCCACTGGCCCGGTAGGTATCGACTTCGCACTGGCTCAGCAGTTGCTGCTCAGTCAGATCAGTCCACCCGCTCCGTGGATGCGGAATTCGGAATTCGGAATTCGGAATGAGAGACACAGAATCTCCGGTTTTCATTCTGAATTCCGCATTCCGCATTCCCAATTCCGCACTGGATCAGACTTCCAGCTTCCAGGGTGCCCGGTACTCTCGGCCGATCATCTTGTTCGCTTCTTCATCCGTGAACTTTTCGGTCTTCGGATCCCAGGTCAGCTTCTTGCCGGAGCGCAGGGCGATGACGCCCAGATGGCAGACCTTCACCGAACTGGCACCGACTTCGACGTTGCAGATCGGCTTCTTGCCCGACTTGATGCAGTCGAAGAAGTTGGCCATCTGGCTAGCTGGCCGTCCTTCGTACAGCATCGGGTCTTCCTTCAGCGGTTCCGAGATGATCTTGGCGTCGCTGGCGACGATCATCCCGCGGCTGACGAAGAGCTTGCCCGCGTCGCCGATGAACAGCACGCCGTTCTCATCCGGGCCGACGTTGCGGGGCTTCGCGTCCTTGCCGACGAGGGGAACCTTGCCGTCCTTGTTCATGAGCGCCCCGGCATTTGTGCCGCCGCCGCTCATGGCGATCACTTTCACACCGTTCGCGTAGGTGAACTGCACCTGGAACGTAGGGTGCGTGTTGTACGCGGTCGGGTCCTTGGCCGGAGCCTCGGCCTTCAGTGTTTCGATCTGCGTCGGGCCGTTACCGTCCATGTTCAGCGCCCACTGGGCGATGTCCAGGTGGTGTGCGCCCCAGTCGGTCATCTTGCCGCCGCTGTACTCGTAGAACCAGCGGAACTGATAGTGGCAGTTGGTGTTCTGCGCGTCTTTGTACAAGTCGTCGACTTTCGCGGTCGGCACCAGCCAGAAGTCCCAGTTCAGGCCTTC
>Ga0105048_10005122_pt1 | contig 21269 bp, 20 predicted proteins | sample MAT05_FD_78382 | JGI IMG/M metagenome (GOLD analysis project Ga0105048, IMG submission 78382) | Freshwater microbial communities from Lake Fryxell liftoff mats and glacier meltwater in Antarctica - MAT-05 | ecosystem: Environmental > Aquatic > Freshwater > Ice > Liftoff microbial mat | place...
CGTCGGACCATGCGGTGGCGGACCCTACGGCCTTCCGCGCCGCAGTGGCGCGCGGAAAGCCTGCAGCAGAAGTCGGCCAACTGGTGACATTCGGCATCAAGCCGGACCGGGCCGAGACCGGCTATGGCTGGCTGGAGGCAGGGGAGGAGACCTATCCCGGCGTGCACCGGCTGATCCGCTTTGTCGAAAAGCCGGACACGCCCACGGCTGAGGCGATGCTGGCGGATGGGCAGCATCTGTGGAACGCGGGCGTGGTTCTGGCGCAGGCACGGGTAATGATCGCGGCCTTTGCCGAACATGCGCCGCAGATCCTGTCAGCGGTCAAGCAAGCGTTGGCAGCGGCGGAGCGGGATCTCGGATTCTTCCGGATCGACCCGGTCGCCTGGGCGCGCGTGCCAGAGGAATCGATCGACTATGCGGTGATGGAGAAAGCCGCCAACATCAGCCTCGTGCGTTTTGACGGGCATTGGACGGATCTGGGCAGCTGGCCCGCGATCTGGCAGGAAAGCGGTCGGGACGCTGCAGGCAATGCGCTGTCGGCGCGCGCGACGGCAATCGACTGCGAGGACAGCCTCCTGCGCTCGGAAAGCGACGGGATAGAGATGGTGGGGATCGGGCTCACCAACATTGTGGCGATAGCGATGCATGATGCGGTGCTGGTGGCCGACATGAGCCAGGCGCAAAGCGTGAAAACCGCAGTCGCGACGCTGAAGGCGCGCGGGGCCAAGCAGGCTGTGCAGTTCCCCAAGGATCACCGGCCATGGGGCTGGTTCGAGACGCTGATCCTGGCCGACCGGTTTCAGGTCAAGCGCATCCACGTGCATCCGGGCGCCGCCCTCAGCCTGCAGAGCCACATGCACCGGTCCGAACACTGGATCGTGGTGGCGGGCACAGCGCGGGTCACGGTGGGCGACAAGGTGCAACTCATCAGCGAGAACCAGTCGATTTATGTGCCCCTGGGTTTAAAGCACCGGATGGAAAACCCAGGCCGCGTGCCGATGGTGCTGATCGAGGTGCAGACGGGGGCCTACCTCGGCGAGGATGACATCATCCGCTATGAGGATGTGTACGCGCGGCAGTGACCGGGCCGCCCCTGGCCAAGGGTTGTGCCGCCTCTGCGCCTTCCCTCGCGTCACACGCTCAGCGCCGTCGTCTCCACCACCCGCCGCAATGCGAAGGAGGAATGCATCTGACGCACCCCCGGGAGCCGACTGAGATACTGGCGGTGGATTCGCGCAAAATCCTCGGTGTCGCGCGCGAGGATCTTTAGCAGATAATCCGCATTTCCGGCCATCAGGTGGCATTCAAGGATATCCGGCACCCGCGCCACCGCCCGCTCGAAGGCATCCAGAAGGTCATCCGCTTGCCCCTGCAGCGTGATCTCGACGAAAACCGTCGTGGGCCGCCCCAGTCGGCGTGCGTCCAGAAGCGCCACATAGGCCGCGATGTACCCCTCCTCCTCCATACGCTGCACCCGCCGGTGACATGCCGATGGCGACAGGTTTACCAGTTCCGAAAGCTCGGCATTGGTGATGCGGCCATTTTTCTGCAAGACAGTCAGAATGCGGCGGTCTGTTGCGTCAAGATCGGCCACTGCGCTCATTCCTTCTGCGTTTCTGGGCAGAATTCGAAGATTCTTCGGTAAATCTATCCAAGTGCGCCCAAGAATTCAAAGCATTTGCACCCGACCCGTCGCACACTGCGCTGAAGCGCCCCGTACAAGCCCGACAGGAGACGGAACGAGATGAAGATCGGTTGCCCCAAGGAGATCAAACCGCAGGAATTCCGCGTTGGCATGACCCCGAGCGCAGTACGCGAGGCGGTGGTTCATGGCCATCAGGTGATGGTGCAAACCGATGCAGGTACCGGCGCAGGCTTCATGGATGCTGATTACCTGGCTGCCGGCGCCACGATCCTCGCGACCGCCGAGGAGGTGTTCGCCGCGGCCGACATGATCGTCAAAGTCAAGGAACCCCAGGCGGTAGAGCGCAAGCGCCTGCGCGAGGGGCAGGTGCTGTTCACCTACCTCCACCTCGCGCCCGATCCGGCACAGACGCACGATCTGCTCGCCTCGGGCGTCACCGCAATTGCCTATGAAACCGTGACCGATGACCGCGGTGGCTTGCCGCTGCTCGCGCCGATGTCCGAAGTTGCGGGCCGCCTTGCCCCCCAGGTCGGTGCCTGGACGTTGCAAAAGGCGAACGGCGGGCGCGGCGTGCTGCTTGGCGGCGTGCCGGGCGTGCTGCCGGGCCGGGTGCTGGTGATCGGCGGCGGTGTTGTCGGCACTCACGCGGCCAAGATTGCGGCGGGGATGGGCGCGGATGTTACCGTGCTCGACCGTTCGGTGAACCGGCTGCGCTATCTCGACGATGTCTTTGGCGGCACCTTCAAGAACGGCTATGCCGATGCCGCCACCACGATTGCGCTGGCCCGTGACGCCGACCTGATCATCGGTGCCGTCCTGATCCCCGGCGCCGCAGCACCCAAGCTGATCAGCCGCGCTCAGCTGGCCGAGCTGAGGCCGGGCGCGGCCCTCGTGGACGTCGCCATCGACCAGGGCGGCTGCTTTGAAACCAGCCACGCCACTACCCATCAAGACCCGATCTATCAGGTGGACGGCATCATGCATTACTGTGTGGCCAACATGCCCGGCGCAGTGGCCCGCACATCGACCCTCGCGCTCGGCAACGCAACCATGCCCTTCATGATCGCGCTCGCCGACAAGGGCTGGAAGCGCGCCTGCGCCGAGGACAAGCACCTTCTGGCCGGCCTCAACACCCACGCGGGCAAGCTGACATACGCCGCGGTCGGAGAGGCTCTGGGCCTGCCGACCATTCCGTCGGCGTCTGCGCTCGACCTCTGATCAATGGCCAGAACCGAATAAAGGCCCCGGACCAACCGTCCGGGGCCTTACTTTTGTTCGGGTATCTTACTTCTTTAACGCGGCTAGGATGTCTTTGAGCAGATCCACTTCCGTCGGTCCGGCATGAATTGCCGCCGCTTCCGCCGCTTCTTTCCGCGCGGTCGACCCCTTCAGCCGGTTGACAGCCTTGACCAGCAAGAAAACAACCCAAGCGATGATCAGGAAATTGATCACCGCCGTGATGAAGGCGCCATAGGCGAAGACAGGCGCGCCTGCTTCGCGAGCGGCGGCAAGAGAGCCAGGGTTCGTGCCCGACAGATCAATATAAAGGTTCGAAAAGTCTACTCCGCCGGTCACAAGACCGATGATCGGGTTGATTAGATCGCCGACCAGCGAGTTGACAATGGCCGTAAAGGCCACACCGATTATGATACCCACTGCCAGGTCGACGACATTTCCCTTCGCGATGAAGGCCTTGAACTCGTTTAACATCTCGTTGATCCCTAGTTGGTTTCCGTCTTGAGACGACTGTTCCGCTTCGCATGTCTTCCAAGGCAGGTGCAGGGGGAAGATTGCACGATCGCGCACTCTAGCTCATCGATTTCTGATTCTGACCGCCAACTCGCCCCCGATTGTCGCCGATTTGGCTCAGATTTCAGCAAGCGCCCCGCTGCACGGCGGACGGTTGACCACCGCGGCCAGCCGTCGCATCGTCGCGCCATGAACGGGAGGGACGATCATGCAAGGCTTCGGCATTCATTCCAGCATCTGGACCATGCGGTGGACGCCAGCGGCGGCCGAACACGCGGTGGCAGAAGCGGTGCGCCATGGGTTCGACTTCATCGAAGTGGCGCTGCTTGATCCGCCAATTGTCGATGCCCCACATTCGCGCCGCCTGTTCGAGGGCAAGGGTCTCCGCGCCGTCTGCTCTCTGGGCCTTCCCGAAACAGTCTGGCCGTCGCGCAATCCGGAGGGCGGGGCTGCGTTCCTCAAGATCGCTCTGGAAAAGACTGCCGCGATGGGTGCCGAGGCGCTGACCGGCGTGACCTATGGCGGCATCGGCGAGCGGAGCGGCCTGCCCCCGACCGAAGCCGAGCTTGACAACGTTGCCCGCTGCCTCGACCAAACCTCCAAAGAGGCAAAGCGCCTTGGGATCGCTTTCGGGATCGAGCCGGTCAATCGCTATGAATCGCACCTGCTGAACACTGGCTGGCAAGCCGCTGCGATGATCGAAAGGGTGGGGTCCGACAACATCTTCATCCATCTGGATACCTATCACATGAATATCGAGGAGAAGGGTGCCGCCAACGGCATCCTCGCCGCCCGTGACCACCTTCGCTACATCCACCTGTCGGAAAGCGACCGCGGCGTGCCGGGCAGTGGCACCTGCGACTGGGATGAAATCCATGCCACCCTCGCCGCCATCGGCTTCAAGGGGGGGCTTGCGATGGAAAGCTTCATCAATATGCCGCCGGAACTGGCTTATGGTCTGTCGGTCTGGCGCCCTGTGGCCGAAAGCACCGAACAGGTTATCGGCGAGGGCCTGCCCTTCCTGCGTGGCAAGGCGCGGCAATACGGGTTGATCTGAACACCAGCCCTGCCCCTTCAGCTTTGAAAAAAAATCCCCGCCGGAGGCTCCCTGACGTACTGCAGGCCGCTTCGCTGGGGACATTTTTGCCATTTTGATTGGCCATGGTGTCGCGCCACATCTCACGGGGAAGGCAGTTCGTAGCGGACATAGGCGAAGGCGGTGCTGTCAGGGGACCAGCAGGGAACATTGATGCTGCCTTGACCACCGGTGAATTCGCAAATGCGGCGGCGGTTGTTACCGTGAGGGTTCATCAGGCACAGCGCCACCGGCAGGTCACGGGGGTGACCTTCGGTGCCGGGCGGATAGGCAAGGTAGAGGACCTGCCGCCCGTCCGACGAGGGGTGAGGAAACCAGTTGACCTGATCGTCGGCAAAAAGCTGACGGTGGCCGGTGCCATCCGGTGCCATCACCCAGATCTGGGCGTGGCTGGGACCATCGCCGGTCGGGCGGTCGCAGTTGTAATAGATCAGGCGGCCATCAGGGGCGTAGTCCGGCCCGTCGGAATGACCCTCGCCAAAGGTCAGGCGCCGCTCGTCGGTGCCGTCGGCAGCGCAGGAATAGATGTCGATGACGCGCTTGTCGCCGCGCGCGGCGGGATAGGTGATGCGGCTGCCATCGGGCGAGGCACCGTGCCACCAGCTGGGTGCATCTTTCGTCACAGGGCGGGGGATCCCGCCGGTTGCGGGCATCACGAAGATCTCCGACCCGCGGCCATTGTGATGGCTGAGCCAGATGTGTTGCCCATCGGGCGTGAAGCCGTGATCATTGTTGCAAATCACCGCAAAACCTGTGTCGATTGGGTGCAACGCAGGCTCGGCCAGCGGGAGGCGCCATAGGCGGCCGTCGCCATTGACCAAAAGCCAGTCACCGGAGGGATGCCAGTTTGGCGCCTCGATCAGGGCGTCGGTCTTCAGGACCACGTGCGCCGCACCCGTTGCCACAACGTAGATTTCAACTGAACTGCGCATCGCCTGATCCTTCCTGTGCCGCCCGTGCGGCGTGAATTCCGGCCCACCGCCCCGTGGCCCAGCTTGCGGTCAGCAGATACCCGCCGGTCGGGGCTTCCCAGTCCAGCATCTCGCCACATGCAAAGACGCGGGGCAAGGCACGAAGCTCAAGTCCCGCGGTAAGGCCTGATGCGGCGATTCCGCCGGCGGTAGAGATTGCCTCGTCCAGCGGGCGGGGGCCGGTAAGGGGAAGAGGCAGCGCCTTGAGCAGCGCCGGGGTCGCTGCGCGGCCGAATTCCTGCACCAGCCCTGCTGCAGCCGGGCTGAGACCCAGCTTGCGCAGCCGGTTGGCGAGGGTCGTGCCCGGCCTCATTCGCGACAGGTGGGAGGAAAGCGCGGCCTCGGTCAGATCGGGAAAAAGGTCAAGCGTCAGAGACGCACCTTCGCGCAGGGCGCGCGAGACGGCATAGATGCCACCACCTTCGACCCCGCGCGCGGAAAGAACAAACTCCCCCCGCTCACGCTGGTTGCCCGCGACAAGCGCCGCGCCCTTGACCGGCTGGCCGAAGTGACGCGCCATGTGGGGGGACCAGGCCACACCGAAGCCCATGTTGGCGGGGCGGAATGGAGTGATGGGTACGCCGAGGGCGGCAAGCGAGGGTGCCCAGGCACCGTCAGACCCAAGCCGCGCCCAGCTCGCGCCGCCGAGCGCGAGGACAGTGACCCTGGGGCGAAGGTGGGACGGGCCCGCGCCTGCATCAAAGGCGAAGGTGCCCGCGTCAAGGCCGTTCCAGCGCCAGCCGGTGCGCAGCGTCACTCCTTGTCCCGCAATGCGGCCGAGCCAGGCGCGGAGCAGCGGCGAGGCCTTCATCGCCACCGGAAACACCCGGCCGGAGGAGCCGGTGAAGACCTCTTGCCCGAGGCCCCGGCACCAGTCGACCACCTGATCAGGGCCGAACCCGGCGAGAATGGGGCCAAGCCAACCTGCGTCGAAGGCCGCGGCAAAGCGGGACGGTTCTTCGGCCTTGGTCACGTTCAGGCCCGACTTGCCCGCCATCAGGAACTTGCGCCCGGGGGAGGGTTTTGCCTCGCAGACGACCACGCGGCGACCGGCGCGGGCGAGTTCTTCCGCCGCCATCAGGCCTGCGGGACCTGCGCCGATGACCAGGGCGTCGACGGCCTCTATCACCCCTTGCCGACCTTGATCTCGACGACGCGATGGGGATAGGGCATCTCGATCCCCTCGGCCTTCAGGGCGTTCCAGATGGCGAAGAGGACCGGGCTGCCGTATCTGTTCTTGCCGTCGTCGATGCCCGCAACCCAATATTCCACTGCGAAATCCACAGCACTTTCACCAAATCCGCGCAGCTCGCAATCCGGCCCGTCGGGGGCTTGCAGCACGAAGGGGAGTTTTCCTACCGCCGTCTCGATGATGGCGGGGACGCGGTTGATGTCAGTGTCGTAGCTGACCGAGAACGCCGCCTCATAGCGGTTGGCGGACCCCTGATCGGAGTAATTGATGACGCGGGTGGTGATAAAATGCTCATTCGGAACGACAATCCACTTGCCGTCGAAGGTTTCCAGCACGCAGGCGCGCGAGGTCATCTTTACGATCGTGCCGCGCTGTCCGCCATCAAGCTCGACATAGTCGCCGACGGTCGTCTGGCCTTCAACGAGGAGGATGATGCCGCAGATGAAGTTGGCTGCGATCTGCTGCAGGCCAAGCCCGATCCCTACGCCAAGCGCGCCGCCAAGGACGGCGATGGCGGTGAGGTCGATGCCCATAATCGACATGAGCAGAAGAAAGGCCGCGCCGAAGATCACGACTTCGACCAGCTTCACGGCCAGTTCGCGAGTGGCGGGGCGCAGTTCGGCCTGGGACTTAATGTAATCCGAACTTTGCCGGTTCGACCAGCTGCCGAGCCAGAAGAGGAGGCTGCCCGCAATGAGCCCGCGCACCAGCGACAGGACCGAAAAACGGATGTTGCCAAGAGCGATCACCGTTTCTTCGAGCCGCAACGTCAGGTCATCGAGCAGGCCCACGACATAGAGCGCGGCAACGGGAAGAAGGACGTAGCGGCCGAGAAGGCGAAGGAACCTCTCGGTCAGGATGTCTCGCACAAGGATACGCACGGCGAGAAAAAGGAAGACGCGCTTGCCAAAGGCGATCACGTCGCCCGAGTTGAAGAGCGAGCGGGTGAAGCCTTCGCCCGCCGCCGTGAGCGCATAGGCGAGGATCGGCAACAAGAGCGGCAGGAACATCAGCAGGAACCGACGCGCGCGGGCGATGATGTGCTGGGCGCTGTCCGCCGGGGTCAGCAGGCGGGCGAGTGCTGGTTGCAGGCGCGCGGCCAGCAGGCGCGCCGCGAGATAGGCCACCGCGAGCAGCGCGAATTGCGACCATGCAGCGGGGCTCGCAATCCAGTCGAGCGCGAATTGCCAAGCTTGATCGAGCCAGCCGAGAAGCTTGCCGAGAAGTTCGGGTTGGGTCCTCATCATCCTGTCCCTCCTTGGCCGCCCGTGCCTTGGCATCGCGTGCGAGATGCTGTGGCGAAGATCGTCCTGGTTGGCAAGCAGCGGGGGGGCTGGCGGAAGGAGGGGGCGCCGCCCCCTCGGGCCTTGGCGGCCCTCACCCCCGGGATATTTGTAAATAGATGAAGACGCAAAGGGACAGAGTCAAAGATCGAAGGTCGCAAGGACCGGAACGTGGTCGGAGGGCTGGGTCCAGCCGCGGGCGTCGCGCAGAATGCGGCTGCCGTGTGCGGCGGAAGAGATGTCGGGGGTGGCCCAGATGTGATCTAGCCTGCGGCCCTTGTTGGCCGCGTCCCAGTCGGCGGCGCGGTAGGACCACCAGCTGTAAAGGCGACCGGCCGGGATGTCCTGCCGCGTCACGTCTACCCAGGCGCCCGACTCCATTGCGTCGGTCAGATGTGCAACCTCGATGGGGGTGTGCGAGACGATTTTGAGAAGCGCCTTGTGGTCCCAGACGTCGTCTTCGCGGGGGGCGATGTTCAGATCGCCGGCAAGAATTGCGCGGTCGGGTTTTTCCCAGCGGAACCAGTCGCGCAGGTCGGAAAGATAATCGAGCTTCTGGCCGAATTTCTCGTTCTCGGCCCTGTCGGGGATGTCGCCGCCGGCGGGCACGTAGAAATTGTGGATTGTCACGCCATTCTCCAGCCGGGCCGCGACGTGCCGAGCATGGCCGAGGCGCGCGAAATCCTGATCACCTGCGTCAACGATCGGCAGTTTGGACAGGATCGCCACGCCGTTGTAGCTTTTTTGGCCACGCGCCACGATGTAGCGGTAGCCAAGTGCGTGAAATGCCTCGAGCGGGATTTTCTCCACCGGGCTCTTGCACTCCTGCAGGCAGAGGAGATCGGGCGCTTCTTCTGTCATCAGGCGGGCCACCAGCGTTTCGCGCAGGCGCACGGAGTTGATGTTCCAGGTGGCAAGCGTGAAGGGCATGGGTTTCTCCTGCGGATGCGCGACCCTAGGCGGTGGGGTTCGGCAGCTCAAGAAAAGAAAACCCGACCGCCAGGGTCCGGCCAAGTCCAACAGGGAAGTGACAATAAGATAACACGCGAATCAGCCGTGAGGCGAAATCCGGAACACGAAATCCGGGCGTATGCTTTTTCAACTACAACTTTGGGTTGACCCAAAGCTCTTGTGAGCCGCTTTTGGCGCAGAACGCGAAACAAACAGGCTATTTGATGCCCATGCCCTGCGATCCGAGAAAAAAAGGCCGGGCATGAAGCCCGGCCAGGTCCAACAGGGAGGGTGTCGTGCCATAACCCCGACACGACGAGGGGAAGTCTTTGCTGCCACGCAGGCCGCACGGGTCAAGTCATGCCTGCAGATTCGGGCAACAATATGACCGTCAGGCTACCAGTCGGTAACCGCCGCTTTCCGTGACCAGAATCCGGGCGTGCGAGGGATCGGGCTCTATCTTCTGGCGCAGCCGGTAAATGTGGGTTTCCAGCGTGTGGGTAGTGACCCCTGCGTTGTAGCCCCAGACTTCATGCAGCAGCACATCGCGGGCCACGACACTCTGTTGTGCGCGATATAGGAACTTCAGGATGTTCGTTTCCTTCTCCGTCAGGCGGATTTTCTTTTCCTTGGCATCGAGCAAAAGTTTCTGCGCCGGGCGGAACGTATAGGGTCCCATCTGAAATACCGCATCTTCGGACTGCTCATGCGTCCGCAATTGCGCACGGATGCGGGCAAGAAGGACCGGAAACTTGAAGGGCTTGGTCACATAGTCATTGGCCCCGGCATCCAGACCCAGAATGGTATCGCTGTCCGAATCATGCCCGGTGAGCATCAGTATCGGGCACTTCACCCCCTGCTTGCGCATCTTGCGGCACAACTCGCGCCCGTCGGTATCGGGCAGACCCACGTCGAGGATGACAAGGTCGTAAAGCATTGCCTTGATCTTCTCGATCCCCTCGGCGCCGGTGCCTGCTTCGAATACATCGAAGTCTTCGGTCATCACCAACTGCTCGCTCAGCGCCTCGCGCAGATCGTCGTCGTCGTCCACAAGAAGAATTTTGCGAATTCCGGCCATAAGAGCCTCCCTTATTGTCTCGCAAGAGATGCGGACCTCTTACGAAACCGGCAAGGCATGTGACGGAAAGCTCACGCGGACGTGCGCCGGGGGGGCGGTATGTTTCAACAGTTGGCCGGGCCATTGCATTTTGCGAGCGTTCCCATTTCCCTGCTGGGCGGCTAGAAGAAGGGGCAGGAGTAACCGGATGACCGCAAGCCTTGCGCCCAGCATCGTCGAACGCCTCGCCCGCGCGCGGGGCGACCTGCGCATGGGTGTACCGGTAGTGCTGATGGGCGGAGGCGAGGCTGCGCTGGCTGTGGCGGTAGAGGCGCTGGATGCGCAGCGGCTGGCCGCCTTGCGTGCCATGGGCTCGCCGGTGCTTGCGCTTACCGGACGACGGGCCGAGACCTTGAAGGCGCGCGTCTATGACGGCGATCTTGCGCGCATCGCCGTGCCTGCGGCGGCCGACCTCGCCTGGCTGCGCGCTCTCGCCGACCCGAAGGATGATTTGCGCCACCCGATGAAGGGGCCGTTGCAGTCGCTGCGCGAGGGCGGGGCCGACCTGCACCGAGCGGCCATCGCGCTGGCGAAGACCGCGCATCTGTTGCCGGCCGCCGTGCTGGTGCGGGTGCCCGATGCGCTGGTGCTGGCAGCGTCGCAATCGCTGACGCTGCTTGCACTCAGTGAGATCGGGCCAGAGCTTGGCCGCCTTTCGCCAATGACCGAGGTCGTCTCGGCCCGCCTGCCGATGGTCGCCAGTGCGGCAGGGCGGGTGCATGTCTTTCGCCCCGAAGATGGCGCTGAAGAACATTTTGCGATCGAGATTGGCCGTCCGGATCGCAGCCTTGCCGTCCTTGCACGGCTCCATTCGGCTTGCTTCACCGGCGATGTGCTCGGCAGCCTAAAATGCGATTGCGGCCCGCAGCTGCACGCGGCACTGGCGCAGATGGGGGCGGAGGGCGCGGGGGTGCTGCTCTATCTCAATCAGGAGGGACGGGGGATCGGCCTTGCCAACAAGTTGCGGGCCTATGCATTGCAGGATCAGGGGTTTGACACGGTCGAGGCGAACCACCGGCTGGGGTTCGAGGATGACGAGCGCGATTTCCGGATCGGCGCAGACATCCTGCGCAGGCTCGGGTTTTCATCCGTGCGGCTCTTGACAAACAACCCCCGCAAGATCGCGATGATGACGGGCTGCGGGCTTGACGTGATGGAACGGGTGCCTCTCCATGTGGGGCAGACGCCGCAGAACGAAGGCTATCTTGCGACCAAGGCGCTGAAATCCGGGCATCTGCCATGAAGGCCGCGGACATCGTCGTGGGTCGCTGGGGCGCACGGGCCTTTGGGCGCCGCATTCCTTGCACGGTGGGGCGCGCGGGCATCGTGGCGGCCGCCGCCAAGCGTGAAGGAGATGGTGCCACGCCCGCAGGCACCCACCGGATTGTCGGGATGCTCTACCGGCCTGACCGGATTGCCGCCACCGCCCTGCCCGACTGGGCGCTGCCATTCGGGCCACCCGACCTGTGGTCGGATGATGCACGCGATGAGGAGTACAACCTGATGGTCCGCACGCCGCATGGTTTTGGCCACGAGCGGCTGACGCGCGGTGATCCGATGTATGACCTGATCCTGATCAGCGACTGGAACTGGCCCGAAGCCGTGCCCGGGCGCGGCTCGGCGATCTTTTTGCACACATGGCGCCGCCCGTTGGCCCGAACGGCAGGCTGTGCGGCCTTTGCAAAGGCAGACCTCATGTGGATCGCGGGCAGGATCACCCACCAGACGCGGTTGATCATACGGGCGTAACCCCTTCCCAAAACGGTTTGAGCTTTCTACTCTGCGGGCAAATGGGGGAGGAAGTCATGGCCAAAGCACCATCCGGCGCTGTGGACGATTTGTTCGAGATGCGCCTTGCCCGCTCAGCCTCCGATCTGTGGCCGATGCTGGAGGCGCTATACGGCCACCGGCCGGATTACGACGCCTTTCACGGGCAACTGCTTGCCGTGCTGCGAAAAGGCTGGGACGCGCGCCCGGCCGACCTCAAACGGCTGGACCTGAAGCGCGATCTGGAACCGGACTGGTTCCAGCGGCCGGGCATGGCCGGATATGTCTTCTACATCGACCGTTTCGCCGGCACCCTGCGCGGCATCCTCGATAAACTCGATTATCTGGAGGATCTTGGCATAACCTACATCCACCTGATGCCCTGTCTGAAACCCCGACCCGGCGACAGCGATGGCGGCTATTCGGTGATGGATTACCGCGCCATCAACCCCGCCTACGGCTCGATGGCGGATTTCGAGGCGGTGACGTCCGCCCTGCGTGCCCGCGGCATCTCTGTCTGCGTCGACCTTGTGCTGAACCACACTGCGAAGGAGCATGCCTGGGCGAAAAGGGCCGCCAAGGGCGATGCACGTTATCAGGACTACTACCTGATGTTCGACACGTCCGCCCTTCCAAAGCGCTATGAGGAAACGCTGGTCGAGGTGTTTCCGGACAACGCCCCGGGCAACTTCACCCATTACCCTGCCTTTGGTAAATGGGTCTGGACCACCTTCAACGAACATCAGTGGGATCTGAATTGGGCCAACCCAGCGGTCTTTCTGGAAATCACCGAGATTATGCTTTTTCTTGCCAACCGCGGGGTGGATGTGCTGCGGCTGGACGCTGTGGCTTTCATGTGGAAGCAGATGGGCACGCGATGCCAGTCGGAACCTGAGGTCCATATGCTGTTGCAGGGGCTGCGGGCCTGTTCGCGCATCGCCAGCGCCGCGGTGATCCATCTGGAGGAAGCAATCGTCGGGCCGGCCGAGATGCTGCCCTACCTCGGTCGCGGCGCGCATGACGGGAAAGAGGGGAACCTCGCCTATCACAACAGCCTGATGGTGCAGATCTGGGGCGCGCTCGCGTCCCGCGACACGCGGCTGATGACGCATGTGCTGGCGACGCATTTCCCGGACCGGCTGGCGAATGCAACCTATGCCACCTACATCCGCTGCCATGACGATATCGGCTGGGCGGTCACAGATGAAGATGCAGGCGCGGTCGGCCTGAACGGGCATGCACACCGGACCTTCTTGGCGGATTTCTACGAAGGCACCTTTCCCGGCAGTTTTTCGCAGGGCGCGCTGTTTCAGGTGAACGAGGTAACGGGCGACAAGCGTGTTTCCGGCAGCTTTGCCTCGCTTGCGGGCCTGCAGCGCGCAGCGGGCGATACTGTGCTGGCCGAATCCGCAGTGCAGCGGATCCTCCTGGGGCACGCACTGATCGCCTCTTACGGCGGTATCCCCCTGATCTACATGGGGGATGAACTGGCCCTTCTGAACGATGACCGCTATCTGGAAGAGCCCACGCACGCCCAGGACAGCCGCTGGATCCACCGCCCGCAAATGGATTGGGCCGCGGCGGAAACGCGGCATCTGGGCACCTTGGCCTCTGCCCGGGTGTTCTGGGAGGTACGGCATATCCTGGCGCGGAGGCGCGAGGTGGCTGCGCTGCACGGCGCCGTGCCGGTGCGAGTTGTCGATCTGGGTGCGCCGGAGCTTTTCGGTTTTGTTCGCGAGGCTCCAACGGGGCCGGTGCTGTGCCTGTTCAACTTCACCGAACGCTGGCAGTCCCTGCCCGGGTGGATCGCCCTGAAATACGGGGTGGCGCGGATGCACGACCTCTTGTCAGACCACCCGGTCGAGATGTTTCAGGACACGATCCCGTTGGCCCCTTATGCTCGGGTTTGGCTTGCCTGAGGTGGCCCCCTGTCAGGCAAGTCAAACCCTACGATCCACGGGCAGATTGCAGACACCTTTCGGATGAGGGCGGTCGCGCGTTGGACGCAGGTTGGCCGCCCGTCTGCAGGTCTCTTCAGGAGTAGGAGCGCGCGCCAAAGATCGCAGAGCCCACACGGATATGCGTCGCGCCATGGGCGATGGCGGTTTCGAAATCGCTGCTCATGCCCATCGACAGTCCCGAAAGGCCATTCCGTGCAGCCATTTCCGCCAGCATTGCGAAATGCGGGGCGGGGTCCGCGCCTTCGGGGGGAATGCACATCAGACCGGAAAGGGACAGCTCCATCGTCGTGGCCCTCGCCAGGAACCCATCTAAATCGGCGGGCAGGACGCCGGCCTTCTGCGGCTCCTCCCCCGTGTTCACCTGCACGAACAGTTGCGGACAGTCGCCCCGATCCTGCACCAGCCGCGCAATCTTCTCTGCCAGCGAGGGGCGGTCCACCGAGTGGATCGCGTCAAACAGCTCCAGCGCCTGCTTCGCCTTGTTGGTTTGCAGGGGACCGACCATGTGTACGGCAACCGGGCCGAATCGGGCGCGCAGATCGGGCCATTTTCCGGCTGCCTCCTGCACGTAATTTTCGCCGAACAGGCGGTGGCCTGCAGCCAGCACCGCCTCCACCCGATCCAGAGGTTGCACCTTGGATACCGCGATCAGTTGCACTGACTCTGCCGCCCTGCCCGCCGCCGTCTCTGCCGCGCGCATGCGCACCATAATGCCGTCCAGGCTCATCCGCCGCCTCCTGCCACGAAAAACGAAAAGAGCGGGCAAGATGCCCGCTCTTTCCTCATGAGTGTCTTATCGTCAGATCAGAACGAGAACTTCACACCCAGTTCGGCGTAGGTGTTGTCGTCGAAGTCGACTTGGACGCCACCGGCCAGCGTCGCGCCGCCCAGATCGTAGTCAGCGCCGATACCGTAGGCAACGTCTTCGGTGCCCAGGTTGTCGCCGCTCGATACGAAGGCGCGAACAGTCACGGCGTCAAAGGTGTAGTTGCCGTACAAAGTCACTTTGTTAGCGTCAGCGCCCGTCGCTCCGCTTACATCGAAGTACAGCAGGCCGACGTTCCCGACATCACTGAAACCGTATTGCGCAGCGATAGCAAACGTATCGGTATCATTCGCGGCGAGGGTCGCGCTGTAGCTTTCGTAGCCGCCCGAAACAGTGATAGCGCCAAATTTGTAGTCTGCCGCAACCGAGAAGATTTCGTCCGCGTTAGTGACGGTCTGGTCGAGCGTGTGGTAGGATGCGAAGACGTTGAGATCAGCAATCCCGTAGGTGACGAAGATGCCGACGCGGTTCGGGGTACCGGTGTACGGGCCGGACGAGAACGACGCGTTGACGCCGATCGGGTCGCCGGCGCTGAAGCCCGTGAAGCCGATTTCCGAGTTATAGATCAGCGCAACCGAGTCGAGCGCGCCGTTGGCGTTACCGACCTGAACCTCAAGGCCCTCGTATTTCGCATAGACGTAAGCAGCACTCAGCGTCGATTGCCCGCCGCTTTGGGTGTTCTGCAGACGCACACGACCACCGAAGGTCACGCCCGAGTCCGTCTCTTTCGAACCGTTGAACTCGGTACGGAAGCGATAGGACAGCTGGGTCTCTTGGCCAGTGCGGCTTTCGTCGTAGTTCAGGCCGAAGCGGCCCGAACCGGACAGCGTCACTTCGGCAGCGGCCACGCCGGCCGTCGCAACGAGCAGGGTGGTGGACAGTAGAATCTTTTTCATAGCTTCCCTCATTGTCTCTGAAAGGTGCGGCCCAACTCGGGAGAATCCAAATTGGGTATGCCTCTATTTCCACCCGGACGGGTTTGATTGCAATCTGAACGCGGACGACGCCGGGAAAGACGCGTTTGATGGTGCAGCTTTGCCACAGTTGCGTGACGGCCCTTTTTGCAAGGCGGCAGGACTCGGACGAAAGAAAGGCAGAAGTCATTTGCAGCGGCAAAAGCGGTCACTCGGAAAGCCCTTGGCACGCCCCGACCGCTCGGTTACACAAAGGCCGAGTGGACCGGGGGATCTGGATGACCTTGCACAGCCTTGCACGTAGCGCGCGCCTTTGCGGGCTGGTTGCCGTGCTGGCCTTCGGGCTGGCCGCTTGTGGTGGCGGTGGCGTCTTTGGTTTGTTCGGTGGGAAAGCGCGCGATGCTTCGACCCCGAGAGCCGAGAGATCCTTCGAACTGCGCGACGACGCTCCGGGCAGAGGCACGAAACTCAGCGACCTTTTCAGGAATTCCGACGATCCGAACATCACGGTCGAAGTGAACCGGTATATCTGGCAGGCCTCGCTGGAAGTCCTGAATTTTCTGCCAATCGAATCGGTTGACCCCTTCACCGGCGTGATCGTCACCGGTTACGGCACACCGCCCGGTGGCGGCAGGTCTTACCGCGCAACAATCTTTGTGCAAGACCCGGCGCTCGATGCACGGTCGCTGAAGGTTTCGTTGCAATCGAGTGGGGGTGGCCCGGTGTCGGCCGAAACCTCGCGTGCGATCGAGAATGCGATCCTGTCCCGTGCGCGTCAAATTCGAATCCGCGACAGCAAGCTCTGACCGCCGCGCCGCTGGCGGACGGTACCGCGGGCGCCTGCAACAGGCGCTTGGGCTGGACCTTGGGCGCGTCCTCGGGTTAATTCCGCGCGATGTGATGCAAGGGGCCGCAAATGTCGCGCTATGAACCATCTGTGATCGAACCTGCGTGGCAGAAGGCCTGGGATGAGGCATCTGTCTTTGCGGCAAAGGCTGACCCCGCGAAGCCCAAGTATTACGTGCTGGAGATGTTTCCCTACCCGTCGGGGCGCATCCACATGGGGCATGTGCGCAATTACACCATGGGCGATGTGGTGGCCCGGCAGAAGGCCGCGGCAGGCTATTCGGTGCTCCACCCGATGGGATGGGATGCCTTTGGCATGCCCGCAGAAAACGCCGCGATGGAGCGGGGCGGCCACCCCAAGGACTGGACCTACGGCAACATCGCCGACATGAAGGCGCAGATGAAGCCTCTGGGCCTTTCCATCGACTGGAGCCGCGAGTTCGCGACCTGCGACCCCGAGTACTACGGCCAGCAACAGTCTATGTTCATCGACATGATGGAAAAGGGTCTGGTCTACCGCAAGGCCGCGGTGGTGAACTGGGATCCGGTTGACATGACGGTTCTGGCCAATGAGCAGGTGATCGACGGGCGCGGCTGGCGGTCGGGCGCGCTGGTAGAACGGCGGGAACTGACGCAATGGTTCTTCAAGATCTCGGACTATTCCGAGGAACTGCTCGCGGCACTGGATCACCTGACGGACTGGCCGGAAAAGGTGCGCCTGATGCAGGCCAACTGGATCGGCAAGTCACGGGGGCTGCAATTTGCCTTCGACACTGTCGGCGCACCGGAAGGGTTTGAAAAGCTGGAAGTTTATACGACCCGGCCCGATACGCTGATGGGGGCGTCCTTTGCGGCCATCTCGGCCGACCATCCGCTGGCCAGAGTGCTGGAGGCCGACCCGAAGGTTGCGGCCTTTGTCGCCGAATGCCGGCGCGGCGGCACCTCGTCCGCGGAAATCGAGACAGCGGAGAAGATCGGCTACGACACCGGCATCCGGGTAAAGCACCCGCTGGACCCGTCGTGGGAGCTGCCGGTCTGGATCGCGAACTTTGTGCTGATGGACTATGGGACAGGCGCGATCTTTGGCTGCCCGGCACATGACCAGCGGGACTTGGATTTCGCCAACAAATATAACCTTGCGGTTGTTCCAGTCTTCGTTCCGGCAACTTTGCCCGAACAGCGTCCGAATTCTGTCGAACTCTCGATTGTAAACGAGGTGTTTCAGCAAGACGGATACCAATCTCCTGATCTTGGTTGGACTGAGAACGATGAAGCATTCGTGCCGATGAAGTCTGAGCGTGTCCGTTACATTCGCCGCTTCTCAGGTGCTGAGATACAAACCGGCGAGGATGCCGTGGCCGCAGCGATCGCCCATGCCGAAACCAACGGCTACGGGCGCGGCGTAACCAAGTACCGCCTGCGCGACTGGGGCGCCTCGCGGCAACGCTATTGGGGCTGCCCGATTCCGGTCGTGCATTGCGCGGATTGCGGCGTTGTGCCCGAGCGGAAGGCGAACCTGCCCGTCACCTTGCCCTATGACGTGACTTTCGACATTCCGGGCAACCCCCTGGACCGCCACCCGACCTGGCGGAACATAGCCTGCCCGGCCTGCGGTGCGCCTGCGCGGCGCGAAACCGATACGATGGACACCTTTGTCGATTCGTCCTGGTACTACGCGCGCTTTACGGCACCCCACGCGACGACCCCTACCGATGCGACCGAGGCCGGATACTGGATGAACGTCGACCAGTATATAGGCGGGGTGGAGCATGCGATCCTGCACCTGCTCTACTCGCGCTTTTTTGCCCGGGCGATGTTCAAGACCGGCCATCTGCCCGCAAAGGCCATCGAACCGTTCAACGCGCTGTTCACCCAAGGGATGGTCACGCACGAGATCTACAGGACGACCGACGCCAATGGCCGCCCGGTCTATCACCTGCCCGAGGATGTGATCCGCGCCGAGGCAGGCACCACGCTGAAAGACGGCACGAAGGTCGAAGTCATCCCCTCCGCCAAGATGTCGAAATCCAAGAAGAACGTCGTGGACCCGATGAACATCATCGCGGCCTTCGGCGCTGATACCGCGCGGTGGTTCGTGATGTCCGACAGCCCTCCCGAACGGGATGTGGAATGGACCGCGGCGGGGGCGGAGGCGTCGTTCAAACATCTGTCCCGGGTCTGGGGCCTCTGCGACCGCATCGGGCGGATGCCCGCGGACCATGTAGGCGAGGGCGACGACGAGCTGGCCCGCGCCACCGCCCGCGCCATCCGCGATGTGACGCAAGGGATCGAAGGCTTTGCCTTCAACAAGTCCATCGCGAAGCTTTATGAATTCACCAATACGCTCGCCCGCGCCAATGCCTCCACCCCCGCGATGAAGCGGGCGGTCCGCACGCTCGCGCTGTTGATGCAGCCGATGACACCGCATATCGCCGAATCGATCTGGAGTTATCAGGGTGGCGCGGGCCTTGCCTCGCAAGCGGCTTGGCCTTTGGCAGACGCGGCCCTGCTGGTCGAGGACAGAGTGATCCTGCCGATCCAGATCAACGGCAGGCGGCGGGCCGAAATTTCGGTGCCCAAAGACATGCCCGCATCCGAGGTTGAAAAGTTGGTGATGTCGCAGGATGATGTGGTGCGGTTTCTGGCCGGGCAACCGGTGAAGAAGCTGATCGTCGTGCCGGGGCGCATCGTCAATGTCGTTGTATAGCCGCCGAACCCTGTTGCTGGCCTTCCTGCCGCTTGCCGCTTGCGTTGTCGCACCCGCCTATGGGCCGGACGGGGCGGCGCGCAAGCTTCTGGGCCAGGTGCGTGTGGCCGACCCCAGCGACAAGAATGCCTTCGATCTGGTGCAGCGGCTGGAAGAGCGTCTCGGCAGCCCGGCCAATGCCCGCTACGCGCTGACCTATTCGATCCGGACCGAAGCGGTCGGCGTCGGCATAACGGCTATCGGCTCCACCACCCGGTTCAACCTCAAGGGACAGGTGGACTGGGTGCTTTTCGCTACGGGCGGCGCGACGCGGCTGGCGGGTGGGACCGTCGGCAGCTTTACCGCCTATGCGGCGACGGGGTCCACGGTGGCGGGGCTTGCGGCCGAGGAAGATGCGGCACTCCGGCTCATGCGCATCCTTGCCGACCAGATCGTGACGCGGCTGATCGCCGTCGCAGCCAACCTGCCATGATTCTGCGGGGTGCCGAGGCGAGCCGCTATTTCGCCGCCCCCGACCGTGCCCGCGTGGGACTGCTGATTTATGGCGCCGATCCGATGCGGGTGGCGCTAAAACGTCAGCAGGTGATAGCAGCCGTCATGGGACCAAATGGCGATGCTGAAATGCGCCTGACCCGGATTTCTGCGGCGGATTTGCGCAAGGATGGGGCACTTTTGTTCGATGCCATAAAGGCGGTGGGGTTTTTTCCCGGCCCGCGCGTGGCCTTCGTCGAGGATGCGACCGACGGCCTCGCCGACATGATCGCCGGTGCGATGAAAGAGTGGCGCGCAGGCGATGCGCAGATCATCGTGGCGGCAGGCAACCTGACAGGCAAATCCACCCTGAAGACCTTGTTCGAAAAGCATCCTGCCGCCGTCTGCATCGGTCTAATTGATGAACCGCCAGGACGGGAGGAGATCGCGGCCACGCTGAAATCTGCAGGCATCAGCAACCTTGGGCAAGGGGCGATGGCCGACCTTACCACATTGGCCCGAGAGCTGGACCCCGGCGATTTCCGCCAGATGCTGGAAAAGATTTTTTTGTATAAATGGAGGGATAGCACCCCCCTTTTGCCCGAGGAGATATCAGCCCTCGCCCCTGCCACCATCGAGGCCGAGGTCGACGCACTGGTACGGATCGTGGCTGACGGCGCGCGAGGTGAGGTCGGTCCCATGCTGCGCCGGCTGGAGGGGCAAGGCACCCAGGCGGTGGGCGTGTGCATCGTGATGCTGCGCTACTTCCGGTCTCTGCACATGATTGCGACCGATGCAGGCGGGATGCAGGCCGGCCTGCAGAAGGCCCGGGCCTTTGGCCCACGGCGGGACCAGATGCAGCGCCAGGCCGAGAGTTGGGGGGTCGACGCGCTGGAAAAGGCGCTTGCGCATCTGGTGGAGACGGACTTTTCCCTGCGATCCGCCTCACGCGCTCCCGCCATGGCCGTGATGGAACGTGCGCTGATCCGCATCACGATGCAGAAAAGGAAATGACCATGCAGGAGCCCCATCCCGCCTATACTGTAATCGGTGCCGCGCGCACCCGCAGCGCCCGCGTCCTGTGGATGCTTGAGGAACTGGGCCTGCCCTTCACCCATCGGCCTGCCATGCCACGATCTGCCGAAGTGCTGCGCCACAACCCTGCGGGCAAGGTGCCGGTCTTGCTGGTGGACGAGGCGGCGATAACTGGTCCGACGGCGATACTCACCTATCTGGCCGATGCGCATCGACGGTTCACCGCCCCCGCAGGCACGCTGCAGCGTGGCCGGCAGGATGGACTGACCCAGCGGATCCTCGATGAATTCGATGCCGTTCTGTGGACCGCCTCGCGCCACAGCTTCATTCTGCCCGAGGAGATGCGCCTGCCCGCGATCAAGGTGTCGCTGCGATGGGAATTTACGCGCAACGCGGCGGGGCTGGTAAAGCACATAGGGGCCGGGCCTTATCTCACGGGTGACGAGATGACAGTGCCGGACTTCCTGCTTGCTCATTGTCTGGGCTGGGCAGACGCCACGAAATTCCCCGCGACCGTGCCTTTGCTTGTCGATTACCTTGTCCGGATGCGCGCCCGTCCCGCATTCCAGCGCGCCATGGCCCGATAAGACGGAGGTTTCGATGCCCACCCCCCCCCCCCCCCCCACCCGCAACCTTATTTACCCCGCCCGGGAAACAGGGCCTGAAAAAGCCGCCCTCCGCGGGGGAGGGGTCTAGGGGTTCCGCCGGGGGTCGACACCAGCGCGACGGGGCCCCGCA
>Ga0105048_10005123_pt1 | contig 21268 bp, 25 predicted proteins | sample MAT05_FD_78382 | JGI IMG/M metagenome (GOLD analysis project Ga0105048, IMG submission 78382) | Freshwater microbial communities from Lake Fryxell liftoff mats and glacier meltwater in Antarctica - MAT-05 | ecosystem: Environmental > Aquatic > Freshwater > Ice > Liftoff microbial mat | place...
ACGGTATCTGTATTAGTCCAATATCAAAATAGATATTGAACTCAAACAGCTACTATATCGGCATTTACATTACTAAGCCCAAATTATCCTTTGGACTAATTTGAACTAAGTAATGGTATAATACCAATGTGATTTAGAAATTATGCCAATAATTATAAATCATACATCGGTATAATATAAGAAATGTCTCCCATCGCTTTTATGATTTCAATAATTGGAATGGATAAATTTTTCGGTGATAAATAAAATCCACCACCTGGTCCTTTTACCGATGTAATTATTTTTTTTCGAGACAATTCAAGTAAAATTTTACTTGTAAAAGCCATGGGAATTTTTAAAGTTTTAGAAACATTTTTGCCGCCTTTTAAACCATTTTCTAAATTACTTTCAATGGATAAATAGAGTACAGCTCTAATTGCATATTTGCATCTTTGTGATCATATACGTTTATAATTAATATCTTCCTAAGGCTTTTTTACCCTCCTCCGTTAAATTTTCTAGTGTCCACCTTGGTTGCCAAACTAGATTTACTTCAACTATTGTCTCCGGATTATTTTTAGCTAACAATTGTTTGATATCTTCTATGATTACATCTCCCAATGGACATCCAAGTGAAGTGAGCGTTAAATCTACCATTATTTTTTTCTCTTCATCAATGATTCGTACATCGTAAACCAGACCCAGATCAATAATGTTAACCATTAATTCGGGGTCTACCACTTCTTTTAGTAATGTGAAGGCTTCATTCTCTTTTGCGTTTCGTTCTCTATCCATTTGAGTTTTTTGCTTTGTGAAAAACTATTTTTAATAAATTGGAATTGTACAACGTAACCGAAAATAATAAAACGGTTGCGCCTGATCTGACAAAAATTTCGTTGACCATAAAAATTCCAGTTAGCAATAGTGTAAAACCAATTGCAAAAGACCAAAGTTGGGCGATCGCAATTTTCTCTGAATATAAATCTTTTGGAAAAGGTATTTTTCCTTTTCCAACTTTACCTCTGTACACTTTTAACCAAACAATAAAAGGAAGTGTTTTGTATGTCTGCCCCATTATTAACGAAGAAATGAAACCTATTAAAAGTGTAGTTCCGTAGCCTATTATCAAAGAAATTGACATAGCTTCTATGTAATTTGTTCCTACCAATAAAATCAATAAAATAATTAACGAGATAGTTAAGATAAGAAATGAAATGACAGATTGTTTCATACCAATGTCGAGCTGTTTTTTCACTCTTTTTTTTACAGCTTCGGCAATAAAAGAAAGAAAAGAAATGACACCAGAAATGACTAATATTATTGCACTAATAATACCAACATTCCATTGAAAAAATAAACACAAAATACCAAGTGCTAATCCTCCGTTTATTAAATAATATGAAAGAGTCAATTTCTTTTTAGTTAGTTCGTGCGACACCATGAACATAGGAAAAAGTCTGCTGGCTACACCAATTATCAATTGCAGAAACCAACCAACAATTCCGGCATGTGCATGAAGTTTCAGCAGCTCCAAATGCGGCGTTGATAAAAAAGGATGCGTTAAATTAATGGCAAGCATAACGCCAACCGATACAGTAAAAAACAACCAAATTACAGAAGTTTGAATGAATTTTTTTTCAATACTTTTTTTCAACGATTTTTTGGCAGTAATTATTATATTGGTTACAAATAAGCCTACTGCAACAAAAAGAATGGATGCAGCAATATACATAGTCATACCCAACCAAAAATTCCAAAAAGCAAGCGCAAGTAAAATGGTTCCACTAGCCAATAAAATGAAAGTTAAAACGGCCACCGTTTCACTGAATAATTTTACTTCTAAAATAACGGGAATGAGTTGATACAAGGCTCCAAATATGACCATAGTAATCCAGCCTAAAACTAAAAGATGCGTAATTGAAAGGAGTTGTGGATTGAAAAAATGTTGCGTAACGGATTCAGGATAGAAAAAAATTAAAAGTGTCACACTCAACCAAGTTAGTCCACCAAAAATAAAGTGCGGAATTACAATTGCAGAAGATGGTGCGTTATGACTAACGGTTTGTTGCATTTAACGATGAATTAATATTTTTACATTTCCTTCCGCAATTTCGGCAATCCATGTTTTAAATTTTCGCTCTTCTAACTCTGGTAACAGGTATTGAGGTGTTTTTTTATGGTGAACAAAGAGTGCATGTCCTTCTGGTAAATCCTCTAATTCATTTAAAACAGTAACCATTGGCAAGGGCATTTCTAAATAACGCACATCAATTTCTTTGCAGTTTTTTTGGAAACGGATTTTCTCTGTCTCAAGTTCGTTTAATGAAACTTGAAATATCCATTTTTTAGAATTACTAACTTTCTCTTTTTCGTCATTTACTTTTAAGAAATATGTTTTTACCACATCTCCTTCTGTTAGAACCAAACTGGCATACCCTTTTTTAATTAAAATTTTGATAAGCGGTGTAGGCTCAAAAGTGTTTAACACTTCTAACGCAAATCCTTCAGGAAGGGTTTCAATAGACCCCATGATAAATTTAAAAGGGTCGTTGCCGTTTTGCAATGAAGAACGCACATCAATTGATTTAATTTTGCCTACTTCAATAATTGCGACAAGCAATGGATTATTTTCAACAAGCGGCGTTGCTGTTGCAAACGTTTGCGTATCAATTTCAAAACCAATTTTAGCAAGTGCATCAAAAAAAACTTCAACCGTGCTTTTACCAATTCGAGCCGCATCTGCGATACTAACTCTTGGTGCCAACACTCTTCTTAGAATTGGATTTTTTAATTTTTTAAAATGAGGATTTATGGCAGCTATTGTATCAATGGCAGCGGGATTATGTTTGATGAGGACTGATATTTTTGTTTGACTATTTATTTTCATTTTTCCAGAATTCAGGTGTGAAATGATGGGCTGATATTTCTTCTGCTTCCAGTTTTTTTCCAATAACAACTAATTCGGCAGATGTGAGCGCTTCATTTTCTAACCAAGGAAACATTGTTCGCTCTTCAAATCGAATATGATTATTGAGTACTGTAGCAAGTTTAATTGCGTTTTCTTTTATTAATTTTTCTCCTTTAATAATAGCTTCAAATAAATGATGAATTTGTTTGTGATCCGATAAAAATTGTGTCGTTATATCATTATCCCAAAGAAAGGGTAGGAGCAATTCTTCTTCACTTTTTAAATGCGCTGATAAATGTTTATCCCAAAAATCTTTTACAAAATGTTTTAAGGTTTTGTCGTCTGTTTGATTTGCTTTTTTTAAGCGAGAGACAAATACAAGCCCGTGATGGTGCTCGTGAGAGAAAATGACTAGATGCTTGTTTCGTTGTACTGGTTTTTCCTTAGTCATATTTCAATTTTTTTATTCAATCTTTGATATTTCCAATCAAGAGTGTGGCTTCAAAATTAGTTGGGTTTTCTATTTTATGCGTTACTCCCAAGGGAAAGACGGCAAAATTTCCTGGATTTAAATTGTATTGTTCACTTTCAATATAACAGTTTACGCTTCCGTTAATAAGATAAACAAATTCGGTTTTATCAGGATGAATATGCACCGGATAATTTGCCTTAGCTGCAACTTTCACAATCTTAATTCCACCTTGCGCTAAGTTTAATAAATCAGCTCCATAAAATCCTTTTACTTTGCCTTCATGACAAACCAATTCATCAATTTGAAAATAATTTTTATCCTTCATCTTTAAATTTTAAAATCCTCCTCGCGACAATGCAACACCTAATAGAGCAATCGTTAATGCAAGTAATAAATTGATTCTTCCAGACCAGCGAGCTATAAGTTTTAGTTTCCCATTATCATTTTTTTGCATTTGCTCAATAGCTTTATTTCCAATGTAGAAATCGTGAATTGCGCTGATGATAAGCATGACTGCAAAAGCTAACAACTTTATTCCTAGTAATCGTCCGTAAGAACTAGCGGTTAAAAATTCCCAGTTAAAAGGTAAACCTTTAGCCAACATATTATAGATACCAGTAATAAGCAAACCAGTAAGGGCAATCCATCCATAGAATCGGAATTTAATTCCTGTCTTATGTAATAGAAATACCCGCTCTGTACTAGTTCGAATGCTTGGTAATAAAACAAGTGGAATAAACAGAATACCTCCTATCCAAAATGCTGCAAACACTACATGCAGAAAAACTGATATGACGTATGTTGTTCCCAATTATTTTTTTGCTAATTCTTTTTCCAATGCAATTGCTTTCGGGAATAAAATATTGCTTTCCAAATGAATATGTTGATGTAAATCCAATTCAAATTCTTCTAATTTTTGGTACAACACTCTATATGACGAACAAGCATCTTCAGGTGGTGTGAAAGAGCTACTAAGTTCATGAATTTTATCCATATTGCCACCCGCAGAAACGTGTTCTGATTCCATCATTCGGATAGGGTTTTCAATCGACCCAAAAGGCGATGGTTTGAAAGGTGTTCCGTTTTTCTTCGCTGCCACAAGGTCTTTGATATAAGGAAATAAAATATTTTCCTCTTTGTCCATGTGCATGGTTAACTCGTCGGCAACAGCTTTAAAATAGTCAGCTATTTCAACAACTTCTATATGAAAATCACCGTGAACACGCGCAACTTTTTTACTAAATTCAAAAAGCATCGGCAATGATTCTGTTACATATTTATGATGGGTATTGACAATATAATCTGCAAGAAAATCTAAATCCCAATTTGTGAAATCTTGCTGACTAGTTTTTGGTTTATTATCAACTTCTGCAAGTGCTACTTCAACCTTTGTTACATCAATACCTTTAGCAATACATGCTTGCGAGAGTGATTTTTTTCCTCCACAACAAAAATCTAATCCAAATTTTCTAAACACTTCTGCTTTTCGAAAATCAGCCGCAACTAGCTCACCAATTGTTGCCGGTTTTTCACCTGTATTTAATTTGCTGATTTTAACTTCCCAAATTTCGGGACCTTCTTTCAGGTATTCCCAATCAAAAGTTTGTCCTCTTTCCGCGATAAGTTGATAATAAAGTGGTTTTGGATCATGATCGTTGTGAATTAAAAATGATTGCCCACCAACCAGCGTATCAAATTTTTCAAAAATTTTAGGATGTTTTAATCTTGGTTCAATTTGCGTAACATCTAATGTTTCCATATTTTTAAATTTTAATTGTTTGTTTTGATTTTACCTTGATCAAGAAAATTCCTTAATCATCTTTCGTTTATTTATTTCTATTGTTATTTAATTTATCAAATGATGCAGAATCGAGTAAATTGATTTGCTTTGATTCTTCTCTGTTTTAATTTTTTTTTAATTGGTGTTTTATAATACAAATATAACCCTTATTTTTAATAAAGGACTAAAATGTCTTTTATTATTTTTTGAGCAAGTCTGGTTTGAACTATTTTAAATTTTGTTTATTCATTTTTATACAACCCATTTAAACCTAAAGCGAACAACTAGCCTTTCATTTTTGCGTGAATATTTCCCCATTAATGGTGTTTACATCCTCATTTTTTTTTGCAGTTAGATTATGAAAGGCTGGTTTTATTAGGCCTGTGACTATGGCTAAAGAGTTGTACTATTAAATTGAAGTCTTTAAAACAACGAACTATGTTTAGATTATCTATAACTTTTTTAATTGTCGCTATAGTAGCTGTAATTTTCGGATTCGGTTGAATCGCGGCTGGAGCTGCAACATTTGCTAAAGTGGTATTTTTTATAGCAATAGTTTTATTAATCCTTAATTTAATACTTGGTAGATCAAGAGGTGTTGAATAGATTACAACTATCGGTTCTTCTCTCTTGTAAAATATCATCTCAAATTTGAGATGATATTTTTTTTGCACTCATTTTTAAAATCGCAAGAGAATAAATTGTGTGATTACGGTAATTTAATATCGTAGCTCGCTATTTTGTTATACAACGTTTTTCGATCAACATTTAACATTTTTGCCGTTTTACTTTTGTTATAACCTGTTTTTACAAGTGCGTTTAGAATGGCTTTTTTTTCTGCATTTTCGGCAACCAGTTTTAAATCCATTATTTCACCTTGCGGTTCTTCAAAGGACTCTTCAACAAGAGCTGGCATTTTGAGATCATCAGGAATAGTGTCAATACTAATAGTATCAGATGTGGCCAACAATGTTGCTCTTTTTATAACATTTTTCATTTCTCTCAAGTTGCCTGGCCAATGATAGGCTTTAAAAACAGCAACAACATCATCGTCAACACGTGTTACATTTTTTTCTAAATCTGTTGAAGCGAGATCTAAAAAATAGTCAATAAATTCAGTTGTTTCTGATATTCGCTCTCTCAATGCAGGAAGCTCAATTTTAAATTCATTTAGTCGATAATAAAGATCTTCTCTAAAAGTACCTTTCGCAACCATCTGTTTTAAATCTTCATTTGTTGCTACAATAATTCTAACGTCAACGTCAGCTTCTACGGTGTCTCCAATCTTTTTTACTTTTCTTTCTTGCAGAACGCGCAATAGTTTTATTTGGTTGTCGTAACTTAAGTTTCCAATTTCATCTAGGAATAATGTTCCGCCGTTCGCCTGTTCAAAATGACCAATTTTATCATTAATTGCGCCTGTGAATGAGCCTTTTTTATGTCCAAATAATTCGCTTCCTGCGATTTCGGAAGGTATAGCGCCACAATCAAGCGCCACAAATAGTTTATCTTTTCGTTTACTCCGTTGATGAATTGTTTTTGCCATCACTTCTTTTCCTGTTCCGGTTTCTCCTAATATCACAACGGTCATATCTGTTGGTGCCACTAAGTCAACTAGTTTATACATTTGCTTTGAACGAGATCCGTTTCCGGCAACAAAACTAAACTCGGTTGATTTTTTGGATTTGTTTTTTTCTGATTTTTTTTCCGTTTGATTGGCATCGTTATTGCCGTCTTGACTTGAATCGTTTAACGCTTCTTTTAAAGTAACTAAAATTTCTTCAGGATGAATTGGTTTGGTTACGTATTCGTATGCACCCCGTTTAATAACGTTTACAGCAACTTTAACATCAGAATATCCGGTGATGATAATTATTTTTGTAGCTGGACTTATCTTTTTTATTTGTTGTGTTATTTCTAAACCATCCATATCAGGTAATCTAAAATCACACAACACTAAATCAAAAAAGTCTTTTTCAATTAACGCAAGGCTTGTTGATCCTTTATGAGCCACTTTAACATCATAATTGTTTTTTGACAAAAAGCGATTTAGAAGGGCACAAATATCAATGTCATCATCAATTACCAGTACTTTTTTCATGCGTCAGATTTTGGTTTTAAAAGAACCCTTTAGTAAAGTTAGTGTCTTTTAAAATTTAAAAGACTTTCTACTATTTTTTGTTGTGATAATGGTTTAGAAATAAAATAGTTTATTCCAATTTCTTCAAGATTTTTTATATCTGAGGAAGATGAAAAAGCGCTCATTACAACGGTATAGGGTTTTGTTTCGGGTGTTAATTTTGTATGATTGATTAAATCAATACCAGTGCCGTCTTGCAAATTATAATCAAAAAAAACAACGTCAAATTTTTTCTCATCTAAAAGTTCTTTTGCTGACTTGACTGAATAGCTCACATCAACACTTGCAATAAAGTTTTTATCCAGAAATTTTTTTAGTAAAAAGCAAATATCATGTTCATCATCCACCACTAAAATACTTAATTTTTTATCGTCCACGTCTTATAATTTTTGCATTCATTTAATTTATTTGTTCAACACTAAATAGGGCTGTTTTCAATTTGGTGTTTGGCAACTTCAATTTTATCGAGACAATTAAAGTTGGTGTAACTATTCTACCAACTATGTATTTAACTGCGGTAAAAAAACAATTTCAAATATAATCATCCACTTTAACAACCACAATTTTAAGTGTAGTAAAAATTATTATTGGAAAACTAGTTTGCAACAAACAATTCAATAGCGAGATCTGCATTCTATACTATCTGCATCAACTATGGTAATCACAATAAGGTCAACCTTACTTTTTAGGTAAATCATGATCTTCAAAAAAAAATCACCCTATTTATTTTGTTTGAACCAATATGGGTGAATAAGTTTGAACTGTTTTTGGATTACTGATTACATTAATGTTGACTCAAATTAGTTATTTTTTGCCTGATTTAATTTTGTTGTAAAAACTATAAATAGTGGCTCCTAAGTTAGTAACATCTTTTAGGTAACCTTTGCCACCAAGCGCCGATCTTGCATTATCAAATGTTGTTGTAATTTCCCGCTTATGGTAATCACACTTTAGTTGATATAACAATTGTAGGCGTTCAAATTTTTCAATGTTAGTCATTGTTTTCAGGTTTGTATGATTTTAAGAAGATACCGTACAATTTTTCTTGAATGGTTTTTGTAAATAACCTTTCTCTTAAAAAAATTATGCAAAGAAGAATTATGAAATACGAGCCTGTAAGTATGACAAAGCCGCCAATTATGCTGCCTACACATTTAGTAAGTAATAGGCCTAACACAAAAGTGATGAGAAGTGCAAGAATAGTAGCAAATACAGTAATTATTTTCCATCCAATTAATGCGCTTATAAGGTTAACAGATTTCTCAATTGTATCAAGTTTTGTTGATTCAATTTTTGCTTCTGCAAAATTTTTCGCTTCGGTTGCTAATTTTTGTATTTCATCAATTACCCTTTGCATAAATTGTGAGTTTAACTCAATGATTTTTCAAGATTTTTGATTTGCTCAAACAATTCATCTTTCACTTCGGCTTTGCCATTTTTTAATGCTTTTTCAACCTTGTCTTTTAATGAAGCTAATTGTTCTATCGCATCATCCTTTTTAGCTTTAAATACATTTTTCACGTCATCAACTTTATCGCTTATCGCTGCTCTTGTTTCTGAACCTTTTGCTGGTGAAAATAATATTCCTAATAATGCTCCAATAGCTACACCTGCGCTCAAAGCAACAAGTACATTTTTTGTTTGATTTTCCATAATAGTAGTTTTTCTTTGATAAATAATTTAGTTGATTGTGTTAGTTCAAACTCTATACCGATTAATATATCATCTGTATATCAATGCTTTAACATTTATTATGCAGACAAGAACTCAAACAAATGTAGAAAAATTTACACATTTATGTTGTTTAAAATAACAGTACAAAAAGTAGTATAAATTGGTATTATAAGGAAAATTGGCATATTTCTGAGACCATTTCTAGAAATTGCAGCTACTGTAATCGAAATCGGATTACCATCTTTTAGAGAATGCAATAAAACCACTATCTTTCACTATTTTCAAAATCAACTTGAAGTTAGAATTTCGTCCGTATAAATACTACGAATGAAACAGTAGAATTTTCTCATTTGTTGAACAGAAATGATTATCACTTTTGCGTTTCTTTGAAAGACAATAGATTTGGATTTGATGAAAAATACTTATACATAAAAGTTACAATTTTTTAGCGAAGGCACGGCAGCCAGGATTATAAAGAAACAGGTTTACCACTTTATGAGTAAATTTGTGAAAATCAACTTGATTTTATTACCTCCAAATAAGAGCTTAATAAAAATAAGGCCAGTATTATTATTCTAAAAAGTAAATCAACAAAACGAGTTTTTACATGAAAAAAGAGTTAAGAGTTTTAATTGTAGAAGATGACGAAGATGATTTTTTCTTACTTCAACAATTTTTAAACCATTCTAAAAATTGGAATTTTAAAATTGATCATGCTAAATATTATGACGATGGTCTTGTAAAATATACGGAAAATAATTTTGATTTGTGTTTTTTGGATTATTATTTAGGTGCAAATACGGCATTGGATTTTTTGACTCAAATAGAAAACATAGAACAAAAAATTCCGGTTATATTATTGACAGGGTTAGATAATCAAGAAATTGACGAAATTGTAATTAAAGCCGGTGCTGCTGATTATATACCAAAAAGTTACTTGTCTCAAGAAATTTTAGAGCGGAGCATTCGTCATTCTTTAGAGAGAAATGACCAACAAAATATGTTGCGAAAACAAAAAGAGAAATATAGAAATTTGTTTGAGCACAGTTTAGAAGCAATTTTCATTACTGATAGCGAATTTAATATTTTAGAAGTGAATGAGTCTTTTAAAATTTTGATGAAACACGATAGTTTTTCACAACAACCATTGTCCAGTATCTTTAAATCTGATGAAGATTTTAAGTTATTAAGTGAAGATATTGAAGCGATAGGTTCTAAAAATTTGAAACGAACTTTAATTAAAAATAACGAAGGAAAAGAATTGGTGGTTAACATAACCCTTTCTGCTTTATATAAGAATTATGAAGATCAAGAAACCAATTATCAAGGCGTTATTCACGACATTACTCGACTTGAGCAAACTCAATTGCGATTGTTAGAAATAGAGAAGCTGAATTTAACCGGTCGTATGGCTCGAATTATTGGACACGAAGTAAGAAATCCGCTGACGAATATTGTATTGGCAACAGATGAATTAATTGATAGTGTTGAACTTGTAAAAGAAGATGATGCGGAATTATTTGAAATGATTAAACGAAATACAAAACGCATTACCAACCTAATAGATGATTTGCTGAATAGTACTAAATTACTTGAGTTGAATGTTGTTAACTGTGAACTAGAACATTTATTAAACACCGCACTGGACACTTGCAAGGATCGAATTCAACTTAAAAAAATTGAATTAGTTGCATTTGGTTTAAACGAGCACACATTTTGCAAAGTTGATTCTGATAAATTTAGAATTGCCTTAGTGAATATAATTATTAATGCCACCGAAGCATTGTCAGAAAAAACCAATCCGCTTTTAGAAGTGGGTTTAGAAAAAAATGAAAATAGAGTCGATATCATAATCCGCGATAACGGCTGCGGAATGTCTCAAGAAACACTGCAAAAAATATACGATCCGTTTTTTAGCGCAAAACAAGGTGGGCTTGGCTTAGGAATGACCAATGTTAAAAATATAATGATACAACACAACGTCCTGCTTCATGTAGAAAGCGAAGTAGGAAAGGGATCAACGTTCAGAATTAAATTGGATTTGGTACAAGCTCCGGAATAAATTCTGGTTTAAAAAGCATATAAGATATTCTTTTGTAATTGGTATAAAAAATTTAACTGATGTTTTCTGCGAGTGACTTTTTCAAGTAAAATAAACACAAGCAGAAACCTTAAACTTAATTAAGGTTTCTCTACTTTTTTTGTATCAATTTCTTTTCGTTTTGATTTGTATTTCTTTCTTGGTCTTAATGAATTTAAATTGTTCATTTCATCATAAGCCATTGTCAAATAGTCAGGAAGCTCGCCCTGATATGTAATTTTAAAGAAGGAAAATCCATCGTAAGGGACAATATTATGTTTTGTTTTATCAAACTTAACTTGATCTGAAACACCTTCGTATTCAAAGGCATTTTTCATCATTGTCAACCGTTTTTCTGTAAGCGTTTTGTAGATAGAATTAATTTTAGATTGACCAACGAGTGCCTGCGAGCGTTCGTGGTTAGTGAAAATTAGACTATTTGAAACCTTCGTTTTAAGATATTTTGTAAAAAGTGAATCATGAACATCTAATTCATCAATGTAAAGCGAATCATCTTCTGTTGTTACAGATTCCAACAAGCCTTTTGCTAAATAATATTGTTTTTTTGCTTCAAAGAATGCAATGTATTGTTGCTCTTTTTCTACGTACGGAAAGTATTCGACCTTGATTTCAGTATCCGGGTTGTCACGAAGATAGTCGGCGATGTAATGAATAAATTTAACTTCATTTTTCATAAGCCGGGCTTCTTTCCATTCCATTTTTAATGCAAACGATTTTTCAATTTCTTGCTCAACTGTTTTTACTTTATGGTTATAAAATGGAGTGGCTGGTTTTATAAATATATTTTCTAAAATATCAAAAATTACATCAGCAAATTTATAATCGGGATCATTTAAATTTCCTTTAATCGGAATTTCATAATCAATTACATTGCCGCGTTCTCGAACAAAAAACATTCCCAATCTTATCGGCAACCATTTTGCACCGTTCATAATTTGTCGTTGACCAATTCGTGGATCAATTACTAACAAATTATTGGTGCTTACAATTTCACCATTATTTACACGCCAGGCTCCGTCAACCTCAATTGTTCCTCTGTCTAATGGAAAGGATGATGCGGCAAGCAAGTAAGGGTTTAAGATGGAAGCAGCCACGCCTTTTAATTTGTAATCTATTTTAAAATCTTTTGCATCGTTTGGGTTCATTCTTAATTTCAGATAAAGATCTCCATAAGGTTTTATATCGCTTTTTAGTACAAAATCAACCCAGTCTTTTTTCTTGCTGATTGAATCTACATTTAATGATAACGATTTAGTAGCCACACTGAATTTTTCTGGAGTAGAAAAGTCGTTGTAAACAAAATTACCATTGGAAATTTCAATTTTTTTGACATTAAAATTACTTCGAAAAAAATTAGTTGAAAGTGCAGCTACGTATTTCGCAATAGAGAAGAGAAAATTGGGGTTGCTTGAGTTCGATTTTTGTGAGCTGGCCTTTTCTCCTCCTTCACCAAACATGGCTTGAATGTTATCCAAGTCAGTATATTTTTCATAAACAAAATAAGGAGCATCTAAACATATTGAATCAATATCATAAATCTCTTTCAAGGGGCTAATTTGTTTGTATGTAATATGGAATCGATTAAAAGCAATGTAATCGTCATCTTTTGCTTTTCCCGCATGGAAATCGTCAATTGAAATATTACCTGACGTTGAAATGTCTTTGGCGTTTTTAAAATTACCAACAGCGTTTAGTTGTGCCGTTAAATCTCCAGATACATGCGCAAAATTTGCAATATTGGCGACATAATTTTCTAGAAATCCCAAATCGAAAGTGTCAACTCTAACCATCATCTTAAAGGCCAGCGAATCTAAATTCATGCGGTATTTTCCTCTTACACTTCCATGACTTAGGCCAGAATTAAAACTAAATTGGCTTGCAATCGTGTCATTTTCACCTCCAATTGTTTCAGCAAGAAATTCAAAATCTATAATATCTAATGTAATGGGTATTGCATCGGCTTGATAAACAAAATGCCCTGATGTGATGGATACGTTTGAAAGTTCCCAGAAAGTGTCTTTCTTTGGTTTTTCTTTTGTAGAATCTTGCGCAAAGTGCGTTATAATATCTGCAAAGTTAAAGGTTGAGTCTACCTGAATTATTTTCACATAAGGTTTATCAATGCTAATTGAACTGGTTTTATATTCTTTTTTAAAAAGACTCCACATTTCAATATTTACAGCTAAGTTGTCTGCGGAAAAAAAAATGGAATCACTATTCTCTTCAAACATTTTTAAATTGTTTAAAGAAATATATCCGGTTAAAGGATTAATATACGGAAGATCCATTGTCACCTCTCTGCCTACAAATTTGGTGTCGTACTTTTCAATGACATACTTTGCGATGGGTGGTAATAAAAACAACAGCAGAATAAATAGAGACACAAGTACAATTAAAGTTCTTTTAATAAATTTTAGAAGACGTTTTTTTTTCGGTTTTGGTTCGATCATGAATAGCCGTATTTGGTAAGTGTGGAGTTGTGCGTGATGTGTGTTGGTCTTCTCTTAGCCTTCAAGTTTTTCAATTTCAGCTCTAATTTTAATTTCGTCGTACGAAATTTTAATAATTGCTTGCTGACCTTGTATAATTTCTAAAAGCTGTGATGTAAAGATAGGTGATTCATTAATGGCATCACTGTAGGCTTTTAAAGCGGCATGTTCGCCAAATTCACAACTATCCAATACCGATTTACTATTCTCTGGATTAAATGTGTTTTTAATATCCATCCAAGCTCTAAATACTTTACCGCGTTTTGTCGTGTCTTGAGTCAATTCTCCTCCAGCAGCAAGTATTTCTTTTTCTAGTTGCTTTTTGAAATCGTTACTGTGTTGAATTTTTCTTTTAAAAAGAATTTGTAAATCTAAATCATTCGGAATTTGTTTACTTGCTTTTTCATACCCATCAATTCGGTCATTATTGATTTTTATTAGGTCGTTAAGAATTTGAACCGTTTCATCATCCACGTTATCATTTTTCATTCTTGATACTTTTATTTTTTTATAGAAAGGAAAATTTTATACCAGCTAAAACAATATCAATTAAAAGTATTATGTAGAAATGTATCTACAAGAATGTGTAAATTATGGTGCTTGTATAATTTAAACTTTTACGCATTCACGTTTTTTTTTGAAAAATATGTTTCAACTAAATACGTGAGCTTTTTCCTAATTGTGCAACATTAATTATCACCAGGTATGATTTAATTTTGACCAAGCACTATTATACGAATTGTACGCAGAAGATGCTGCCAGTATATTTATACTTGAAGACCGGTCTTTCCAATCAATGGCTTATTGGTTTCATTGAGAATTATACCTTGCCAATATCTTTTATCATTGTCTAATTCAAAATAATGCAATGAAAGATTTCCAATAATTTTTTCGTTTGTTGCAGTAACAACTTCAATTAAGTAATTGTCTATAGTTATTTTATTACTGATCATCTTTTTTAGCAAAGGGTCTTTTGGATCTTTGATATAATTGAAAAGTGATTTGCCTACTAATTCTTGCGCTGAACATTTAAAAAGAGACAAAGCAACTCTATTGCCTTCAACAAAATGCAATAAATTATCACTTATAAAAATAGAACTAGTGGCATTTTCAAAAAGCAGTTTGTATTTTTTTTCGTTGTCTTTTATGATTTTAAAACTTCTATATCGCTCTATAGCATAGCGGAGAGTGCGCTCAAGTTTTTCGGCTGACAAATCAGATTTTATTAGATAATCATAGGCGCCATATTCAACAGCCATTTTATCAATGTGATTATTTCCTTTTCCGGTTAATAATATAATGGGTTTGTCACACCCATCATTTATGGCTTCATGCATTATTTCTAAACCGGTTTGTATGCCCAATCGATAGTCAATGAAGTAAGCATCGTACTCATTTTTTTTTAAAAGTGCCAAAGCTTCATCACTTCGATAGCACCAACTGTGCTCTACTTGAAAGTCTGTAATGTCTTCCAAATAATGCGAAGTGATCAAATAATCATCTTCATCATCATCAATAATTAGCACGCGTATTTTGGCAATCATAATAAAAGTAGTTTCAAATAATGGTTGAATATTTTACTATGACTCAAAATTTGATGCCAATGGAATGAAAAAGTGTTTTCTTTTTACACAGTATGGGGAAAAATTTCTCACATTCATTACGTTTCATAGGTGCCAATACTAACTTAACTTTCAGAAAATCAAACAATAATATTTTTTTTTAGGTATGGCACATTATTGATAAGACTTAATGGAAATAATTCAATAATCACTAAAACTTTAAAACTATGTTACGATTTGCACTCATCTTTTTTTTAATCGCGGTAGTAGCCGGGATATTTGGATTTACTGGAATATCTGCAGGTGCTGCCGCTGTTTCAAAAATTCTATTTTTTATTTTCCTTGTGTTGTTTACAATTGCTCTTCTTTTAGGAGTAACTATTTACAAGAAAGTTAAATAAGTATTAAAGTACTATTTAGTCTAAAAGTGTAATTACCTAAACTAATTAATATGCAAAATTCAACTTCACAAATTCTGACGCAAAGAATGGAACACCGTCTCAGTGCGCAGCAAATTCAAATGCATAGTATTATTGCGCTTCATTCAGACGAAATACTGGCTTACATTGAAGAAGAAATGGCTTTGAACCCTGCGCTTGAATGTGATCTAGACCAGCCAAGCGAAACAGAAAATTCGTTGGATGATGTAGAATTTGAATCAGATGATTACGCCGATGAATTTATCAATGAAGGTACTTTAGGTGAAGATTACGATTACACCGACTATATGGACAGAGAGGCGATGGATGATTATAAAACACAATCAGACAATTGGAAAAGCAACGAAGACAATCGAGCGACAATCTTTAAATCCAATGAAAATTATTGTGAAGAAATTTTTAATCAATTTAGTTTACTCGTTAAAACTGATCGCGAGCGTGAGTTAGGGTTGTACCTAATTCACTCTCTTGATCACAATGGTTATTTACCGTGTTCAATTGCCGATATAGCGGATGAAATTTCTTTTCGAGATGGAATACTTGTAAATGAAAGTGAGCTTGAACTTATTTTATCGAAACTTCAACACATGAAACCTTTGGGCTTAGGTGCGCGAACTATTCAAGAATGTTTACTTCTGCAATTGGGAGAAAAAAAATCGACTGAAGATCGTGTTAATGCAACACGAATAATTCAGAATTGTTTTGATGAATTATCGAATGAAAAGCACCAAAGTATTTGTACAAAACTTGATTTGACTCAAGATGATTTTGATTGGGCATTGGAAGAAATTAAAGCGTTGAATCCATATCCGGCAAAATTGTACGGTCAACAAAACGAAGTGAGCATTGCAATTAATCCCGATTTTAATGTAATTATTGAGAATGATAGTATTGAGTTGACATTGAACCAGGGGAAATGTCCACCGTTAAAAATCAACACTGATTTTCAAGCGACTTTGCAGGATTATGAAAAAGTAAAGAACAAAAAAACAAAAGAGCTGACGAATTATTTGAGAGAGAAAGTGGATAGAGCGCAATGGTTTATTGATGCCTTGAAACAACGAGAAAGTATGATGATACGGGTTGCAAGAGCAATTGTTTTTTATCAAAAAGAATATTTTATAACTGGAGATTCAATAGATTTAAAACCGCTTATATTGAAAGATATTGCAAAGCAAATTGGCTCCGACATTTCTACTGTTTCTAGAATTGCAAATAGCAAATACCTTGCAACAAGTTTTGGAAATATTTTAATCAAAGATTTATTTGTTCAAGGCATACCAAATTTGAATGGCGAAATTGTTAGTACAACTATTCTTAAAGCAGAAATAAAAGAATGCATTGAACGAGAAGACAAATCGAATCCTTTTGGTGATCACGAAATAGTTGATATTTTAAGTGAAAAACGGTATGTTATTTCAAGACGCACAGTTGCCAAATACCGAGACGAATTAAATATTCCAAATAAAGGAATTAGAAAAGTTGCTTAGCCCAATACATTAAATTGAATAATACCCACTAGTATGAGAAGGGCTGCGCTGAATGTGTACATATTGAAAAAAGATAATTCAACAATTGTTGAACAGATTATTCAAACAATAAAAGGTATTGGAGGCGATTTGTGTACGATTACAATTTTTGATAATTACCGCTCCATGAAATCTAGGCTGAACAATTCAGTTGGGTTAGTAGTTATTTCTTGTTCACGCATCCAACAACAATGTAAAAAGGAAAGGGCTACTCAATTGTTGCAGAGTAATGATTTGATAAGAAATGTATTCTTTGTTCACGATGACAATTTTCAACAAATTGAATTAGAAAATTTAGTCACTTTTAAAAAAGCATCAATTATAAAATCTTATTTCGTGAAGGCAATTTTTTTTTTACAAAGTTTAAAATCAAGTGCGAAAAATAAAATCAAATTATATGTTCCCAACATTAGACCGGTAATCAATCAAAATTTATAATTTTTTTAGCATTGGTTTATTAATGGAGTTTTTTTGATTTTGAGACACAACAGCTGTAGTCAGTTACGCGCGTTTTATACAGTAAATTCTTGAATAGAATTTTCAATGTGTTTGGGTCAAGTTGTAGTGATATTTATTCTAGACCGGTTTATTGTACTTATAAATCTTTCACTATTTTTTTTAAAAAACAAATTCATCCAAGTTAAATTTAACCTGGATGAATGTAGAACTACTTTGAAATCTGATGAATTGTTTCGTATTGTTTTATTTTATTAACAAATCTTACTTCACTTTTTAGAATTCTAACGTTTAAACCAATTACCGATTCTTTTCAAAAATTTGGGTTGTTTATTGCCAATGTGTTTTGACATTTCTTCAACCTCCTGAATAAAACGTGACACATTTTGATCAGCATAAATTCCATACCCATTAATCAAATAACCTTTTTTGCCATCATTAGTTTCAATGGCATAAAGAATTGAACTGTCTTGTGGATCGCTCATACCTTCAAAGCGGTAAAAGGAAAGTACTTTTATTTGATGAGCACGGTAATTAGTTTTATCTTCTGAAGTTACTAATCCTGGTTCTAGGCAATTAAATGGATCTTTAAAACCTCGTTTGGTTATAGCAGCAATACAATCCAACATTGTGCTCATTTCTGGCAGGGCACTATCATTGTCAGTTGACGTTTTATTTTTATCAGTTTCCATAGTTTTAATTATTAGTATTTATACTATATATACAAAATTCTATGCCATTGGATTATAAAAAAAAATGACGGCGACGTGAAATTGATTGATTCAATGAAATTGAAACAGAGCTAATCAATTAATCGAATATTAAACGTAGTGTTTAAAAAGAATAAAAGTAACGTAAAGAGAAAATCAATAAAAAAAATGGGTAGTGTTGATTTGTCAAACTACTTAATTAATCATGAAATCTTTTTTTGCAACACTAGACGGAAAAGGTTGTGCTAAAATTTTAAATGCTCTTTGAATAACAGATTTTAATTCACCAAAAGAAGACGGTTTACGTGCATAATAATTAGCACCGGCTATATAGGCCAAATCAATGTTTTCCTGATTATTGGATGTGGAATAAACGATAACAGGAATACTTTTAAGTTTTAAATCGCCCCTTATTTTACCCAAACATTCCATCCCATTAAGGCGTGGCATATTGATGTCTAAGAATATTACATCTGGAACAGGTGGAACAGTTTCGTTTAGAATATTTAGTAAATCAATACCGTCAATCGTTGTTACGAGTTTAGAATCAGAACATATTTCGCGAAGTGCTTCTTCGAAAAGCATTCTATCATCAGCATCATCGTCAGCAAGCATAATGTACTTTTGATTTGTTGCCATTGCTAACGATTATTTGAGTAATCAAATGTAGGTAGTTTTTTTAGATTGTAGTGCTCTTCCTAAACTTTTAGATAAAGGAATTTGGGATTGCTAGAAGTTAACGATGATATTTGTTCAAAGCTTTAGTACTATTAAAATCAACGTGCTTCTCAAAATATAAATCGCACATCAAGCGGTGAATGGGTTTGTTACTGCTTTTTGCGTTTTTTGTTGATTTAATTCGTTTGATAAATTAGTCTGTAATTATATCAACACCTGCTTCTACAGGTTTAAAATTTTTGTAATAATGTTTTTTTAAACGAAACATTTGCACGTCTTTTATTATTTCTCTAAAATCTATCGCTAAACCAATAGATGTATAGAAACCACTCATGTTAACTTCTGGTACTTGGTTAACAAGAATTTTTCGATAACCAACTGATGCTTTTAAACCAAACCATCTAATGGGAGTAAATGTTCCTGAAAGTCCAAAATAACACATTCCAATGCCGCCGCGCTTTTCATATACATTGATATTTGTTGCTCTAGCTATCACATGGATATAATTTGAACCTAGACCAAATTCAAACGGCATTCCTAATGAGTAAAATCGAGATCGTTTGTAAATGAATTCCATGTTGATGGATCCATATTTAAGACTGTAAAGATTCGAAAAATTTTCAGAAGAATAAGTGCCTAACTCAAAGTCGATATTTTTTGTGCTGGCTGTGTAAAATCCAAATGTTAATCTAAGTTTTTCTTTTAACAATACTCCTACATCAAAGCCAGATACATTCGAGATTTTATGAGGCAAAAAAATGGAACGACTATCAAATTTAAGTTGTGGTCGAACCAATCTTACACGAACAATTTCGAGTGAATCAGCTTTAAATTTTTTGCGCTCTTCTTTATTCTGAGCGGTTAACGTACAACTAAAAAAAAATGCGGTAAATAAAAAAATGGCATTTAATTTCCTCATGTGTTTGGTTTTTTTGTGGTTGCTGGACTTGTAAGCGATGATGCAATTTTTTTCATAAGTAGTTTAACTATATTGTCTTCTGACGCACTAACTTGAGTAAACATGTCAATATTTTTACTTTGAATATATTCCGAATAATATAATTTAAGAAGTAATAAAAAATAAGAGAACACAAGCGGGCCAAATACAAGCCCTACAAGTCCAAAAAATTTCAACCCTAAAATTATCCCTATCACCGTGATAACAGGATGAACATCACCGATTCGTTTTGATACTACCATTCTAATAACATTATCAATTGCACCAAGCACCGCAGCGCAAAAAAGCAAGACAAAGATTCCTTGCCATGTACTACCACTTGCAAAACAAAAAATAGAAATCGGAATCCAAATAATAGCCGTACCCACAATTGGAATTACCGATGCGCAACCTGTTAAAAGCGCCCAAATGCCAGCTTCAGGAACACTGGCAATTGAATAACACAAGTATGCAAGTAAGCCTTGCGCAACTGCAACGGTAGGAACACCAATAGCGTTGCTGTATGTTTGATCAACAAGTTCTTTTCCAAATAATAGAATTTTAGATTTTTTATAAGGTAAAAAAAAGATGATTTTTGCTTCCATTTTTCGTGTATTTACAAGCAAGAAATACAAAAAGAAGTACATCATGAGTAACGATGTTATTACGCTAAGTCCGGCAGATAAAGTAGAGCCTATATGTGTGCTACCAAACTCAACAATTTTTTCTTCTATTTCTTTAGGCGATATTTTAAGTGGTGTATGCCGAAGTTTTTGAGATAGTTGTTTTAAGACAATGTCAATTTGGTCCGGGTCACTTGTAAACATGGTTATTTTATTAAATACTAGCGCCGCAATGGTACTAACAGGCAGTACTATTATAAAAAACGAGATTATAATAATAAACACCGCCGCTATCGGTTTTTTCCAATTCCTTTTGTGAATTAAGCGATACATTAAATTTTTAAAAAGAACATAAAAGACGATGGCTCCTAAAAATGCCCTCAAAAAATCTTTAATTCCTAGAAACAATAACACTGCAAAAGCAAGAATAAAAAAACCAAAAACATACTTATTGATTAAATTTTCTTTCGATACAATCAAATTTTCTTCGCTCATAAATAAATCATTTGTGCGTAATAGTACAAATTATATACCGATGTATTTAATATGGATTATGATGATGTTAATTCCATTTTTGAATCAAAGTGTAGAAAAAAATACTCAAAATGTGCAGAGAATAGTACGTTTAATCAGTTAAAGTGTTGGCATCATTTTTTTATATGACATTACAAATCAATATAAACAAATAGTTGTTAAACTTTAATTCACCCCAATTGAAAATATACATTAAATACATGGTAAGTAATCGCTGCAAGTTGGCAGTTAAAGAAGAGTTGCGCAAGATGGGCCT
>Ga0105048_10005125_pt1 | contig 21262 bp, 18 predicted proteins | sample MAT05_FD_78382 | JGI IMG/M metagenome (GOLD analysis project Ga0105048, IMG submission 78382) | Freshwater microbial communities from Lake Fryxell liftoff mats and glacier meltwater in Antarctica - MAT-05 | ecosystem: Environmental > Aquatic > Freshwater > Ice > Liftoff microbial mat | place...
CAAAGTTACTGCAGTACTATTGGTTCTGTGGTTCTGCCATGGCGAGGCGATCAGCGTGGCTTTCCATGTCATCCAGCATGTTCTGTCTGATCTTGTGCAGCTTGCGTACATATTGATCGGCCTGAGGTCCCTGGCCGCAATAAAGCTTCTTTGCTTTTTCCAGGTTGCCCTGGGCCATTTCCAGTTTTGTATACAACTCTCTGACAGCAGCTTCTGCGCATTTTTCGTCATTAGCCATTTCTGCAGGTGTATAACCATGGCTTTTTGCGCGCTTGGGCATAAGTTGCCAGACACCTAAAGCACCCTTGGAAGATACTGCGCGACCGGATAAACTGTGTCCACCTGTCTCAGCCAGGGCGATTTCAGCAAGGTCGAATGGGAGAAATGGAGTGCCGAGGGTTTTAGTGAAACAGAGTGCTGCCAATTGTCTGGCGCGTTCCGGAGTAGTGTGGCGTTTGAAGGCGGTTTCGATGTGCATTACCTGTTTTTTGCGTTCGCCCATTGAGATGCCTTTTTCCAGAAGTCCCTTGATTTCGCGATCAAGTGAAGTTTCACTGGAAATGGTGGCTGTCATTGTGTGCTCAGCCTTCTTTATGGGTGCATTTTCGCAGGCCGCCAGAAGAAGCAGGAATGGCATTAAGATAATTAATTTTCGCATAATTGTTTGAGTGGGGGGTTGTGTCGGCTTTGCCGGACCGGCATCACAGTGCCTGGAAATCAAAGCGGTTAATCCGGCTGGATACTCCTTTCATTAGAGATGACCCCTGAAATGCCAAAGTCCCGGAGGTTCGGGACTTTGGTTGGGGTTTTTACGTTGAAATATTTATACAGTACCTTTGCGTCTTTGTCAAGTTTGCAGGGTAAAGTGGTTGTAAAACAGCTACTTAATTTATTAATATGCTTCGTGATTTTCCATTACGTCCTTGTTTGTGACTCGTTCTCGGAAAAGTCTGTAAACCCATATTTTATAGGATATTACAATCGGAACAAAGATCAGGGCGACAACAGTCATAATTTTTAGCGTGTACGGACTGGATGACGAGTTGAAAATAGTCAGGTTTGATGCTGGATCAATGCTGGAAGGAATCAGGTTCGGGAATAATCCGGTTACTCCAGTGAAAACGACAAAAACAATGGTTAGGCAGGAAAATATGAAGGCTTTATGCAGCTGACCATTGGAAATGAATACTTTGATCAGTAGCAGTGATCCGACTGCTATCAATGGAATCAATATCAGCACGGGATATTTGAGGTAGTTATCATACAGTTTTGTTGCCGGATAGGTGTATGCCAGGAATGCAACGGCAACAACAGTCAGTGGCAGCCAAAGCTTGCCGGCCATTGCAGCAGCCCTCTGTGATAACCCTTCCGTTGTTTTAATGGCAGCATATAGTGAGCCATGGACAGCAAACAGCAGAACAAAAAGTATACCTGTTAACAAGCCATAAGGGTTCAGCAGGGTAAGCAGTGATCCGTCATAGGCATAATTATGTGTGACGAAGTCATTGCGCATTGGAATGCCTTTGAAAATATTGCCGAATGCTACACCGAACAATAGTGCCAGTAAGAGGCTGGAAATGGTGAGAGCCTTATCCCAGGCAGCTTTCCAGGCTGGGCTGTCAATTTTACCTCTGAACTCGAATGAAACTCCACGAATGATCAGACTGAACAGCAATAATAGCAATGCAGTATAGAGATTGCTGAACATAAGCGCATAGGTGGTCGGGAATGCGGCAAATGTCGCCCCACCGGCAGTTATCAGCCAGACTTCGTTTCCGTCCCAGACCGGGCCGAAAGTGTTGATAAGTACCCGTTTTTCAGTATCGTTTTCAGCCAGGAAAGGGGACATAAAGCCAGCGCCGAAGACAAAGCCGTCAAGCATGAAGTAGACGCCCCAAAGAACTCCCCAAAGTATAAACCAGGTTACTTGATATTCCATGGGTTAGTTCCCCCTTTCTGTTTTGATAAATTCTGACAGATCACTGTCCGGACCTTTTTTGGCATATTTGGAGAGGAGATAGAAGTCAATTACTCCCAATGTACCATAGAGGATTGTGAACCCTGCCAGGGAGATTGCAACCTGTGAGGTTGAAATGTTTTTTGAAACTGCATCAGCTGTTTTCAGGACACCATAAACAATCCAGGGCTGACGTCCCATTTCAGCAACAATCCAGCCTAGCTGGTTGGCCAGATAAGGGAGAGGTATTGTGAAGATCAGCAAGGTCAAAAATAAACGATAGTCTTCAAGATTCTTTTTACGAGAGAGGAAAACCGCAACCAGAGCTGCAAGTATAAAGTATGTTCCCAGTCCGACCATTGCCCTGAAGCTTAGAAAAACAGGAAGTACTGGAGGTCTTAAGTCTTTAGGAAAATCCTTGAGGCCTTTGATTTCAGCTTTGCTATCATGAAATGCCATAAAACTGACCATTCCTGGAACAGACAATGCTTCAAAAGAGTTGCGCTCGTTGGCTACATCCGGCATCATCAACAGATGCATGTCGGCCGATTTGGTCGTATCCCAGACGGATTCCATAGCGGCAAACTTTGCGGGCTGAGTTTTGGCAGTGTTAATTGCATGTATGTCACCCATAAAGGCGACTAGCAGGCTAGCGACTAATCCGAAAAGGGCGGCCTGTTTGAACGAACGCTTAAAAAAGGGCAATTCATTTTTTCTGAGTAAATGCCAGGCTGAGACACCCATGACAAAGAAAGCGGCTACAGTGTAGCCGGATAAAATCTGGTGTCCGAATTGAATCAGGCCTGTCGGGTTGGTAATCAGGGCCATGAAGTCGACCATTTCTGCCCGCCCGTTCTTTAATACAAATCCGACCGGGTGCTGCATCCAGCCATTTGCTATCAGAATCCAGAGGCCCGAAAGATTTGTCCCGATGGCCACCAGCCAGATTGACAGTGCGTGAACCGGTTTGGAAAGCTTGTTCCAGCCAAAGATCCATACACCAATAAAAACTGATTCAAGGAAAAAAGCCACGGTTGCTTCTATTGCCAGTGGCGCTCCAAAAATGTCTCCAACATATCTGGAGTACTCGGCCCAATTCATGCCGAACTGGAACTCCATGGTAATGCCGGTAACTACGCCAAGTGCAAAGTTAATTAAAAATAGTTTGCCCCAGAATTTGGTCATCCGCAGCCACATTTCATCACCACTGATAACGTAGCGCGTTTCCATCCAGGCAATCATGATGGAGAGTCCCAAGGTTAGCGGTACAAAAAGAAAATGGAACATGCAGGTTACTGCAAACTGTAATCGACTTAACATCAAAGCATCCATAACTACTCCTTCCTGTTCTATTGAAATTAAACCAACTAATTATTTCGAATTGATAAGTCTTAATTGTAAAGGGTAATCTTGTAATAGCAAGTTAGTCTGCTGATATCCGACAAAAAAGGTCTTGTTTGCGGGCAAATTTTTTTAAGGTTTATTTACCTGCCAGCTCAAGCAAGCTGACGTTTGCAAGAATTGCGCGAGTCTGTTGTTGGACATTAACCCAGATCGGATGAACATTACAGCCTGCCACACGATCACACTGGCCTTCGGCAATAACGCAGCGGTTTGGCGCAATTGGTCCTTCAACAGCTTCAACAACTTCAAGTAGTGAGATGCTTTCTGGTGAACGGCCTAAAACAAAACCACCACCGGTTCCCCTGTATGATCTGACTAACCCTATTTTGCTGAATTGCTGGAATATTTTGGCAAGAAAAGTTTGAGGGACATCAACAGCAGAGGCAATTTCACTCAGCAGACACACCTGGTCAAGCGGGCGAGTGGCCAAATAAACTATTCCTCTAACGGCGTATTCACCTTTGCGTGTCAGTTCCATCATAATAAAAACCCCTAAAGAGACTATTTATGTCTTTTTAGGGGTTTTTTACTAAATTGTCAATAGATTAATCCGAATTTGATTCGTTTTGTTTAACGACCAAGCATAATGCCAAGATCTTCAGCTGCACGGGCTATTTCTCCGCTCGGATCAACCAGCTTGAGTTCTTTTATGGCGTCTTCTATTGGCACAGAACCGATGTTTCTGCCTCGCAGGCAGGCCATTTTGCCAAATTCACCATCAACAATCATCTGAACAGCCTTTGTGCCGAAACGACTGCCAAGCGCGCGGTCAAAAGTTGTCGGTGAGCCACCGCGCTGAAGATGGCCCAGTACTGTGACTCTGACATCCATGTCGATATCCAGCTGGTTTTCTATTTCTTTGGCTACATACTGACCGATACCACCCAGTCGCTCGATCATGTTGCAGTCATCAGCTCCCTTTGAGACTACTCTGCAACCGCCAACCGGGTAGGCACCTTCAGCTGCAACCAGAATGCTGAAACGACTGCCACGTCTGGAACGTTCCACTACAGCATCCGCTATAAGCTTTATATCAAATGGAATTTCCGGAATCAGGATGACATCAGCCCCACCGGCAATGCCGGATTCCAGTGCAATCCAGCCGGCATAGCGCCCCATTACTTCCAGAATCATCAGCCTGTGGTGACTTTCAGCGGTTGTATGCAGTTTGTCCAAGGCGTCAGTGGCTGTTTCCAGGGCAGTATTGTAGCCAAACGTATAATCGGTTTCAAGTAGGTCATTGTCGATTGTCTTGGGAATACCGACAACATTTATACCCATTTTGGCAAGGTCCAGAGCAATTTTTAGAGAGCCTTCGCCACCTACTGCAATAACGGCGTCAATTCCCATGGTGTGAATATTTTTAACGACCTGTTCGGAATAGTCGATATGAATACATTTGCCATTTTTTTCAACAGGATAGGAGAAGGGGTTTCCACGGTTGGTTGTTCCAAGGATCGTTCCGCCGCGTGGCAGAATGCCGCTGACACATTTCAGGGTCAAAGGTTTACATTTACTGAGGTCAAGCAGGCCGTCAAAACCGTCTTCAATGCCGACAACTTCCCAGTTGTGACGAATGATGGCGCTCTTGACGACACCTCTGATAACTGCGTTCAGCCCGGGGCAGTCACCGCCACCGGTCAAAATTGCGATCTTCTTAGACATTAAAGCCTCCAGCTGAAGACAGTTTAAGGTTGAGGTTAAGGTTGAGAATAGGCTGAGTAAATAAGTTTTTTAGTTTTCCTGTTAAGAATGTTGTTCCTAAACCTCAGCCTCAACCTTAACCTGTTTTTTTTTGCCGAAGATCAGCGCGACCCAGACACTGATTTCATACATCAGGTAAAGAGGAATCATGACAACAAACATCGTGATCAGGTCTGCATGGAAGGCCGCAACAATAGAACTGACCAGCAAGGCATATTTGCGATTGGGGGCCAGCATCTTGTAACTGACAACTCCCAGTCTAGCTAGAAGCAGCGTCAATACGGGTAGTTCAAATATCAGGCCGAACAACAGGATCAAACGTAGGCAGAAGTTTACATACAGGCTGATATTGAACCAGCTTTGCAGGCCTTCAGCTTCATAGGATAGGGAAAAATTGATAATTACCGGCCAGATAATGACCAGAAAAAACATGGCTCCAATGCAGAAGGTTATTGATGCCGCGGTTACAAAAGGAACTACCAGACGTTTTTCGTTGCGTGTAAGCCCGGGAGCGATGAAAAGCCAGATTTGATAAAAGACTATGGGGAGTACCAGGATAAAACCGGCCAGCATGGAAATCTTGCATTGGACGAAAAAAGGCTCCAGTGGGGCGCTGTAGTTTAGCGGCCGCTTCTTTTCCGGGGCATTAACTTCCTGATCAAGCTTGTAGCGCTCATAAAGGGCAGGGGATAGTTTTTTGACTTCCAGGTAAACCATCTTTTTTACATCAGTCAAATAGGTTTTTCCGGTCAGAGGCTTTTCGATAAAACCAAGCACATCGGTTGAAAAATTCCAGGCAACGCCCATGCCGACAATAACGGCAAATACAATTATGATCAGTCGTTTGCGAAGTTCAACAAGATGTTCTAGGAAAGGGAGTACTTTTTCATTTGTCATGGGAATTAATTATCACATTGGTTCAGGGTAGTGCAACAGCTATAAAACATAAATGATTCATTTAGACAAAACAGGGAATAAATAAGTGCCTGGATGGATGTTTGATCCGCTGGTGTACCGATTGTTAGTGCATTCTCAACCGTCAAGCAGTTCTCTTATTTTGAAGAGCAAATCAGTGGGTTTTATCGGCTTCATTATAAAGCTTACTTCTGCACCCAACTCACCCTGACGTTGAATGATATCTGGGGCATACCCGCTGCAAAATAGTGCTTTTGCTTCTGGCTGGATCAGTCTGATTTCATCGTAAGCTGCTTTGCCGCTTTTAACCGGCATAATCATATCCAGGATAATCAGTTTGATTGAGTCTTTGTTGCATATGAATTTTTCGATGCAGTCCTGGCCGTTTTCTGCCAGAACTACAGAGTATCCGGACTCTTGTAGAATCGTTTCCAGAAGTTTCCTGACTGTTGGTTCGTCTTCTGCTACCAGAATTGTTTCATGGCCCCCAGGTATGGGGCGGTCTTCGTTGCTGTCATGATTAAACTCTAATTCACCCTCAGTAATCGGAAGATATATCTGGAAAGTTGTGCCTATACCGACCTCACTGTAGACGTTGATATGGCCGCTGTGCTGCTTGACTATGCCATAAACCATTGATAACCCCAGGCCGGTCCCTTTGCCTACGTCCTTGGTTGTAAAAAAAGGTTCAAAAATCTTTTTTCTGGTATCAGTATCCATTCCCTTGCCAGAGTCTGATATTGTGATAATTGCGTATTTACCCGGCTCACAGTAACCATGCCTCTGGACAAAGTTGGCATCAATCAGCTGAAGTCCTGTTTTTATAGCGAGTAAACCACCCAGAGGCATTGCATCACGGGCATTGGTTGCCAAGTTAAGTAGAACCTGTTCAATTTGACCACCATCAACAAAAACCGGCAATATTTCGTCAGCCTGGCTGATATTCAGTTGGATGTCCTCACCAATCAGGTTGGATAGAAGTTTCCCCACATTGGAAATAATCGTTTTGAGATCATGGTTCTGCTTGACCATGATCTGTTTTCTGCTGAAGGCCAGCAGACTGCTGGTCAGACTGGCTGCCTTTTGGGATGCAGTCAGGATGCAGTCAAGCATCCCTGCTTCCGGTTCATTGGGTTTGAGCCTCAGCTGTAGAAGGCTGGCAAATCCGGATATAATTGTAAGTACGTTGTTAAAGTCATGGGCCAGTCCGCCGGCCAGCTGACCGATGGACTCCATTTTCTGTGATTGCAGAAGCTTGACTTCAAGATTTTTTTGTTCCGTTATATTTGTGGCAATGCCGAGAAAACCGCTGATTTCTCCATTAAGTGAATGAATTACAGTGATTGTAAGTGATACCAGCAACTGCGTTCCGTCTTTGCGGAAGTACGAACATTCACGGGTTTCCGAGCCACTGCGTATTGCCTGTTCCACAAGTGCATTAAATCCGTTTACCGCCTTATTTAGTTCCTTGCTCAGCTCCAGTTCTGAGCTTTCTATTTCCTGTTTGGAGTGAAACAGCAAAGGCGTCTGCTTTCCGACAACTTCTTCGGCGGAGTAGCCAAGCATTTTTTCTGCACCTTTGTTAAATGTGGTAATGATGCCAAGGCTGTCTGTGGCAATAATGGATATTTCCGAGGCTGCATCAAGTACGGATTGTAACTGCCGGTTAGAATCAGCCAGGGTCGATTTTGTGTGTTCAAGTTCACGAAGTTTTTGCTGCAGTTCGGGGTAGTAGCTTTTGCGGGCAGAATGCTCACCTAAACCGATGATCTGCTCCCGCTTACTGTCCCAGCTTTCTTCGCTATCAGGCGGCACTTGCATAGATCAACTCGATTTCAGTGGTTGTGGGACGGCGTGGATTGGTAACCATACAGGCGTCTCTCATCGCTTTTTGTGCAAGAACAGGGATAATTTCTTCTGTAACTCCGGCATCCTTCAGTGATCGGTTTATGCCTGCACTGAGCCGGATTGACCTGATTTTCTCCGTCAGGAGATCAAGACATTCCTCTTGACCCAGCCCCACGGTTGAGACCCCCATTGCATTTAAAATTTCAATATAACGATCTGGTGCCGAGTGGAAGTTGTACCTGATGACATGCTCCAGAAGCAGGGCATTGCACTCGCCGTGTGGCAGGTCAAGAAGACCACCCAGGCTGTGCGACATGGCGTGGACAGCACCGAGGCTGGCGTTTGAAAATGCCAGGCCGGCCTCCAAGCTGCCCAGCATCATGCCGTTACGGGCGTCCAGGTTTTGCGGTTCTGTTATGGCAGTGATCAGATTGGCAACGATAAGTTTTATTGCTTGAATGGCGTGCAGGTCAGTTAATGGTGAACTGGCATTGGATGCATAAGCTTCAATTGCATGTACCATGGCATCCATACCGGTGCAGGCAGTAAGATAGGGCCCCATGCTGATGGTGGTCTGAGGATCAATCAATGCTATGTCCGGGACGGTTGATTTGCTGATAATGGCAATTTTAACATGTTCGGTGGTGTTATTGATAATTGCAAACTGGGATACGTCGGCAGAGCTGCCGGCTGTTGTAGGTATACATATCAGTGGAGGCATGGGGAAAAGAACTTTGTCCACCCCCTCGACCTCCAGAATATCGCAGTGGTTTGTAACCACAATTGCGATACCTTTGGCACAATCCATTGGGCTACCGCCGCCAACTGCAACAATTGCATCACATTGTTCTCGGTGATAGAGTTCCGCCCCTGACATTACTTGATGATCGTGCGGATTGGAAGAAACTGCCGAAAAAACGACAAAACTGATGCCGGCTTTTTCCAGGCTAGCAGTTGTTTTCTTAGCCCAGCCGGCGTCAATTACGCCTGGGTCTGTCACGACCAGTACTTTATCAACCCCAAATGATCTGGCATACTGACCAACAAGGTTTATGGCCCCGATTCCGTATACAATCTCTGGGTTTACGAACTTTCTGATGGAGTAGTCCTGGCCCATTATCTCAGCCTCTCAATAGATTAAGTGGTTTGATTTGTGACACTGTATAAATAGATAAAATACGCTTTACGTTATTTGCAAACAGATTCGGCAGAGTCATCTTTTTTTTTGTTTTTTCTGCCCTGAACGTGTGAGTTTCTTATCAGTGGATCTGTCTGTGCTGTTTTTTTCTGGTTTGCGAGATGAGATGCCGGGCAGCCGCTTGCCTTTGACAGGTATGCGTGGATAATCCTCCAAAGTGCTGATTGAATCAACTGCCTGAGGTGTGGAAGACGTATGCCCGACAAGTATAAATTCAATTTTTCTGGTAGCCGGGCTGACGGATGCAACTTTGATGCGTGCCTGATCGCCAATGCGTAAAGTGCGGCGTGTACTGCGGCCGACAAGTGAATGTTTATTCTCGATGTGCGTGTAGAGGTCGTCATTCAGAGTGGATATATGCACCAACCCTTCTACAAACAGTTCCTCCAGCTCTATAAACAGGCCGAAACCGGTGACGCCGGTGATATAACCATTGAACTCTTCACCAATATGCTGCTGCATGAACTGCATCTTTTTCAGATCAACAACATCCCGCTCGGCCTCCATTGCCACGCGTTCTCGCTTGCTGGTGTGTTCGGCAATGGCTGACAGGTTTTCAGTGGCGATAGACAACTGCCTGGTAGCTTTATTGCTGGTTTTATCTATATCTAAAGCCAGAACAGCTCTCAGGATTCGATGCACAGTCAGGTCCGGATATCGCCTGATTGGAGATGTAAAATGGCAGTAGCAACGTGAAGCCAAACCAAAGTGGTTCAGGTTTTCGGCAGCATAACGGGCCTGTTTCATACAGCGCAGTAATGCATAGTTGATCATCCGTTCTTCAGGTTTACCTGCAGCCTGGAGCAGCAGCCTCTGTAGCTCCGCCGGATTGACTTTATCTTCAATTAACTGGAATTCATAGCCAAAGCCGTAGACAAACTCCTGAAAATTGATCAGTTTGGCCGGGTCCGGGTTCTCATGCACGCGGTAAAGAAAAGGAATATTCTTGTCCGTGATGAAGGTTGCCACCGCCTCATTGGCAGCCAGCATGAATTCTTCGATCAACTGGTGGGCCAGATTGCGCTCAGCGCGGATGATCCCCTCGGTCAAGCCGGTCAGGCCGATGATGATTTCCGGTTCCGGCAGGTCAAAATCGATACTGCCACGTTTTTTACGCATGGCCATCAGGATTAGTGCCAGTTCCTTCATCTCCAGCAGCATTGGCGATAATGATCGATATTTATCGGCAACTTCACGGTTGTCATCAACAATTATCTGTTTTACCAGTGTGTAGGTCAGGCGAGCGGCACTCTTGATAACACTGGGGTAGAAAGCGGATTCCAGCATAATACCGTTTTTGTCGAACAACATCTCAGCGGTCATGGTCAGGCGGTCTACCTGTGGATTCAAAGAGCAGATGCCATTAGATAGTCGTTCCGGCAACATTGGTATGCATCGGTCAGGAAAGTAGACCGAAGTGCCGCGCAGATAAGCGTCACGATCCAGCGGACTGCCGGGCTTTACATAATGAGACACATCGGCGATGGAGACCCAGAGGCGGAAATGCTCTCCATCACGGCGCAGAGATACGGCATCGTCGAAGTCACGAGCCGTCTCTCCGTCAATGGTTACTGTCGGCATGTTCCGTAGATCCACGCGACCGTCCAGATCCTCTTTGGAAACCGTGTCTGCAATCGCCTCTGCTTCGGCTAGTGCATCTTTTCCGAATTCATGGGGCAGATCAAAACGACGGATGGCTGATTGAACCTCCACTTCCGGGTCATCAGGCCAGCCCAGGACTTCCACTATCCGCCCCTCGGCCGGGCGACCGCCGATCGGGTAGGAGATGATTTCAGCAACCACCTGTTGACCATCCCCCGCTTTTCCCCGGGACTTTGCCGGAATGGCAATTACCATGTTCAAACGTGTCTCTTCAGGTATGACAATAGAACCGCGACGGGTTTCTTCATAGCGTCCCACAATACGAGTGGTAGCACGTTCACTGACAGCCAGGATGCGACCATCCATCTTGCCGCCACCAATACGGCTTGGTTCAGCGCGCACCTCAACAATGTCACCATGCATGGCGCTTTTCATCTGGCGCTGAGGGATAAAAATGTCTTCGCCACCACCTTCGGGAGTGACAAAGCCGTAGCCGTCGCGGTGAGTCTGCAGTTTACCGCGGACACTATTAACCGCGGTTGCCAATGCATAACTGTTGCCTTTGAAACGGACTATTTCACCGTCAGAGGTCATATCTTCCAGCATCCGTTTTAACTCGTGTTTGATATGTCGGCCGCCGAAGTGCCGTAAAATTCCGGCAAAATGTATCGATCCATCCTGCTCTTTCAAGTGGTTGAGGATGTTTTTCTTACTGAGTTGCATTTATTATCCTTTGCCCATCAAGCCACGGATTGCCGCTGGCAGATCAGATGGCAGAATTACAAGTTTTGAGTTTGGTGAAGATGCTATTTTTTGCAAGGTGTTGATGTAACGGTCTCCCAGTAGAAACACCGCCGGCAGATCATTGTCTTTGATCGCCTCGCTGATGTCTTTAATTGCTCTGGCTGAGGCTTCTGCCAGCCTGATCTGGGCTTCGGCCTCACGCTTGGCGGCTTCAAGTCGTCCTTCGGCTTCGCGGATTGTCGCTTCGCGTTTTCCTTCTGCCTCCAGAATGGTGGCCTGCTTGAAACGATCAGCGCTAGCCTGCTGTTCCATGGCCTTCTGCATTGATTCAGACGGTTTGATGTCCTGAATTTCTACGGACTGGACATAAATACCCCAGTTGGCAACTTCCTTGGAAATGTTATCCTGTAGTCTGGCCTTGATATGCTCCCGTTCGGAGAGGGCACTGTTCAGGTCCATCTGTCCGATAATTGCACGCAGCGAAGTCATTACAAGGTTCTGAATGGCATATTCATAATTTTGTATCTCATAGACGGCTCGGATCGGATCAGTTACCTTGATAAAGGCGATGGCATTGGTTATAATAACAGCATTATCCCGTGTAATAACCTCCTGTGCGCCTACTGAAAGTACATCACCTTTTGTAGAGACACGATAGGCCACGACGTCGATGTAGGGAATGATGAAATTCAATCCCGGTTTAAGTGTGGTGTTGTATTTGCCTAATCGCTCAACAACCCACTCCTGACCCTGCGGAACTGTTTTGACACCAGCAAAAAGAGTGGCGGCAACAACCAGAAAAAAAACAACAAAGATGATGGTTCCCGGCATTGTTTAACCTCCTAAAATTTAGTTACCTTGAGAATTTGTCCTTCAATATCAACCACTCTGACGTTATCACCGATATTCAGAACCTCTTCGGAGTAGCAGGTCCATTCGTCGGCACCAAGCACCGAAATACGAAATCTGATAATGCCCTTTGTGTAAGTGTCTGTTGTTCCTCTAATAATGATCCCGGTTTCGCCAACTATACCTTCTTTGGAGCCACCGGCATGGTTCTGGTCTTTTTTTGGTTTCAGGTATTTGAACCACATGATTGTAAAAACTATTGAGGCAAGACTCCAGAGCAGGAATTGTCCGGCAACAGGAAACCCGGACCAAGCGGCCTTAATCATGCCTACAACCAGTGCCCCCATACCGAACCAGATAATCGTAAACGAGGGTATAACAAGTTCCAATCCGATCAGGCAGAATCCGGCGATAATCCAGTACCACCATTCAATTTGCATAGTCAGGCACCTCTTGGATGTGAGAAGTCAACAAGTGATAAAATTGTATCACAGGAAAGGCCGGTTCAATAAAAAATATTCACTTGCCATGGAAGCGGTGTTATGTGGTAGTATTAAATCGTAGTACAGCACAGTAATTGCTTAAAAGAGGTAATTTATGGACGTGAGCTCAATTGCAGGGGCATCAGTGTTGGCGAAGTTGGGTCAGACACAGTCTGCCATGTCAACCTCAATGATGAAAATGGCTGCAAATCAGCAGGACCAGGTGGCAAACATGCTGGCACAGAATGCAAAACAGGCTGTTCAGCCTGCAGCTTCCAGCGGTCACAGCTTTTCAACCTACGCCTGACCTGACTGACAATGGTTTTTTCGAGCCGGCCTTGTTTCAAGGTCGGCTTTTTTTTATTGTATCAGATTAAAATATCATACGAATGGATTGCCAGTGAAAAAGTCCTTAATTACATTATTGTTTGTCATATTAATGCCGGCTGCCGGATGGAGTGTGGAAAATACAGCTCCACAGTTGGAAAATAGTCCACAAGTAAAGATACCGGTTGCTGATAGGGTAGAATCTGCTGCAATCCGATTTAACCGATTCAACATCCTGTTGCGTGACAGTAAAATCAAAAGGCCTGAAGCCAGAACAGTTCTTAACGCTTTGTTAGGTGACTTGAGTCAGGATTATTCAAAACATGGCGGTAAGTCTTTTTCCAGAAAAGAATGGGTTTTTCCGTTGGCCGGATATAATCAGAGGGCAATAACAGGCGGACGCAATAAGGGCTATATCGCTTCTGGCTACGACTATTTTGCTGGAAACAGGCATGGCGGCCATCCATCCTTTGACATTTTTATCCGTGACCGTAACCAGGATTCCGTTGATGATCGTGCCGGTCAGCAGGTAAACGTACTGTCAATGACCGGTGGGATTGTAGTTGCTTTGGAAGAAAAGTGGGAGCGAGGAAGTAAATTACGTGGTGGTGTCTATCTCTGGATTTATGATCCAGCCAATAATCTGCTGGTTTACTATGCCCATAACAGCAAGCTTTTTGTTGGTATTGGTGATTTGGTAAAACCGGGAGATATTCTGGCTACAGTCGGTCGTAGCGGTTTGAACGCCGCTAAGCGCCGTTCTCCGACCCACTTGCATATGACCGTTTTGGAAATAAAAAACGGCAGACCGGTGCCGTTAAATGTTTATCCTGATCTTGTGGCTTCAAGAAAAATGTAGCACCTAGCTATCCAATTGTAACCAGCTTTTCTCGCGGTCCGTCGGCAACCACGCGTCCTCCATCCAGAGCAATTATGCGTTGAACTGTGCTGAGCATGATTGCGCTGTGTGTGGTCATTAGCAGTATCGAGTCCTTGTTAAGAAGTTTCGGTAGGCGTTCTGCCAGCATGCGTTCGCATTCCGGATCCAGTCCAAGAGTCGGTTCATCAAGCAGCAAAATCTGACCGGGCTGGGCAAAAACCCGAGCCAGAGCAACTTTCTGGCGCTGACCGCCGGACAGGTTGTTGCCACGCTCTTCCAGTTTCATCCCCAGAGACATGCGTCCGCTTTTAAACTCATCTTCCAGCCCTGAAGCCCAGATTGCCTCGCTGAAACGTTTGTTATCCCTACAACCGGCAATGCGCAGATTGTCCTCCAGAGTTCCAGCAAAGACTGAAGGGTCCTGCGATTTATAGGCCATCCAGCTGATACGGTCTGTGCGGGCGATGTCATCAAGGGCCAGGCCATCCACAAGTATTCTGCCCGTATCAGGTCGACAGAGCCCGGCCAGACAGCGCAAGAGGGTTGTTTTGCCGGCACCAGGTCGGCCAAGCAGGGCTATCCGTTCGCCAGGAGCCACTGAAATTGAGATGGTTTCAAGGGCAGCCGGACGACCCTCATAATGTTTTCCCAGCCCGATAACCGAAATATGGCCGGTGGTCGAAGGTCGCGGAGTATATTCTTTGTCCTCTACTGTTTCCAGGCTGCTTTCCATGCGCGTGGCTGCACGTTGAAAATCCTGCCATTTTCCCATTACGGCAAACAGTGAGGCCACAAGGCCCATGGATCGATTAGCCAGCAGGTTACAGGCGATCAGTTTGCCGATGCTCAGTGACTGGGCATGGATTAAATAGACACCGGCTACCAGAATTACAACTGTTGTAGCAGTTTGCATGACGGAAGAGAACATTCCCATATGGCTGACTGCTAAACGTCTTTTTGCATCGGAGTTTGCAGATTGATCGGTCAGGTCGCGCCAGCGTCGCAGAAAAGCATTTGAACCTGGAACCGTACGAGTAACATCCAGACAGCTAAGTACTTCACCCATAAAAGTTAATTTGCCAGTATTGTGTCGCTCGGCTTCTTTATTAAAGTTGTTACCCCGGGTCTGCATCATCAGGCCGCCAATTGCATAAACCAGCACAAGCAGCATGGCAACAATCATCAGAGGCCAGGCTATGATTGCAATCACCAACAGGTAGAGCAGCAGAAAAGGGATGTCGGCCAATGCCAGCAGGTAGCTGGAGGAGACGAAATCCCGTGACAGAGTCAGGTCACGGTAGTTGGAGATGAAGCGGGAAAATCCTCCGGGTGGCAGGTCAACTTGGGAAATCAGTTTCCTCCAGAGGGATTCATCGCTACGCAAATTCAGCTCCACACCGATACGTTCCGTGGACCAGCTGCGTACAAAACGCATGCCCGTATCCGTTGCCAGATAGATGACCATCCCCAGAGTCAGAGACCAGAGTGTTTCAAACAGACCGTTGTTGGCAATCTTGTCATAAAGAAGTAAGAATTGACATTCTGATTTTTAATGATAGCATTGGCAAGAATACTGCTTTGGTGATGGAGGATGTTATGCCGGTATTAGAGTGGAACGACTCTTTTTTAATTGGTATCAGACAATTTGATGAGCATCATAAACATTTGGTCTTATTGTTGAATATGACCTTTGACGGTATTACTACAAATGCTCCCAAAGATGAGTTGGAAGCTGTTCTGCATGAACTGATTGAATATACTGCCTATCATTTTACCGCTGAAGAGCATTGGATGAAAGAACATCATTATCCCGGACTTGATGTACAGGTAAAGGAACATGCAGAGTTTACAAAGCGAATCGGCGAGTTAGCCAAAGATTTTCACAGTGGAATAAAAGATATTGATCTTGTTGTGCTGGATTTTCTCATCGACTGGTTGACTGAGCATATTCTTGAAAAAGATTCAGCATACGGTACTTATGTTGCTGCTAAAGGCTTGCCGGATGGGGTTGATTTGAGCTTTGCCTGACCCTGTGTTTTTGCACTTATTTCAAGAATTTATCTGTAGCTTTAAAAACAAAATTCAACAATTTGATGGAAGTGTTTTATGTCGATATTTGTATGGTCTGACTCGTTTCTGACCGGCATTCAAGAGGTTGATGAGCATCACAAGCATCTGGTTGAGTTGTTGAACCTAAGTTATGACTGTTTTATGTATAATAATTCTGATCAAAAAATGGAGTTATTGGTTCAGAACCTTGTACGTTATGCGAACTATCACTTTGAGGCAGAAGAGTCATTGATGAAAGCGAACAACTATCCATTTTTTGAAGAACACCGCCAGGAACATATAGGTTTTGCTAGTAGGACGGCAGAACTTCAGTCTTTACTGCATGATGGTTGTCAGCCGCTTGATCTGGAAATTTTGCAGTTTCTTAAGGATTGGCTGGCTGATCATATACTGAATTCTGATAAAAAAATGAGTTTTTATCTTTTATCCAGTGATATGGATCACTAGAGAAAATATATGAAGGAATTTGGAAGTAAAAAAGGACTTTGCCTGAAGGCAAAGTCCTTTTTTTGTGGAGCCGTTGATCGGAATTGAACCGACGACCTGCTCATTACGAGTGAGCTGCTCTACCCCTGAGCCACAACGGCAACATCGTACAAAATAAAAATTGAATCAATTCTTTGATGCAGACATCTCAGAATTTGAACAGCATAAAACTAGTTCCATCTGTTTCCAGTTGAATTCATGTTTTGTATGCTTCCGGTTAAACGGATAATATCGCGGACATTGGGCCACAACAGCGTTGCCTGCCTGCTTGCAGGTACGACGGCAGGAGGTGCAGAGTTTATTTGAAGAACAATTTTTTGATTTATCTTTATTCATAAGTAATCTGTAAAATCAGCAAAGCCTCCGTTGTCTCCGCCGGAGGCTTTGCTGTAGAATGCCTAGCCAATAAACTTGACCCAGCCGAATTCGTCTTTGATGACGCCTGTCTGAATGCCGGTCAATGTGTCATAAAGTTTTTGAGTTAATTCGCCAACAGCCCCGTTACCTATCTGGAATACTTCGTCCTTGTAGCAAAGAGTGCCTACCGGAGTGATTACAGCAGCGGTACCACTTCCAAAAGCTTCAGTCAGTTTGCCGCTCTTTATATCTGCCGTCAGCTCGTGAATGTCAAGCTGTCTTTCCTCGAATTCATAACCCATGTTTTTGGCCAGGGTCTTTACCGAATCCCTTGTTATGCCGGACAATATTGAACCGGTTAACTCGGCTGTAACAATTTTTTTGCCATAGGCAAAAAACATATTCATTGAACCAACTTCTTCAACATACCGTTTGTGACAGGCATCCAGCCAGAGTACCTGCTCGTAACCTTTTTTCTTGGCCTCCATCGCAGCCTTGATCGAGCTGGCATAGTTGCCGCCGGTTTTGGCTTCACCTGTGCCGCCAGGTACGGCACGCACAAAATGATCTTCTACCAGAATGCTGATCGGGTTGAAACCGGCTGAATAGTAAGCTCCAACAGGTGAAAGAATGACAAAGAAGTAGAAGTGATTGGCGGGCCTGACTCCCAGACCAGGTTCTACGGCAATCATGGCCTGACGAATATACAATGAAGTGCCTGGTGCACTTGGAATCCAGTCCTTCTCTAATGCGACTATCTTCTCTATTCCGTCAAGAAACAGTTCCACCGGCAGCTCTGGCATGGACATGCGATCAGCAGAACGGTTAAAACGTTTGGCGTTCATTTCCGGCCTGAATAGAGTAATTCTGCCATCAGCCAGTTTATAGGCTTTTAAACCCTCGAAAATTTCCTGGGCGTAGTGCAAGACCATGCAGGACGGATCAAGCATGAAAGGAGCATATTGCTCGATGCGACCATTGTGCCAGCCTTCTTCAGGCTTCCATTCAATGATTAGCATACGGTCGGTAAAGAGTTTGCCAAAACCAAGCTGGTTTTCATCGGCAACCTTTTGTTTCATTTTTTCGGTGTTAAGGGGGAAGATTTTGATGTCCATTGATAGTGGCCTCCAGACGCTATACAACTTTCAAAACTATACGTAAAATGCGGCCGATCATCAAGTAAAAATAACTTTTTACAGAATACTCTGGAGGCAGGTCCTCCAATCTGCTATAAAAATCGTCTTAACTGGACGTAGTTTCTAATCTCAAATTGTAAGAAACAGGGTGTCAATATAATCATGTTTTTAAGACTGATTTCAAAAGTTACCAGCAGTTTCAATCAATTGACGCTGCGACATCTTGAATGGATCTTTCGGGTTGCCACAAAGTCACCAGTGAAGGTCTTTGCAATCTCGTTGCTAATGCTTGTCATGTCCGGAATTATTATTGCCAGAACAAGCTTTGAGTCGGATATTTTCAGGATTTTCCCTAAAAACCTGCCAGCACTTCAGCTTTTGCTTGAGTCTCTTGATTGGACCGGTGGGAGCAAAGAAGCGTATTTTCTGCTGGAAGGCGATAAAGACCAGCTTCCTGTAGAAGCGGAAAAGCTGGTTAACAGATTACAGAAAATTCAGCTGGATGGCCAACCGGCTTTTTCCAGAGTAACCTGGCGAGTGTATGATGAGTCTGAGGGGAAGCTTTTTACTGACTTTATCGCTTATGCGGCGGCCCGCCCCCAACTGTTTGTTTCCCCGCAGGATGCTGCGTTGCTATCTGATAAATTGTCCAAAACTTCATCGGTCGCTTCTGTGGAGAGAATGAAAACTGACCTTTCCGGACAGTTTGGCGGTACTACAACAGCCCTTGTCACTGCAGACCCTCTTTATATCAGAGAGCTGATTCTGCCACGCCTGAAAGCGGCCAGTCAGTCGCTAGATCTGGATAATAATTCGCCTTATTTCCTTTCTCGGAATGGTCGGGTACTGATTGTGATTGCCGAGCCAAGCCGCCCGGTTCAGGATATGGAGTTTGCCCGCAGGCTGGTGGTCGGTATAAATGAGGCCCGTCGTGGTTTAACTGTTTCAGTCAGTTGTGCCGGCGCTCACATGAGTGCGGTTTTGGATGAAGCTGAAATGAAGTCCAATATTATTTCCTGTATCCTCTCATCTCTTGTGGTGGTGCTACTGATCTTTTACTGGGTTTACAGGCGCTTGTTACCAACAATTCTCCTGCCTCTGATTATTAGTGTTGGCGTGGCCATAGCACTGGCGGTAGCCTCTCTGATGCTTCCATCGGTTCATATAATCTCATTTGCATTTATGGCGCTGATAATCGGCCTGGGTACTGACTACTCCGTTCATCTGTATGATCGGTATCATTGCGAGCGGGCAGCCGGTAAAGGTCTTCAAGAGTCACTGCATCTGGCTGTGGTTGATACCGGCCATGGTCTTTTTACGGCAGCCACCACAACTGCACTTCCCTTTCTGGCATTGATGGTTTCCGATGTCAGGGCGCTCTATGAACTGGGTCTGCTGGTCGGTTTAGGGGTCGTTTTTTCACTTTATACAACCCTGTTTTTTTTGCCACCTCTGCTGATATATATGGAAAAACAATTTCCTGCTCCGTTCCTACCCATACCTGCGTTGGGCATGGGCTGGGTCTGGCGTTTGGTGAAAGGGTCTCCTCGAAAAATAATTTTTGTGTCTGCTGTACTTTTTATTTGCGGATTAGTTGCTGCATTCTGGATCACATTTGATGGTGAGTTGAAAAATCTGCAGCCAAGACATTCCGAGGCCTTTATGGCCCAGGAAAAGATCGAAAAAAATCTGAGTCTGGCACCAAAACAGTTGCTGATCGCAGTGGATGGCAGCGAACTGGATGACCTTATAAAGCGTATGGGATCAGTCAGCCGTCTGGCGGAACGCTATAGGTTGGATGGTCGTATCAATGGTTGGTCTTCTTTGGGTCAGGTAATAAATGATCGCACGGAGCAGTTGGAGATTGTAAGCTCTTTAAAGCGGTCTGGCAGCTTAAATGGTTCTGAGGCTGCTTTGAAAACAGCACTGGAAAAGGCCGGTTTTGAAGTCGCTCCGTTTATGCCGTTTATCTCAGCAATGTCTCATTTTAATAGCGGTGAAACTGTTGCCGAGGCAGAAGGAATAGCACAGTTGGCTGCATCACCTTTGCGAGGTGTGGTCAACCGGCACCTGATCAGGGATGCCAACGGTTATCATGCATTGATATACCTGCATTATCATGATGAAAAGTTTGCGCTGCCAGCGTTTTTGGTAGAACTTTACAAGGTTGAGCCGACTGCCCGTGTTACCGGAGTTGATCTGGTTAGCAGCCAGTTGGCAGATTCGGTAGCCAGCAGTTTCGTGTGGAGTTTTCTGTTGGGTGGTTTATTGGTGCTGTTTTTGATGGTGACGCATTTTAAATCCAGAATGGGCATGTTCTACGCACTTTTTCCCGTTGCTGGCGGTACGGTTTTGATGATTGGCAGTATGGCTGTTTGTGGTATGGGAATCAATTTCATGAATGCCATGGTGCTGGTAACCATAGTTGGAATGGGTAGCGATTATGGACTCCATATCGCTCACCGGGTTAATTCCGCTGGTCAAGCTGATAGCGAAGAGCGTTTCATACAGGCCGGGCGGGCGGTTGCTATTTCCGCCTTAACTACGATTGCCGGTTTCGGTTCTCTGGCTTTTGCAGATTATCCGGCTCTGGCCTCTATCGGTTGGGGAACCAACCTTGGTATCGGGTTTACGGCCCTGTTTGCTTTGGTAACTTTGCCAGCAGTTATCCTGTATATGGGTAAAAACAGTCCAGACAGGGTTTGATACAACTTTTATAAAGACCAAAAGGAAACGCCCCCGGATTAGTTTTTCGGGGGCGTTTTGCTGAAGCAGTTGGATCAGATCAGCGGCCTGGTGGTGGCGGTGCATAACCATTATTGTCCCACAGACGGTTATGGGGGCGCCGGTCCTGGTTGCCGCAGTCGACCACACCCAGACGGCAGAGAGTGGATCTCGACTCATATTTGATGTAGGCAGTATTTACGGCGCGTTTTTCAGGTTCAAACTCCACAATGTAGGTTGGTGAGTATTCACTGCGCCCATAGCCTGTTCCGGCACTTTCCATTGTTTTTTCTGCTCTGGCGGACTTTTTTGCCTTCTGTTCAGCCGATGGAGCCTGGGCCGGAGCAGCGGCAGGTGCGGACCTGTCTGAAGTATTGCTGTCAAAGCTGCTTCGCATTTGCATCTGTGGCGGTTCAGGTCTGCGCACTTCCGGATAGGCAGCAACAGCAATTACACCCATTGCGCTGCCATCTCCGAAGGCTGCTGCATATGTGTCCGGCACATCGGTGAAATAGAAGCGGTTGATCCGTTCCTGATCGCTGCGCCAGGCATCGCCGCCAGCAAGCCGCAATGGGTCGG